>Ga0208716_1001053_pt1 | contig 10855 bp, 13 predicted proteins | sample NGESurdeep092012_8_FD_184482 | JGI IMG/M metagenome (GOLD analysis project Ga0208716, IMG submission 184482) | Arctic peat soil microbial communities from Barrow, Alaska - NGEE Surface sample 415-3 deep-092012 (SPAdes) | ecosystem: Environmental > Terrestrial > Soil > Wetlands > Peat ...
GAGGACATGAAGATTGTTGAATATCCTCCTGGTCCGTCACTCGTCGGCAGAAGCCTCGAGGACCTTAAGATACGATCGCGCACCGGGTGCACCGTCATCGCTGTCACCGCCCGTGGTGCAACCATTCCAAACCCCGATCCGCAGCACGTTATCAGTGAAGATTCCACACTCACCGTCATCGGTACCCGAGACCAGATACGTGAATTCAAGCGTATCTTCGGATAGCTCTTTTATGGATTCTTTCACAACGCAGTACTCGGCGCTGTTGCTAAACAAAGCCGCTTGCTGAATACAGGCTCAGATTTCGGGTATGTCCGTATCCTGCCGTGAGGAAATGGGTCAACCTGAACGGTTCAACTACTCGCACGCTAATGGCGTCGCAGCCACCCAGCGACGAAGGATATCACGAATAGTATGACGAATATTGCCACCACAAGCAGAGCTGCGCTCTGTGCTATTCCAGATAGCCAAGTCAGTCCGAGCAGGGCCGCAACAACTGCAATGAGGAGAAAGATAATTGCCCACAAGATCAAAGTGCCACGCAAGGCCATGGTTACACCTCAGCTGCTAAACTGGCTAAACTGTATATAAGCATTGTCTTATCGCTCTTTTATCAAACGAAGGCGCAAAAAGTGAAGAATAGAAGATTCGCCCGCAGTTTACGGCACAAGCGGTGCGCCGTAACTGAACTCTTCAAACTCGAGGACAAACTCCCACAGCATCTGATCGGTGCACGAAGCGGTGAATGACGCGCTGTTTTGGGAAAGGGAGAACTCTTTGATTTCTTCTACCACCTCGCGGTCGCATTTGCCACAGTTATGAGGCCCCCGCCGAGAGCCCCCTCCGACGGGATCGCAGATGACCGTAGCAGTCTCTTGCGTCTGCTTCAGGACTTCGACTGCGGTCCACAACCACGGGGGCCTATAAAGGCCCTTTTTCCAAAGCGCCTCAACCAAAGTGCCTTTTTGCACGTTGCACAAGTTCAACGAAATCGTGTCTGCGTATGGGGCAGCGTCGCGAACGGATTGGAGGGCGTCTTCCAAGGCTTCCCGTTCCGTCAGAAAAGGTGGCTTGAGGAGCAGGTAAGCTTTAACGGTGAAGTCGTGAGCGCGTGCGGCTTCAGATGCCCTGACAAAATCACGAAACGAAAATCCTTTGTTAATATAGTTGTTTCTGATGCGGTCACTTGACGTTTCAAGACCAACTGCAACTTCAACGTGCTCGTTTGTTCTAGCGATATCCTCGCAGATCTCAGGCGTCACAAATTCCGGTCGACTTTCGACGATAACCTTCGGCATGCCCCTCAACTCAGACAGGATTGCATCTCGTACATCGATCGGCACCTCATCTTGATCAAGAAAGCTGCCTGAGGTGAACAGTTTCACGATCTTGAACGCTTTGCCAGAGCGCGCAATTACCTGGTTGAATTGCTTTTGAATGTCTGAGGCTTGCGTATAAGGGTTCGAGTCGATGCGGTAACCGCACATAGTGCAGCCGTCTCGACGGGCCCACGAGCAGCCTTTAGTCGTAAGAAGCACAGTAAGAGACGGCACGATGTCTCCGTTCAGCAGATCCATGCCAGTCCAGGCAAATCGCTCATTGCGACGTGCGCGGCTGCCGCTCACGATTGGTTCTGGCTCCCGAGCCGTGTGTTCACGAGATATCAGCTGTTTTTTCATCGCGGCTCCACGTGCCGTACGGCAACAGCGCCACCGTTTTTCGACGCTTGCATCTCCCACCCACTCATAAGGGCTCTTCCGACCGCAATGATCCGATCATTGTATACAATCACCTCATCGAAAGGCCGTATTCTGGGATCAGCACTGAGCACGCCTATCGCAAAAACTGTCCCTTTTGGTTCAAAGTCATCGATTCTCACGGAGTAACTACCGTCGTTTGCGCATAGGTACCGTCGAGCGCCTTCAATTGTCAGAGCAAGGGTGCCGTACGTACCCGTGATAGTTGCTATGCGCCTTCCGCGGTCCGAGGCGTAGTAGGTCGGAAAAAGCCCGTGGACTTTTGGAACTTCAGGAAAGATAGCTGCTGACGCGTGTGAGCCGAATTGAAAATCAGCGAGATCACGCATGTAATCAAACCGCAAATCGCGCCGCGCTGGTGAATAACTGTCAATGAGCTCTTGGGCGACGGTGCGCAAGCGCTGGAGGGACGCGAAACTAAGAACGTTCTCATCAGCAACGGTGTGAACTATTTTGACTCCAAGTGAGGTAGCAACTTCATCACAGATTTGTCGATAGGGACCACTAACGTGTGCAATAACACTTTCAAAGGCATTGACCGACAGGTATTGACTGAGGCGCCCCATCACCCACTCCCTTTCGTCGCACGTCCATTTACCGGTGACCGGTATGTCGTAGTTGCTTGCAGGGTACATAATCTCGAGGCTGCGTGGAACAACGCCGATAGGCGACGTTATTATGGCTTCGTTAAGATACTGGCGCAGTTTATCGAGATGTGCAAGGATAATCCTGTGGGATCGCGAGCGCGAGTACGGTTTCCGCGCAGAACATGGAAGCAGAAGGAGGACGCCGTCTCTTTTCCGAAGGCGCTCGATGACGCGCTCGCTAAACCGGCGTATGTCCGGCCTGTTGAGCGATTCTTGAGAACACGCGAGCAACGTAGCCGTCCGCACAATCGGCGATCGTCGCTCAAAGTAATTGTAATCATCGTCGAGCAATCGTAAAAGTGCTGTTAGTGCGGGAGCCGATCTACATCTTCCCTCCACGAGCTCCCTTAGAGTCCCGCGTTCGACATGCTCGGCTATCTTGTTGAGCTCTGCCTTGAAGGCTTTTTTGTTGTGGTCAGATGCTAGCGCTGCCCTTTGCTCGAACGGGAGTCCTGTCACGTTTGCGCCATTGCAGGCGCTGCAAAAACAGGGCCTACGCGAAACCGCGTCAAATCGCCGTTCGCCGTCGGCATCGAGAAAGTACCCTTCGCGGGCCTTGACCTCTGCCATAACGGAATCAACAAGATCAACGCCCGCGTATACCAGCAAGCTCACGTTTTCTGGCGTCGCCAACGCCGGCACGTAAAGCGCTGAATCAGGATTTGCTAATTCTCTAGCCCCCACGAGCGCTTTGGTCAGGCCACGAGGATCATTGCGGAACCTCGCTGCGCCTGCGAGGACCACTATATCAGCATCGATTCGTTCTTCGTTAGTCTCTCCTTGAGCAGCGACGATCGCTACGTCGATTTCAGCTCGGTGAATCGTCGATTCCTTCAGGAACTCAAGGTCCTCTTTGGACTCGAGGCTGCAAGGCGTAGCGAGCGCGTCGCCTCGCCACATGAGCTTTCCTAAGCGGGCAGCGCCGTCCCGCTTTGTTACCTCGAATAAGCGCGTCATGTTCTTTCACAAAGGTAAGAGCGTTGCATAAGAGCTTAGTTCGGCAAGATCGTCGTGGTTCCACGTGCTATCATAGGCAAAGGTCGCTTCAACGTTTTTGGATCTGATAAGCGCTATCAGATTTCTCACAGCGGATTTGATTGAGGCGTAGTCGGGATCGGGGACTTCAGACTGACCGATGGGATACGTTTCTGCGAGCTCTTGCGGATAGGGACCGAAAGGAGCTTTCATAAGCAATGTGGTGTCAAACTCGTTTTCCATGTCCCGGGTCTTGTTCCGGTTGGTCGTTATGAGCACGCGGCCGGTCAATTCAAGATTGTTAAGCTTTTTCGAGAAGCGTGCAACGTCCGGCCGCTCGGCGGATTCCGTGCACGTGTACATAAAAGTACTCCTCAGCGGTTCGATGGCTTCAAAGGACGCGCAGTTTTTTTGGATCGTTCGGAGGGCTTGCAAAAGCGCGGGATACCCGCATCGTCTTTCAACCAGCTCCCAGAGTTGGCCATCGGCTATGGCTTGCTTGATAGTGTTGAGCTCAGCAAATGACACCCAAAGGTTGTGCTCGGCCAGTTCCCGTTCCGTGAGCTTCGGGTCTCCGACTGCGCAGACTGGACACGAACACGGCAAATAAGCTAGGTTGTCGAGTTGGTGAGTGCCGCTTGTCGTTAGATAGCGCCCGGCTCTCGCGTAGAGCGCGTAGGCGGCTGAGTCGAACAAATCGCATCCTAATGCCACTGCGAGAGCGAACATCATGGGATGACCGGCTCCAAACAGGTGAACGGGCTTGTTCAACGCCAATCCTGCCTTACAAGCCATAATGACGCTGCTTAGATCAGCATACCGATAAGATTCCATAAGCGGAACGACCGCACCGATCGGGTAGACGTCCGCATTGAGCGTGCTGAGCAGCCGCGCGTGCTGTTCTCTCAAGTCGAGGTGCGTCGACCCTTGAATAGGCGCTGCTAAGAGCATTTCGGCTCCACAGCACGTTGTTGCCTCCTGAATCCGCTCCAGCGTCATATTGAGTTCTCTGAGCGCCCGCTCAAACGGAACGTCAGGAGGCGTCGGTATATCAATCGGAGTTCCGATGTCTGATCCTATATCGCGCTGGAAAGCCACTATCTCCTCTGAGCTAATTTCTATTTTCCCATACGTGGCAAGTTGAAACGATCCCGAATCAGTCATAATCGGCCCGTCAAATCCGAGCAACTGGTGGATACCTCTAGAGAGCGCTGCCTCCTTTAAACGGGGATTCCGGTAGATGATATACGCGTTGGTGATGAGCGCTGTGGCCCCAAACTGACGCATCTCCTCAGGCGCAACGAGTGCTGCGTTCGGGTTTACGACCGGCAGCAGAGCTGGCGTTTCGATGGGTCCGTGCGGCGTATCTAGCTTGCCAATACGCCCGAATACGTCTTTGTGCGTGATTTCAAATCGATCAGGCATCGCCACCTCTTGGCATGACGATGATCTCCCTGACGCGGGCATCGAAGAAGTTGTTCATGTGTGCTGGGCGTATCACGATTGCGGTGTCAGAACCACTACCCGTGCCACCGACGGCGATAACGTCTTCAATAGGTATTGCGCCCGCATCAGCTGCCATGATCGCGATCTCCACACACACTTTGAGTCCGTGTCCGAGCAGGGAGCGAAGCGCTTCTGCGATGGTCTCAACGCGCGAAATGCCGCCGAACTTCCTAGAAATACTCCTTTCAACTCCTGAAAGCACGTGCGATTGGGTCAATACCGTGACTCCTTGTTTTTCGAGCATTTTCCGTGTTTCCGCGGCAAAACGCTGCGTGCCTTCTTGACTGAAACCGGTATGATGAGTCACAACGACCAGTTTTACTTTGTTTTTGAGCGCAGCTGCAAATTTCACGGAAGTGGCGCCAGTCGTGCTAGCCACAACGACTCGCTTCAGGCCGCTCCTTGCAACATAGGTCTGCACGGCGTCGATCACGTCTTCTGTGTTTTGAGGGCCGGGCTTCTCTAGATAAATGATTTGCTCTTTTCGCATTGCACATCCCTCTCTTTAGCTCAAAAAGAGAAGCTCAGCGTTAGGACCCGCGGGTCTTCACTACGTCTTTAAGGATTCCGAGGGTCTCCCTGGAGAACATATCAGCAATATCTCTTCCGATCGAGAGGCTTTCGTCTGGTTCGATCCCCGAGGAAGTCAGGCTTGTGATGGCGACGCCTTTGGGCGTCCCGCTTGTTGTGACGTTGATTCCTAGATGCATCTTCTCGCTGGCTATGCTTGCCGTTGCAATGCTCACTGTGAGCTTCTCGTCTGCAATATAAAGATCATCACCAGATCTCGTCGTCTCAATGCCGTACATGTTTAGTACAGCTTGCGCCGAAACAACGAGTAATCGCTGTAACAAATAGGATATGAACATGTTTCCAGGGCTGTCAAAGCGTTCAACGATGAGATGGATGACATCGTCGCCGGTTATTTTATTTTTGCCGCGAATATCCTCGCAGTCTTTCATGCGTTCTTCCGAGACGTCCATGCCACCCCGAAAAACGATAACACAATCGCCGAGTATGCCGTAGTGTTTATAACCCCACAATGGTTCTATTTGTGATCCATCGTAAAACACGGGCTCTTCTATGACCTCAACGAGCATACCTCATAGTCTTTTTCTGAGCTTAAATAATAGCGGTCGCGAGGTTAACACATATAAAGACTTAAAAACAAATCTATTTACAGTGAAGATTATTGGCTTTTCGTCTCTAAAAAAGACGTTACTAGCATACCCTTCGATGGAGCTGCTGCCGCTCTCAGACAATATGTCGCTTGGGATAAGGGGGCGAACCTGCGTCGGAAAGTGGCAGGCTGGTGTGTATCGTTCGTGCGATAGTGAAGAAGTTCCGGTGTGCGGGAGTTGCCAGGAGTTTAATGCCTGTGCAATCTGCACTGGGACGTGCCTGAAGGACGAAAAAACGTGTTTAGAAGAGCACGCGGTGTATATCGCAATGTTCAGGCCCGACATTTTCAAGATCGGTGTGACGAAAGCCAGCCGACTCGATGACCGGCTGCGAGAGCAAGGTGCCGATGTGGCTGCAGTGGTCGACTATGCCTTAGATGGCGAACTAGCTCGAAGACGCGAGCGTGAACTGCAGAAGCGTTACGGAATCAAAGGGACCGTCCGCCATTCTCAAAAAATGCTCGTTGACACTGAAATCGATGGGGCAGCTTGGGACGCGATGAAAGCTAAGATGGACATTCACGATGAAATAAAGCTCCGCTATTTTGATGTGCCACTCTGGATGCGGCCCTTGCAGGTGAAGAATATGCTCCTGGGCAGCGTCATAGGCATAAAGGGGCGACTTGTTGTCTTGGAAAAAGACGCCACTCTTTACGGCTTTGACCTCAACAATGTCCTCGGCGCAGAGGTATTTCCGATTGGAAGCTCAAAAAGACAGATATCGCTTCACACATCCTGAGAATATGGTCAATTCGGCTGGCATTCACTCGAAAAAGAGGTTTGGTTGATCTACACCCGAGAAAGTCAACGACGAGGCGGGTAAACGGATTTAAAGACTGACGTGGTAACACTTAGACGTGGATTATAAAGCACTACTCACCCTTGCAGCCGCATTTATCATACTGTTTGCTGCGACGTTCAACCCCCTCCTCGCTGCTAGCATTGCCATCGGCTCTCTTGTGGTATGGGCTGTTTATCTTCTCATTACGTATGCGCATAAAACGAAGGAAAGGAAGGACACGTAAAATGAACTCACTTCAGACGAAGATGATTGCGGTTGTTATAGCCATCATGCTAGTATTAGGCCTTCTGGTTTTCTACCTATCAATACGGCCGTTTTAGCTGCTGTAAGCAATTGCACGCTTTTTTGCCTGCTCTAAGGGTAATAATTACTTTCGTGCCGCGTCGGTTAGGCACTTAGCTTAATAAAGCGTAGCGGAGGTATTGATAGCAATGCCAGAAGAATACCGCGCTCGGTTCGTACAACGGTTTAACGGCCCACGAAGGCAGGTCCGACATGGCGATGTTACGTTGCGTGTAGTACTAGAAAAGCGGTTAAACGGGCGCATAGTCGATAAGACGCGGTTAGGGTCAATCGACTTAGATATGCTCGACAGCGTAAACGATCGGGACGAGTTTTGGAAAATAACTGATTTATTCCTCTCACTATTCGACATACCGACCGAGGCCGCTGATATGGTATGCGCGCATTTATCCCAAGTGGTCAAGCCGGTTACGGAGCGCGAAGTAGCGTCTTATTTTAGTTGCGGCAATCGATTGCGCGATACGATGCGCGCGCGATAACGGCTTGGTTGCTGACAAAACGTGCACGAGGTCGTTCTACCCATAAGGAAGAGCTGCTCAGCCCGGTTCTTTTGCGACGACGACTCAAACGGATTCAAGGTAGCATGAAAGCATACGCGCGATTTCGCCTCATTCTGACTGGAAATCATTCAGTGAATGCTGAAGCAAAGGAGGGGGGTACGTTATGTGGGCGCCATCAACTTTCGCAAAGGGGGTAAGCTCGTGGGTCGTAGAACGAGACGCATCCACAATATGCACGACCTCCCATCCAAGCGCTAGAAGATAGTCAGCGATAATCCGACGATGGCAACGCGTCCAAAGGACTTCGGCACACATTGCGGCGGCGGTTTGTTTTGTGGCAAGAGAAGTAAGTTCAGCTAGGGCGTCGGAAAAAGCGTCGGTGAGCGCGTAATCCGCGTAGTTCTTGAAACTTTTCACCCTCCACGCAGCGTTTGGCGAATCGTTCGGCGTCTGAGGTCTGAACCCCCCAAGTCCTTCTCCCATCCATAAATATTCGATACTTGACCGCGGCAGCTCGTATTCAAGCACTTCCTTGTTGAAGTGAGGATTAGCGAGTGAGTGCGGATGGCTGCGGACGTCGATCACCGTTAAAACGACATAATGCGATAAAATTGAAATGAATTCCTGCAGCGATCGATTCGAATGTCCCACAGAGTAAATCATCATTGAGCTTCGCCTGTACTACTAGTTGCGCGATAAAGACTCTTTACATTTGCTCTTAAGGAGGCAACATTTATTGATAAGAAGAACCGCAGGTCACACGCAAACGGGCGGGCGACCCGCTTGGGAGTTCGAAAATATTATACCAGTGGCGCGCTCATCCCTTATTCAGAACTAAACGGTTTCTAAACGCACGGAATGGGTAACGAAAGCCTCTGTGCGTTGGCGGCGCTTATCCGCCACTACCGAAGTCAGCAGATTGTAAAACGGGAGATATGTATGCAGGTACCAGACACCGAAGCCAACAGGAAGAGCTGCATTTGTGATAAAGGGGATTGTCCGACGTATAATCAGAACGCGCTAAGTGATACGCTTTTTTGCGCTATCGGCGCGAGTCCGAAAATTCCACGACGCGTTAAATGTCCGTGTAACGTATGCCCCGTGTCGGCAACGTTTGACCTCAGCGAAGCCTTCTACTGTATAAAAGGGGCAGCTAAAGAGTAAAGAAGCTTTTTTTAGCGCCAAATGTCCGGATGTAGCGTGGAGATCAAACCGTAAGAACCGCTGAAAGACATGTCTATTGAAGAGACAAATCGAGCAATTGTGCTGCGCAACTTTCGATCATTCGATTCAGGCGATTTAAGGACGCTCGAAGAAACGACTGCACCCGGCTTTATTGATCATAACCCTCTGGAAAGTCAATTGCCGGGCGTAAAGGGCACGATGCAAGCGAGTGCCATCTATCGTACTGCCTTTCCTGATGCCGAAATCGCCGTCGAGGACACGATCGCAGAGGCTGATAAGGTAGTGATTCGGTGGTCTGGATCTGCGACGCACAAGGGGCCTTTCTTAGACGTCCCGCCCACTGGCAAGAGGGTAACGTTGGAAGGAATTACCATTTTCCGCGTCGTTAAAGGCAGAGTTGCGGAGCAGTGGGGCGAGCTCAACTTGTTTAGTATCCTGCGACAGCTTGGTGGTTTCAGTCTTGACCGGCGATTGCCGGAATAAAGCGCGCAAAGCATGCGCGAGTTGTGCTGCAAGTGCGCCAGCCCACAAGACCTAACACAGGAACGCCGACGTCGGACAACACCAGCGCTTTCACGAGCATGGTGGTCTATTTTATCGGCACCTTCACGCTGGCAACTCGCTCAACTAATGGTATGATCGCCTTTAAAAGTCCATTCGAGAACGTCGCCGTTGCTTTTTCCGGATCGGTCATAAGCATGAGTACCCAGTAGCCCCTATAGACTATATCGTCGCGAGGTGCCGTCAGACAAAACCCGTTTTCCATCGCTTTTAATTCGATATCCTCCTTATTTACGCCAGGGAGTTCCACTACGAGGGTGTAGGTTTCCGTATCGTGATAGAAAACTGCTTCTGGTGCGACCGGAATTCGTTCTTTTTTTTCAGCCAATAATACCACCGCGTAGCATTCAGTTTGAATGATTAAGTAGCTTTGCCGGGCTCAACACCCTCGAAGAGATGCTTGCGTCGTTCTTCTATGGCGATTCTCTTCTCTTCTCTCTTTTCGTCGGTCATAGTATCATCAATGCCAAAATTGTCGTCGAGGGCACGATTGCCGAGGCTGATAAGGTAGCGATTCAGACGGCACAAACTTAGACTGCTCGCAGCACTATAAACATGCTAAAAGTGGGTAGAACGAGGGACGAAAGCGGATCCAGAACCGAGGATAGTTAGAATAATCAAAAAAATGATTATCTCCGCCTTCGCCGGTGGCTTAAAACGATTGCAGCTAAATAAACTTTTCTATTTGCGTTTCTTATTCTGGTTACGCAGAAACTAAGGGATAGTTAGCTTCAGGAGGGTGCTTCAGAAGACCTTTTTTAAACTATGTAACCCAATGAGTCCGTCGCTGCTGTGTAAGCAAGTGGACAGCCAATAGGCAACTTGTAACCAGATCGTCACCAGTCCAAGAACCGAAGCGGCGTTCCTGCTCTCCTCAACCGCCACCAGATACGGAAAGTGTTTGACCGTCGGACCGCTAAACTATATGTCGTGCCACTGAGTTAATGTGGACAAGGACGTGTTGAATTGGGATTGATCGAGATCCCCAAAGGAGCATAAGGTGCCAACCCCTCTGAATGGAATCGCGAGCCGCAACCACCTGCAGGACCGTTTTCGGCAGGCGATAAGTGGCCCTCTTGGTCAGGCGCAGCAAATAGGCGCAGCGGATATCGTTGTGGGGATTCCCTTCTCCAATGAAGCGGACTCGATTGGTCACGTGTTGAGGACGGCCGTCCAGGGACTGGATCTATACTATCCCAATGCGAAATCGGTGATCGTGGCCGCCGGGTCGCCGGCGGGCGGAAAAGCGCTCAAGGCCTTCAACTCCACTCGTCTGAGGAAGGAATCCCTTGTGGAGCGGATCGCCTTCACATTCGATGATGACCTACTGGATGGGAAGGGGTGGAGCATCCGGGCGATTATGGAGATCGCGGATCAACTCGGGGGCGACTTGGTCCTGCTGGAGGCCGATCTGACCAGCCGAAGAAGCAAAGAAGAA
>Ga0208716_1001055_pt1 | contig 10846 bp, 8 predicted proteins | sample NGESurdeep092012_8_FD_184482 | JGI IMG/M metagenome (GOLD analysis project Ga0208716, IMG submission 184482) | Arctic peat soil microbial communities from Barrow, Alaska - NGEE Surface sample 415-3 deep-092012 (SPAdes) | ecosystem: Environmental > Terrestrial > Soil > Wetlands > Peat ...
AGCCCTCCACGCGCAGCTTGGCCGCGTCAGCGTCGAGCACGTCGTCTCCGGACCGGGCCTCGTGCGCATCTACGAGTTTCTGCGTGCCACGCTGCCGGAGGCGCCGGCGCTCAAAGAGGGCGTGCGCGCGGAAGGGGCGGCAGCGATCAGCCGCTATGCCCTCGAGCATGGCGATGCGCTCGCCTGCCGGGCGCTCGACCTGTTCATCAGCTGTTACGGCGCGGCGGCAGGCGATCACGCCCTCGCTGTAACGGCGCGCGGCGGCGTCTACATCGCGGGCGGCATCGCGCCGAAGATTTTGAGCCGGCTCGCTGCCGGCGGATTCATGGCGGCGTTCAACGCCAAAGGCGCGCATGCGCAAATGAATCTCAGGATGCCGGTTCAAGTAGTCACCACCGAGCGCCTCGGGTTGCTCGGCGCGGCGTTGATTGCCGCGCGAGCCTAAACAGGTCTCGTTGATAATTGTCAATGCCGGCCTGCCCTCGGCGGCTATGCTTTCTTCGTGTAGGTAATCGCGTGAAAGGAGGCGGACTATGCCAGGCACACATACGCGTTCGCAGAAAACCAAGCCGACGCCGAAGGCGATCGGCCGCAGTGTGATGGTCGCGGGAAAGTCGAAGCAGGGCAACTCGGAAGTTCGTCCGGGCTCGGGTCCGGCCATTAGCGCGCAGGAGCGCCAGATGCTGATTGCGCGCGCTGCGTATTTCCGCGCCGAAAAGCGCGGCTTCGCCCCGGGCGGCGAACTGCAGGACTGGGTCGAGGCCGAGGCGGAAGTGCTGCGGCTGACCGGCGGCGCTTAGCGCTCGGCCGGGGCGAAAATGACGGCACCTAAGGGAGGTACGGTTACGCTGGCCGAGTAAGGCCGATTCATCCAGGCACATGCTTCGGCTTGGATGCGGCTGCAGTTGCCGACGTCGCTGCCGCCGTAATAATGCGAGTCGCTGTTGAAAATCTCGTCGTAGGCGCCCTTCCAGGGCAGCCCGATGCGGTAGCCGATGCGCGGAACCGGGGTGAAGTTGAGGATGACGATGAGCCCCGCACCGCTGCGGGCGCGCCGCTCGAAACAGACTATCGACTGCTCGGCGTCATGACAATCGATCCACGCAAATCCCTCCGCGGCATGGTCGAGTTCATGCAGAGCCGGGCTGTCGCGGTAGAGGCGGTTCAGATCGCGCGCAAGGCGCGCTATCCCCGCGTGCGCGGCATCGGCGAGCAGCGCCCAGTCGAGCTCGGTGTGCGCGGCCCATTCGCGCTCCTGCCCGAATTCGCTGCCCATGAAGTTGAGTTTCTTGCCCGGGGAGGTCATTTGGTAGGTGAACAGCAGCCGCAGGTTGGCAAAGCGCTGCCACGCGTCGCCCGGCATCTTTCCCAGCAGCGAGCCTTTGCCGTGGACCACCTCGTCATGCGACAGCGGCAGGACGAAGTTCTCGGTGTAGGCGTACAACTGGCCGAAGGTAAGCCGGTCGTGGTGAAAACGCCGGTGCACCGGATCGTGCGCAAGATAGTCGAGCGTGTCGTGCATCCAGCCCATGTTCCATTTCAGCGTGAAGCCGAGGCCGCCGAGATATACCGGCCGCGACACCATCGGCCACGCGGTCGATTCCTCGGCGATGCTGAGCGTGCCGGGAAATTCAGCGTGGAGCATGATGTTGAGTTCGCGCAGAAACTCGACCGCCTCCAGGTTCTCGTTGCCGCCATAGCGGTTGGGCAGCCATTCGCCGGCCGCCCGCGCGTAGTCGAGATAGAGCATCGAGGCGACGGCATCCACGCGCAGCCCGTCGAAATGGAACTGCGACAGCCAGAAGTGCGCGCTCGAAAACAGGAAGCTCCTCACTTCGTTGCGGCCGTAGTTGAACGTGTGCGTGCCCCATTCCGGATGCAGGCCGAGGCGCGGGTCCGCGTGTTCGTACAACGCCGTGCCGTCGAAACGGGCCAGCGCGAATTGGTCCTGCGGAAAATGCCCCGGCACCCAGTCGAGGAGTACGCCGAGCCCGGCGGCGTGACAGCGGTCGACGAAGGCGCGCAACTCGTCGGCGCTGCCATAGCGGCTGGTGGCGGCGAAATAGCCCGTCGTCTGGTAACCCCAGGATTCGTCCAGCGGGTGCTCCGAGACCGGCATCAGCTCGATATGGGTGTAGCCCATGTCGGCGGCATAGGGGATCAACGCGTCGGCGAGCTCGGGGTAAGAGTAGCGGCGGCCGTCCGGATGGCGCCGCCACGAACCGGCGTGCACTTCGTAGATATTCAGCGGCGCATGCAGCCAGTCGGTGCGCGCGCGCCGCTCGAGCCACTCGCCGTCGCCCCACGCATGCTGCGCCGGCTGGCTCACCCGCGCCGCCGTTGCCGGGCGCAGCTCGAAACTCTGGGCGTAAGGGTCGGCTTTCACCACCACCGCGCCGCTGGCGCGGTTGCGGATTTCGTATTTGTACAGCGTGCCGGCAGGCAATTCCGGCATGAACAGTTCCCACACGCCGCTGGCGCCGCGCGATTGCAGCGGATGTACGCGCCCGTCCCAGCCGTTGAAATCGCCGACCACGCTCACGCGCTCGGCATTGGGTGCCCACACCGCGAAGCGCACGCCCGGCACGCCTTCGAGCGTCATCGGCCGTGCCCCCAGGGTGAGATAGGCCTGATGCAAGCGTCCGGCGCCGAACAGATACAGGTCGTCCTCGGAGAGGGTGAGCGGGAACGAATAGGGATCGAAGCACTCGCGCGTTCCGCTTCCTTCCTCGAAGCGCAGCCGGCAGGGCGACGCTGGGCTCGTGCCGGGCGGCGCTTCGAACAGCCCGGCGACAGCCCCGCGGGTAAGCGGCATCCAGCCATCGGCTGTCGCCACCGCAGCGGCGCGCGCATGCGGGTTGTAGGCGCGCACGCGCCAGCCGTCGCCGTGGCGCCGGGCGCCGAGACAGGCGTAGGGATCGTGCAGGCGCGCTGCAGCGAGCAGCACAAGTTGCGGATCGGGTCCGGGTGCGAGTGCGGTGGCCATGGCGTGACGCGCCGATTATACGGGCCGCAGTTGGCCGGGCTGGATGCGGCAGAGGTCCATGTCGATGAGTATAGGCGAAGTTGAGATCAGAGGTCATATGAATGGCTTCGACCAGGGCGGTCAGGCGGTCGATCGCGCCCGAGAACAGCAGCCGCGGCAGCGCGAGGTCAAGGACTTTGCCCATGACGCGCTCGCCATCATTCTCGCCGGCGGCCGCGGCTCGCGCTTGGCCGAACTCACCGATTGGCGCGCCAAGCCGGCGGTGCCTTTCGGCGGCAAGTTCCGCATTATCGATTTTGCCCTGTCCAATTGCGTCAACTCCGGCATCCGGCGCATCGGCATCTGCACGCAATACAAGGCGCAGAGCCTGATCCGGCACGTGCAGCGCGGCTGGAGCTTTCTCGACGGCCGCTTCGGCGAGTTCGTCGAGCTGCTGCCGGCGCAGCAGCGCATTACCGCGGACTGGTACCGGGGCACCGCCGACGCGGTATACCAGAACATCGACATCCTGCGCCGGCACGAAAGAAAGTACGTGCTGGTCCTCGCCGGGGATCATGTCTACAAAATGGATTACGCGCGCATGCTGGCCGACCACGCGGCCAGCGGGGCCGTCATGAGCATCGCCTGCATCGAAGCGCCCCTTGCCGACGCAACGCAGTTCGGCGTGATGACGGTGGATGCGGACTGGCGCGTCACCGCCTTCGAGGAGAAACCGGCGCGGCCAGCGCCGATGCCGGGTCGCCCCGATCGGGCGCTCGCCAGCATGGGGATCTATGTGTTCGACGAGGCGTTTCTCTACGAACAGCTGGCTTGCGACGCCGAAGACGCCGGGTCCGGACACGATTTCGGCAAAGACCTCATTCCCCGGCTGGTCGAATCAGGTTTTCCTGTGCATGCGCACCGCTTCCGCGACAGCTGCGTCAACATGAGCAACGGCATGCCGTACTGGCGCGATGTGGGCACGCTCGATGCCTACTGGGAAGCAAACATGGAACTGACGCGGGTAGTGCCCGATCTCAACCTGTATGACCAGGACTGGCCGATCTGGACCCATCAGGAGCAGATGCCGCCGGCGAAATTCGTGTTCGACGACGACGGCCGGCGCGGCATGGCGGTCGATTCGCTGGTATCCGGCGGTTGTATCATCAGCGGCTCGGAGGTGCGGCGCTCGGTGCTGTTCTCCAATGTGCGCGTGCAAAATTATTGCGAAATCGAGGATTGCGTCATCCTGCCGAACGTCGAAATCGGCAATAATGTCACCCTGCGGCGGGCCATCGTGGACAAGCGCTGCCGGCTGCCCAGCGGGCTGACGGCAGGCGTCGATCCTGCGGCGGACCGCAAGCGTTTTCATGTAACCGACCGGGGCGTGACCGTGATCGTCCCGGAGAGCCTTGGCCAACGAGTGCACCACCTGCGATGACCCCGCCCCGCCCCCTCGATCTCGTGCTGGTATGGCACCTGCACCAGCCGGACTACCGCGACCATGCCAGCGGCGAGTTCATGCTGCCCTGGGTCTACCTGCACGCGATCAAGGATTACACCGACATGGCCTGGCATCTGGAGCACCACCCGGGGATGCGCGCGGTGATCAACTGGGTGCCGGTGCTGCTCGACCAGCTGGAGGACTACGCCGATCAGTTCGCGAGCGGAAAGCTGCGCGACCCCTTGCTGCGGCTGCTCGCCCGCGACCATAGGACCGCGCTGACCGAGGGCGAGCGCGCGCTGGTGCTGGAGCGCTGTCTTCGCGCTAACCATTCGAGAATGATCGAGCCATATCCGGCGTACAAGCACCTGCACGAGTTGTTCCGCACGCTCGAGGCGCAAGGCGGCCCCGCACTGCGCTACCTGTCGGACCATTTTTTCTACGACGTGCTCATCTGGTATCACCTCGCATGGACCGGAGAAACGGTGCGGCGCGAGTCGGAGCTCGTGCCGCGGCTGATGGCGGTCGGACAGCATTTCGAGCAGCATCACCGCCGCGAACTGTTTCGGCTCATCGGCGATCTGGTGCGCGGGGTGGTCGGGCGCTATGCGCGGCTCGCCGAGGCGGGACGAATCGAACTCTCGACCACGCCGCACTATCATCCGCTGGCGCCGCTGCTGCTCGATTTCCAGTCGGCGCGCGAAGCCGAACCGAAAGCGCAATTGCCAGAGGCGCCGAGTTATCCCGGCGGCCGCGAGCGGGTCATGGCACAGTTGCAATCGGCGCTCGAGAGCCACGCGCGCCGCTTCGGCGCCGTGCCGCGCGGCGTGTGGCCGGCCGAAGGCTCGGTGTCTCAGGGCTTGCTCGGCGTGCTGAGCGGCAACGGTCTTGCCTGGGCGGCGAGCAGCGAGCAGGTGCTCGCCAACAGCCTCGGCGCGGCGCACCGCGGGGTGCCGCGATCGCACTATCTGTACCGTCCGTACCGGCTGGGGAGCGCGCCGGATCTGGCGCTGTTTTTCCGCGACGACAGGCTCTCTGACCGGATCGGATTCGAGTACCAGAAATGGCACGGCAGCGACGCGGCGGCCAATTTCGTCGGCGAGCTGGAATGCATCGCGGCCGAGGCGGGAGAGGACGAGCGTCCGCTGGTGAGCGTGATCCTGGACGGCGAAAACGCCTGGGAGCATTACCCCTATAACGCTTACTATTTTCTGAGCGCGCTGTATAAGGCGCTGGAATCGCACGCCTCGATTCGTCCGACGACGTTCGATGCATTCCTGCTCGAGTGCTCGAACAACAATGGCGGCGCCGCTGCCGTCCCGCCGCCCGCTGCAATGCACAAGCTCGAGCGGATGGTCGCCGGGAGCTGGGTGTATGGCAATTTCTCCACCTGGATCGGATCGAACGACAAGAACCACGCCTGGGATCTGTTATGCGCCGCCAAGCAGAGCTTCGACCTGGTGAAGGCAAGCGGGCGCCTCGGCGGGGAGAGCCTGGCCGCAGCCGAGCAGCAACTGGCCGATTGCGAAGGTTCGGACTGGTTCTGGTGGTTCGGCGACTACAACCCGGGCGCTTCGGTGGCGAGTTTCGACCGGCTGTACCGCGCCAAGCTCGCCAACCTGTACCGGCTGATCGAGTTGCCGGTGCCTGCGGCACTCGCTGAACCCATTTCCCACGGGCGTGGCGCCCCCGAAGGCGGAGGCAGCATGCGCCGGGCAGGTACAGCGGACAGCGCGGCATGAGCGCATCGGTGGCATTGCTGTTCGGCGTGCATGCGCATCAGCCGGCGGGCAATTTCCCGCATGTGCTGGAGGAGGCGCATGCGCGCTGTTACCGCCCGTTCCTGGAAACCTGCTACCGCTATCCGCAGTTCCGTTTTGCGCTGCATTTCAGCGGCCCGCTGCTCGATTACCTGTTCCGGCAGCATGCCGGGGACATGGCGCTGCTCGCTCGCATGGTAGAGCGCGGGCAGGTAGAGCTGTTCGGCGCAGGCGATGCCGAGCCCGTGCTCGCAGCGATCCCGAACCGCGACCGGCTGGGTCAGATCGCTAAGCTCAGCAGGAGGCTGGCCGCGCACTTTGGCCGCACGCCCCAAGGGGCATGGCTGACCGAGAGGGTATGGGAAGCGACGGTGGTGCCGGCGCTGGTCGACTGCGGCATCCGCTACGTAACGGTAGACGATTACCACTTCCTGGCGAGCGGCAAGTCCGCAGGGGAACTCGACGGCTATTTCACCACCGAAGAAGACGGGCGCAGGCTCGACCTGTTTCCCATCTCCGAGGCGTTGCGCTACCGCGTTCCGTTCGCACTCGCCGCAGACAGCGTCGCTTACATCGACGGCCTCGCGCGCGAGCCAGGGCCTACGGCCGCGATCTATTTTGACGACATAGAAAAATTCGGCATTTGGCCCGAAACCTACGAATGGGTATACGAGAAGGGCTGGCTGCGCGAGTTCATCGAGCGCGTGCTCGGCTCCGGGAAAATTACCACCCCGACTTTTGGCGAGTATCGTGAGCGCGTGCGCACGCGCGGCGTCGTCTATCTGCCGACCACGTCCTATATCGAAATGAACGAGTGGACGCTGCCGGCTCCCGCGGCGCATGCCTACGCCGATCTGGTGGACCGCGAGAAGCGCGGCGGCAGCTACGACGCGAGCAAGGCGTTCCTGCGCGGCGGCATCTGGAAGAACTTCGTGTCGCGCTATCCCGAGGCGAACTGGATGCACAAGCGCATGCTGGCGCTGTCCGAGCGCCTGGCGGGCCTTCCCTCGGCGCAGCGCACCGAGAAGATGCACACGCTGTTGTATGCGGCGCAGGCTAATGACGCTTATTGGCACGGGCTGTTCGGCGGGCTGTACCTGCCGCATCTGCGCCGCGCGGTGTATGCGTCGCTGCTCGAGCTCGAGCGCATGCTCGATCAGATCGACCCGCGGGCGACGAGCCAATGCACCGACCTCGATCTGGACGGCATCGATGAATTGTTCCTGCGCAATGCCGAGTTGCAGGCGGTGGTCAAGCTCGATGGCAGCGCAGCCATTCTCGAACTCGACGCCTATGCGTTGGCGCAAAATTTCGGCGATAGCCTGAGGCGGCATGCCGAGCACTATCACCGCCGCGTCCTCGGCGGACCGGCGGCGGTGCCCAAGGGCAGCGGCATCGCCTCCGCCCATGACCGGCTCGATCTGAAGCACGACATCAACGCCGCCGATCTGGAGGCTGACCCGGCTGCGCGCACCTTGTTCCGCGACGCCTGGGTCGGTGCGGAAGGGGGCTTGCGGCCGCTCGCGGACTACAGTCTGCGCCAGGTCGATGGCACGAGCGCGGTATTCGCCAGCGAAGCTGCGGGCGCGACGCTGCAAAAGGAGATCGCCCTCTCCGGCCATTGCCTCAGCGTCGGCTACCGCTTCGCCGGTGCCTTTGATGCGGTGGGGATTCCCGGATTCGAATGCACCGTGGATCTCGCCATGCCGAGCTGCGACGGGCCCGGCGCGCACTACCGTTACCGCGATGCCGTGGCCGGCGGCCTGGGCCAGCCGCTCGATCTCGAGGGCATGACCGAATTGGTGCTGGTCGACAATTTCATGGGCGGCAGCCTCACGCTGCGCTCGAATGTGCCCGTCGGGCTGCGCGCCCGGCCGTGCTACACCGTGTCGCAGTCCGAAGGCGGCTTCGAGAAAATCATGCAGTCGGTCACGCTGACGCTGGCGTGGCCGGCCGACGCCGCGCACGCGCGCATCGATCTGTCACTGGAAATACGCAAGCATTCCGCTTGAGGCCGCGGGGCAGATGAGCCCAGCCCGCGATTCAGGCCGGCCGTCCCGCGCCGAGGTAACCCTTGAACCAGCGCGCCGCCAGCCGCGCGACTTCAGCGAGCGCGCCCGGTTCTTCAAACAGGTGGGTTGCGCCGCGAACCACGGCCAGCTCTTTCTCGCAGGTGAGATTGCGCAATGCTTGGCGGTTGACTTCGACGACCGCGTGGTCTTCGCCGCCGACGATCATGAGCGTCGGCGCGCGCACCCGCGCCAGTTCGTCGGCGCCCGCGAGGTCGGGCCGGCCGCCGCGCGATACGACCGCGGCAATATCGCCGGGTCGGCCAGCGGCAAGCTGCAACGCCGCGGCGGAGCCGGTGCTCGCGCCGAACAGCCCCAGGGCGCCTCCGCTGGTCTCCGGCTGCTGCGCGAGCCAGGACACCGCGTCGCCCAGGCGTGCGCCGAGCAGCGCAATGTCGAATCGATTCTCATGGTGGCTGTCTTCGTCGCGGCTGAGCAGATCGAGCAGCAGCGTCCCCAGCCCGGCGCGGCGCAACTCGCCGGCGACGTAATTGTTGCGCGGCGACAGGCGGCTGGAGCCGCTGCCGTGGGCGAACAGTACGATGCCGCGCGGGCTCGGCGGCAGTTCCAGCACGCCCGGGAGCAGTGCCTTGCCCGAGGCGATGAGCACCGGCTCGCTCGAGGAAGGAACAGTCATCGCGCCCGGACCTGTCCTGCGGCGCCGCAGCTCTCGGCCAGGGTCGCGATCACGGCTTCGTCCTCGACTTGCGGGAACGAACGATAAAATTGCCCCACAGCGTAGAACTCGATCGGTGCCTCTAGGCACACGACTTCGTCCGCATAGGGCGCGACGGCATCGAGGCTCTGCGGCGCGGCTACCGGCACCGCGCAAACCAGACGGCGCGGCTGCTTCGCCCGCACCGAATGCAGGGCTGCGATCATGGTCGCGCCGGTGGCCAATCCGTCGTCGATGACGATCGCCACCCGCGCGGCGGGATCGATCGGCGCCCGCGCCGGGGTGTACTGCGCCCGGCGCTGGCGCAACAGCGCGAGTTGCGTTTCGCGTTCTCGTGCGAGGTAGGCTTCATCGGCGCCGGCCTCGCGCGCATGTGGGGCGACATAGGCCCAGCCGCTTTCGTCGATCGCGCCCACCGCAAACTCCGGGCTGAAGGGCGCGCGCAGTTTTTTTACCAGCACCACGTCGAGTTCGCCGTCTAGCGCGGCCGCGATGATCTTTCCCATCGGCACCGCGCCGCGCGGTATGGCGAGCACCAGCGGGTTCTGCCCGCGGTATTGCGCCAGCGCCCTGGCGAGGCGTTGCGCCGCATCGATCCGGTCCACGAACACTGCCCACCTCGCGCTTGATACAGGCCGAACGCAGAATCTACCTGAGGCGGGAGCGGCGGTTGTGAGTTTGATCAAGTCCCGATCATTTCGTCCGCACTGCCGGGGGGTGTCGCGGGAACCGACTTGAGTCCGGACGGGCGATTTGCGGCTGCGCCCTTCGGTGCGGGCCACCGCGGCCGGCGGTGCGTCCGCGCCACGGGGCCGGGCGTCTAGCCCGAATGCTGGGAATTCGCGACGATCTGGTGCAGCGCCTCGACGTCGAGAATCTGCAGCTCCCTGTTGTGCACCCGGATCGCGTTGGCTTCGCTGAATCCGGACAAGGCCCGGCTGACGGTTTCCTGCGTCAGGCCGAGGAAGCTTCCGAGGTCGAGCCGGGTCATGCGCAGGTTGAAGCGGGTGTCCGAGTAACCGAGGCGCGCGTAGCGCTCGCCCAGAATCAGCAGAAATGCTGCGACCCTGGACTCGGCACCGAGCGAGCCGAGCAGCCACATCTGCATGTGTTCGCGCGCAAGCTGACGGCTGAGCAGGCGATAGACGAACTGCTGCAACTCCCCGGCTTTGCCGCCCAGGTGGGCAAGTCGCGGGAACGGGATGATCGCCACTTCGCTGTCTTCGAGAGCCACCGCCTCGGTGCGGTAATGCTGCGATTCGATCCCGTCCAGACCGAGCACTTCGCTCGCCATCGGAAAGCCCAGCACCTGGTAGCTGCCGTTCGCGTCGAGCAACACGTTCTTGAATGTGCCGGAGCGGATGGCGTAAATGGGGCCGAACGGATCCCCGGCGCGATACAGGGCCACGCCTTGTTGGACGCGGCGCAGGGTGAAGCTCACGCTCGGGTCGATGTCGGCGCCATCGAGGCCGATTTTCAGCAGCGCGGCGAGTTCATTCAGGCTCAGCGACGCAGCTCCGCTCGGCGGTTGCGCCCCAATTTGCGTATCGTTCGATGCGGCTCGTTGTTGCATGGCGATGTTCCTGCGATCGGGTCAGGCGTGTGATAAATCCGCTTGCGAAACACCTGTTTGAGCGTTTCGGAACGCAGCACCAGTCTAGAGGCGTTTCAGCAACAGACATATCGGGCAGGCCTGAACTTCGACTACCGGTATTATGGTAGTCCGCGGGGCATGCAATAAGTTCGGCATCGGGCCGCGGCCTCAGACCGAGGTGAGTCCTTTGCGTATGGCGTATTTGGTCAGCTCCGCCACATTGTGCAGGTCGAGCTTGCGCATGATGTTGCGCCGATGCACTTCGACCGTGCCGCTCGCGATGTGCAGCACCTCGGCAATCTGGACCGAGGTCTTGCCGCTGGCGAGGAGTTGCAGCA
>Ga0208716_1001057_pt1 | contig 10842 bp, 10 predicted proteins | sample NGESurdeep092012_8_FD_184482 | JGI IMG/M metagenome (GOLD analysis project Ga0208716, IMG submission 184482) | Arctic peat soil microbial communities from Barrow, Alaska - NGEE Surface sample 415-3 deep-092012 (SPAdes) | ecosystem: Environmental > Terrestrial > Soil > Wetlands > Peat ...
ATCGGCATCCGGGTGAGCCAGAACGTCACGATGCACGGTTTCGCGCTCAACTGCTGCTGTGACCTGTCCTGGGCCCAGGTGATCGTGCCGTGCGGCATCGCAGACGCCGGCGTCACCTCGCTCAGCAAGGAGCTCGGGCGCGACGTCCCGGTTCACGAGGTGCTCCCCTACGTCGAGAAGCACCTCAGCGACATCCTGGGCTGACCCGGCTTATTCGACGTGCCCCGCACGTCGCACGGATGGTACCTCCCAACTGACCGTGCGCTTGTCCGACGCCGCGTTGACCACCTGGGCAGTCAAACAGCAAGACCCTGGTATGCCGTCTCTTCACGTCCGCGCGTGCCGTGGCCGCGTCCCGGAGACGCGCACACCGGCGTACCCTTGAGACAGTCCCTGGTTCGCAGCAACCCCAGGCCAACTTCCTGATTTCTTCGAACCTCTTGTGGCACGAACGTCCCACTTACCCGAACATGGCAAGGGAGCCTTTGTGAGCGTCGCACCTGATGGTCGCCGCATGCTGCGCGTGGAAGCCCGCAACGCGCAGACGCCTATCGAGCGCAAACCGGAGTGGATCCGCACCACCGCCAAGATGGGACCGGAATACACCAAGCTCAACACGATGGTGAAGACCGGGGGTCTGCACACGGTCTGCCAGGAGGCTGCCTGCCCCAACATCTTCGAGTGCTGGGAAGACAAGGAAGCCACCTTCCTGATCGGCGGTGAACAGTGCACCCGACGCTGCGACTTCTGCCAGATCGACACCGGCAAACCGGAAGAGCTGGACCGTGACGAACCCCGCCGGGTCGCCGAGTCAGTCCAGCAGATGGGCCTGCGCTACGCCACAATCACCGGTGTCGCACGCGACGACCTCGAGGACGGCGGAGCCTGGCTCTACGCCGAGACGATCCGGATGGTGCATCAGCTCAACCCCGGCACCGGCGTCGAGATCCTCGTCCCCGACTTCGACGGCGTCCCCGAGCTCGTGGGCCAGGTCCTGGAAGCCAAGCCCGAGGTGTTCGCACACAACGTCGAGACGGTCCCCCGCCTGTTCAGGCGGATCCGCCCGGCGTTCCAGTACGAGCGCTCGCTGGCAGTCATCACGATGGGCCGCGACGCCGGTCTGGTGACCAAGTCCAACCTGATACTGGGCATGGGCGAGGAAGAGCACGAGATCGAGGAAGCGCTGCACGACCTGCACGACGCCGGCACCGACCTGATCACGATCACGCAGTATCTCCGGCCCTCGCCGCGCCACCATCCGATCGACCGCTGGGTCAAGCCGGAGGAGTTTGTCCGGTGGTCCGATCTGGCTGAGGAGATCGGTTACAAGGGCGTCATGAGCGGGCCCTTGGTGCGTTCGTCCTACCGCGCTGGTCGCCTCTGGGCCCAGGCCATGAAGCGCTGGGGCCGTCCCGTGCCAGAGCAGCTTTCCCACCTCGTCGCGACGTCCTACAGCCCGGCCCGCCAGGAGGCCGCCTCGCTGCTCGAGCGCCGCCTCTCCAACGTCTCGTGAAGGTAGTCTGATCCCCATGGCCCGCAAGAAATCCGAGAAGTCGACCGCGCCCAAGAAGCCGCGCTTCGGCCAGATCCGCCAGATCCGTGACATCTTCAACGCTGCCCACGGTGTCGATCCAAAGATCGGCTGGTGGATGGCGCTGGCCGCATTCGGCGCGCTCGTCGTGATGGTCGGAATCGGTCTTCTCGTCAACATGCCGATCTACTTCCTTGTCCTCGGCATCCCCGTGGCCGCCCTTGCTGCGTCGGTGGTGCTGAGCATCCGGGCCAAACGCGCCGCATACAAGTCCATCGAGGGCAAGCCGGGTGCCGCGGGTGCCGCTCTGTCATCGCTGCGCAAGGGCTGGTACTTCGAGCAGCAACCCGTCGCGGCTGAGGCTGGTCGAGCGGGTGACATGGCGTCAGCCGCCATGGTCTTCCGGGCAACCGGACGCCCGGGGGTCGTTCTCGTCGCCGAAGGTCCTCCGGCGCGAGCAATCAAGCTCGCAGAGGCCGAGCGCAAGAAGATCAGCCGGATCGCAGGAGCAAGCGTCCCCGTGACGGTCCTGCGGATTGGCGAGGGCGGCGGCGACGACGAGGTGTCGGTTCGCAAGGTGGCCAGCAAGGTCCAGCGGATGAAGCCGGTGCTCACAAAAGAAGAGGTCGCGGCGGTCAACAAACGCCTCAAGGCAATGGGTGGTATGCGTCCACCGCTACCGGCCGGCATCGACCCCAACCGGGTCCGCATGGACCGAAAGGCGATGCGCGGCCGCTGACCCCCTTGGCAAACCTAGGGACTGTGCACCCGATCCACTGACAGACCTAGAATCGCGGCTCCGCCGCGCCTAGCCTTCTAGGGACTCTGCTGCCCTCAAGCCCAGCCCCGTCCCTAGGTTTGCTGGGTCAGACCCCGCACCGTCCCTAGGTTTGCGAGGTCAGAGGCGCACCGTTACGGTTCCGGCGATCTTGTCGTGGAAGCCGCGGGTGTCACGATCCCAGATCACCGCCGGAATCACCACGGCCAGCAGGACCGTGCGTATCAGTGCGAGAAACGGCCCCGCGGTAGTGCCACCGATGCGGACGACGCGAATGCCGAGCAGGCGGTGTCCGATCGTCGACCCGAGCGTCCCCACCAGTAGCAGATTCATCACGACGAAGACGACGAGCGGTTTGAAGGAGCCGAGTCCCCCTTGGCCAAGGCGGTAGCTCATGAACCCTGCTGCGATCAGGTCGCAGAGGAGCCAGTCCACAAGAACCGCCACCAGTCGGCGCCCGAACCGGGCTAGCGAGCCCGTGCCGCGCTCCGGCATACCAAGTCTGCGTCCTGGATAGTCAGCCGGATCAGTGCGCCCGGGCCCGGGACCATCGAGCCAGGAGTCGACATCCGCGCGATCAACCACCGGACAAGGCTACGTTGGGGACCGCGCTGCACGTAACACCGGTGAAACATTGGGGTGTTGGCGCCGAAATCCGGCCCCGCTAGGGTCTGTCCCGAGTGAAAAGAAAGGCCCGGCCACGACGCGTCGGGCCACACAACAGGAGGTTGCATGTTCAGCAAGCCTGAAGAGGTCCTTGAGTTCATCAAGAACGAGGACGTCAAATTCGTCGATGTTCGCTTCTGCGACCTGCCCGGCGTCATGCAGCACTTCAACGTGCCGGCCGCCTCCCTGACCCTGGACTTCTTCACCGAAGGTCAGATGTTCGACGGCTCCTCGATCCGCGGTTTCCAGGCGATCCACGAGTCCGACATGAAGCTCATACCGGACCCGAAGACCGCCTATCTGGACCCGTTCCGCAAAGAGAAGACGCTCATCATGAACTTCTCAATCGTGGACCCGTTCACCGACGAGCCGTACAGCCGCGACCCGCGCAACATCGCGGCCAAGGCCGAGGCCTACCTGAAGTCGACGGGCATCGCCGACGAGGCGTTCTTCGGCGCCGAGGCCGAGTTCTACATCTTCGACGACGTGCGTTACGAGACGAAGCAGAACGCCTCCTACTACTACATCGACTCGATCGAGGCCGCCTGGAACACCGGCCGGGTGGAAGAGGGCGGCAACCAGGGTTACAAGACCCGCTACAAGGGCGGCTATTTCCCGGTCCCGCCGCTCGACCACTTCGCCGACATGCGCGACGAGATGTGCCTGAAGCTGGAAGAGGTCGGCCTCAGCGTCGAGCGCAGCCACCACGAGGTGGGCACCGCCGGCCAACAGGAGATCAACTACCGCTTCGGCTCCCTGCTGCAGTCCGGTGACGACCTGATGAAGTTCAAGTACGTCATCAAGAACGTCGCCTGGCACGGTGGCAAGACCGCCACGTTCATGCCCAAGCCGATCTTCGGTGACAACGGCTCCGGCATGCACACCCACCAGAGTCTCTGGAAGGACGGCGTGCCGCTCTTCTACGACGAGCGCGGCTACGGCGGCCTCTCGGACATCGCGCGCTGGTATATCGGGGGCATGCTCAAGCACGCCTCGTCCTTGCTGGCCTTCACCAACCCGACGGTCAACTCCTACCACCGTCTGGTCCCGGGCTACGAGGCTCCGGTCAACCTGGTCTACTCAGCGCGCAACCGCTCCGCCTGCGTTCGCATCCCGATCGCCGGCAACTCCCCCAAGGCCAAGCGCATCGAGTTCCGGATCCCGGACCCGTCGGCCAACCCTTACCTCGCCTTCGCTGCCCAGATGATGGCGGGCCTGGACGGCATCAAGAACCGCATCGAGCCCCCGGCACCGGTCGACAAGGACCTCTACGAACTGCCGCCGGAGGAGCACGCCCAGATCGAACAGGTTCCCGGGTCGCTCCCCGAGGTACTGGCGGCACTCGCGGCTGACCACGACTACCTTCTCGAGGGCGATGTGTTCACCAGTGACCTCATCGAGACCTGGATCGAGTGGAAGACGCTCAACGAGGTCGACCCGATCCGCTTCCGCCCGCACCCTCACGAGTTCGAGATGTACTACGACATCTGAGGCTCAAGGCCCGCTGACCTGCAGTGATGCGGTCAGCGGGCCTTCGTGGTCTCAGCGAGTGCTTTCCTGCTGAGCCAGTTTGATGCCAGTGCCGGCAGGGCTGTGTCAAGTGGTGGTGGCATCCCTTTTCTTGCTCAACAGATGCGCCCCCCGGCATAAGGCTAGAAGCCGCGCCACGGCGTGACCGAGGACTCCAACGGGCGCACGGCCGAGTTGTCCGTATGCATGGGTGGTTTCGGTCCCGAGCTGGACGTGGTCGCTTGCCTCAAGGTCGCTTGCCTCGAGGTCGCTTGCCTCGAGGTCGATCGGTCATTGACGTCCTGAACATAGTCAACTGACTCCGCAAGGCAGGCATCGCCGTCCACTCGAACTCCGGGGCGATCGCTCCGGCAACGTCACCTGAAAGTGGTCGATGAAGACCTGCGTGATGGCCCAGCGACGGGTGACCGCGCAGGGCGCTGATCGCCGGATTAGCTTCTGCCACAGCCTATTTGGGAATGCGGACACCCGTCGGAGAGTCCGCACCTGGGTGTTTCGGGCGGCGCCGCCCGCCGAAATATCACCCCAAAGACATCACCTGACAAGCCGCGCGGTACTTTGCAACCCTCCCAGGACCAACCAGAAAGCAAGGTCATGGACAAAGTCTTCGTCAGCGCAGCCGAAGCCGTCAGCGGGATCGTCAACGGCTCATCACTTGCCGTGGGTGGATTCGGCTTGTGTGGTGTCCCCAGCGTGCTCATCGCCGAGCTTCATCACAGCGGGGTCACCGATCTGGAGGCGGTCTCCAACAACTGCGGGGTGGACGACTGGGGTTGGGGATCCTGCTGAAGGACAAACGGATACGCCGGGTTGTCGCGTCATACGTCGGCGAGAACAAGGAGTTCGAGCGTCAGTTCCTCTTTGGTGAGCTCGAGGTCGAGCTCACCCCACAGGGAACACTGGCCGAGAAGCTGAGAGCCGGAGGAGCCGGCATACCGGTGTTCTTCACTGCCACCGGGGTCGGCACCCAGATCGCCGACGGTGGTGTGCCGTGGCGATACGCACCCGACGGGTCTGTCGCCAAGTCGTCACCGCCCAAGGAGACCCGCGAGATGGACTGGCACGGTCAGAAGCTGACCTTCGTGCTGGAGAACGCGATCACCACCGACTTCGCCCTGGTCCGGGCCTGGAAGGGCGACCGGCACGGCAACCTGGTCTTCCGCCAGTCCGCACGCAACTTCAACCCCCTGGCGGCCATGGCCGGCCGGGTCACCATCGCCGAGGTCGAGCACCTGGTCGAGCCGGGCGAGATCGACGCCGACGCGGTGCACCTGCCCGGCATCTACGTCCAGCGGGTCCTTCCGCTGACCCCCGAGCAGGCAGCCGACAAACACATCGAACGTCGCACCGTCCAGCCCAGGACTGCCGGTACGACCCTGGCCTGAGCCGGCGGCGTACCCAAGACGACATCCGCGCTTCGGCCGGACCAGCCTCACCGACGACCGCTCCCGAATCAGTTCCGGCCGGGAGCGATCACCCATGCCGCCTGATCGCCCCGGCCCTGCCCGTTGAGCACGACAGCCTGCTTCTCCCACCCTTGCAGCTGCGCCCTCGAGAAGGGGGCGTCGCGCGGCGCCATCATGACCGACTGACTGTCCATGAGCGGTATCCCTCGCAGGTACTGCTCGCTACCCCAGAACTGAAAGCCCGTTGAGTCGTCGTCGACCGAGACGACGGTGGCCCCAACCCGCTCGCAGAGGCTCTCCACCCCTGGCCGCGAGAGCACCACAAGGTGACGGGGTGCGTCGAGCTGAACCCACGCGGCGCCATACGTCTCGAAGGCGTGGCTGGAGGGGGTGGGCATGCGGATCAGGACCCTACCTCCCGGGGTCAGCCGTTTCAGTGCCTCCCGAAGGCTGGCTTCCGGGTCGGGAACGTGCTCGAAGCTGTGGTGGAACATGATCAGGTCGTAGAGGCCCTCGACCTCACTGAGATCCTGTCGGCTCAAGCGCCCGCCGGTACTCAGGTTGCGTTCGGCCGACATGAACGGGTCGACGCCGGTCACGTCCTTCACCCCGGCCAGGCCCAGTGCGAAGACCAACATCCCCGAGCCGCACCCGACGTCGAGGATGCGGGTCTTTCTGCCGTTGATCAAACCGGCTCGTCGAATTGAGCTCAGCACCGATACCAGGGTCCGCAGCTGTCGACGCGGGATGAGCGCCGTGGCAGAGCCCGAAAGAACGCCTCGGCCCCACAGGACCGAACCGATGACCAGCCGTGCGAACTGGCGAACGCCCGGGGCACCCAAGGCCCGCTCAGGGTCCAGATCGACCGAGTAGTAGTTCGTCGGGTAGTACGAGGACAGGTCTTCGGGTATCGAGATCAGGGCGAGGCTGCCACAGCCGGCACACACGGAGTAGTCGAAGTCCTCCGCGATGCCGAACATGTTCTCGCGGACCGTCAGCACCTCGCTCGAAGAGGCCCTCGAGCAGGCTGGGCAGGGCTGAACCCCGGTCGCGTCAGACACGACCGACAATCTACAGCCAGCCCGCCTGGAGCTTGCGCTGCATGTCGGCTGCCGTGGCGGCGATCCCGGCAGGCAGCGGGGTGAGCGTGCGGCGGTCGAGCTCAGGCCAGACCCGTGACCTCAGGCTCAGATCCCTGGCCTGCATCGCCGACACAGCCGACGCTCCCAGCACGATTCGCGGTGAGCTCTTGAAGATCCGTCGCATCTCCCCCAGAACGGCACCGATGGTGATGGCCCGCTGGGAGGCCAGGATCTTGGTGACCACCTTCGGGCCGTCCCCCGACTGCTCCTGCCGCAACCGCGCCAGACTCTCGACGATCAGCTGGGCGCAGTCAGGAGCGAAGAGGTAGTCACGCAGGGTGTCAAGCGAGACATAGATCGACAGAGGCTGGCCGGTGAGGTGGCTCCGGCAGATCTGTGAGATAAGGCCCTGTGCCTTGGCGAGGTTCTGGCCGGGGCCGTAGATGTTGGCAATGCGGCCGATCAGCGAAGGCGTGCCGGTCTGCTGACTCCAGTCGGCGACGAGCGCCTCGCCATCCAGCTTTGCCTGACCGTAGGCCGCGAGCGGGCGCACCGGGGAGGACTCGTCATAGGGCGGCGCCCCGACGCCGGCATAGACCCCTCCCGCGGAGGACGCAAAGAAGAACGCGCCCTGGCTCCCCTGCGGGGCGGCCCCCAGTGCGTCGAGTGTCTCTCGCAGGGCAACCAGCTCGAGCTGCAGCGCGTCTTCCGATGAGGCGGTGACCCCCGCGCCCGCACACCAGGCCACAGACCACGGCCGGTCACCAACGACGTCCAGAAACTCCCCGGCTTGCTCGCGCAGCTCCACGGCACCGGCACTGCGCGCAGACCACTCGATGGGCCCTGGCGGATTCCAGATGTGCATGTCCGAGCCGCCTGCAGTTCCTGGTCTGCTGGGAGCCGTCTGGGCTCCCGCAGCTGTCCCCAACGCGGTCTCGATGCTTCGGCCGAGCAAGCCTCCACGTCCAATGACCCAGGTCAGCGCGGATGACGAACGCGACCCTGGTGTCGAACGCACCGCGGTCACGACGTGCCGGGCCCGTTCTCTCCCGACCGGCCCAGCGGGCCGTCCTTGGGGTCGCCGACGATGAGATAGAGCGGCTTGCCCATCGCCATGTTGACCGCGACGCCCACGTACTCCGCGATGACACCGAGCGAGAACAGGATCACCCCGGTGCTCACCAGCACCGCGACCATCGTAGAGGTCCAGCCCTGGGTGGTCGTGCTGGAGGTGAAATGGACGACGAGCAGATAGATCGCGTAGCCGATGCCCCCGACGGCGAACAGCAGGCCAAGCGCGCTGACCAGGCGCAGGGCCCGGGTGCCGCTGGACAGGACGAGGTGAACGAAGTGGGACAGCAGAGCTCTGGTGGAGTAGCCGGACGGCCGGCCGCCCTCGTCGCGCAGTCGCACCGGGCACGCCGCGGCGGGGCCGGCCACCCAACCCATGGCGACGTCGAGATAGACCCCCGAGCCGGCATACGCCGCGACACTTCGGCCGATCTCGCCCAGCACCATCCGGTAGCTCTGGAAGTTGATATCGCTCTTGCCCGTCAGGAAGGTCGAAAAGACCCACTTGGCGAGTCGCGAGCTCCCGTTACGAAGCGCGTTGTGTGGCGGCCGGTTGACCGGATCGGCGTAGACGAGCTGCGAGCCCTGCTCCACGGCGACGTCCAGGAAGTCACCGATGTCGGCCGGATCATGCTGACCGTCCTCGTCCATGGTCACGATCCAGTCCCCGCTGGAGGACGCCATGCCTGCCATCGTCGCCGGGTGCTGGCCGAAGTTGCGGCTGAGCCAGACCGGACGGATGAAGTCGTGCGCTGCGGCCAGCTCACGGATCACCTCATCGGAGCGGTCGGGACCATGGTCGTTGACCAGGAGCAGCTCGACGACCTGGAACTGGCGGCCTCCCGCGGTCGGGGTCGGCACGGTCAGCAGGGCGATCTCCTGGACCAGCGCCGCAAGTGTGTGCTCACCCTGATAGACGGGGATCACGATCGAGACACGGTGCGGCCTTGGTCCCGGTGCGGCCATCGGGTGATCCATCAAATCAGACACGAGGGAAGCCTAGTCCAGAGCCTCTACTGCGGATCCCCTGCTCATGGTGTCGCTCATGGCGCCTCTGTGTGTGGCGCCCCGGTGGGTGGTGTGCCGGTGGGTGGTGCATCTGTGTGCATCCGGCGCCCCACCCACAGATAGGCCAGCCGGCGAGCGTAGGCCATCCCTCTTGCCCTGGCGTCACCGCGGAGCAGATCCGTCCTGCTCAGCAGCCCGGATACGTCATCGGCCAGTCGGTGGTGGAACCCGATGACCTGGCCGGACTGCTCGCGGGCCAGATGCACACTCCATTGCGTGCTGCTGAGCCTGAAGGCCGCCAGCGACGTGTCGATCCCGACGAAGTCACCGCGCAGCAGGACATTGACGTAGGTGGCCTCGTCGATCACGTAGGGGGTTCTGGCGTCCCATCCGCCGGCGTCCTGCAGGGTCTCGCGTCGGAAGAGCACGCAGGCCGGCTCGCCGAAGATGTTGGACCCGGCCACCACGGTATGCCGTGCCGCCATCCTCCCAGCCACCAGACCGGTGAGTCCGGCGAGGCCTCGGCGAGACAGCAGAAGGGCGCCTCGCGCGTCGATGAGGTCACGCTGGGCGGCCACCAGGACGACCGACGGGTTGGCGTCCATCGCCTCGACCTGCCTGCGCAGGCAGTCCGGGTAGATGATGTCGTCCCCGCATACCAGTTTCAGCAGCTCTCCCCGCGCGGCTGCAGTGACCCGCTCCCAGTTGCGGGGGGCACCTCCCCCGGCCTCGGTCCGCAGCAGCCTCACCCTCGGATCGGGCAGGTAGCGCTGAAGCAGCTCCCAGGTCCCGTCCACGCTGGAGTGGTCGGCCACGATCAGCTCGAAGTCCTCGAACGTCTGAGCCAGGATCGAGTCCATCGTCGCCTCGATGAAGCTGACGTTGTTGAAGGACGGCACCACGACGGACACGCGCGGAGTCAGGTCGCCGGTCACCTGCGGAGATCCCCGGAGGACGTGGGGCGCCGGAACGAGAAGTGCTTGTGCCCCACCCAGCTCATCACCGAGGTCACGAGCACGATCAGGGCCTGCGCCAGGAGCACCGGCAGGTGGGCGAGCTCGACCAGCACGGGCAGCACCACGAAGTTGACCGCCAGCGCCGAGAGATAGACAGTCTCGAACCGCCAAAGATCCGCCAGCACGTGACCACGAACCCGGAAGACCGCGAACCGGTAGAGCACGAAGGCGATGAGCACTGCGACGACGTGCGCGCAGACCAACGCCACCAGATAACGCTGCTTGCCCAGGACCACCAGAAACCCGGCAAAGCAGAGGAATCCGACGACCGTGTTGATTCCGCCGACAATGAGAAAGGCGACGCGCTGATCACGGACAACCCGCGGGAACCAGCCCGGCGGTCCGGACATTCCCGCGGGCGGCGCCGTCTCAGGGCTCATCGCGCCTCGTCACGTCCTCACAAGGTGCCACCCCGGCTACGAGCGATAACGTCGAACCTGCCGCCACCATTGAGGTCCCCAGAGCTGATGATGGTGGAGAACGTGTTCCATCCCCGACCGGTGAGCCGGGGCTGCAACCATCCACCCGATCCGTTGCCTGGACAAAGGTACAACAGTCCGTCAGGTTCGTGTGATGACGTCGGACAATACGACCTGCCGTGCGGCGCCCGGGCTATCAGATCCGCCGCGATGAACGGACCGAAGTCGCCGTCAGCCCTCTAGCGCACGTTGACGACACGGCAGCCGAGCTGGCGGCTGCTTCCGGGACCGGTGTTGATGGCATAGAGGCAGACGGTGTGCGAGCCAGGTGTGGT
>Ga0208716_1001058_pt1 | contig 10831 bp, 9 predicted proteins | sample NGESurdeep092012_8_FD_184482 | JGI IMG/M metagenome (GOLD analysis project Ga0208716, IMG submission 184482) | Arctic peat soil microbial communities from Barrow, Alaska - NGEE Surface sample 415-3 deep-092012 (SPAdes) | ecosystem: Environmental > Terrestrial > Soil > Wetlands > Peat ...
GCTTCCCCGTTCTCGTTCTACCGCGGCGGCGCACTGATCATGGCCGCCGACCTGGCGCAGACGCCGGGCTCCGGCCTGGACGTGCATCTGTGCGGCGACGCCCACATGAGCAACTTCGGGATCTACGCCTCGCCCGAACGGACGCTGGTCTTCGACATCAACGACTTCGACGAGACCCACCCGGGACCGTTCGAGTGGGACCTCAAGCGGCTGGCGGGCAGTCTGGCGGTCGCCGGGCGCGACAACGGGTTCTCCTCCAAGTGGCGCCGTAAGGTCGTCCTGGCTGCGGCCGCCGCATACCGCACATCGATGATCGAGTTCGCCGGCCAGGGCAACCTGACCGTCTGGTACTCCCACCTGGACATGGACGAGCTGCTGGCCCAGATCGGAGATCAGCTCGACGCCAGACGCGTCGCGAGCACCCAGGCGGCCATGGACAAGGCGCGGAGTCGCGACAGCATCCAGGCGCTGGCCAAGCTCACCACAATGGTCGACGGCCGGGCGCGCATCCTGAGCCAGCCACCATTGCTGGTGCCGGTCGAGGAGCTGTTCGAAGACCACGAGGTGACGGTGACGTACGAGCGGATGAGGAGCCTGCATGAGGCCTATCGCCGCACTCTGCAGTGGGACCGCCGTCGCCTGCTTGAGCAGTTCGAGCTGGTCCAGCTGGCGCGCAAGGTCGTCGGCGTGGGCAGCGTCGGCACCCGCGCGTGGATACTGCTGCTCGAAGGACTCGACGGGGGCGACCCCTTGTTCCTGCAGGCCAAAGAGGCCCAGGCCTCGGTGCTGTCCGGATTCGTCAAGGGCAGCGGTGTCAAGAACCAGGGCGAACGGGTGGTCAACGGCCAGCATCTGATGCAGGCAGCGAGCGACATCTTCCTCGGCTGGCAGCGAACCACAGGCCCCGACGGGGTCGAGCGCGACTTCTACCTGCGTCAGCTCCGCGATGGCAAGGGATCGGTGGTGGTGGAGAAGATGGTCCCGGACGGGATGCTCTTCTACGGGCGTATCTGCGGCCAGACCCTGGCCCGCGCCCATGCACGGTCAGGCGATCGGGTCGCCATCGCCAAGTACCTGGGCTCGAGCGACCGCTTCGAGAACGCCATCGCCGACTTCGCCGAGACCTGCGCCAAGCAGAACGTACGTGACCACGCAGCTCTCACAGATGCGGCCGCGACCGGACGCGTCGTCGCGGAGACCGGCGTCTAGTACTGGCGGAGCTGATCACCAGCTGCCGATTGAGCGCCATCACGACGTCTCAGTCCGGTTGGGTCCCCGATTCGTGGCGGCGGACGGAGGCAGATCACGCCGGCCTGGAGTCCCCCGTGGGCTCTTCGTTCGTCCAGCCTGCGATGATTCCCAGCTCACGGGCACGGCGTACAGCTTCGTTGCGACGTGAGGCAGCAAGCTTGCGAAGGATATTTCGCACGTGCGTGCGGACCGTGTTCACCGACACGAACATGGCGCCTGCGATCTCGTCCGTCGTGAGCAGCGCGGCAAGGTGACCAAGTACCTCCCGCTCCTTCTCGGTGAGCGGTTCAAGGAGCGCGCTGGAGACAGACCTGGCACCGCCGGGGTCAGGCTCGGTGTCCCGGCGAGCCTGAACAAGCGGGCGCGCGTCATCCAGCGCGGACGCCCCCAGCCAGCCGTGCTCGATGACCAGCTGCGGGTCCGCACGCAACAGTCGACGCACCTGTGACGAGGCCTCGCGGAATGGACGTCGCAGCCGCTCCGGAGCGGCCAGCCGAAGGGAGCGCTCCAGCGCCTGCCCGGCTCGGAGCTCTTCGCCACCGTCCAGCTGGCGGGTTGCCTCGAACAGCCAGCCGCCCACTCGCGTAGGCAGGGCGGCGGCTACGTTCCGCAACGTACTGGCCGGAGACTCGAACGTCTCGCCTGTGGCCATCCTTGCCCGGGCAAGGACGAGCACGCCTTCCGGGCTCTCCGGCTCGGACAGGGTCTCCACGATCTGCACGGCCAGGGCCGGCTTTCCGTTGGCGACGTTGAGCTCTGCCTCCTCGATACGCAATACGTCCTGCAGCCACCGAGACTGGGCCGGGACCTCGGACAGGGCGGCACCGATGCGGCCAAGGGCCCCTTCGATATCACTGCGGGCACGCCGCAGACGTGAGTCCACCAGAGCCAGCATCACCGGCGCCGTCGGGTCACTGGCAAACGACATCGACTCTGCCGCCCGCTGGGCATGCCGACGAGCCGCCGGAAGGTCGTAGCGCTCAGTGTTCAACCAGGCCAGGGCAACGGCCGCACTGGCACACGCGGCCGCATCGATGTCAGCCTCCTGCTGAACGACCGCCACCCGCGCGGCCAGGTCACCGGCCCTCCTCAGCTGGCCACGCATCGACGCGAGAAGCGCGAGATGACCCAGGCAGCTGACCAGTGAGCGCTCGCAGCCAGGTCGATCCGCTGCGCGGGCAGCGGCGGAGAACGCCTCGACGGCGTCGTCGAGCTGCCCCGTGGCCAGCCAGGCGGCGCCCTTGCCCGACTCGATCAGGATCAGCAGCTCTGGATGCTCATCCAGTCGCTCGCCGACCTGCATCTGCAGAAACCGTTCCGCGGAAGCGGCAGCCACCAGAGCCAGCTGCACGTCACCCACTGCAACAGCGTGGGTCAGTCTCACCGTCTGCAACGCCAGCGCCGCTGCGCTCGAGCGAGGAATCGAGGCCCCATCCAGCTGGCCTTCTGCGCGAAACAGATGCTTCTCACACGCCTCCACGTCGAAAACCTGCATGGCCAGCGCGGCTCGCACCAGTGATGCGGCAGCTCCTTCCGTGTCGTCGGGAAGCCGGGCCAGCACCTCCGCGAGCGCACCCCCACCAGGCAGCAGAAGTCGCCCGATGGCGAGGTCGTCGATGAGGTGGTGCGCCGCGCCCTCCCAGTCGCCGGCAGCGGCTGAGTGCTGCACCGACTCCTCGGCAAGTCCCTGATCGGCCAGCCACGCCGCCGCAGCCCGATGCAGCTCGGGGACTCTCTCCGGCGACTCGTAAGCCAGCTGCGCTCGCAACAGCTCACGAAACAAGGGTTGGTAGCGATAGGAGCCGGGACGGTCCGCGACCTCGTGGAGGAAGGCGTTGCCGCGTACGAGGAGCGCCAGTGTGCGTTGCGCCTGCGGCCCGGCAACCGCCTCGCTCAGGCCAGGCCGAAGGACGTCAACAATGCTGGTCTCCAGGAGAAGCTGGCGACCACCGGCCGGCTGCACGTCCAGCACCTCGGCGATGAGGTACTCGGCAACGTCCCCGACGTCCCCGCAGAAATCCAGGGCAGCGCGTTCCTGGTCTTCCTGCCTGTCCAGGAACACGGCAGCAATACGAAGCCCCGCTCCCCACCCGTCGGTTCTGTGGATGATCGTCTGCAGCGCGGCTTCGGACAGGACGACGCCAGCCGTGCTCATTAGCTGCCGTGCCTCATCCAGCGTGAAGGCAAGGTCAGCCATGCGTACCTCGACGACGGTGCCGGCAAGTCGGTAGCGGTGCAGCGGCAGAACGGGATCCACCCGGGTGGCGATCACCAGCCGCACCAAGCCTCCTGATCGATGCAGGAGGCAGTCGAGGTCCTCGGCGACCGCCGCCGAGATATCTGCGTCGCAGTCCAGGACCACGACCACCGGTCCTGCGGGCTGCAGCTCGGCATGCGCCAGGAGCGCCGACATCATCGCGTCAACATGGCCGCCATCGAGCCCGTCCGGGTCGCTCTGAGCAGTGGGCACGTGTACGTCGACACCACAGCGTTCCAACCCCTGGGCGAAGGACGACCAGAATCTCGACCGCGACTCATCTCTCGCCTCGAGAGTCACCCAGGCGACAGGACCCTGCGCCTGCGCTCGTCTGGCCCAGTCCGAGACCAGCACGGTCTTTCCAGTTCCTGCCGGGGCACTCACCAAAGTCAGCGGTCCCGCGACACCCAGCTCAAGGTGCTCGAGGAGGCGGGGACGCTGCAGGAGACCCTCGGACTGCGGCGGGATGGTGAATCGTTCCGCCACGGGATCGACCTGCCTGGCGATTCCTGCCCCGCCCGCCTGGTCCTCATCACCTGCCTCACGCTTCACGCTACGGCCGCCCTTCGGGGGTCGAAAACGCAACCTCGCCGGAGGCAACCGAGGAAGAGCCATCCGCCAGGTCCAGACCAGGACGGCCCAGTTCGAACAGTCAACACCCAGGCGCGACCGTCTACAAGACCACGAAGACCCGTGTCTTGTCGGCTTCTCCCGCACCGTCAGTGCGCCAGATCAGCGGCCTGCGAACTCGCGCCTTCCTGTCCGTTCGGCCGGGGACTGGCCGCGGCAGCTGCCGTCACCAACAGCTCATACAGGCCCAGAAGCACCACAATCCAGAAGAGGCCGGCCCAGGACGAGAAGAAAAGCAGCAGGATGCCGGCCGCCACCAGCCCGCCGATGCGCAGCGGATCGAGATGGGTGCGCGCAAAGTCCGGACCGTCGGCGATCGCCACGGCGCCATAGCGGCGGGAGCGCTGGCTCAGGAAGTGGCCCGCCTGGACCGCCCATCGCCGCAGCGCGACCGGTGCGCGCCCCGGACCCACCAGGTCGAAGACACGTGAGCCGAAGACACGTCAGTGGGGAGTCTGCGTCGGGGTCAGGGGCGTCGGGGTCAGGGGCGTCGCGGTATGTGGCCGTGGCAGACCGGGTCGGTGCCTTGCAGGACCAGGTCAGTCGTCGATGCCCCGGGCTGCGAGCGCTTCTCCGACCCGATCGGCGTGCCGGATGGTGCGCACCACGACTGGCGTGACCAGCGCCCGGGTGCTGCGTTCGAGTCCGCGGGCGCGTCGGGCGTCGCGGGCCTCCTGCAGAGTTGCGGCGATGACGGGGACGGCACGGATGGTCAGTGCCAGCAGGAGGGCGACGCGATCCGGATCGACTCCGATGGCCCGGGCCGGCTCGAGGAGACGGGTGATCACGTCCAGCAGATCAGTGACGCGGGTCGTCAGGCTGACCAGCGCGGCCCCCACGACCGCGACCACGAGGGTGCCGACGACGGCGACCGCCGCCTCCCAACCTCTGGTCCACAGCTGAAGAGGAATCAGGAACAGGACAAACCAGCGCAGCGGCCACACCTGCTCCACGAGGGTCCTGACTCCGAACCCTGCGACGGCATACAGCCCGGCCACCAGAACGGATCCCAGCACGACCAGGACAGGCGACTGAAAGGCCACGAGCACGGTTGAGAAGACGAGCAGCCCGAGCAGCTTGGCGCCCGCCCCAGCTCGGTGCAGCAAGGACGTGCCCGGCTGGTAGGTGCTGGTCAGCATGGCCGCCCCGCAACCATCAGCGCTTCGTAGTAGCCGATGGATTCCTCGGCGGACCCGTCCGCCACCACCCGGCCCTCATCGATGACCACGACGCGCTGCCAGCCGCGAAGCAGCTCGAGGTCGTGGGTGATCAGGACGACCCGCTGCGCCAGGCCCTCCAGGAGACCTGCCACCTCCCGGCTGTTGCGCAGGTCCAGCAGGGTCGTCGGCTCGTCGCAGACCAGGACCTCCGGCTCGGTGACCAGCACCGAGGCGAGCGCCAGGAGCTGCTTCTGACCGCTGGAGAGCAGGTGCGCCGGGTGGTCCGTGTGGCCGCCCAGCCCGAAGCGGGCGAGGACGTCGCGCACCCGGTCCACCACCTCCTCCTTGCCCAGCCCGTGGCGTCGCAACGAGAACGCGACATCCTCGGCAACGGTCGGCATGACGATCTGCGCGTCCGGGTCGGAGAAGACGAAGCCAACCTTGCGACGAACTCCCGCCCCGTCGCGGCCCGTATCCATCCCGTCAACAAGCACCCGCCCGGTCGAGGGAACCACCAGGCCGTTGAGCAGCCTGGCCAGGGTGGACTTCCCGGACCCGTTGGCCCCGATCACCCCGATCCGGTTCTCCACCAGCGACAGGTTGAGGTCCGACAGCACCTCACGGTCGCCATACCGGTGACTCACGCCCTCGATCTGAATCACCTAGCCCACCCGCTCCGCGAGCAGCGCGAGCCCCTGGCCGCCGCCGATGGCGCAGGTCGCAATCCCGAGCCGGGGACCGTCCACCCGGACCATCTGGGCGAACAACCGCACCAGCAGCATTGCCCCGGACGCGCCCCACGGGTGACCCATCGCGATCGCGCCGCCTTGCGGGCAGACGCGCCCAGCATCCACGCTCAGGGAGTCAAGTGGGTCAAGGCCGAGCGCATCGGTGCAGGCAAGGACCTGAGCGGCGAACGCCTCGGTCATCTCGACCACGCCCACCTCGGCCAGCTCAATTCCGGTGTCCTTCAACAGCTTGGCCACCGCGGGAACCGGCCCCAGCCCCGGAGTGTTGGGGTCCAGTCCCACGCAGACCCACCCACGCAGGGCCAGACCGGGAACGCCCAGCGCCGCCCGGAGGCGCTCGGGCACCACAGCCACCGCTGCCGCGCCGTCACTGACCCCGCAACAGTTGCCGGCCGTCACCGTGCCCCCGGCGACGAAGGCAGGGCGCAGCCTCGAAAGAACGGCCTCGGTCAGCTGGCGCGGTCGCTCATCGGCGACCATCCCGCCGACCGGCACGAGCTCCACGTCGAAGGCTCCGGCCCGTGCCGCGGCCAGGGTCAACGCGTGGGATCGGGAAGCGTAGGCATCCTGGCGCTGCCGGGTCACCCCACACATGGCAGCGACCGCCTCCGCGGCAGGTCCCATGTCCGGGTCACCGATCTCTGAGGGCGCGAAGGGCGCGCGCTCGTATGCCGTCGGCAGACCGGTCGACGTCGCCGGGCGGGCCAGGCGCCACGGAGCGGTGCTTGCGCTCTCCGCTCCCCCGGCCAGCACCACATCAACGGCCCCGGCAAGAACGGCGGTTGCAGCCTGGTGCACCGCCTCCTGCCCGCTCCCGCACTGACGGTCCACGGTCACCCCGGGCACCTCGATGCCCAGCCCCGCGGCGAGCGCGGCCACGCGGGCCGGATTACCACCGGGTCCCCTGCAGTTCCCGATCACCACCTCATCCACTCCCGGAGCGTCGGGGCCGAGGTCATCCACCAGGGCCCGGAGCACCGGCGCAAGCAACCCCACGAGATCGACTCCGGCCAAAGCATGCCCGGCCGTGCCTATCGGGGTACGGCGTGCCGCGATCACCACCGGCGTGCGGTCGGGGAAGCCGCTCATGGCTTGTCCAGGCTCGCGACGAGATCCGGAAGCGCGTCACGGCGCAGCTTGCCGCCCGAGGTGCGTGGCAGAGCGCCCGCGTGCAGCCAGCGCCGCGGACGGGACGGCGCCGGCATCCCGGCCACCGCCGCGCGCAGGGTGCCATCGACTGCCGACCCAACCACGACGGCCGTCAACACCTGCCCCAGCCGCGGGTGTGGCACACCGAACACCGCGACCTCGTCCACGCCCGGGAGCCCCCGGAGAAGCCGCTCGACCTCTTCCACCACCACGGTGTGACCCCCTGAGGTAACCGCACGATCGCCACGGCCCAAGACCTCCAGCCCACCGGGAACTGCTCGGGCCAGGTCCGAGACGGTGGCCCAGCCGTGGGGGTCGAACCGCAGAGGCCCGTCGGTCTGAGCCGTCAGATAGCCATCGGCCAGGTACGGCGAACGCGCCCACAGCACCCCCTGCCTGAGCTTGGTCTCCGTCCTCAGCTCGGTCTCCACACCGGGAAAGGCATGGAACGGTCCACTTCGGTCACGCCACGCCACAAACGACAGCTCCGAGGCCCCGTAGTACTCCACGACGTGCCAGCCGGCAGCCTCGCACCGCTCCCGCAGATCGGCTGAACAGTGGTCACCGGCGACCACCACGCGTCGGACCAGGGGCAGCCCGCCAGCCTCAGCACGTTGCAGCAGCCCCGGGAGCTGGGACGGAACACAGTGCAGGGCCGTCGCGCCGGCAGACTCGTCACGGCCGCCGTCACTCAGGACGAGCCGGGCACCCACCACGCCCGCATGGAACGCGCCATACAGGAACAGCGAAGACCACAGCGTCCCGGGCAGCCACACCGTGTCCACATCCGTGATCCCGCTGATGTCGCTGAATGAGGCGACGCTGGTCTGCCAGGACTCCACCGTGCGCACAATCCCTCGGGGCCGACCGGTCGACCCCGAGCTGAACAGCACCATGTCGCCGTCGCCGACCACCCCGCTCAAGACGGCATCCTTCACCTGCCCGGTCGCCAGGCCCAGGAAGAACTGCGGCCAGGTGGGATCCAGCACCGCGAAGGCATTACCGGTTCGCACAGCACGGGACACGGCGTCATACAGCCGCAGCTGTTCCCGTTCCTGAACGACCGTGTAGGTCACCGCGCGCTGACCCGCTCGCCAGCCCGCGCGCTCTTGCCGGCGCCATCCCGCTCAGTGATCCCCGGGTAGCCGCGATGGACGGCGGAAGCCACCGCTGTTGCGATGACAACCTTGAGGGAATCACCGGGCAGGAATACCAGCGACGTCGTGGCGGCAACCAACACAGACGTGTGCGTCACCGCAGCCTGGACGGGTATCCCCACCAGATAGACGACGCCGATGCCGCCCACCACATTGGCCAGGGCCCCCCACCACATCGGGTACGCCGGTAGCCGTTGCTGCACCAGCCAACCGATCACCGCAGCCCCGAAGACCCAGCCGATCAGGTAACCGGCGCCAGGACCGGCAAAGACCGCAAGCCCCCCGCGGCCACCGGACAGCAAGGGCAGCCCCGCCACGGCCAGCACCAGCAGAACCACGACCGACAAGGCTCCACGCTTCCAGCCCAGGATCGAGCCCGCGAGCATGACACCCAGCGTCTGCAGGGTGACTGGCACCGCGTTGCCGAACACATGGACGCCGCCGGGCAGCCCCAGCACAGCAATCAAGGCCGCGAAGGACGCAACCAAGGCAAGATCTCTCGAGCTCAACCGTCTTTTGGCGGTGCCCGCAGTCGTCTGATGCTCAAGCATGGATCAGGTCTCCCTAGTGAGTACAGGTGACCATGGTCCCACGTGATGTCCAGGTGCAGACGTGCGTGTCCAGACGCGCGAACACGGAGCTCAGCGTCAGGAGGCGATACCGTCCCCCCTCAGCAGCGCGCGGACCTCGGCCTCGCGGTAGCGGCGATGGCCACCGAGCGTGCGCAGGGAGGTGAGCTTCCCAGCTCTGGCCCAGCGCGTCACAGTCTTGGGGTCAACGCGGAAGAGTGCGGCGACCTCGGCCGGCGTCAGCAGGGCGTCGCCTTCAACAGCGTGCTTGGTCATGGGTCCTCCGATGATGCATGGATCTGATATGTCCATTTTGAGGCATGTGCGAGATAAAGAGAACGCCGCATAGTAGCCATATCCGGATGCCCGAAATGACTAGTTATTCCTGTTCACACGGGTTCGTCCTTTCTGCCACCAATTGCCCACCGGCTCGGATCATCGCCCGGCATAGGCTGAATGCGCGCAAACCTCGCGCTTCAGGTTCGAACGCAAGGAGTCACCACCGTGGCCACGTCATCACCCAGCCCGACCTCACCCTCGCCGGTGTCACCACCGGCCGCGCCCCTGTCCGCGCTGGGACATGAGCAGGTCGCGTTCTGCCACGACAAGGCCACCGGCCTGCGAGCGATCATCAGCATCTACACCACGGCCCTGGGGCCGGCTCTGGGTGGCACGCGCTTCTACCCGTATGCGACGGAGCAGGCCGCCCTCCAGGATGTGCTTCAGCTCTCACGGGCCATGGCCTACAAGAACGCGTTGTGCGGCCTCGACCACGGTGGCGGCAAGGGAGTCATCATCGGCGACCCTTCCAGGGACAAGAGCGAGGCGCTGCTGCGCGCGTACGGCCGGTTCGTGGAGAGCCTGGGCGGCCGCTACGTCACGGCCTGCGACGTGGGCACCTACGTCGCCGACATGGACGTCATGGCCAGGGAGACCCGCTTCGCGACCGGCCGCAGCGAGGCCAACGGCGGCGCCGGGGACTCTTCCGTGCTCACCGCATTCGGCGTCTTCCAGGGAATGTGCGCGAGCGCGGCCCACGTCTGGGGCAACCCGAGCCTGACCGGCAAGACCGTCGGTATTGCCGGTGTGGGCAAGGTGGGCCACCTGCTGGCTGCCCTTCTCCTCGAGAGCGGTGCCCGCGTGGTGGTCGCCGACGTCAACAGCTCTGCCGTCGAGGCGTTGCGCGAGAAGCACCGCGAGATCGACGTTGCCGCAGATGTCTTCACCCTGGTCCGGTCCGAGCTGGACGTCTACGCCCCCTGCGCGCTCGGTGGCGCCCTCGATGCGGCAACCGTCGAGGCGTTGAACGCCAAGGTGGTGTGCGGAGCAGCCAACAACCAGCTGGTCGTGGAGGGCGCCGGCGGTACGGCCGAGGCGCTGATGGCTCGCGGCATCACGTATGCGCCGGACTTCCTGGTCAATGCCGGCGGCGTGATCCAGGTCAGCGACGAGCTCCACGGGTTCGACTTCGCTCGCGCCAAGCACCGCACCGCAGGCATCTTCGAGGCGACTGCATCGGTATTGCGGGTCGCCGCTGAAAAGGGAATCTCGCCAGCCGCAGCCGCGGATCACCTCGCCGAAGAGCGGATGGCGCAGGTCGGCAGCAACCGGATCTGGCTCCCGGCGCGCTGATCCGATGAGTTGGGGCCCTTGCCGCGGAGAGCTGGGTCCCTTTTTGCGCTGAGCTGGGGCCCTCACTACGCGTAGCCGGGGCCCTTGTTCCGGAGAGTTGAGGCCCCCGGCATCCGGAATAGGCTCAGACCGTGTACCGTTAGGACTACGAAATACGAGATTCCCGGGGCCGCTCCGTGATGACTCGAACTGCAATCTGTGGTTCGGTCAAGCGATGCCGCCCCGGCAGACGCGCAAGGGGGTCGACGTCATGGGGCGCGGCCGAGCTAAAGCCAAG
>Ga0208716_1001059_pt1 | contig 10822 bp, 12 predicted proteins | sample NGESurdeep092012_8_FD_184482 | JGI IMG/M metagenome (GOLD analysis project Ga0208716, IMG submission 184482) | Arctic peat soil microbial communities from Barrow, Alaska - NGEE Surface sample 415-3 deep-092012 (SPAdes) | ecosystem: Environmental > Terrestrial > Soil > Wetlands > Peat ...
GCGTGGAATACCGGAAAGCCTATGAGGCCCTGGCGCCGGAGTTCGAGCTGGCCCGCGCCGTCATTGACGCGCGCGTGACGGCTGGCCTCACGCAGGAGCAGCTCGCCAAACGGATGGAGACGACCCAATCGGTGATTGCGCGTCTGGAAGGCGGCCGGACGCGACCGTCCACGCAGACCCTGGAACGCCTGGCGGCAGCGACCGGGACACGTCTGAAGATCAGCTTCGAGCATGCCGCAACGCGGCCCTAATCCCGTTCTGGCTGCTACCATCTCACTGAAGCAACCCCTCCCTCACGGTCGGGGCTCGGATCGGAGTAACAGGAGGTAATCATGCCAGAGAACGAAAGCCATCGCCGCAATTTCCTGAAGACCGCCGCTACCGGCATCCTCATCCTGAAGCCGGCCACCGTATTCGGCTCGCAAGCCAATTCCAACGTCGAAGTGGGTCTGATTGGCTGCGGCGGACGCGGCAACTGGATCGGTCCCTTCTTCCCGGAGCACACCGGGGCGCGTGTGGTGGCGCTGGCCGACGTGGTCAAGGACCATCTCGATGGGACCGCGGCCACGTTCAAAGTGGCAGCGTCGCGCGCTTACTACGGGCCCGACGCGGGGCGCCAACTGGCGCAATCGGCGCTCGATGCGGTGGTCATCGAGACTCCCACCTACTACCACGCGGAACAGGCTTTGGCCGCAGTCGATGCCGGCAAGCACGTCTACATGGCCAAGCCCGTCGCGGTCGACGTGCCGGGGTGCCAGAGCGTGCTGGCCAGCGGGAAGAAGGCGCAGGAGAAGAAGCTCACCTACTGGGTGGATTTCCAGACGCGGTCGCGCGACGTCTACAAGGAACTGGCGACTCGCGTGCATCGCGGCGATATCGGCAAGCCGGTGCTGGCGCAGGTCTTCTACTACGCGGGTCGCCCGTCGAAGGACAAAGGTACGCCCGGCATGGACGCCGGGCAGCGGCGCATGTCCAATTTCTATATGGATAAGGTGCTCGGCGGCGACATCATCGTGGAGCAGAATATTCACGTGATCGACGTCGCCAACTGGCTGCTCCAAGGGCATCCCACGAAGGCCTACGGCAGCGGGGGACGCACCGATTGGCGCGGCACCGGCTACGATGCGGGCGACGCCTGGGATCACTTCCTGGTGCAGTACCACTACGCCAACAGCGTGCATGCCGATTTCAGTTCCAACCAGCTCACCAATTCGTTCAGCGACCTGTGCGTGCGCCTGTTCGGCATCGATGGCTGCGCCGATTCGCACTACGGCGGGCTCGTCCGCATCACCGGGAAGAACGCCTGGATGGGCGCCGAGAAAGACGACACGTTCAAGGGCGGCGCGGTGGAGAACGTGAAGCTGTTCATCGCGTCGATTCGCGAAGGCAAGCCGATTTACAACTACGAGGAGTCGGTGCGCAGCAACCTCACGGCGATTCTCGGGCGCACGGCAGCGTATCTGAATCGCGAAGTGACCTGGGACGAAATCAGCAACTCCACCGAGAAGTGGACGGCGGATCTCAAGCTGCGCTGGTAGCGCGGGCGTTACGCCTGCCATGCCGGTATTCCTACCGGCATTCTTCGCAGAACGTCGGCAAGGACGCCGACGTTGCAGCCGGGGTACCCTCTGGGTCTGGCCGCTCTACTTTAGTATTTCGGCACGCTGCGATCCACCTGGTCGCTCCAGGCGAGGATGCCACCCTTCATGTTGCGCACGTGTTTGAAGCCTGCTGCTTTCAGGATGCCGCAGGCGCGCGCGCTGCGCATGCCGCTCTTGCAGTGGATCACAATGTCGGCTTCGGGATCGAGTTCGGCCAGGCGCTTGCCGACTTCGCCCAGCGGAATCAGTTTGGCCGCCGGGATGTTGCAGATCTGGTGTTCGTGGGGTTCGCGCACATCGATCAGGACGAACTTATCGCCCCGGTCCAGCTTCTCTTTGACTTCGGTTACTTCGATTTCGCCTTCGGTCACCTGGTTCTCCTGCTTCGGGGCTTCTTGCGGCACGTGTTGCGGCACGCCGCAGAATTGATGGTAATCGATCAGCTTGGTGATCGTCCGGCGATCGCCGCAGATGGGGCACTCGGGGTTCTTGCGCAACTTGAGTTCGCGGAAGCGCATGCCGAGCGCGTCATACAGCAGGAGGCGTCCCACCAGCGGTTCGCCGATCCCCAGGATCAGTTTCACGGTTTCGGTGGCCTGGATCAGGCCGATGGTGCCGGGCAGGATGCCGAGCACGCCGCCTTCGGCGCAACTCGGCACCAGGCCGGGCGGCGGCGGTTCGGGATAGAGGCAGCGATAACAGGGGCCGCCCTGGTAGGCGAAGACGGTGGCCTGGCCTTCGAAACGGAAAATGGAACCGTAGACGTTGGGCTTGCCGAGCAGCACGCAGGCGTCGTTGACCAGGTAGCGCGTGGGGAAATTGTCGGTGCCATCCACCACGAGATCGTAATCCTGGAGGATCTCCATGGCGTTTTCGCTGGAGAGCGCGACCTCGTGTTTGACAATCTCGACGTTGGGGTTGAGCGCCTGCATCTTCTCGGCGGCGGAATCGATCTTGTTGCGGCCCACGTCCTTGGTGAAGTGAATCACCTGGCGCTGCAGGTTGGTGAAATCGACCACGTCGAAATCCACCAGGCCGATGCGGCCGATGCCGGCGGCGGCGAGATAGAGGCCGAGCGGTGCGCCGAGCCCTCCGGCGCCGACCAGCAGGACCTTGGCAGCCTTGAGCTTCAACTGACCTTCCATCCCGACCTCGGGGACGATCAGGTGGCGCGAGTAGCGGAGGATTTCGTCTTTCGAAAGCGTCAATGCTTTCCTCCGGGCCTTTCTCCGTGCGCCCCTCCGGCGATGGAGGGGACCAGCGAGAGCGTGTCGGCGTCGGCGGCCGGGGTGGCGTCCTTGCCGAGGTAGCGGATGTCTTCGTCGTTGAGGTAGACGTTGACGAAGCTGCGCAGTTTGCCTTCATCGTTGAAGATCTGCTTGCGCAGATCGGGGTACTCGGTGGTGAGCGCGGCGAGCACTTCGCCCACGGTGGCGCCGGGGACGGTGACGGAATCCTGCTTCGCGGTGAATTGACGCAGCGGCGTCGGGATCAGTACTTTGGGCATGTCAGTAGATCAGCTCCTCTTTTGGCGCTTCGGTTTGATCGAAGTTGGGCAGAAAGCAATTGGCGTGGTGGAACTCGCCTTTTTGAATCGACAGGACGACGAAGGAATACCACGGGCAGGAATTCCGCAAATCGGTGGCGGAAAAATACGCGTCGCAGTCGGGATGTGAGTGGTAAATGCCGATGAGGTCCATGTGACGTTCCCGGGCGGCCTTATCGGCGGCCAGGAGGTCCGCGGGGCTGAGTTCATAGCGGGCGGCCTGCGCGCCTTCGAAGGCATTTTCGATGGCGATAGCCTGCCGCACGAGCTTGGTGTCGTCTACGGTAATACCGAGCATGGCGCCGCAGCACTCGTCAGGGTAGCTGGCACGGGCGTGGGCCACCATGGCGGCCCAAGGTTCGGGTTCGATGCGGATCATTCCTGGTCCCAGAAGTTTTCGCTGAGATATTTTTCGGCGCTGTCGCACAGAATGGTGACGATGGTAGCGCTCTCGCCGCGGGCAGCGATTTCGCGGGCGAGAAGGGTAGCGGCGTACACGTTGCAGCCCGAGGAGATGCCGACCAGCAGGCCTTCTTCGCGGGCCAGGCGGCGGACCATGCGGTAGGCGTCCTCGGTTTCGATCCAGAGGTTGCCATCGGCCATGGTGTCGTCATAGAAACCGGGGCGAATGGCGGTGGGCATGTGCTTGAGGCCTTCCAGGCCGTGAAAGCCGCTGGAGGGCTGGGCGGAGTAGCACTTCACTTCGGGGAGATCGCGGCGCAGGCGGCGGGTGGTACCGGTAAAGGTCCCGCTGGTTCCCATGGCGGCGACGAAGTGGGTGAGTTCGCCGTTCGTCTGGTGGATGATCTCGGCGCCGGTGCCTTCGAAGTGCGCTTTCCAGTTGGCCGGATTGTTGTACTGGTCGGGGTAGAAGTAGCGGTCGGGATCTTCCATGTAGATCTGGCGGACCAGGCGGATGGCGCCGTCGGAGCTTTCATTTGGGTCGCTGAAGACCATTTCGGCGCCGTAGGCTTTGAGGATGCGTCTGCGCTCTTCGCTGGCATTGCCGGGGAGAACCAGTTTGACTTTGTAGCCGCGGTTGGCGCCGATCATGGCGTAGGCGATGCCGGTGTTGCCGCTGGTGGAATCGAGAATCGTCCGGTTGTGGTTCAGTTTGCCGGAGCGCTCGCCATCGAGCACCATGTTGAGGGCGGCTCGATCCTTGACGCTGCCGCCGGGGTTGAAGTACTCGGCCTTACCGAAAATCTCGATGCCGGGGAATTCGCGCTGGATTTTTTCCAGGCGCAACAGGGGCGTATTACCGATGGTCGCGAGCAAGGGCTCGGCTTCGGTGCGCGCCAAATGGGGAACGTGGAGAGCGTTGGCCATAGCCACCTATTTCGATTCAGATGGAGGCTGGCAGGATGCGGATATCGTATGCTACTGGAACCAAAGGGATTAAACAGCCTTCTAAGCTTTCCCGATTATACCAATCACCCCAATCTCTGTCAAGATAAGGGGAAAAGCCACGTAAGCTGCGGCCTGCCGCGCACTCGATTACAATACCCTCATCATGTTTGAAAGCCGACGTTTCCTGCGTGTGTCCGCGTGGCTGTTGGCCGCGGCGGTGCTTGTTCCGGTGTCGTTTGCGCAAGCCAAGCGGCCCCTCAACCACGGCGACTATGACGGCTGGCGGAGCATCGTCGGCCAGCGGCTCTCTAACGACGGGAAGTTCCTGGTCTACGGACTGTTCCCGCAAGAAGGCGACGGCGAGGTGGTAATCCGCAACCTGGTGACCGGCAAGGAGCAGCGCGAACCCGCCGGGCAGCGTCCCGCTCCCACGCCTCCGGCCCCGGATCTGGAAGGACCGCCGCCGGAAGCTCGCGGCGCGGTTCTTGGGTTCTCGGCGGACAGCAAGATCGTGGTGTTCTCGACCTTCCCCCCGAAGGCGGAGAGCGACAAGGCCAAGAAGGACAAGAAGCCGGCGCCGAAGGATGGCATGGTGATTGTCGATCTTGCCTCCGGAAAGACGACGCGGGTGGAGCGGGTGAAGCGCTTCGCGATGCCGGAGAAGGCGTCGGGGCTGCTGGTGTATCTCAAGGAAGGTCCGGTCGCTCCAGCGGGCGGTGCGGGGAACCCACCGGCGACGCCACCGAAAGGGGAAGGCGATCAGCAGGGTGGCCGCGGCGGACGCGGCGGCGCGGCGGCGGGCGCGGCGGGTGCAGGTGGTCGCGGCGCGCGGCCGGAGTTCGGCACGGACCTGGTAGTGCGCAATCTGGCCGATGCCTCCGAGCGCACCGTCGCCGATGTGGTGGAGTTCACCCTCACCGTGGACGGCAAGCAGGTGGTTTACGCGGTTGGGGCGCGCGACTCCGCCAAGAACGGCGTCTTTGCCGTGAAGCCGGGGATCGGCGATGCGCCGGTGGCGCTAGCCGAAGGCAAGGGCAAATACGCCAGGCTGACCTGGGATGAAAACCAGACGCAGGTGGTCTTCCTCAGCGACCGCGACGACGCGGCCGCCAAACAGCCGAAATGGAAGCTCTACCGCTGGGAGCGGCAATCGCCGGCGGCCTCGGTGCTGGCGGCATCCGTGCTGGCGTCTAGCGACATGCCCGGCTTCCGCAAGGAGTTCGTCATCAGCGACAAGGGCACGCTGAGCTTTTCCAAGGATGGTACGCGCGTGTTCTTCGCCTGCGCGCCGCCCGCCCCGGACAAGAAGGATGAGGCGGCCGATGTGCCGGCCGACGACACCAAGGCCGTGGTGGACCTGTGGAGCTATAAAGACGACTACATCCAGCCGATCCAGAAGGTGCGCGCCGAGCGCGATCGCAATCGCACGTTCACGGCGGCCTACTTGATTCCGGAGCACAAGATCGTGCAACTTGCCGATTCCGCGGTGGAGACCGTGACGCCTTCAGAGAGCGCGCAATGGGTGATGGGGTCGGACGATCGCCAATACCGTCCGCTGGCCGATTACGACGAACGTTACGCCGACGCGTACCTGATCGATGCGGTCTCTGGCTCCCGCACGCTGCTCGCCAGCAAGCAGCGCGGCAGCATGACGTGGTCGCCTGCGGGCCGCTATCTTCTGTATTTCGACGGCCAGGATTGGAATACGGTATCCGTGCCCGACGGCAGGAAGGCGAACCTCACGGCGAGCCTCGGCGTGAAGTTTTTCAATGAGGATACCGATACGCCCAGCACGCCCGGCGCTTACGGCAACGCGGGCTGGACCAAGGACGGCCAGAGCCTGCTGATTTACGACCGCTACGACATCTGGCGGGTGTCGCCGGACGGCACGGGTGCGAAGAACATTACCGCCGGTTACGGCCGCGCGCACGATGTGCGGCTGCGCTACATACGCACCGAGGCGGACAATCCGCGCGAGCGATGGATCGATGGCGCTGGGCCGATCATGCTGCAAGGCGAGAACCTCAAGACGTTCGACACCGGGTTTTTCCGCGCCTCCCTGCAGGGCGGCGATGCCGGTGGCGAGCCCAAGCAACTCGTCATGTCGCCGAAGTACATGACGCCGCCGGTGAAGGCCAAGGACGCCGACGTCTACCTGCTGACCGCGCAGACGTTCAGCGAGTTCCCCGACCTGGTGACCACCGACGGCAGCTTCAAGGAATTGCGCAAGGTGAGCGACGCCAATCCGCAAAAGGCCAACCTGCTATGGGGAACCTCCGAGGTGGTGCGGTTCAACAACGCCGACGGCGTGCCGCTCTCTGGCGCCCTGTACAAGCCGGCCAACTTCGACCCCAAAAAGAAGTACCCGATGATGGTCTACATCTACGAGCGGTTGACGCAGAATGTGAACCGCTTCGTGGACCCGCGCCCCAGCCACAACATCAATCTGAGCTACTACACCAGCAACGGGTACCTGGTATTCACGCCGGACATCGTGTATACCACGGGATTCCCGGGGCAGAGCGCCATGAAGTGCGTGTTGCCCGGGGTGCAGGCGATTGTGGACAAGGGCTTCGTGAAGGAAGATGCCATCGGCATTCAGGGGCACAGTTGGGGCGGCTATCAGATCGCCTACATGGTGACCCAGACCAATCGTTTCCGGGCGGTGGCCGCGGGCGCGCCGGTGGCCAACATGATCAGCGCTTATGACGGCATCCGCTGGGGCACGGGGGTCCCGCGGCAGTTCCAATATGAGCGCACGCAGAGCCGCATCGGCGGATCCATCTGGCAGTATCCCACGCGCTTCATCGAAAACTCGCCGATCTTCTGGGCGGACCGTGTGCGGACGCCGGTGATGCTGCTGCACAACGATGGCGACGACGCTGTGCCATGGTATCAGGGCGTGGAGTTCTATCTGGCGCTGCGCCGCCTGGGCAAGGAAGTCTACCTCTTCGATTACAACGGAGAACCGCACGGATTGCGCAAGCGGCCCAACCAGAAGGATTACACCATCCGCTTGCAGCAGTACTTCGATCACTACCTGAAGGGCGCGCCGGCTCCGGCATGGATGGAGAAGGGCGTCCCGTACATCGAGCGCGAGCGGACCGAGCTATCCACCATGGGGGAGAAGAAGTAGGTATCAGTCCGAATGCTTATTCAACGCAGAGATAAGCGCAGAGAAGCAATTCTTGGTTTTCTCTGCGCTTATCTCTGCGTTCTCTGCGTCTCTGCGTTGAAAATGCATTCCCGGATTGCCACTATAATCGCCACATGGGCTTTCACGGATTGCGCGTGCTCGCGCTGGAGAGCCGGCGCGCGGCGGAGATGGAGCAATTGATTCGCAAGCAGGAGGGCGAGCCGTTCGTGGCGCCTTCGATGCGGGAGATTCCGCTGGCGGAGAACCCGGAAGCGTTCGCCTTCGCGGAAAAGCTGTTCGCCGGCGGGTTCGAGATGGTCATCCTGCTGACGGGAGCCGGCACGCGCCAGTTGAATCGTCTGCTGGCCACGCGTTTTCCGGAGGCAGCGTTCGCCGAGGCTCTGGGACGCGCGACTCTGGTGGCGCGCGGGCCGAAACCCGCGGCGGCGCTGCGCGAAATGGGCCTGAAGCCGGCCATCGTGGCGCCGGAACCCAACACCTGGCGGGAACTCCTGGCGGCGACCGAAGGACGGCCCGAGCGCTGCATTGCGGTGCAGGAATACGGCCGGCCCAGCGCCGAGTTGTTGGATGGCTTGCGCGCGCGAGGCGGGGAAGTGACGCCGGTGCGCGTCTACCAGTGGGATCTGCCGGAGAATGTCGAACCCCTGCGCCAGGCGGCACGCCTCCTCGCGGAGGGCGCCTTCCATGTGGCGCTGTTCACCACCGCGATCCAAATCGCGCACCTCGCGCGGGTGGCGCGCGAGCTCGGAATCGAGGACGCCGTGCTCGGGAATTTGCGCCAGTGCCAGGTGTGTTCCATCGGACCCACCACCTCCGAAGCGCTCGAGGAGTTCGGCATTCATCCCATGATGGAGCCTTCCCACCCGAAGATGGGTTTTCTGGTAAAAGAGGCGGCGCAGCGCGCCAGGCAGTAGACTGTACGTGTGGCGAAAAAACCGTGGCCGGTGATGGTAGGCGAATACACGTCGCTTGCGTTCCTGCTGCCCGTTTCGGCTCTGCTCGGCTATGGGCTCGGATACCTCCTGGATAAGGAATTCGAAACCACCTGGCTCTATATCGCGGGCCTGATCCTGGGGATCGTGGCCGGGTTTGTGCAACTCATCCGGCAACTGATGCGGGACACGCGCGATGACGAGTGAAGGCGAGCCGGCGGCGCGCGACGAATTGTGGATGGATCGTGCGGTCGTGCGCATCTGGAAACTGATGTGGGTGATCGGCGCCGGCGGGACCGTCGCGCTGGTGGCCTGGCGGGGGTGGCCGTGGGGCGCCGGATGGGCGATTGGAACGGCGGTGTCGGCACTCAACTTCCGGTGGCTGAAGCAACTGGTGGAGGGCATCGGCGGGGAGGCCGCCAAGCCGCGCAAAGCGGTGTTCCTGGGCATGCGCTACCTGCTGTTGGGCGGAGGCGCCTATGTTATATTGAAATACTCTGCAATCAGCCTGCCGGCCGCGCTTGCGGGCCTGTTTGTGTCGGTTGCGGCGGTCATCGTAGAAATCCTGCTCGAACTGGCGTATGCACGAAACGGAACTGTGGATCACTAAGCTCTTCAACGAGCATCTTGCCGGCGTCGGCAACACGCTGACAGGAATTGTCGGCATGAAATGGCAGCCCGCGCCCTGGGCTAACTTCGTGACCATGCAATTGGTGGTCGCGGCGATTATCATCGTGCTGTTCGCCTTTCTGAAGCCGCGGCTCTCCGCCGACCACCCGGGAAAGCTGCAGCACACCTGCGAGCTGGTCTATGATTTCCTGCGGGAACAGGCGCAGGAGCAGGTGGGGCACGAGGGCCACCACTACCTCGCGTATTTCGGCACGATTTTCATCTTCATCCTGTTCTCGAATCTGATCGGCATCATCCCGGGCATGGAATCGCCGACTATGGTGCCTGCGGTGCCGGCCGGTTGCGCCATTGCCACGTTTTTCTATTACAACATCGTGGGCGTTCAGGCCAACGGCATCGTGCAGTACCTGGCGCATTTCGCCGGTCCCATGCCCCTCCTGGCCCCCCTGATGATTCCCATCGAGTTGGTGAGCCACCTGGCGCGCCCGCTTTCGCTCACCATCCGTCTCTTCGCCAACATGTTTGCGGGCGAGCAGGTGACCCTGGTGTTTCTCAAGTTGACGTTCTTTTTGGCCCCAGCGGTTTTCATGGGCCTGCACGTCTTCGTTTCATTCCTGCAGGCATATATTTTTATGCTCCTGACCATGATGTACGTGGCCGGAGCGGTTTCGCACGAACACTAATCCCGGCATTATGCCGCCCTTTCAGCGTGAGCCCGGCTGCACGAGGATGACGGGGACCACCTCCTGGGGGCGATTTCTTAGGAGAGTACGATGACAAAGAAGAACGTAATGTGGATGCTGGCGCTGCTGATTCTTGCCAGCCCCATGATTTTCGCTCAGGCCGTTCCGGCCGATACTACCGCAATCGCTCAGGCTCACGCCCAATGGACATCCATTGCCGCCGGATTCTCGATGGCGATCGCCAGCGGCCTTTGCGGCCTGGCACAGGCCAAGGCCGTTGCCGCCGCCGCCGAAGGGATGGCGCGCAATCCCGGCGCTGCCGCCTCCATCCGCTTCGCCTTGCTGTTGGGCCTGGTGCTGATTGAATCGCTGGCGCTCTACACCCTGGTTGTCATTTTCGTAAAGGTCGGCTAAACATTCCCCGGGGGCGCGCTCCCGCGCGCCTCGGCTGGTTCCCTTTACTTCCCTCGCACTCTCACCTGACGGGTGGGTACGTCAAGGCTAGTACCCTATCTTTCGATGGAAACCAGTTCTATTGACCTGGAGCGGGTATTGCACCTAACATTACATTTTAATCACCACGATATGGAACAGCGACGAACCAGGCGTTTTCAACTTCAGCTTCCTCTGTCCATCACCCGTTCCGGCGCCGAACGCATGACAGTCGCTGGTTTTACCAAGAACATCAGCTCCAGTGGAGTCCTGTTCACCACGGGAAGAGAGCCGGATCTCGGTGGGCCCATCGAATACGTGATTGTCCTGAACCGCGAAAGCCCGCAAGCTGTCAGCCTGCGTTGCATGGGGAAGGTCCTGCGCGCCGACCGGGTTGGTACCAGCCCGGATGAGGGTGTGAGTTTTCAGATCGCCGCCACGTTGGAGCGGTACGAGTTCGTGCGCGGCCAAGGCGCGTTTCATTAGTTGGT
>Ga0208716_1001060_pt1 | contig 10822 bp, 10 predicted proteins | sample NGESurdeep092012_8_FD_184482 | JGI IMG/M metagenome (GOLD analysis project Ga0208716, IMG submission 184482) | Arctic peat soil microbial communities from Barrow, Alaska - NGEE Surface sample 415-3 deep-092012 (SPAdes) | ecosystem: Environmental > Terrestrial > Soil > Wetlands > Peat ...
TAACGAAATTGCGCCCGGCGAGGGTGGCGTCCAGGCGCGCCAGCACCTCAGCCGTCTTCTTCTTGCCCTCTTCGATCGCCTTCAGGTTGCGTTGCTCGGGCGGGCTGCGGACCAGGGCCAGGAACACCGGTATGAAGGCCGGCCCCAGCGTGCTCGTGCACCAGTCCATCCAGCGATCGGCGTCGGCCCGCAGCTTCAGGTCCGCCGGCCAGATCGTTCCCGCGGCGTGTTTGGCCGCAAGGTAGCGCACGATCGCGTTCGACTCCCACAGGACGAAGCCCTCGTCCTCTATCGTCGGCACCAGGCCGTTCGGATTCAGCTTGCGGTACTCAGGCGTGTCCACCACGCCGAAGGCCATGCCCGCGTCGATGCGCTCGTACGGCAGGCCGATCTCCTCGCACACCCAGGTGACTTTTTTCAGGTTGGACGAATTCGCGCGCCCCCATATTTTCAGCATACGATCTCCTCGATTTTGATATGTATCACCTTACGAAACTCGGCATTTGCATCCACGCAGCGACTATTTCATGAATCCCGGCAGCAACAGTGAGATGGCCGGAAAGGCGACGAGTATCGCCAGCCGGATCACATCGGCCCACATGAAAGGCATGACGCCGCGGTAGATCGTCGCGATCGAAACGTGCGGAATCAGCGTGCGCAAAACGAACATGTTCATGCCGACCGGAGGGCTGATCAGGCCGATTTCAACGATCATCACGATGATGATGCCGAACCAGACCGGATCGAACCCCAGGTGCACGACCAGCGGGAAAAACACCGGCACCGTCAGCAGCACCATCGAAAGTTCCTCCATCGCGGTGCCGAGCACCACATAGATCACGCAGATCGCGACAATCACCGCGAGCGGGTGGATCTGGAACTGCTCGACGAAATCCTTCAGGTCCCCGGGCATGCTGCTGTAGTTGACGAAGTTCGCAAACACCAGCGCGCCGATCAGGATCATGAACAGCATCGAGGTCGTGCGCGCGCTCTCGACGAGAATTTCGAACAGCGCGCGCCAGTTGAGCGCCCTGCGCGCGAGCGCGAACAGGAAGGCACCGAACGCGCCGACGCCCGCGCCCTCGGTGGCGGTGAATACGCCGCCGTAGATTCCACCCATGACCAGGATGAACAGCAGCGCCACGCCCCAGATATCCTTGACTGCGGCGATGCGCTCGACCCCGGAGCTGCGCTCCCCGGGAGGGCCTGCCGCCGGATCGCGCCAGGTCATGTACTGCACCGCCCCGCACAGCAGCACCGCGCCGAGCATCCCGGGCAGCACCCCGGCGGCAAACAGCTTGCCGATGCTGGTATCGGTCATGATGCCGTAGATGACCATCAGGGTGGACGGCGGGATCATGATCCCGAGGGTGCCGCCGCCGGCGATGACGCCGGTCGCGAGCACGTCGGAGTAACCGAACTTGCGCATGGACGGATAGGCGACCTTGGCCATGGTGGCGGTCGTCGCGATCGATGACCCGCAGATCGCGCCGAAGCCGGCGCAGGCGAGCACGGTCGACATCGCCAGTCCGCCGCGCCGGTGGCCGATGAAGGTATAGGCGGCGCGAAACAGCTCGGTGGACATGCCCGCGCGCGCGACGAAGTTGCCCATCAGGATGAACAGGGGCACCACCGACAGGGTGTACGAAAATCCGGTCTCGTATACGACCGAAGTCACCGAGGCGAGAGCCGAGTTCCAGTTGCGCAGCAACCCCAGGCCGACGAAGCCCACGATTCCCATCGCCAAGGCGATCGGAATGCGCAGCAGCGCGAGCACAAAAATCGCGGCGAAGCCAAGCAGCGCTTCAGTCATGCGCTATCGCTTTGCGCAGGCCCATCACGCCGCGCCCGTCTCGCGGGTTTCGTCCCCGGGGTTGTCGCGCGGATCGCGCCGGCGGGAGAACACCAATGCCAGGTGGATCAGCGCGGTGACGAAAATGAGCAGCGCAATCGCGTAGACGAACGGCGCAAGCTCGATCCTGAGCACCGAGCTCGTATCGCCGTACGCAGCCAGTTTCGATGCCTTCTGCCACAAGAGCCAGCCCATGCCGGTCATCACCGCGGCGGACACGATATGCTCCAACGCGCGCAATGCCCGGTAGACGCCGAGCGGAAGGAAGCGGTCCAGAAAATCCATCACCACGTGCTCCTCGCGCCGAGACACGAGCGGCAGGGCCGCGAATATCAGCACCACCAGCATCAACTCGGTGATCTCGAAACTGCCCTTCAGCGGCGCGTTGAAGAGGTAGCGCAGGACGACATCGATGAAGGTGAGGGTCATCATGCAAAACAGCAGCACCGCGGCGATAGCCCCGAGCAGCGGCTCCATGGCGCCGTCGAGGCGCGTCAACGCGTTCCTGATCATCGCTTCAGCTCCAACCGCTGTTCGATCGCCCATTCGACGCCGCCCGAATGCGTGACCGCACCCAGGTTTGCGGGGCCAACCAGGCGCGCGTACTTTTCGAGAGTCCCTGCGAGGCGCTCGGCGCGGCGCGGCTTCCAGGCGGCGCGGCGGCGCTTCAGTTCGGCCGCGCTCACCTTGAGCGCTATCGTTTGCGATTGCGCGTCGATGCGGATGGCGTCGCCGTTTTTCACGAGGGCGATGGTGCCGCCTGCCGCCGCTTCGGGCGTAGCGTAGCCGATCATCATGCCGCGGGTCGCGCCGGAAAAGCGACCGTCGGTCAAAAGCGCGACGCCCTCGCCCATGCCCTGGCCATAGAGCAAGGCCGTGATGCCGAGCATCTCGCGCATGCCGGGTCCTCCCCTCGGGCCCTCGTTGCGGATCACCAGCACGTCCCCTGGCTGGTAGCGCCGCGACCGCACCGCCGCCGCCGCATCCTCTTCGCACTCGAACACGCGCGCCGGCCCCTCGAACACGAGCGACTTCAGGCCGGCGATCTTGATCAGCGCGCCGTCGGGGCACAGATTGCCCTTCAGCACGACCACGCCGCCAGTGGGGTGCAAGGCCCGCGAGCAGGGGCGCACGACCTCGCCGTCGGGACGGGGCGCGCGCTTCAGCTCCTGCGCCAGCGTGCGCCCGGAAAGCGCGAGGCACTCGCCATGCAGATAGCCGCCATCGAGCAGCGCGCGCAGCACGACCTGGACGCCGCCGACGGCGTGCAGGTCGCGCGCGAGGAAGCGCCCGCCGGGCTGCAGGTCGGCGATCAAGGGCGTGCGGGCGAAAACCTCGCCGATGTCGTCGAGGACAAAGCGGATGCCCGCCTCGTGGGCAAGCGCGGGCAGATGCAGCGCCGCATTGGTCGAGCCGCCGGTGGCCGCGACAGCGGCGCAGGCGTTCTCCAGGCTCTTGCGCGTTATCAGATCGCGCGGCAGCGGGCCGCCGTCGCTTAAAATTCGCATCACGGCTTCGCCCGCCCGGCGCGCCAGGGCGAGGCGCTCCGAATAGACAGCCGGCAGCATGGCCGATCCGGGCAGCGCGAGGCCCAGCGCCTCCGATACCATCGCCATGGTATTCGCGGTGAACTGGCCGGGGCACGCGCCGATCGTGGGCGCGCATTCGGCCTCGATTTGCGCGAGTTCCCGCTCCGTCATGGTGCCGGCGAGGACTGCGCCGACGCCCTCGTAGGCGGTCTGCACCGTGACCGCCCGGCCGCCGAGGTTTCCCGGCAGCATCGCCCCGCCATACATGAACACCGCGGGCACGTTGCAGCGGATCATGCCCATCATGATCCCGGGCAGCGTCTTGTCGCAGCCGGCGAAACCGACCAGCGCGTCATAGGCGTGGCCGCGCATCACCGCCTCGATCGAATCGGCAATGATTTCGCGCGAGATCAGGGAAAAGCGCATGCCGCGGTGCGCCATCGACATGCTGTCCGCCACCGAGATAGTGGTGAACTCGCGCGTCGTGCCGCCGGCCGCGGCCACGCCCAGTTTGGCGGCGTCGGATTGCGCCCGCAGCGGGAGCGAGCAGGGGGTATTCTCCGAGTAGGTGCTCATGACCCCGACAAAAGGCCGCGCCATGGCGGCGTCGTCGAGGCCCATCGCGCGCAGAAAGGCGCGGTGAGCCGTGCGGTCCAGGCCCTCGACCGCAATGCGCGAGCGCGCCGCAGGCGAACGCGAGCGCGTTCCGGGCTTGGCAATCGGGCGGGCGGATTTGCGGCGTGCCGGGGGCATGGTCTTCAACTCCGATGATTTCGATCAGTCGCCGGGCGAATCGAGATGGCCGCGGGCAAGCCTGGCACCAATGAAGCCGGCAGCAGCGGTGACGGCGACTTTCATGCGCTGCCGAGCGGCCTGAGGCGCTCTGGCATCGGCGGCGCCGATCTGATATAAGTCATCGCCTGCGCCGCCGGAGGGCGGCGCCGAACCCGACAGGATACGAGGAGGAGCGTCATGCCTGCACTTTCCAGATTGCTAATCACCATGGGCATGGTGGTGCTGTCCCTGACAGCTGCGCCAGCACTTGCCCAAACCGAAATCAGTATATCAAGTTGGGTCCCGCCGTCGCATTTTCTGAACAAGGATTTTCTGGCGGGATGGGCGCAGGAGGTCGAGAAGGCCACCAGCGGCCGCGTCAAGTTCAGGTTCCTGCCGAAGATGGTGGCCAGCCCGATCGGCCACTTCGACGCGGTCAAGGACGGGCTTGCCGATCTGGCATTCATCTCGCACAGCTATACGCCCGCGCGATTTCCGCTGACGCGCTTCGGCGTGCTGCCTTTCGGCGGCGACAACGCCGAGGCACAGTCGGTCGCCGTGTGGCGCATCTACGAGAAGTACCTCGCCCGCGCCAACGAGCACGCCGGCGTGAAGCTGCTCACGATCTATGCCCACGGCCCGGGGATCATGTACAACACCAAGCGCCCGATCAACCGGCTTGCCGATCTGCAGGGGCTGAAATTTCGCGTCGGCGGCGGCATGGCGGCCGACGTCGGCCAGGCGATAGGCGCCACGGTCCTGCAGAAGCCGGCGCCCGAATCCTACGAGCTGCTGTCTCAAGGCATCGTCGACGGCGTGTTCTTCCCGGCGGAATCCCCGGTATCGTTCAAACTCGAGAAGCTGCTCAAGTACGCCACCGAGTTCCCGGGGGGCCTGTACTCCGATACCCATGCGGTCATCATGAACGAGGCGAAGTTCAACAGCTTATCCAAATCGGATCAGCAGATCGTCATGAAGCTTGCGGGGGAGCACATGGCGCGGCTGGCGGGCAAGGCATGGGACCACTACGGCGCGCTGGGCGAGACGGCGATGAAGGCCGCCGGGATTCAGGTCATGAAAGCGCCCGACGCCCTGGTCGCGGAAGTGCGCGAGCGCACCAAGCAATTCGAGGCGGACTGGATCAAGGAAGCCGCGGCGAAGGGGATAGACGGCGCCAAGGTGCTGGCCGCCTTCCACGACGAGCTGAAGAAACTCAACGCCGGCAAGTAGGCGGCGCGGTCCGCGCCGCGGCGCCAGGCGATCGGGGGCCAAGCGTGCGGGCTCGTCGCTGCGCCCGCAGCGATCACGTTCGCGCTGCGACTTCCTGCGGCCGCCCGGCGCCGCCGCCGGGCGCGGGCTTCGCGCCGTCGGCCGCGTAGATGGCGTCGCACAGGCGCTGCAGCATAGTCACGCCGCGTACCTCGGTCTCGAACAGGGGCACGATGGCGCGCACGCTGCCATCGAACTCGCGCCAGATCGTCTTCATGTGCTCCTGCTGCATGGCCACGCGGTTCTTCACGAACGCGGCGGCGTCCGGACCGACGGACGCAGGGTCGATGACCATGTTGACGAGGACGCCGCCCACGGGGATGCCGAAGTCCTTGAACCACTGGATGAAGCGCGTGACCACGGCGATGGGCAGCGCCTCGGGCAGCGTCACGAAGTAGAACGACGTGAGCGCGGGGTCCGTGAGGAGCACGCGCGCGTTCTCCATCCGGTCGCGGAAGGAGACGAGGTACTCCATCAGCGGGTCCGTCTCCTTCTTCTTCGTGAAGGAGAGCAACTCCCGGAGCGTGCGCGCCTCCTCGCGGCTCTTCATCATCTTGTTGACCCACAGCGCGTACACCTTCGACATGCCGAGCAGGCGCCGCGCGTTGGCGGTGGGCGCAGTGTCGAAGACGTAGACGTCGTACTCATTCTTGAACATGAGGTCGATCATGTTCTCGAACATCGCCGACTCCTCGAACGCGGGGTTCATCGTCGCCGACTCGACGAACTCGTCGGCCTTGGTGGTGATGTCGGCGAACTTGAGGAACCAGCGGATCTTCTCCCGGATCTGCACCTTGCTGCGCTCGATGGTCTCCTTGGTCTCGATCTCGTAGGCCCAGAGGTTGGGCACGCCCTCGACGGGGACGTGCTTGCCGAGCACGTCCTGGCCGAGCAGGCTCGTCAGGCTGTGGACGGGATTCGTCGACGCGAGCAGCGTCCGGCGTCCCTGCCGGGCGAGCCCGATGGCGGCGGCGGCGGCGAAGACGGTCTTGCCCACGCCGCCCTTGCCGCCGAAGAAGAGGTACTTCAGCGCAGGGTGCTCGCTGAGGTACCGGCCCATGGGCATGGTGATTCCGGGCATCGTGATCTCTGGCATGGCGAGCCTCCTCTAGGCGAACATGATGGAGGCCAGCTTCTCGATCATCGGCAGCCCCGTGACGTCGCGCTCCATTTCCGGCACCATCGCCATCACCTGGTCGCCGAGGGCCGTGCGCACGCCGAGCAGGTTCTGGTCCTGCATGGCTATGCGGTGGCGCAGGTACTCGGGGATGTTCTGGTCCAGCAGCTCGTGCGGGATGACCCGGTTCACCAGGTACCCGGAGAGTGGCACGTCGAACTGCGCGAACAGCTTGGCCGCCTTCTGCGTGTCGTTGATGACCCCGGCCTCCGGGATCACCACGAAGAAGAAAGCCGTCTTCTTCTTGTCCGTAAGGATCCCGGCCGATGTGTTGATGCGGTTCTTGATGTATAGCAACTCCTGCAGGATCTGGTCCTGCTCGGTCACCTTCTCGCGCCGGATGCGGCTCACCATCTCCTCGTACTCGCGCATCTCCTCGCGCAGCTTGGTGATCTTGTTGATCCACTCGTCGTAGACCTTGGCCATCGATAGGTAGTAGAGCGCGTGGCCGAGGGGCACGAGATCGTAGATGTAGTAGTCGTAGTCTTCCTTCATGACCACGTCCACCACGGCGTCGAACATCGCGCTCTCCTCCATCGCCGGCTCGGCGCTCGCCGCCTGGATGTAGTTCTCGATCTCCTCGGGCACGGCGGGCAGCCCGTACATGTCCAGGATCTTCTGGCGGATCTCCTGCTGGTACGCACGGATGTGCTTGTCCGCGTCGATCTCCTGGGCCCAGAGGTTCTGCATGATCTGCACGGGCCCCTTGCCGAATATGTCGCGCTTGAAGATGTCGGTCAGCGATGCCTGGGGATCGACGGAGAACACGAGCACCTTCTTGCCCTGGCTCGCGAGCCAGTACGCCGCCGCCGCGGAGAAGGTGGTCTTGCCGACCCCGCCGCCGCCGCCGAACATGATGTAGCGGCGCTCAGGATGCTGCAGGAACACGTCCTTGAATCCCATCATCGCCCCCTAGAACATCGCGTCCGCGACGTCCTTCTCGCGCAGCATGCGCCGTTTCCACGTGGCGATCTGCGGCACGACGTAAGGCAGGAGCCGCAGGCTGTAGTACGGCGGCAGGATCGGGATGCCGAGCAGGTCGCCCATGGTGATGAGGATGAACAGGTGCTCCATCGACGCGCGCGTGCGCAGGGCCGCACGGCTCATGTCGTGGGCGGCCATGCCGTACACGGTGTCGCTGATGTTCTGCCACAGCCTCTTTATTAGCGATGCCTTCTCTTCTTCTGTCATGACCGTCTCCTATTCATATGCCGTGCAGGTGATGCTCGTGGTCGCTGCCGAGCTCGCGCTCGCGCAGCACGTGGCGCTTCCATGTCTCGATCTGCGGCACCACCCAGGGCAGCAGGCGCAGCCCGTAGTACGGCGGCAGGACCGGCACGCCGAGCATGTCGCCGAATACGCCGAGCATGAACAGCGTCTCCATCGAGGCGCGTATTTCCAGTGCCTGCTGCGCGACCTCGTAGCCGGACATTCCGTACAGGAATTCGCGCAGCGCCCGCCGCCACCCGCGGGGTACGGACGTGTTATCGTTTGCGTCAATCATGACAGAACTCATCGGAGTCGCCGCGGTCGCAGTCGTCGCCTGGTTCGCCGCCGGCACGATCTGGAACGTGCGCAAGGGCAGCGCCCTCATGCGCTGGATGCAGGACGGCGGCCCGGAGGGTGGACTGCGGGCGCTCGGCGAGCGCACCACCGTGCGCTGGCTGGGCTCGACCGCGGTCGAGATGGTGATCCGCGACGCCAAGGCCCCCTTCACCGGGGTGACGCTGGTCATCTTCCTCGAGCCGCGCGATCTGCCCTGGATGTGGGCGCTCGGCCGCAGCCGCGGCCGGCGCGACACGCTCATTATCCGCGCCGTGCTGCGCCGACCCCCGGCGCTCGAGTTCGAAGCGCTCGACCCGCTCTCCTGGTCCGGTCGCGACGCGCTCGCGCGCGTTCCGCGGGAGTGGCTGCTGCGCGAGGCCGCGGCCCCCGGCGGTCTGGTCGTGCATCACGCGGGCGCCGGGGCACTGGCGCACGCCGACGCGCTCCTCGCGCTCGCCGAGCGCGCCGGGCTGGCGGTGAGGCGCCTGTCCCTGCGCTGCGCCGAGCCGAACCTCCAGATTCACGTCGCCCTTCCCGATGGCAGGCAGCCCGCGCGCGAGTTCTTCGAAGCCGTGCATGCCCTCGCCGAACTCGCGCTCGCCTGACATGATCCGGGCACCTATGCGTGTGCTACGGGCGGCACAGCCCCCGTATGCGGGGCGGGCGCCGCACCATGACGCATGTACGCCTTGTACCCGTCCCAGCCGATGATGATGGCCGCCACGAACAGGAGCACGGAAACCGCGATCATGGCCCACGCGCCCGCCACGGGCAGCGCCGTCATCTTCGGGTTCGCCGCGATCGTCACGTAGAGGTTGCGCGCCGTGACGGCGGTGGCCGCCAGCGTGGTCACGTACATGAAGATCATCGGCACGACGACGAAGGTCGGATTGCGTTTCTCCGACTTGAGCCACACCGCCACCACGAGCAGGCTCAGGGCCGCCATCAGCTGGTTGGAAGCGCCGAACATCTGCCACAGGTAGACCCAGGTGCCGCTGAGCACGAGCGCGAGCGTGAGGACCATCGAGATCAGGCACGCGACGTGCATGTTGCGCATGAGCGGGATGGCATCCCCTACCCACTCGGCGAGCGTCACGCGCATCACGCGGAAGACCAGCTGGGTGACGGTGAGCACGATGATCACGAAGGTGCCGAAGCCGAGCGCGGTGCCGAGGGTCTCGGGGATGAGCCCGAAGGTTCCGGCGTACACGAGCTTGCCGACGCCGACCGCGAAGCGGCCGCCGCCACCGCCGGCACCGGCGATGGACACGGCCGTGAGCGACAGCAGCGCCAGCGCGTTCTCGCCGAACATCGCGCCCGCGCCGACGGGCAGGCAGTCCGTCTCGTATTCGAGCTGCCGCGCGGTCCCGACCGAGCCGACGAGCGCGTGCCAGCCGGAGATGGCGCCGCAGGCGATGGTCACGAACAGCATCGGCCACAGCGGCTGCCACGCCTTGCCCTCCTCGATGCCGAAGCCGAAGCCCTTGAGGGCGGGCAGCGCGAACGCGCCGATGAGGTTGCCCGCCGCGTCCTTCGTGTCGAGAAGCGGCGCGACAACCATCCCCACCGCGGAGAGCAGGATCGTGATCAGCATGATCCAGAAGCCGATGTAGTTCACCGGCTGCGCGAAGCGCCAGATCGGCAGATTCGCCCCCAGGTAGCTGAACGCGAACAGGAACACCGTCCACAGGAGGTAATTCGGCAGCGTCTTGAGCTGGCCGGTGGCCGCGTCATATGCGGGCGTGGTCGGCCGCTTGCCGTCCTTGCCCGGCGCCGGGATCCGCGGATCCGACAGCGTCGGGTCCTCGACCGCGAACAGCGACTGGTGGTCATTGACACCGTCCACCGCGTTGTTCAACGATGCCACGGCGGCCGCCACCGGTCCATTCACCAAGGCGCCCTTCTCGTCGCGGTGCTGGCCCCACGGTCCCGCCGCCATGCCGGCGAGCGTAAGCGCGACCACGAGGAAGGTGACGCCGATGATGCTCATCTTCCAGCGGTACATCATCTGGCCGGCGAGGAGTCCCATCAGCGCGAGCATCACGATGCCGAACGGGACGTCCACGCGCGCGGACAGGATGGCCGCCAGGATGCCGACAAACGCGCCGGCGAGCAGCATCAGGTAGAAGAAAATGAATACGAACAGGATCGTGCGCGTGCGCGGAGCGATCAGCTTGTGCGAGATCGCCGACAGGCTGTTGCCGTCGTTGCGCACCGCGACCATGATGGCGGAGTAGTCGCTCACCCAGCCGATGAAGCTGACGCCTATGATCAGCCAGGCCAGCGAGGGCGACCACCCCCAGATATTTGCGGCGGTGATGGGGCCGACGATGGGCCCGGCGGCCGCGATCGACTTGAAGTGATAGCCGAAGAGGATGTTCCGGCTGGTCGGCATGAAGTCCACGCCGTCCATGTACATCTTGGCCGGCGTCGCCCGCTTGGCGTCGGCCTGAATGATGTCGCGGTCAATGCGCTTGGCATACAGGTTGTAGGCCAGATAGATGGTCAGCACGCCGATGACGACGATCCAGAGAGTGTTCATGATTCCGCTCCTTTCCCGATCGAATGACCGTGACCGCGGTGCCTGGCGGCATAAGGATGCACGAGGCCAAATAGTTGCGGCCACTTACAAACAAACCATGGAATAGTATTCGCCTCCGAAACGAAGCGCATATT
>Ga0208716_1001061_pt1 | contig 10818 bp, 10 predicted proteins | sample NGESurdeep092012_8_FD_184482 | JGI IMG/M metagenome (GOLD analysis project Ga0208716, IMG submission 184482) | Arctic peat soil microbial communities from Barrow, Alaska - NGEE Surface sample 415-3 deep-092012 (SPAdes) | ecosystem: Environmental > Terrestrial > Soil > Wetlands > Peat ...
CAGCTCGACCTGCAGCGCTTCATGGAAGAGCTGGTGGCTCTCATACCACTGCCCCGCAGCGTCCACCGAAATGAACAGACCCGACCGCTCCAGATCGGCGAGGACGGCCCCCGATCCCGACGTCGCGGCCACGGCGTCACACAGCGACCCGTTCATCCGCCGCAGGACCGACACCTGGAGCAGGAACTCCCTGCGGTCGGGCGGAAGGAGGTCCAGCACGTCACTGGTGAGATAGTCGACCACCTGGCGCTGGCCGCCGCTGAAGGACTCGATGAACTCCTGCCGCCCGCTCGCGGGCATCAGAAGGGCTGCGATCCGCAGCGGAGCCGGCCATCCACCGGCGCGATGCACGAGGCTCCGCTCGCCCTCCTCGCTCAGGCCAGTGACTCCCATCCCGAGCAGGAACCGGCTCGCCTCGTCGTCGGAGAACGCCAACGAATCGGCCCGCAGCTCGACCAGGCTCCCCGACGCCCTCAGCCGGGCGATCCCCAGAGCCGGGTCCGATCGGGTCGCCACGACGACTTGCAGGCAGTGCGGACGGTAGGACAGAACCTGGTCCACGGCGACGTCGATCTCGAGCGTCTCGGCGCGGTAGTAGTCGTCGAGGATGAGCACGATCGGCGCCTCGACACGCCCGAGGTCGTCGAGCAGCAACGGCAGCGCGGCGTCCAGGATCCGGTCCGGACCGGCCCTCATCGCCTCGAGCGAACGCTCACCCACGCCAGTGGCAGCTCCGGCCAGAGCTGCGATGACATGCCTCCAGAAGCGCACCGGCTCGGTGTCCCTGGAGTCGAGCGTCACCCACGCGAACGCAGTCGCGGGGGCCGACATACGCGCCGTCTCCACCCACTCGGTCAGCAGCGTGGTCTTGCCGAATCCAGCGGGCGCGCAGATCAGGGTCAGGGTGGCGCCCCCGCCCTGGCCGAGGATCTCGACCAGCGCCGGTCGCCGGATGGCACCGCGGGGCATCCGCTGGGGGGCGAGCTTGGCCGGGAACAGCACGGGGGCGACGGACGCCATCGTCGGGGCGTCCCCCGGTCCACCAGACTCCACGCGGTTCCTTCTCACGCCGACAGACGGGGCCACCAATCCTGTCCGACTTCCGTCGAGGCGCGGTAGTCCGAGGACTTCAGTGGGGCTGAGTGTAGCCGGAGTGACGCCCGCCGCCGAGAGGCCTCAGCAGTCGGCGCAGGGAGCTGGATCGGGTCAGTATCGGCCAGGTACTGCTGGGCGCGGACGAGGCCGTCGTCCAGCGGCTTGCGACGCATCGGGACGCCCGGCGGCACTGACATCGCACCCGCGGCCGGACGGATCACGGTTGGTGAGGTGGACGGCAGTGGCTCGACTCTTCACGCGCCTCGGTCCAGGCCACAACCACAGCAAAGCCCGAGTGCGCATGAAGCTTCCGCGGCCGGGCGGGGGTGCCGTGGCGATCGGTGACGGTCGCCCGCCGGCCATCATCTTGGACGCGGGCCTGGCGTCTAGAGGGCCGCTTCACCCTGGGCAAGATGCCACAGGTCTGCGCAAATTTTGGGCGATGCCGCCCTGAGAACGCCATCAGAGGCCATATCCCCGTCGGGATAGGGGCTCTGATCTGCATAAACGCCTGTGGGCGATACTGGGATCGAACCAGTGACCTCTTCGGTGTGAACGAAGCGCTCTCCCGCTGAGCTAATCGCCCTGACCCTGCTGCCAGTCGGGCAGAGGACACCTTACCCGATGCCCACCGACCTCCCCACTTCACCGTTCGCCAGGGGTTTTGTACTCCGATCGGGTGAACTCGGCAAGTTGGCGTGACAGGAGGCCACGTGCGCCGTCCCCCATTGCGAGAGGGAACGGCCTGACAACCAGCAGCGCGGACGAGCATCGATCCCGCACAGGCCGCCGGACAGCGGAGCAAGCCATGACACAGCACACTGCGGCGGTTCACCAGATGATCACCGCGACCACCGAGATGCTGCTTCTTTCCGATCCGACGATCCCGGCGGTGCACGCGGAGCTGCGCTACTACTGCGACGACCCGTTCGCGGTGCAGATGCTGCTGTCCATCGAGCAGAGCCCGGCCATCTGTTGGATCTTCAGCCGCGATCTGTTGATCAGCGGCGCCACCATGCCGAGCGGGGTCGGTGACGTCCAGGTGTATCCGACACACGACGGCGTGATCATCGAGCTGCGATCCGGCCCATCTGCCGCCGCACTCCTCGCCTACGCCCCCGACGTGGCCGAGTTCATCGACCGGACGCTGGCCGTCGTACCCGTCGACGCGGAGATCGAGCACTACGACATCGACGCTGAACTGACGCAGCTGCCGGTTCACGATCCGCACGACGTGTGAGGTGGCCCGCGCGATCCTGGGGGACCAGGGGGGAATCGCGCGCGTCAACAGCACGGGGTGGGGATGGCAACGGCCGGGCTGGGACCCGGAGCATCGCGGAAGACGGCAGGAGTCCGTCAGTCCGGCCTTACGAGGGGTAGGCCGGCTCCGCAGGGCCCCAGACCCGGCCGGTCCGCGTCAGCACGGCGAAGAGGAAGCGGCGCACCGGTTTGGAGGGCACGTCCGGATTCGGATACAGTGGCCCAGCCATCGCGGCCCTAGGCTGCGACGATAGGCGGACGTAGCGCAGTTGGTAGCGCATCACCTTGCCAAGGTGAGGGTCGCGGGTTCGAATCCCGTCGTCCGCTCGGAAGATGCTCAGGTTTCCTCACCTGGGGGCCTTCTTGGTGGGATGGCCGAGAGGCGAGGCAACGGCCTGCAAAGCCGTGTACACGGGTTCGAATCCCGTTCCCACCTCGCGGCACAACCCGTTCTGCCAGAACGGTGAGGGCGATTAGCTCAGCGGGAGAGCGCTTCCCTGACACGGAAGAGGTCACTGGTTCAATCCCAGTATCGCCCACCAGCATTATCGCAGCTCCGAGCAGGTATCCGACAGTCGAGCAAGATCAAATGTCGAAACCTGCCGAATGAGCAGAGACGCCGGTGCACGCCCGTGCAGCGCTACCGCTGAGCACTACGTCACCAAACGCCGGGTTTCGACCGATTCGAGATGCCGAGTACGCACACTGATACCACGCTGGTGGCGGATTGTCAGACATCGGTGGCGGCCCACCGATCGAGGGGGTTCAGTGCGTATTCGATCCTCGGCGACCTGTCTGGTGCTCGTTCTGGCAGGACTGCTCGTCCCGACCGTCGCCCACGCCGCGGCCACCGTCGCCGTGGCTACCTGTGGCGCGGTGCTCACCACCGACGCCTACCTCAGCACCGATCTGACCTGCCCCGGCCCGAACGGTCTGAGCATCGGCGCCAACATCACCCTCGACCTGCGCCACCACAAGCTCACCGGTCCGGGTTCCACCACCTCCGGCGCGGCCGGCATCGCGATCCTCGACGGATTCAGCGTCCAACTGTCGAATGGGACCGTCCAGAAGTGGGGTACCGGAATCGGGTTCATCGAAACGGATGACACCCCGGCATCGGGGTCGGCGACCGTCACCGATGTGTCGTTCATCTCCGATGGCGCGGGTTCGTCAGGTGGGATGTCCACGACGCTGGTGTTCCGCAGGACCAGGTTCCTGAACAACGGAACCGGTATTGCCGGATCGTGGATGGGGTCCGCCACGGTGAGCGACTCCACCTTCAGGCGAAACCAGTACGGCGTCTCCATCGACGACTCCGGCCTCACCCTGACGAACTCGATAGTCGACCGGAACGACACCGGGGTGTCCTGCTATGACGCCTATTGCCATTTGAATGGCAACTCGATCAGCAACAACAAGATCGGGGCGGCAAACGGCTTCGTCGGCTCATTCGCCATGACGAAGAATGTCATCCGCGGCAACGATGTCGGCGTCACTTCGGGGGGCTACAGCTTCGTCGATCTCAGCTACAACGCTTTCGCCAGGAACAAGACCGGACTGGAGCTATCCTATGGCTTCGGTTCCATTTTCCGGAACTCCTTCATCGCCAACGACGTAGGGTTGACGTCCACCAACTACAGTGATTCCTTCGCGATCGCCACCATCGAGCAGAACGTCGCGTTCTTCAACGGCCACGGCTTCTCTATTACCGGCGTCGGCGACCAATTGAAGGCGAACACCGCGAACCGGAATCACCGGTGGGGTATCAACGCGCCGAACGCCATCGACCTGGGCGGAAACCGGGCATCGGGCAATGGCAACACCCCGCAATGCGTGGGGGTCGCCTGTCCCTGACCGCCCGCCCGGAAAGCCCAGAATCTCCTTCACCCAAATGGGTGACTATCTTCGCTTCGACAACTCCGGAAGACTGGCGTTACGCCCGACGAGACCACAGCGTCGGGCGTGCCAGCCTTCGCGGGGGGCGATTGGGGGACCCCCTCGAACTTCTCGTCGCTGCGCCTAGCGACGCGCGGCGGTCGGCGAGCGGATGGTGAGCCCTCGCCGACCTATCGCCGACCTATCGCCGACCTATCGCCGACGTTCGCGGCTTGCAGAGCCTGATGCGCTCCGGACGCCTGGGCGGCGCTTTCCAACAGTCAGAGTTTCTGCCGGGCGAGCACTTTGCGCTCCACCTGCCGCTCGGCGACGAACGACACGAACGGGATGGTTCCGGCGATGAGCACCCACAGCGTGCCCAGCGGGGACCAGCGGTCCTTGTACGCCAGATCGAACGCCAGGATCACGTAGCCGACGAACAACGCGCCGTGGATGGGGCCCCAGATCGACACCGCGCGGTCGATACCGAACGCGTACTTGAGCACCATGGCGGCACACAGGATCAGCAGTCCCCAGCCCACGATGTAGGCCGCCACCCGGTAGCGCTTGAACGCGGCCATGATCTTCGGCGGCACCGTCGGCGCGCCGGCACCGCCCGAGCCCGGCGGGCGCCCAGCAGGCTCCGGGCCTGCGGACGGAGTGGGGGTGGCAGTGATGTCACCGGACGGTTCAACGGGCACGACGGCGGTCCTCCTCGGCCAGAGCGGCCAATGCTCGGTTGTAAGCGGTCAACTCGGGGTCGTCGACGTCGTCGTCGCCGACGGTCGCCACGGCGATGGTGATGCCCTGGGAAGGGCGCTGGCGGCCGCGGCGCTGCTCCGGCACGGGTGCGATCGCGTCCCCCTCCGTGCCGACCGGGCCGTCGTCGCCAGTGCCGCAGGCGGCCGTCGACCCGGTGTCCGACGCACCGAAATCGCCAGTGGTGTCCGGTTCGTCGTTCGAGGGCGTCGCCGGGCCATCGGGCCAGGCCAGCCGGTCTTCCGCGGCCCCGTCGGGACCGGGGATCTTTTCCATCTCGGGCACCTGGTCCTCGGCGTCCTTGATCACCTCGAGCTGGAGGAATCGCAGCCACATATAGATGAACGCGGCCCCGAAGGCGGGCCACAGCAGGGCGTATCCGAAGTTCTGCGCGGTGCCGTCCGAATCCTGAGTGCGGCCCCACTGCCACCAGCCGAGCCGCAGACAGACCAGCACGGCCAGAAGAACCAGCAGGTGACCGGCTATCCAGCCGGGCCGCAGGAAGCGTCGGTCCACACGTTGACGGTACCGCCGTGCCGCCTGCCTTCGGAACCGACGCGATCGGTGGCGCAGGTGGTCCGGTCGAGCCGGGGCGTCAGGCCGGCCCGCGAGCCTCGCAGAGCGCGGGTGCGGTGCCGCCGAGCACTCCGAGAGTGCGCCGACCGGCGACGCCGGGCAGATCGCTGGCGAGGTCCACGTCCCGGCGCAGGCCGGAGTCAGCGGGGACTTCGATCGGAACCGCCCCGGCGGCCACGTGGCGCGCCAGCGACCCCACGCCGTACTGAGGCACGAGCAACGCGGGAGAGGTCGCGGCCAGCAGCGTGGTGCCGGTCCCCTGCCGGTCGGCGACCACGGCCACCCGGTGCGGTGTGCAGGCGGCGAGCGCCGCGTCAAGCTCGTTCGCCATGAGCGACGGTAGGTCGGCGGGCAGGGTCGCCACCGGTCCCGAGCCGGACACGCCTGACGTCCCAGGACGCGATCGAGCACGGGCGGCGGCGGGACGATCCACACCCAGCGCGGCCAGGCCATCCGCGATCGCGTCGTTCAGATCCCTGGTCCGGGTCAGCAGCACCCGGATACCCGCCAGCTGGCCGATCTCGCGACCGTCGGCCTCGTCCTCGACGACCACCAGCACGTCGGCGACCGCGGCGGCGCCGGCGACGGCCGCGGCGGTGTCCATCGCCATGGCGAGCGTCAGTCGCTGACGGAGCGCGGGATGCACGTCGATCCGGCTCTTGCCGCGGCGGGTTGCCTTGAGCGGCAGCACGACGGACCACATCGGACCGGAACGGATCGCTGGCACCCCGCCATTGTGACGAACCCGCCCCGGGACGCGGCGCACCGGTCCGCGGTGGCTCGACGGCACAGAACGCTCGACCCGTCGGGCAGCGACGGGTCGCGGGACGGACGCCCCCTCTGTCAGCTGTGCTGCACCCGGACCTTCTCCACCTCGACGTCGAACTCGGCCGGCGGGTAGGCCGGATCGAGGGTTTCCAACGTCTCGGTCAGCAACGACGCGACGGCCCAGTTCCGGTACCACTTCCGGTCCGACGGGATCACCCGCCACGGCGCATGGTCGGTGCCGCACTTGTGCAGCGCCGCGGAATAGGCCTCCTGATAGGCGTCCCAATAGGCCCGCTCGTCGACGTCGCCTGGATTGTATTTCCAGTATTTTGTCGGATCCTCCAGCCGGGCAAGCAGCCTCTCTTTCTGCACCTCTTTCGAGATGTGCAGGAAGCATTTGACGACGGTGACGTCCCTTTCGGTCAGTTTCTTCTCGAAATCGTTGATCGCCTGATACCGCTTCGCCCAAACGCTTTCGGGCACCAGTTCGCGGACCCGGGCGATCAGGACGTCCTCGTACTGCGACCGGTTGAAGACACCGATGAATCCGGGTTCGGGGACCTGCTTCTCGATCCGCCACAGGAAATCGTGGGCCAATTCCTCCTGTGTCGGCTTCTTGAAGGTCGCGAAATGCACGCCGTCCGGATCGACCATGCCGAGCACGCTGCCGATCACGCCGTCCTTCCCGGCGGTGTCCATGCCCTGCAGGATCAACAGCACGCTCCGCCTGTGCCCGGCGGTGCTCTGCGCGTAGAGCCGTTCCTGCAGTTCGGCCAGCCGCGGCGTCAACTCGGCCAACGCCTGCGCCGCGTCCGATTTGGACTGCGGGCCGATGGGAGTGCCGCCCGGGTCGATGCGGGTGACGTCCGTGACTCCGGCCGGCACCGCGAACGCCTGGCTCGGCGAGTGCCAATCCCCGCCGCTCGTGGCACCGGTGCCCTCTGCGCGGTTGCCCTCTGAGCCGGTGCCCTTGGACTTGCCCTGCTTGGCCATGGCTCACCCTGACACAACAGCCCCACGGACGTCCGCTCGGCCGACACGGGCTCCATGCGCCGACCTCCGGAGGGGGGCATACACCGTTGGACCACCTGGTTCAGCTCCGCGCTCGCGACACCAACGGTCGTAGGCTGATCGTTCACCCTGCCGGTGACGGCTCACCCGCGGTAGCCGCAGCCAGGCCGCCGGCGGGCGCCACGAGAAAGGCACGCCGTCGTGACCGTCACGCCCTCCAGGACCCCGACCCAGGACGATCCACAGACGTTCCTGGACCTGGACGACCGGTGGTGCGCGCACAACTACCACCCGCTGCCGGTGGTGATCGCCTCCGCCCAGGGCGCCTGGGTCACCGATGTGGCAGGCAGGCGGTACCTGGACATGCTCGCCGGGTACTCGGCGCTCAACTTCGGGCACCGCCATCCCGACCTGATCGCCGCGGCGATCAACCAGATGAGCCTGGTGACGTTGACCTCACGGGCCTTTCACCACGATCAACTCGGCCTGTTCTGCGAGGAGCTGGCCGCGTTGACCGGCACCGAGATGGTGTTGCCGATGAACTCCGGCGCCGAAGCGGTCGAATCGGCGGTGAAGGTGGCCCGGAAATGGTCGTACCGGGTGAAGGGTGTCCCGGAGAATCGCGCCCAGATCGTCACCGCCGGCGGCAACTTCCATGGCCGCACCTTGACCATCGTGTCCTTCTCCGACGATCCGGTCGCCACCGCCGACTACGGCCCCTTCACCCCCGGTTTCGTCACCGTGAAATACGGCGACGCACAGGCCGTGGAAGCGGCGATCACCCCGGACACCGCCGCGATCCTGCTGGAACCGATCCAGGGCGAGGCCGGTGTGGTGGTGCCGCCGCCGGGCTACCTGGCGGAGGTGCGCCGGCTGTGCGACGAACACCACGTGCTGTTCATCGCGGACGAGATCCAGTCCGGCCTCGGCCGCACCGGCACCGTGCTGGCGCTGGACCAGGAGGGCGTCCGGGCCGATCTCTACACGCTCGGTAAGGCCCTCGGCGGCGGGATCCTGCCGGTGTCCGCGGTGGTCGGCCGGCGTGACGTCCTCGGCGTGCTGCAGCCCGGTCAGCACGGGTCGACGTTCGGCGGCAATCCGCTGGCCTGCGCCGTCGGCCGGGCCGTCATCACGCTGCTCGGCACCGGTGAAATGCAAGGCCGGTCAGCCGATCTCGGCACGCACTTGCACGCCAGGCTCGCCGAACTGGTCGGCAAGGGACTGGCGGAGGTGCGCGGCCGCGGGCTGTGGGCCGGCGCGGAACTGTCGCCACGGATCGGGCCGGGGCGGCCGGTCAGCGAGGAGTTGGCGCGCCGCGGGATCCTGGTCAAGGAAACCCACGAGACGACGCTGCGGTTCGCGCCACCGCTGGTGATCACTCGCGGCGAGATCGACCTCGCCGTCGACACTCTCGCCGACGTACTGACCGGTTTCTGACGGCGGCCCCCTTGCGTCCTGCAGAACGCGTACTGCGCAGGACGCGGGGTTCAGCCGGCGTCGCGGGCCAGCGCCAGCAACCGCGACGTCGCCCGCAGGTACTTCTTGCGGTAGCCGCCCTTGATCATCTCGGGGGTGAAGATGGCATCCAGCGGGGCACCGGACGCGCGCACCGGGATCGACCTGTCGTACAACCGGTCGATGAGCACCACCCAGCGCAACGCGGACGACTGGTCGTCCAGCGGACGCACCCCGGACAGGTGCGCGGTGCTGATCCCGTCGACCAGCCGTCCGTAGCGGGACGGGTGCAGCTGTGCCAGGTGGTCGGTGAGCGGGTCGAACGCGTCCAGGCTGGCGCCGGTCATCGCCGACGCGGCCGCGCGTAGGGCGTCGTCGGCCATCGGCGGCGGCGCCTTGGCCAGCCCGGCATGCCTGAAGTCCGGCCCGTCGACCCGCAGTGTCTCGAAACGTGCCGACAGTGCATGGATCTCGCGCCGGAAGTCCTCCGCGGCGAATCGGCCCTCACCCAGCTTGTCGGGCAAGGTGTTGGACGTCGCCGCGAGCCGGACGCCGGCATCGGACAGCTGGCCGAGCAACCGCGTCATGAGCATGGTGTCGCCCGGGTCGTCCAACTCGAACTCGTCGACCGCGAGCAGCCTGTGCCCGGACAGCCGGCGCACAGTTTCGACGAACCCGAGCGCCCCGACCAGATGGGTGTATTCGACGAAGGTGCCGTAGGCCTTCGGCGCCGGCACCTGATGCCAGAGCGAGGCGAGCAGGTGCGTCTTGCCGACCCCGAAACCACCGTCCAGGTAGTACCCGCCGGTGACGGCGGCGGCCTTGCGGAACAGCCCGCGCCGCGGCGGGGTGCTGATCTGATCGGCGAACTCCGTCAGCGCGCGCACCGCTCCCGCCTGCGACGGCTCCGCCGGGTCAGGGCGATAGGTGCCGAACCGAACAGCACCGAAACGCGGCGGCGGCTCCAGTCCGATGACCAGCTCCTCGGGACTGATCACCGGAAACAGCTCGGCCAGCTGCACGACGGACACGATCGCAGCCTATGGGCGAATCGGACCGAGCTCGCCCGCGGGTCCCGTCCCTCACCGCCGGCCGTGATACGGATGGTGGGGTGTATCCCGACCGCGGCGACCTGGACACCCCGCAGGAGCGATCCGTCCCCGCGCAAGCAGAAGAGGCGCAGGTGGTCCCCTGGTCGCCAGCACAGCCCGACGACGACACCCTGGCCCGCTGGTACCGCTGGCCCGAACCGTCAGACGGCGACGCCGGTGCCGATCGCGCGGTCGTCCGGGCGAACATGGTCGCGTCGCTGGACGGCGGGACCACCGTGCACGGCCGTTCCGGCGGGCTGGGCAACGCCGCCGACGAGCACCTGTTCGCGCTGCTCCGGGACCTGGCAAACGTGGTCCTGGTCGGCGCCGGCACCGTGCGCGCCGAGCGCTACGGCGGTATCCGGCTGACCGAGGAACGGGCGGCACGGCGGCTGCGCTGGGGCCTTTCGGCCAGTCCCCCGCCGATCGCCGTGGTCACCTCCCGGGGGCTGGATCCACAGTCCCCGTTGTTCACCGACACGGTGACGCCACCGATCGTCATCACCACCCCCGCCGGCGCCGGGCAGGTGCCCCCCGGCGTCCAGGTGATCAGCTCGAACTCAGACCAGGTGGACCTCGCTGCCGCGTTGCGCACGTTGCGGCAGAACGGCTTTCGTCATGTGCACTGCGAGGGCGGACCGGCCCTGCTCGCCACGCTGGTCGCCGAGGGTCTGCTCGACGAGCTGTGCCTGACCATCTCGCCGATGCTGCTCGGGACCGGGTCGGCACCGATGGTGCCGACCCGGCTCGGAGAGAGTGTGCGCTGGTCGCTGGACGGTGTGCACGTCGTCGGGGACCACCTGTTCACCCGATACCGGTGGCTCGCGGTTCCGGGCACCCCGGACCGAACCGGAGCACTCCGGTGAGTCCGGTGCGTCCGGTGAGTCCGGTGCGTCCGGTGAGTCCGGTGAGTCCGGTGAGTCCGGTG
>Ga0208716_1001063_pt1 | contig 10790 bp, 9 predicted proteins | sample NGESurdeep092012_8_FD_184482 | JGI IMG/M metagenome (GOLD analysis project Ga0208716, IMG submission 184482) | Arctic peat soil microbial communities from Barrow, Alaska - NGEE Surface sample 415-3 deep-092012 (SPAdes) | ecosystem: Environmental > Terrestrial > Soil > Wetlands > Peat ...
GGCAACGGTGCTGCTCGCCGGATTGTGGGTGGCCCTGCCGTTGGCCATCCGCGAGCGCGGCAGGGACGAACCCGACCGCTGAGTGCGGCCGGAGGGGGCAAGGCGTGCGCGCGGAACTCAGGACTTGGCGGCCGGCGGCAGCTGAGTGGAGGCCCTCCCGTTGGCGGTGCTGGGGGTGGTGATACCAGGCGAGCCGGCAGTGGCAGTGGCCGTGGTGGTCGCTTCAGTCGCGCTGGCGGCGGCCTCGACCGCCGAGCGATCCGCGGACGTCGCTGCGGTCTCCGCCTTGGTGGCGGACGCCTCGGCAGCTGCGGCCGCGGCCTCGGCTTCCGCGGTGGCGGCCAGTGCGGATTGTCGGCGCCGCAGCACCATCACCGTCGTGGCGGCCGTGGCGACCAGCGAAAGGATCGCGGCCGGCTTGTTCGACAAGCGGTAGTTGAGCGCGTGGTCGAGCGAGATCTTGCCGGGACCGGCAATCGCCAGGGCCGCCGAACACAGTCCCAGCACGGCCGGATATTCGTAGCCACCGTTCGAGGCGAACAGCCCCTTCGGTCCGTGGGCAGTCGCGGCGACAGCCATGGTGCTGGCGGTTGCGGCCCCCGTCGCCGGGGTGGCCAAGCCCAGGATCAGCATGGCGCCACCGGCGGTTTCGATGATCCCGGCGGCCAATGCGCTGGGCTTGCCCGGCTTGAAACCCATGGCCTCCATGGCTTTTCCGGTTCCGGTGACGCCATGGCCGCCGAACCAGCCGAACAGCTTCTGCGCTCCGTGCGCGGCCAGGATCCCGCCGACGCCGGCCCGCAGGACAAGACGAGCGATATCGCTGCGAGAAACCGCGGCCATGGTGGTGCTCCTTCGCATGGGAAAGTCGATGGTGTCGGTGGACGTCCCGCAGAATCAGTCCGCTCGGTATCCGGTTCCCGTCTTACTCCCCCTCAAACCGGCGTTGCGCGTCGGGCATGCGACTGGCCCCTGCGCACCTCCTGGCGCGGAGGCGCACCGCCCACGCGGCGCCCACGGCAGTGTTCCTGGTCACCCAGTTGGCGTCCGGTGGTTGACGCGGGGCGAACACGGGCACCATGGAGAAGGCAGCGTTCGCCGGAATGTTGTGCGGCGAGCGTTGGCGTCAACCGTGTTGCTCATTCTGAGGAGATCTCATGCTCGGCCTTATTGTCAGCCTTCTCGTCGTCGGCCTCATCGCCGGTGCCGTTGCCCGCCTCGTCGTCCCGGGCAAGCAGAACCTGTCCATCTTCGCCACCATCGGTATCGGTGTCGTGGGCTCCTTCGTCGGGGGTTTCCTGGGCTACCTGATCGGTTCGGATCGCTCTGACGGCTTCTTCCAGCCGTCGGGGATCTTCGGTTCGATCATCGGCGCGATCATCGTGCTGTTGCTGTGGCTCAAGTTCGGTGATCGCTCGCGCTCGCGCGTCTGAAGTGGGCAGCTCGACAGTTGACGCGCAGCAGGCTTGGTGACGCGCCCGAACGCCCGTTGACGCGCCGCATGCCTGTTGCGCGCCGCATCCTTGGTGGCGCGCCGCGCTCCTGTTGATGCACGGGACGGCCGTCTGACACCGGCTCTTGCCGCCAGGCACCGGGACCGGACAGTGACCGCGCGTGACTGGGCCCGTGACATGTCGCCTCACGCTGGATCGTGCCCGTGCCCGTGAGCGACGGCCGCTCGACCTCGCTCAAGGAAGCGCGCGTAGTCATCGCTCCCACACTCCCTCGCGTCCCGTCGCCACGCCATCGCTCAGGTTCGTTGGTGGAAGGGGTTGTGGTGAATCATGTTGCGTCGTGGTGTGCGGGTCGGGTCGTTCCAGGGTGGGGGGAGGTATTCGGGGACACCGTCGGCGGCGAACCGGATCTCCCAGTCACTCTGATGGATCAGTCGGTGATGGTGTGGGCAAAGGAGTACGCCGTTGGCCAGGCTGGTGGGTCCGCCTTGCGACCATGGTGTGGCGTGGTGGGCGTCGCACCAGGATGCGGGGCGGTCGCAGCCGGGGAAGGTGCAGCCGCGGTCCCGCAGGGTGATGGCGCGGCGGATGGTGTGGGGGAACAACCGGACCGCGGTGCCCATGTCCAGTACCTGCGATGTGGAGCCGAGGACGGCGGGGATGATCCGGGCGTCGCAGGCCAGCATCCGGGCTTGGGCGGCGGTGATGGGTCCGCCGTGGTCCAGCACCGCGGTGCCGAGCTTCCCGCGGAGGGCGTCGAGGTCCATGGTGACGGTGACGTGTGGGCGTTCCCCGCCCTGGGTGGGTGCGAACCCGAGGTCCAGGAACCGGCGCAGGGCCTCGATGAGGGCTTGGCCGCGGCGGACCTTCGCCGGCCGCGGATCGGCGGTGCCGTCCGAAGCGGGGCGGGGCGCGGCCAGGCCGTCGATGGCCTTGGACATGATCTCCACGCCCAGGTCGTCCAGGAATCCCTTGAACGCGGTCAACCCGGTCGCGGTGTTCCGGGAGCCCAGGGTGAGTTCGACCTTGTCGACCGGGTCGCGCTCGTCCAGGGTGCCGTCGGGGTCGCAGCGCAGTGCGACCTGCCGGGCGAAATCGCTGAACACCCGCGGCTCCAACACCTGGGCCTGCTCAGTCAGCACCCGCCGCGCCATGTCCCGGGTGTCCGGGTCCAAGGCCGCGGGCAGGCCTTTCATGGTCGCGATCACGGTGCGGGTCTGCTCGGCGCCGACCGTCCCGGCGTCCACCGCGGCCCGCAACTCCGGCAGCGCCGGTGGGGTTTCCCCACCGGTAGGAAGGTCTCTCGGCAGGATCGCCCGGGCGGTGTTCACCCGGGCCCGGGCATCACCCGCGGAGATGCGCAACCGGTCCCGCAGCACCACCATGGTGGACGCGCCCTGCGCGACACCGCGGGTGTCCACCTCGCCGGCCAGGTGGACCTGCGCGGCGTACACCAACCGCCCCACCCGTTCCAGGGTCTCCGCCAGGGTCAGCAGTTCCTTGTCACCGATCTTCCAGAACTCCGCGCCCCGCAACGCCTCCACCCCAGCGCACACCGACCCCGCCACCGCGGTGGCGTGGTCGATGTCGCTGATCAGCTCCATGAATAGAACGTTAGACCACACCCCCGACAGCCCCCGAAAACCGACAATCCGGGCTATGTAGCGGTAACACCGTCGGCCAGGTCTCGCTGACGGCGCCGCCTTCCAGCGCTACGAGACTCCGGAACAACCGGTTTGTGGTGGTCAGGCGCGCAGGAGACTGCCCGTCGTGGCGAGAGGACGCGATCGAGTGGCCCCATGTTTGGCCGGTTGCGACGGGTCGGTCAGTATTCCTGGTAGCGCAGGGTTCGGGCATTGCCCGGTATTGGGTCTGCTCCGCCGCCAGCCGAGTTATGCCGTGGCGATGACACACGTCTCGTCGATGTGGGTCAGCCCATTGTGAGCAGTCGCCGCCGAAGGTGACGGCGCGGCTGGAAGTGATCGGCCGGGTCAGACCGTTCGGGCACGTCACCGTCCCGGTGGCATCGTCGTGACGAAGTCGTCCAGATGAACCCGCTGGGCGCAACAGGACGGCTTTGATGACCGTCTCATGTCCGGCCGCGGCCAGGTCGGCGCGGGCGTCACCGGAGCCGTACGCCGAGTGGGCCAGCACCTAGCGTTTCGGTTGGCCCTGACTTCTTGAAAAGCTGCGCCGATCCCTAACGGTGGCGTCCGATGACAGAGATTGCGGCCGAACAGTTGTCGCCCGCGCAACGGATCCACGACTTCGTCTGGCGGTGCTGAAGTCCTCGACCACGGAGGGCATTCCGCCGCATTCGGCGGCGGAGGCACCCTGCCGGAAGCGAAAAAGGCTGCGCAGCAACGATTCCCCGCAAAGCGCGGTCAAGCAGAGTCGGTGGGCACCTCCACCCGCCGGGCGAACAGCGTGCTGATGGCGTCCGTGGCGGCCCTGACGGATCCGCGATGCTGCTCCGGGCTGAAGCGATACATCGGGCCCGCGATGCTGACCGCGGCGATCACTCTCCCGTCCGCCGCTCTGATCGGAGCGGCGATACACGCAATTCCTGCGGTGGATTCCTCGTATTCGAAGGAAAGTCCCGACTCGACGATCGATTGCAGTTGGGCGTGAAGCACCGCGGGAACGGTGATGGTCTTCGGCCCGTCCGGGGTGAGGCCACGCTTGACGACGGCATCGAAGATGGCGTCATCGGCGTTGGCCAGCATCACCTTTCCGATGGCCGTGCAATGCAGTGGCAGTCGTTCTCCGATGCGCGACGGAACTTCGGTGAAACCGTGACCGCCGATCTTGGAGATGTACACGACATCGAGCTGCTCGCGGACGCCGAGATGCACCGTTTCGCGGGTTCGCTCGTGGAGATCTTCCAGGAACGGGGTAGCCACCTCGATCAATCCACGCTCGGCCGACGCGCGCATGCCGAGCTCGAACAGCAGCGTGCTGAGCCGATAACTGATGCCGGTCGGCTCCAGCAGACCAGTGGTGACGAGGCTTGCACGAGCTCCTGCACCACACCGAGTGTCAGCCCGGTCCGGCCGACGAGTTCGTCGACGGTGAGATGGGTGTCGTCAGTTCCGAATGACCGCAGCACGGCGACGGCCTCGGCCAGCACATCGACGGCTCGGCGCGAATGTTCCAGCCGGTCCCGGACGAGATCGTCGACAGGTGAGGTCGAATCCGTGTCATCACGCATGCACTTTCACCTTGGCTCGGCGGCAGGTTGCGTGGAGCGGCAGCATGACGAAGCCTATCCAGCGACCGGGTCAGCCTCGATCGGCCCTCAGCGACTCAATGTCGATGAATGCGACAAGCGGGCAATGCGACGACCAATCGATGGTGCGTGGTCCTTGCGATAACAGGCTGGACGGCGTGGCGACGGCGAAGGCGGGCCGGACCCTAACTAGGATACGACCATTCCGCTGGATGCAGCCAAGTTGCCATCTTCGGCCAGGGCGCTGCTACTGGCCCTGCCCGACAATCCTGCGGCCGATCGCGCGCGTTTCCGAGAGGAACTGGCGGGCGGAATGTACTCCTTGCCGAAGCGGCGGCAATTCGTAGTGGCGCTGAGTTTCTGGCGGGGGTCAGGCGCACTCCAGCGAGCGTTGTACCTCGGCGGAGATCGGGAATTCCTGGTGCCGCGAAGAGACTGGCGGTGTCGGCTTCGGATGCACCACATGGTTCGCGTTCATGACCAGAGATACCCCACTCCTACTACCTGGAGTGTTCCCGGTGCGGGAAGTTCTTCGACGCTCCCTACCACCCGCCGGCGGGCATCGTCGCCTAAAACCTGGATCCTCCTGAAACACCGGAGATCAGCTCTCCACCAGGGAGTTTCCGAGGTTGCTCGATGGCCGCCATCGGTTCACCCGGTCAGGCTGACGTACCGGCCGTCTCGTTGAGCAGCAACTCCGACACCGGCCGCCGGCGTGACGCGGCCACCGGTGACCCGTAGCCGAGCCGGATGATCGCTTGCGGAACCAGACCCGGCCCGAGGATCTGCCGCATTTCGGCCCGCGCCTGCGGTACCTCGATGATCTGCGACATGAACGACGAGGCGAGCCCGAGGGTCGTGGCTGTCAGCAGCAGGCTCTGCAGCGCCTCGCCCGCTTGCAGTTCGGCCAGCGAACCGTCGTAGTAGGAGCAGACCACGACGACCAGCGGGTCACGTTCGTAGTCCTTGCCCGGTTGCCGACGTGGGCCGGTGCCCTGACCGAAGTCGCGCAGCACCCATTCGTCGCCCTCTTCGGGAGTGAGTCCCGCCGTTGCCGCCGGCACGCCGTCGGCGCTCGACCGCTCACGTCCGATCCAGGCGGCAAACTCGGCTCGGATAGCGGGATCAGCGCGCTGAATGCGATGGGCCTGCAGCATCAGTCGCCTGACCGCTTCCCGCCGCTTGGGGTCGGTGAGTTGCACCAGTCGGCCCCCCACGACGTCGACCGCGCCGGCCAGCCGGGCCCGGTCGGCGTCGGGTACGGCGTCGTCCAGGAATGGACGGCGGTTGGTCCGGCGGGTGGTGATCGCCTCCATCATTCGGTTGACCTGAGCAGAGGGCACGGCCGCGCCGGCCCGGCGGATCTCCGCCAGCGGGCCCGGGTTCTCGTCCAATCTGGTACTGCCGTGCGCCGTCGGCAGCGATGTCACCTTGGGCTGCACCCCCGCCGCCTGCAAGGCAACGCGAAGATTGAAAAGTGCTGCGCCGCAGGACAATCGCAATTCGCGGTCATCAGGATCGGTCGCGGGCAGCCGGCGCGCCGGGTCGGCATGCAACTCGATGACGTCGGGTTCGACCCGGAACCGCCATGGCTGGACATTGTGTAGCGACGGCGCTCGCCCGGCCGCACGCAGTACGGCTTCCACTGACGCCTGGGGGAGCCCCAATGCCGGTGGCACTCGACTGTTCATGTGCACCTTCGTCATGTCGCACACCTCGGGGCTCCACCATGCGCTCGTCCCCGGCGCCCGGCAACGGTCGAAGGTCCCGAATCGGGACGGCACTGCCCGACGGACTCGCAGGAGCTGCGCGGGTGGCCGCAAACTCGCACCGACGGCGTTCAGCCTGCCCTCGACGAAGCGGCCGGCGCGGCCACCGGGACGGCACGGTGCTTGCTGAAGAAACGCCACATCGTGGTGCTGGCCCGCGGACCCCGATGATCACTGAACGACTGACCGGAGGAACCGCCGGACCACGCGTGACCGAGCCCGGACACCAGCCACACCTCCAGTCCGCTGCGACCACGAGGCAACGACCACCGGCTCACCAGGTATCCGCGACGACTGCGTGCCGTCGCCGGCCTGGCCGGGTCGGTGGCCCTGGTCCGAGGCTTGCCGACGGCGCCCCCGGTGGTCGTCCCGGCGTGCGTCGCGAGCCATTGATCGGCGATGCGCTGCGCGTTCTCGGAATCGACGGTGCCGTCCGACGTCCCCTGGAAGATGATCATCGGGGGTATCGGCGCAACGGCGACCATGGGGGGCGCGGTGGTTCTGCCCCGCATGGCGAGGATGGCGTTGGTCGGGCTGGACGCGGACCGGTACGGCGGCGCGGAGTGCACGCCGACAGCGGCAAACATCTCCGGGTACGTTGCCGCCAGCACGACGGCCATCGCTCCACCGGCAGAAAGGCCGGTGACGTACATCCGGCTCGGGTCGATACGCCACGCCGCGGTTTCGGCGGCCACCCGGCGCACGATCCCGGCGAGAATTGCCGGTTCGCCCTACGACCGAAATTGGTTCGCCGGGCGGAACCAGTTCCAGCACCGTTGTGGGTTGTGCGACGGGGTTTGTTCCGGATACACCACGACGAATCCGTGCTGGTCGGCCAATTGGTTGAACCGCGTGCTGGTGGCGAAATCCACCGACGTCTGAGCGCGCCCATGCAGGGCGAGCAGCAGCGGAGCGCGGGTGGTGCGGCGCAACCCGAACGGGACGTATACGCGGTAACTCCTGGAACCAGCCAGGCCGGAGTAGCGAAATTGACGCCACGTGCCGCGCCCGGGCCGGCGGTCTTCCGAAGGCTTTTGCCTTGCAGGATTGGACGCAGTCCTTGTCCGCTTGACGGCGGCCTTCGCGGCCCAGGCCTTGGGGGCAGCGGTGAGCACTTGACGGCAGGGACCTTGACGCTCGGTCGCGCCGACCGGCGCTTGCGCGACCGTGCCGGGCGCGGGATGAGCGCCTTCATGAAGGCGGACCCGGGCGCCCGGCTCGTTCGTCGTCGTGGCACGTCATCCTTCCGCTCAGTGGGACTGCCGGTGATGAAAGAGGCTTTCCAGCAACGGATCACCGTCGGCGTGGTCCCCCCGATGGTACTGGTGCCCGGCGTTTGGCAGGCCGACCAACCTCGCTCGCGACGCCAGGGAGCCGGCTCGCGCACCCTCGCCGCGATCTCTCGGGAAAAGGCTGGGCGGAGCCCCCCGAGAGTTTGTTGCACCCGAAAGTGTTTCCGACGTGTGCGAATGCCCTCGCAGTGGATACGGTAACGACATAGGTCCGGCGTGAGCGAAGACCGGCAGTGAACGCACAGGAAGGAACGTCATGTCGTCCCCACAGGAGCAGTTCGCGGCAGCCGTGCGCACCACTCAGGTGGCCGCCGTCGAAGCGGTCGAGACGTGGACGAAGATCGCACAGAACGCTTTCGGCAAAATGCCCGATGTGCCGACCGCCGGCATGCAGCCGGATCAGGTGATCGACGAGGTCTTCGACTTCGCGGAAAAGATGCTGGAAGGCCAGCGCGACTTCGCCAAGAATATGTTGGGCATCAGCGCCAAGTTGGGCGAAGTCGCTCGTGACGAGGCGCAGTCGGTCGGGGAATCGGTGCGCGAGCAGATCGAATCCACCACGGAACGCGCCCGCGAACAGGCCGAGACGATCATCGAGGCCGCCAGGGAGCGCGCGGAGGCGGCCGCCAAAGCCGCTCGCGAGCAGGCGGAGTCGTTGGTAGCGGCAGCGCGTGCGCAGGCCGAGTCGATTCTGGAGGCGGCCCGGAACCAGGCCCGGTCGATCAGCGCGCCGGCCGTCGCCGCCGTGCAGTCGCTGAGCAAGTCGGCGGCCGCCAGCGCGCCCGCGGTCAATGAGCCCGCGGCCGCCAAGGAAGCCGCGCCGGCCGCGGCCGTGTCGGTGAAGGCTGAGTCGAGCCCAGCGAAGTCGAGCCCAGCTGAGTCGAGCCCAGCGAAGTCGAGCCCAGCGAAGTCGAGCCCAGGGAAGTCGAGCAGACAAACGGCAAACCCGGAGAAGCCGAAGGCGACCAGGGCGCCACGAAAGGCACCCGCGGCGGCGAAGTACCAGGAATTGAGCAAGGTCGAGTTGCAGTCCGAACTCGTCAAGCGCGGATTGCCGAAGTCGGGAAATGTCGCCGATCTGCGCGAGCGACTGGTGGCAAACGACAAGAAGTAGGTAGCTGACGCTCACCCGATGAACCGCCCCGCGGCCTTTGCCGCGGGGCGTTTCGCACTTTCCCGGGGTGGATCACGGGTCTAGGTTCAGACGTGAGCCACCCCAGACCCAGGTGACATCACGCTTGTCTCGGCTGCGATGTCGAAGGACATCCGGCCCCGTCAGCGGATGCTCGCTCACTAGCACCATCAGCGGAGTTCATCGCCGCGGCGGAGTTGTCGAGAAGAGGGTCCAGCGTGATCGAGCAGTCTCAGCACAGTTGCCGACAGCCGAGAGAGGCCACGTCGTGATGTCGGCGTCGCCCGGCCAGCAACCTACCGAATCTGTGGAGCCCACCGAGCTTCGCGGGCAGGGCGCGAATCTCGCCCTTGCCACCTGGGTTTTCGCGATCAACTTCTGGGCCTGGAATCTCATCGGCCCGCTGTCGGCGACCTACACCAAGGCGATGTCGCTGACCAGTACGCAGACGGCCCTGCTGGTCGCCACTCCGATCCTGGTCGGCTCCGTCGGCCGCATCCCGGTCGGCGCGCTCACCGATCGCTACGGCGGCCGGAAGATGTTCACCGCGATCTCGCTCATCACCATCGTGCCGGTACTGCTGGTCACCTTCGCCGGCAACATCGATTCCTATGCGCTGCTGCTGGTGTTCGGATTCTTCCTCGGAATCGGCGGCACGACGTTCGCCGTCGGCATCCCGTTCGTCAACGCCTGGTACGAGAAGTCCCGGCGTGGTTTCGCGACCGGCGTGTTCGGCGTCGGCATGGGCGGCACGGCGTTGTCGGCGTTCTTCACTCCGCGCTTCGTGACCTGGTTCGGGTACATCCCGGCGCACCTGATCATCGCCGCTGCGCTGGCGCTGACCGCCGGACTGGTCATGACGCGGATGAAGGATTCCCCTGTCTGGCAACCCAATACCGACCCGGTGGTGCCGAAGCTGAAGGCCGCCGGCAAACTCCCCATCACCTGGCAGATGGCGTTCCTGTACGCGGTGACGTTCGGCGGTTTCGTCGCGTTCTCCACCTACCTGCCGACGTATCTCAAGACGGTGTACGACTTCTCCATCACCGACGCGGGCGCGCGGACAGCAGGCTTCGCCATTGCCGCCGTCATCGCCCGGCCGATCGGCGGGATCCTGTCCGACCGGCTGCACCCGAAATTCGTGGTGATGCTCTCGCTGGCCGGCGCGGCCGTGATGGCCGTGGTGGTCTCGCTGCAACCGGTTCCGGAACTGGCCGCCGGTGCCAGCTTCATCGTGCTGGCGTTCTTCCTCGGCATCGGCACCGGCGGCGTCTTCGCCTGGGTCGCCCGCTCCGCGCCGCCGAACCGGGTCGGAGCCGTCACCGGAATCGTCGGTGCGGCAGGGGGTCTCGGTGGGTACTTCCCGCCGCTGGTGATGGGCGCCACCTACGATGCCGAGGACAACGACTACACGACCGGCCTGTACCTGATGGCCGCGACCTGCGTGATCGCGCTGCTGTTCACCGCCCTCGCGTTGCCGGGTCGCGGCGCCCGCAAGACCGCACCGGTAGGCCTTGACGGGACGCCCAGCACCGGAGTAGGAGCGGCATGAGCGATCGCCCCAAGAAAGACCAACCCAGAAGGGATCAACACGGAAGGGATCAACCCAGAAGGGATCAACACGGAAGGGATCAACACGGAAGGGATCAACACGGAAGGGATCAACACCGAAGGGATCAACACGGAAGGGATCAACACCGAAGGGATCAGCACGGTACCGACGGCCCGGTGGCCGATCTGCTGCTGCGCAGCGGGCGCTTCTTCGCCAGGAGCGAGGTGTCCGGCGATCTGCGGACGATCAGCAAGTCGGGCGGCCGGCAGGGTGATGTGTTCTACCGGGACAGGTGGAGCCACGACAAGGTGGTGCGGTCCACCCACGGGGTGAACTGCACGGGGTCGTGCTCCTGGAAGGTG
>Ga0208716_1001069_pt1 | contig 10767 bp, 11 predicted proteins | sample NGESurdeep092012_8_FD_184482 | JGI IMG/M metagenome (GOLD analysis project Ga0208716, IMG submission 184482) | Arctic peat soil microbial communities from Barrow, Alaska - NGEE Surface sample 415-3 deep-092012 (SPAdes) | ecosystem: Environmental > Terrestrial > Soil > Wetlands > Peat ...
TTGGAATCCATTGCCAGCGTTGAGATTGAGCCATCTTTTCTCCTATCGACTGTCAAACTAAAATAACTAAAGTCACTTTAGTTTGAATCGAAGGAATCCCAGGTGAGTAGGGGCTTACAGACAAATTCACAAAGGGAGCAAAACCCGCAACCAGTTGGCTGTCTATCCTTACAAATGCGCTGATATTCTCCTCGTGGAGATATCCAGAAACTGTCTAATAACTGGTTAGGCGTCACAACAATGAAGGCAGTCATTTTTGACATAGACGGTACGCTTCTGCAATCCGACGCGAACGACGACGCGTTGTACTTGGCAGCGGTCCGCGATGTACTTGGCAATGTCCACCTGCGCCCGACTTGGAGTATGTACACCCAATTCACTGCTGCTGGGATATTGGCCGAGATTCTGAATGACAACGCTATAGACGCAACAATAGACACTGTAGCGGCAGTTCGAGATCGGTTTGTTGCTAGCGTTCGGCGCCATGTTTCTGAACACGGACCGTTTGCGGAGATTCCGGGCGCCAGGGTCTTTGTGGAGGGTCTTCACCAATCACCCACGCATCGAGTTGCGTACGCTACAGGAGGTTGGCACGGATCAGCGCTTCTGAAGCTATCGATAGCGGGCTTTCCGGTAACAGGCGTTCCGTTGGCCACGTCTGATGACCATTTCGACAGGCAGGAAATAATGCTTCACGCGTTGCGACAACTCAATGGCGCCTTTTCCACCGTTACTTACTATGGGGACGGACATTGGGATGAGGCCGCTGCAAAGGCGCTGGGGTGGAGCTTTGTTCCCGTTGGAAAAAAGCTCAATGGGCTATCCAGATACGCCTCTTGCGACGCCTAACCAGTCAGTCAACCGGACTTGCTACGGCAGGTAGCCCTGGCCGCGTGGCAACGTTAGGCCCTGGGAGTACAGAGAGGAGAGCATGATGAGCAACGAACAGGTGGCACCTGAGACGAAAGGTGTTACGGTGAAGCTACTTGCAACGGTTGACCTTGGGCCTGAAATCGAGGGTATGGCAGGGCGCCAACTTCGAATGCGTATGGTGACCATCGAGCCTGGAGGCGTCTTCGGCCCGATTCACGACCATAAAGACAGGCCAGGCACCGTCTACATACTGCAAGGAACGATCACTGACCATCGAAATGGAGTCGCTACGGACTATGGACCGGGAGTGGGCTGGCCCGAGGATAGGAACACCACACACTGGCTTGAGAACAGAGGAACGATTCCGGCGGTGGAGATCTCGGTTGATATAGTCAGGAAAGAGTAAGCTCAGGACCGACATCTAACACGGTCGGGCCTAACACGCGGCTCAACCGGACGCGCTTCAGTTGGCTTCGCCGCCTTTCGCGCGCCGGTTAGCCACAACGATAGCCTTTATAAGGCGGAGGATCTATGGTGGGCGAGCAAAACAGAAACAGGCTGAAACGCCTACTGCAAGACATTAGCCAGCGCATCATTCAGGATGTTCCTCCCGAACTGGATGCCTGCGAGATTTGCAGAAAAACAGAGTGTTCGCAGGACGAATGGATCATGTGCGAGAACCGCATCGCTCACGCGAAGTGCCTAGAGGCATTTCAGAACAAGATACGGTCTTGACGATCCGAATCGAATGCTGGCGGCCCGTCGTGTCCTTTCTCGTAATTGTCTATCGCCTAACCTTGCGCTCAACCGGCCGTAGCCCGCCGTGGGACCCGATTCGGACGCGACGATCCGCGATCAGAGGACGCAGTACGTGAGGTGGTAGTCGGCCCCGTCGAGGCGGTGGAAGTTTCCGGTCTGGGTGCCGTCACCGGCCTGGCTCTCCCGAACCGTGATGGTGCCCAGGTCATCGTCGGTACCGGGGTCTTCTCCCCTGATGTTGACCTTAGCCGACGAGGTGAAAGACCGGGTTGTGCCGAGGCCGAAGCTTCGATCCGGGAGTACATCGAAATCTTCTACAATCGTCAACGGCGTCACTCTTGCCTTGGCAATGTGGCTCCCGCCGTGTTTGCTCAGAATTTCCGTATACAACAGCGGACTGCTTGAAACGCGAGTGTCCACTATTGCCAGGACACCTCAACCCTCTCTCCCGTCCAATGATCTGTTCGACTGCGGCATAAGGGACTTCGACTAGGGTTTTAATCCTATTGTTTCTATCTTACAGGGGTGTCGGTAGTCTCAACTTCTGTATAAGGTCGAGCTAGGATTTCCTCCTTACTAACTTGATTTGTAGCCGCCTGTTTCTGCCAGTATTGCTGAGCCATTTTCACAAAGATCCAACGCCAAATGCTGAAGGGCATGAAAGGAATCGGAGTTTTTGCCATCAGTCTGGTCGCTTCAGAGGGAACAGTTTTCCACTCAGCTAGTGCCGCACTAGCCTTGTCAAGCGCCTTGATAACATGCTGCACAGGTGGCCGACCACCACGCTGAACACTCTTAAGAGGTAGACCACCACACAAAACTTCTCCTGCTCCCATTGCTAAACCTCCAGACCAAATCATGCCCGTGTCAACGGCAAAACGTTGGCAGATAGCTAATGCTACGGCGTTATGATGAGCTTCGGGGAAACCGTTGTTACAGATAACAAAAAGCCGCTTCGGAATGCCATGAGGTTGAGAGGATATATTCGCAGCAATCACCTCCAAGGCTTTTGTCATCAGAAATGGGAGCGCATCGACATAGAGAGGAAAAGCCAAGAGTAAAAGGTCAGCACGCTGGACGGACGCTAGAAACTCAGCTTGCCCCTCACCCTTCAAGAGGTTTTCTCTAAGGGTTATTGACTCAACTTCCCAATCCCGTTGTTTTAGTTGTTCTAAAACGTATCCTCCCAAAATACTTGATGTGCTGAGCGACTTAACCTTTGGACTGCCCACTATCAGCAATGCTCGACCCGACTTACCCATAGTTGGGGAACTAGAACTGGACGTTTCTAAGACAGGAATCAAGGACGTGAGGGACTTACCTAATGGGATGGCATCGTTCCTAACGAAAGCGTCTTGAAATTGCTGGCGCAATCTTTCAGGGACATCTGTGCTTAAAACAACTGCTGCAGCATGATTAGGGGAATGGAGGTTGATCGCATTGCGTCCCACAAGAATCTTGAACAGATTTGCTTCCTCATTATTAGATTGACGCTGGATACCGATTCCTACAAGTCGTGGATTTCGCGAATAACGAGGTGGGTGATGAACTTCTCCGTGGTATATGCCGAAATAGGGGAGAAGTAACGGTAACCAGCGATCTTGAATCTTCTTTATTTCCGATGAATATCCACCAAAGGTGACGGGAGTCAATAAGATTGTTGTGTCACTTTGGACGACGGCTTGGGCTATATCGCGACCAACGTCAGGTTCCAAGCATATCCCTGGTGTCTTCAACCAGCAACCAAAGCAACCAACGCAGGAGCCCATCTTAATATTTTGCAAAGTATAGGTTTGAACCGTTGCACCGGTACTGTGGATTTCATCAATGAGTATGTCAAGCAAGGGAACAAGATCCTTATCTTCCGTTCCTAGTCCATTCAAGAGCACGAGCTGTTGATTCAACATCTGCGACCTCCTTCTTGAAGTTTTTGCTATCCCTCACACCTACAATTACACAGCGAATCTAGCAGTCGGGTAGCTGATGCTGCCCTCCCATTCCTGAGTGAACATTCCGAGGCGGACATCTACCTGAACACTTTCAGGGAATGACTTTTGGGAGCCCTTTCAACTCCCTTGAACGACTTTGAGTCGCACGTCTAACTATTTATTGGACAGAATCAATTCCACCTAATAACACATCCAACCGGGATTATAGGTAGATTCAATTCTCCCTATTTCATCCACACAGGTGATTAGGTAGAAAGTCTCATACTCTAATTCCCCCTAACACCTCTAGTATAGATCTTAGGCTGAAAAGCTTCAGTATAACTACTCATCTGATATCCGATTCCACACCCAGGGCAAACGCATCTTGTCATTAAGGACAGTTTTTTGCAAGAAGAGGGTAAAAAACTTCAATTGCTTGTGCCTTATTGACAATCACCGTCCAGAAGTCTCAAATCTTGATTATATCGCTGTAAGCAGATTGAGCTATGTTTGCTCTATGCCTCTTTATTCTCAATTGACAAATGTTTTTGCTTTCCTCTCTTTTTAAGATACTTGATACAAGCAGGATCCAAATTAAACTTTTCTTCAATCCTAGCTGCCACGGCTATAGATTTCCAATAATCATTGCGGGGAACAAATATTTTTTTATCAAACCCTATTCTGCTTATTACCAAATGTGTATGCTGGCGATTCTCACTTAGATGCACATAGGCTGCATAAGGATAGTTTTTGACTGCAACTTCCATTCCTAATAAGTAAAATTGTATAATGCTAAACCATTCTTCATTATCCAAGAATCTATCCTTAGGAGAGGGACTTAGGATATTATGCCAGACGGGTTTATCCACATCTATCCTTTCCTTTCTCAATCCTTCAAATTGCTTAGTCAATTGCGCTGCTGTATTTCTAGCTCCCAAATTAGTATCAAGGAATATACTCTCTTCTTCTGGCTTAGGTCTAGCACAATAATTTATCAAACTACCAAAATCATTTCGTTTTTCCAATTTTATAATCATACAAATGTTGCCTCTCTTATCTGTTCTAAGATATCTATTAATTCATTTTGTTTGGCAACAACCTCTCTATTAGCGTTAACTATTTCAGCTATTTGTTCGCTGTACAAACTTTTATTTTCTATAAATAAGTTAATCAACTTATTTTCCAGGCTGATTAACTTATTTTCATTCCTCACTAAAGCAGTACTTATTTCTGCCAAAACTCCCCATAATTTTGTAACCTTTACCTCAGTAAAATTATGCCCTTTTGACGCTTCTCTACAAAACACTGTAGGAGACATCCCTGCTCTTTTTGCATTCTCAACAATCTTTTCCCACTCCCAATCATACGCACTGATTCTTCCTCCTCGCTGTGTACGCTTCATTGCTCTTATAGCCTCATCCATAACCAACTTCTCCCAAGCAATATCATTCCATCCTGGCTATCTCACCACTGCCACCCGCATGTACCACCCTACATATCCTGCTATACCTACATGCACATCTACAGTCCCGTAAGGTAGGGGTGGGCAGACTAAGGTTCAATGTCTTCGATTTCATATTTGACCTCCTCGTCTATCTCTAAATCTGAATCCGATTCAGGTTCAGGTTTCTTAAATAGGGGAACAACATTCGGATATTCTCCATTAGATATTTTCTGGTTTATTTCCTTAGATGGTGTTGGCAGTTCTACTTCAGGCATAGAATGACCTGCTCTACTCAAGGCAACTTGGCAAGCAGGATAACCAGGGATAGATAAGATACCGTGCAAGGGTGGGAGGTCGCGGAACTCAGAGGGTAAGAATACGAAATCATTGGCCCGTTGAAAACTTTCCGTTCTTGTTTTGCTCCCATCTTTTTTTGTCACGGAGAAGGTTGGTTGGAAATAGTCCTGAGTGCCGATATTCTCTGCAAGAAAAGTATTCGTTTTAGCATCGGTGCTTCTGAGGAAAAACTTATTTTGACAAGCAGCAAAAATGGTATCAGTGTCATCAGAGCCATATATTTTTCTAATCTGGCTGATGAACTGAAATCCAAGAACTCCACAAGCCCCATACTTACGCCCTTCCGTTAGAAACTCAGAAAGTCTAGGTTGGTAAGATGCAGACGAAAGCTCATCCATGATGGCCCACAGTCTTCTGAACCCTGTGTGGTCCTCTTCCCGTTCAAGAATGCATTTGAAGAATAAATCAAAATACAACGCGATTAGAGGCTGAGCTCTACGGGCATGTCGTGCAGGGCAGATGATAAATACCCAGGCATGGTTATCATCGTTGGTTGCCCATTCACGAAAACTAAACTCATTGGTTTGGGTAGAATCCTTTTGCGGATTTAAGAGTGCGGGGTCATCTAATAAATCTAACCAATCCGTCGTAGTAGCAAGACCAGAAATAAATTTATCCCCATAATCAGAACTTAGAGCAGGAAAAGCTGGTGTGCCTTTCAATAGAGTAATGAGTCGCTGAGGATAGAGCGTTAATAGTTCTCTGAGTTCATATCTACTCGATACCTTTTTAACGAGTTCTCTTAAGACTACACGCTGGTTATCTAACCAGAAGGTATCCTTTCCTGGTGGGGGATCTGGGAGGACAAAATTGGTAAAGTCCTGAACGCCCTCTTCTTGGAGTCCTTGAATTTCATCAAAGTATTCATGCCAAGGATTCCAACTATGAGTGCTATGTTCAGAGGGACCCAGAATGATGTCACCGCGTTCAGGATTGTAATGCTTTTTAGCAAAAGTTCCGGTCCGGTCATAGATGAGAACTTTATCGGTTAATCGTCTTTGGGCAACGGTAATCAATAATCTATCGATGAAGGTAGTTTTGCCAGAACCCGGAGCACCACAAACCACCGTATTTAGGTTTTCTTGTCGTTGAGGGAGGTAGACTCCCCCAAAGGGAACATGAGGACCGGGTTCCTTAGCGCGTATCTGGGCGGTCAGCGCATTGACATTATCTTCTGGACCTAAGACAGCTCCACGGATATAGTTTTCAGATTTTTTAGCTTGAGCCTTGCCAGAAGTTTGGCAGTAGAGGAGATAGACACTGACTCCAAATATGGGACTTATGGCAATTCCTAAAGCTAATAGGGCAAGCCCAATCTTTACATTGATAGGCCACTCAGTATCCAGGTTGGTTTGCAGGGAGGAAGTCGAGGAACAGTCAGCGCCACAGGCAATTGGCTGGATTCTGGAAAAAGTTAAGTAGCCAAAACCGAAGATGGCGCATAAGCCTAAAACGAGGATTGCCCATGTGAAGGCATCCCAGTTGCCTTGGCTTTTCTGTTGAGGAGATTTTCGGTCTACCACAGGAACGAACTCTCGATGAGCGACTTGGGAAAAGTCTAGGCGGAGTGCTCAAATTTCCAAAATCGAGGCGTTTTGGAAATTTGAGCAGGGCATGGAAAATTGATTGACCGCGTTGGGGATTAGCCCATGACAGAAAAACAAACAAATCAGATCAATGCTGCAGCCCGCATAGAAGCTTTTAAGGCTAAAGCCCAGGGCAAGAGGTTGAGGAATGAGGATAAAACGGGATCCGAGGCTCGACATCCGAAGAATAGGCTGCTTGTCTGGGTTGCTACCGGGTCAGGGGTTTTAGGAGTAGGGGTTATTGCGCTGAGTATGACTTTCTTTTTTGGCAAGGTATCGGTAGCTCCATCCCCCTCGCCCTTGGGCAATATCCAGACAATGTATGGTTTTCAGCAGGGTAAGACGGGATTGAATTGGTGGGTTATTCGGATTTCTCAAACACAGGGAAACACGTTCAATTTCACCTGGAACGCCCCGCCAGAGAAAAATGGGCTAGGCACAGGAAGAGGACAGGGGACCGGAACCATTGCTAACAAAGTTGAGAGCGATGGGTCGCGTCAAGTATCCATCAAGATTATCGAAGCGTTGAAACCAAATCCCAAAGCGGGGTTCACTTTTAATTTCGGGTTTGGCTCAAAAGCAGACCCGACCCAAGCTATAGACCTGGATGGGAAGTTGGTAGGGAAAGGGAAGAAGCTCTTTATGTCTGGCAATTTCATGCAACGAGGTAAGGATATAGATCCAACTACCCAATGGGTCTTGTCTGTGAAAGCTCCCCCCGGTTGGCATCGGCCCTGAAGCGACGTACTCCCGACGCTGACTCTTTGAGGACAGGGCGGGGCAACCCCTCGTCAAGCTATAAATTTTGGAAAAAGGGGGTTCCCCGTTAGTCTTTGGCTAGCCAGTTGCTTAGGAAAAACTATGTACTTCACAGACATCCTGAATCGATTTAGATCCGGACTGCCCTTGGTGGCGCTGCACAATAACATTGCAGAATCCCTGAGCACGGTGGAGGTGCTTAAACAGGAAGTGGCTGTTCCTTTGGATATCCCGGTCTATGTTTGGGATGAGGGACGGGGACTACGAGAAATCGATGCTGGAATCCAAAGCCGGGACAGACAGCAACTATTAGGTCTTATGGAAAAACCAGGCGCAGTAGAGCTAATGGATATTTTCAAGCACTTGGAAGACCAGAAACCCGATGGCCTCTTTATCTTTTCGAATCTCTCTCTTCAAAATTCCACCCTCATCCAGGTGATGCAGAATTTGTTTTTCAGCTTGCGTTCGAGTAAGACACGGCTGTTATTTTTCAGAACGGACTTGCCCACGGGGTTAGGGGAAATCATTCCTAGTTTTGAAGTTCCTCTGCCCGGTCGAGTACAAGTCATGGAACTTATCCAGTCCTGGGTGCAAGAAAAGACCGCAGCCGAGCTGGATGAGGAAACCTTGACCGTCCTGGCTAGAGCTGGCCAGGGGCTTTCCCCCCAGGAGATAGAAGATGCGCTACTCCTTGCTCACCTATCAGATGGTTTCATCGATATTGAGACCGCCAAACATTTGAACAAAGGCAAGATTGACAAACTCAAGCAGTATCAGGTTACGTTCATGGATAAACCAGACACTCCGATTGGGGGTCTGGACCTGCTTAAAAACTGGCTTAAGATCCACACCAAACTCTTAGACCCCCAGGCGCAGCATACGGGCATCCCTTTTCCCAAGGGCATTATGCTTGTTGGTCCCCCCGGTTCGGGTAAGTCCATGGCCGCCAAAACCATCAGTTATGAATGGTCTATTCCCTGTCTTCAGCTCGATATGTCGCGGATCTATAGCAGTGGGGAGGGGGCGTCAGAACGTAATTTTCGAGAGATTCTCCGGATTGCCGAAGGGGTTTCCCCCTGCGTGTTGTGGATAGATGAGGCCGAGAAAGCCTTTGCCACGGGCAATGAGGTAAGTAAACGAGTATTTGGAATGTTTCTGAACTGGATGCAGGAAAGGACGGCCCCTGTCTTTGTGGTAGCTACGGTCAACCGGATCAATGAACTACCGCCAGAATTGACTCGTAAAGGACGTTTTGATGAAATCTTTTTCGTAGACCTTCCCAAAGCGCACGAACGAGAGGAGATTTTAAGAATACACATGGACCGATTCAAGTTGAGTTTCCCAGGAGAAAAAATTCAATGGTTATCAGAAAACACAGAAGGATTCAGTGGAGCAGAACTGGAGCGCATCATTGTGGAGAGTGTTATCAAAGCATACTCAGAAGATTCTGATGGTGTCACCTTTGAAGAGCTTAAACAGGTAGGGGGAGCGATTCAGCCCTTAGCCCATTCCCGCCAGCAAGAGACGATGAAGATGGAACTTTGGGGTAGAAGGTATGCCCGACCATCTTCCACCAATCCAGAAAGCGATGTGAATAATGGACTGAGGACAAAATCCAGCTTGGGCGCTTACTAATCATCGTTCAGTTTCACCCAGTCTTGAGAATCCCGAGAAAGCAAAAGAAAAAGGTCGTGTTTCAGAATACCTATATCCCCTGCTCGAATTTCTCTGAGGACTATCTTTTGGGCTTCTTCAGGACTAGAGGGAGCGTAGTTATTCCTCAGTGGGTCTGCGTTTAACATATAAAGATCTGGCAGGTAAGGGCCGCTACGAGGACCTCTAACCTCCTGATAGCCAAGCGCCTTAATTCCTTTTTTGCCTTTTTTCCTAAAAGTCTCTTTGAGGAAAGAGATGGTCTTTTTACAAGCCTCTGTGTTTTTCTCTTTAAAAACTCTCTGATAGAGCGGATTGGTGCAATGAAGAGTGGAACCTGACGTTCCATTAAGGTAATTAGAGGAAGATTCCTGAAAATCATCGCAAATATTCTCAATGAGCTCTTGATAATCAGCTGCGATTAATCGGAGCCTATCGTCTAGCTGTTTATCAGAAAAAGCTGTTCTAGCGCGAATCAGGTGTTGTAGTTCCCAATGGACGGTAATTAGCTCTGTATCGAATCCACACATTCTTAGAACCTCATATATCTTGGATTTTCATAAACTTTAGATCCCAATTCGAAAATTCCAAAATTATTTGATACTCCCCAATAAAGAAAAAGCTGCACAAAATATGTCCTGGGATCTATCTCAAATAGTTCGTATAAGCACAAAACTTCGTAGCGTTATATACAAGCCGAGTCCAAGAAGCGATAGAAGTGTGAATAAATATAAATTCTGCTTGATTCTGGATTGGGATAAAGCAAGTTAGCGTATATTAGATTTCAATAGGACAGGCCCTAGGAGCTAGATTCAGGAGTCACACAAGATACAAACCTAGAAAGTGAGGAGAGTTCAATGTTTACTTACCTCCCCGTAGACAAATTGTGTTCCTTTGTTGGAATTGATACCGAAAAACCCGAACCGTCACGCAGACAGATTGAACAAGCCCGCGAGCGTGTAAGACTTTTTCCTGATACGAAGGGATTTCCTTCTATTTTGATAGCCCGGAAAAGAGCCGATGGGAAATTCGAGACAGATCTTTCTCCTACAGAGATTGCTTGCTACCAACAGTTGGCTTTAACTGAAGATGATTTAAAAGAACTGCCTTTCTACATTATTAATGTTAATGATGAGCAGATGGCATTCCATGCCATTGGGGCACGTAAAGGGAGTTATAACCCTATGGCTATCAAGAAAACGAGGGAATTATCACAGCTAGGAGGACCTTTACAACAGGCATACATACAAAAAAGGTTGCCTGAAGGCAAGGCCCTTTGTCTAAATGGGTTAAAGCAGTGGCCTGAATTTTTAACAGCCCTATACAAGAAGCTTCAGGAGGAAGGACTATCTAAGTTCCGTAGTGGGCACTTAAAACAGATGGTACGTCACTTTAAAAGTGAACTATC
>Ga0208716_1001070_pt1 | contig 10762 bp, 11 predicted proteins | sample NGESurdeep092012_8_FD_184482 | JGI IMG/M metagenome (GOLD analysis project Ga0208716, IMG submission 184482) | Arctic peat soil microbial communities from Barrow, Alaska - NGEE Surface sample 415-3 deep-092012 (SPAdes) | ecosystem: Environmental > Terrestrial > Soil > Wetlands > Peat ...
GGGCGTTCTCCACCAATGCTACAACCCTCTGTATCAGAGTAGGGCTTGGGAAATGCTGATTCTCAATAAGCCCTCTCTCTTGCTGTGACCAAATACCAGATTTTTAAAACAGCTGATCACATTGCCCGTACCTATGGATTAGCTGGTATGGATGCCTTACATGTTGCTGCTGCTCTTTCTATTGGAGTAGATGAGTTAGTAACCACGAAAAGAACTACCAAACCTATGCATCGGGTAACTGAAGTTCAGATTATTTCAATAGTAATCTAATTGTTTCACGGGCAGACGGCTTAAAGCTGCATATTGTTTAACAATGGAAGTCGCTTAGAGGATTTAAGCAATGTGACCTTAGGGAATATTCACTTTTTCGGGGGAAGGTCAAAACTCCACTCTCTTTCGAGAGATGTGCTGCTGAGCGCTGGTCTCCTTCCACCAAAAAAACTTTATCTATAGAAAATATAAGCAAAACGGACTTTCCCGTGAAAGTTTCCTTTGTAGACAAGGGCAAAGAGGCCACCCTTGATAGACAAACGAAACTAGAGAGAAAAGCTGATGTTCAACTTTTAGAAAATAGCTCTCTTGGCTCGTACGTTCAGGTTGGTTTGTTTGTGATGTAAGAGACAGCGTCTTTCACCGTGGTGATTTTTTCTGCATCTTCATCAGAGATTTCAATGTCGAACTCTTCTTCCAAAGCCATGACCAGTTCTACCTGGTCTAGGGAATCAGCACCCAAGTCGTCCGCGAAGTTGGACTCCAAAGATACTTGCTCTTTTTCGACAGAGAGCTGTTCTGCAACTATGTTCTGGACTTTATCAAAAATGGCATCAGTGCCCATGACGGCTCCCGTTTAGCTTCCGTGTAATTCTACCGGATAAACGCTCCGGGATGCCTATCGAAAATGGATAGTTCCCTTATCTCTTAGGAAATAAGGTGTGCCGCACCTCAAGGCATTCATTAATTTACCAACCAAAAAAGGAAGAATATTTTGTTGACTCACCAGCATCCTGAACCTGGTCAGGGGGGACATCCGTCTCCTCAGTATCGGCCATCCGAAATTCGGTGCAGAAGGTTGCGGTGCTAAACCCCCCAAACCGTTTCACCGTACTTGTCCGCATACGCAGGCTGGGACTAACAAACCAAAATCGTTCAACCGAACTCATGGTCTCGTACTCGGTAGTTAGCACTAAACCACCTTCATCATCCATGTGGTAGCGGCCCGCCACAGGGACAATTTCAGCGTAGCCGCGCTCTCGCAGCAGCGTCCCCTGTCGGGCATCTGGAGTCTCCGGTACCAGTACGAACACGGTGGAGCCTTCGTGGTTTTCATCCGACTTGTCCCATCCCATGGAGGCTTGCCAACGCACATAAGAGCCACCGACGGCCAAACGAGGATCGACCTGATGCAGTTCACAGATCTCAAGCACTTTGGGATGATCGATAGCCAGCGCTTCGATTTGAATTTCGGATTCACCTGCTTCTGCGAGTCTAAAGGCCAGGTGGTGCGTAGTCCTTTGTGAGAGCCACTTGCCGGCGCTCAGCTGAAAAAAATCCACTACATTCATAGATTACTGACTCCTAACCATTGATATGCTGTCATGCCATCTAAGCCCCTAAAGCTTGCTTGCCTGTTGCGTAGATGCACATGCTACAGAAGGAGACTCTGAGAGGAACCTACTCCTTAGAACTTCAGAACTTCTTGCATGTTGACTTATCCCCAATATATAGCCCTCAGCGCCTGGAGCGCGAACATGCTTGCATAGTGACAAACTTAGAATGATTTCGTGGCAAATCTGCTGATTCTTATCCGTTAAGGCCACGAGCCCAGAAAAGAAGAAGAAAGAGGAGGACGTCAGGCTTCGTCCTCTCCAAATTTAGTCCATGCTCATTGAGAATTGGCATTGTACGGGTTCGTAAGCGTGTTAACAGTAATCAATGTTCTTTCTGTTTGCTTAATAGAGTGCATCACATTGATGGCAGGAGTATCACCATTGAGCGATTCTTTTACAAACTCAATCAACCCATTACAATAAGCTATTAGCGAATGTTCGCTGGTCATAAATTCTATAGCAGCCGTACTCATATCTCTAAGCTTTTGTGGCTGATCCATAAGATAGCGTAGCGCTTTCGGAACATCTTCAGGACTCATGACTTTGATTGCAACAGTATCAGGAAGCTCAGCAAACCAGCCTATGTCACGTACTATCGGTACAACCCCATAACGTAATGCCTCAAGGGTAGCAATGGATGTCTCCCCATTATATCTAGGTCGATAGTTGAGTAAGATATCGAGTTCACTCAATCTCTGTTGAAATGCGAGGTCAGTTAAATTAACTTCTACAATAACATTATCATGATTTCGAATAGAGGAAAGTTTACTCTTTGCAGCAATAAAATCGTAGCCAAACACATGAAATAAGCAATCATCAAAGGTAGCAGAATTGAGTATATTTGCCAGTACGCCAATACCCTTTACATCAGCTAAAATGCCAGCTATGCCAATACGCCGCCTTTGGTCCATCTTTGAAGATGCAGGTCGTTGGCTGAGAATAGGTGTTGGAAGATTTAGTTTTCGCACGCGAATATTCTCAGACAAGAGACTATTTTTTGTCGCTTGAAGGGCATATTCAGAATGAATCACAATACCAATTTGACTATTAGCTAAGCTCGTCACAAACTTTAGTTTTGGGCTGTATTGCATTAGCTCATGCAGGCGTTTTTCAGTATTATAGCGAGCTTTAGATATCATACCTCGAGTGTACAAGTACATCATAATGCCATGCATATCAGCATCATGTATAATTGCAATACCTGGCAAGTTACGTGCGTGGTTAATGATGTATATATGGTAGTCACTATTACCAATATGGTAAACTACCGCATCGTACGTTTTGTAGACATCAATATTGAAATCTTCTATTGAAAATGTTTTGGCTATATATGGTAAATAAGCGACTTTCTTGTGCAATGCTGTTGGACTTTGCTCAAAGTAATAGGTAATGTCTGCTAATTTTGAAAGGGCAGCATGCTGCTCTTGCATAACTTTTCCTATCGTTGAAAGACCTGTGGGATCTGGCCCAAGAACCGCAATTTTTAATAAATCTGATTTTTGAGTTTCCTTAGTATATTTTTCGTTCAGTCTTTCTACAAATCGGCGCGAACTTTCACTCCAGCTATATTTATTGAGAATACGGCTATAGTCTATTTTCTTTTGAGATACTCTATTTTGATCTAGAGCATCATTCAGCGCATTGGATATTGAATTAACATCATACGGGTCGGCGTAAAAGAATGCATCGTCACTAATTTCTTTAAAAACCGCAATACTAGAACATACGAGAGGCTTTGACTGCTCGACCGCCTCAAGTACAGGTAGCCCAAGACCTTCATACTCTGGGACGAAAAGCACAAGCTCAGCCTTATGATACAACCAATATAATTCTTGATCGCTAATATTTCCTGAGAAAATTATGTTGGATGATATCTTTTTAAGCTGGTTTTGGGTAGCACGATCAAAGCGTGAAGTAATTATTAACTTATACTTGTTTTGATGAAGTGCATTAAAGGACTCAAATGCTTCAACGGCGCGAAAATTGTTTTTCCGCATGTCATTGCCGCTCGGCATCAAAATAAATGGAAATTTATCCAATCCAACTATATCAGGTTCCTTTTCACCATCGACAGAGCGGGGGATTGGTGCCCCATCAATATTGCATAGGCGGTCAGTATCTATGCACAAATACTGCTCAATATCATTCAGTGTTGTTCTCGAAATCGTAAATAGTAAATCTGCCTCAAAAACCGAACGATACCTAGAAAAATATGTTAATTGGGTTCCTTCATCTGTTAGATATAAGTTAGAAAAAAGTAGAGGAATAAGATCATAGAAAAGCATCATCTTGCGTGTTGCAGAACGAGGGAAGCTACAGTATATTGATGTGTCAAGTGGGGTTGGTATAAAATACCAAATCTCGCGATTGGAATAATTTTTATCAATATATTCATCCACCAAATCAGCATTTATCTTTAATGCTTCTTGTGCCGTCTGCTCTGCAGGCCTTAGCAATGGAAGACTGCACACCTCTGCGCTTTCAAAAAGTGCCTTTACAGTTTTGATACGCTCACTTTCATCTGGGAGATGTGAACTAGTTACTAGAACGAAATCATATTCTTTACCCAACCCATGCTGCTTTGTTGCTGCTCTCAAGAGAGAAAGCGTATACTTACCCATGCCCCTGTTCCAAGTATCCGTCTGAAAGACTTGTACATCGATCATGAATACAGGTCGCATCATATGGGTAGCCTCTTTTTTACTGCACGGAAGAATCGTAAAACAAATTTAAGCGCATTTTTAACTTTTTTGTAATTAAGTTTCAGGGTCTTGTAAACGATATAACCTACCCCTCTTTTTTGTGGCCTAAGATAATTTTCAGCATCAGCCCGCTTGAGAAGTCGTAAAATAGTCTGCGGATCATCTGTTGCCATTGAAGCGACTAAGTCATTTGTATCTATGTATCGAAGCTGATTTGGTTGGATGCCTAAATGATATTTGATGCCCTGCATTACCCAGAAAAATAATTTCTTCAAAAACTGTTTTACGGGCGAAAACCATGATCTATTGACTGAAGCTTGCGAGTCAGTGATCTCATCTTCCAGTCCTCTAATAATCATCGTTTCCTCGAGGCGTTCTTGCTCTATTGCTTTGAGCGCTTTTTCTGATTTATTGCGCGCATCTTCCAGTTCCATAGTGATCTTCTCGGTGTTGACTTGTGATTCTATATAGTGCGCGTAATCAATTGGATTGGGTTCAAGAAAAAATCAAAGGTATGGCTCTAGGGGCAAGCTCCGTGTCCGGCAGGGGCTAAGCGAAGCTGGCACCCAGCAAGCTGTGAGCAAAGCTCATGTTCACGTGCCGACAAGGGCAGCCGAGAACCCCGATTATGCTGCAAACGGAGGAGAATGTACTCGTAGAGATTGAATAGTGAAAGGAGCCTTCCCCCATTTTCGACCTTCCCGCCAGCGAATCGGGCTAACACCTGTGAGATTATAAGAAGTTATAACCCTATCTTCATATTCTATGTCCACCCTCACTGAACTATCCCATCGTCAGCGTGTCAGCAATTTCTACCACTCTCTCCAGGACACCATTAGCAGTGCGATTGAAGCGCTGGATGGTACCGGCACGTTTCGAGAAGACTCCTGGCTTCGGGAAGAAGGCGGCGGCGGGCGCTCCCGTGTATTGAGTGACGGCGCTATTTTTGAGCGGGCCGGAGTCAATTTTTCAGAAGTGCATGGACCGAGCCTGCCTCCTTCGATTCTCAAACGCCGCCCAGAGATTACAGACCAGCCTTTTTATGCCACGGGTGTGAGCCTGGTTTTCCATCCTCGTAATCCCTACATTCCCACGGTCCATATGAACTACCGTTACTTCGAGAGTGGTTCGCTCTGGTGGTTTGGGGGTGGAGCCGACCTCACACCCTACTATCCTCATAAAGAAGATGTAGTTCATTTTCATCGGACCATCAAAGCAGCCTGTGACCTACATAACCCCGCCTTTTATCCCGAATTTAAAGCGTGGTGTGACCGTTATTTCTATCTGAAACATCGCAACGAACCCAGAGGCATTGGTGGGATTTTCTTCGATGATTTGGATGACACCAAAGGGGAATGGGAAGATACCTTTAGTTTTGTTCAGTCCTGTGGCAAGGCTTTTCTGGACGCTTATTTGCCGATTGTTGAGCGCCGGAAAGACACTCCCTACGGGGAACAAGAACGGAATTTTCAGCTTTATCGTCGGGGCCGCTATGTGGAATTCAACCTCGTCTATGACCAAGGGACAATTTTTGGTCTACAAACCAATGGACGTACTGAATCTATCCTGATGAGCTTGCCCCCTGTAGTGCGCTGGGAATATGACTGGAGCCCTGAGCCAGGAACCCCTGAGGCAGAGCTTTATGAGGTCTATCTGAAACCTCATGATTGGGCTGGGGTCTAAGAGCCTGTTTGAGAAGGTTCTAAAGTTTCTGTGCCTTACAACTGCCATCTCCCGAGCTAGACATACAATTGCTGAGTCTGCTACAACTCCTGCAAAAATATGTTGCCACTTCAACGTTGGTCTATTGCCGAATCCCATCCTGAACAGGCGGGGGAACTAGCCGCCGGTCTCGGTTTATCTCCCGTCATCGGACAGATTCTGCTCAATCGAGGCATCACGAGCCCTGAAGCGGCCAAGATTTTCTTTGACCCAACCTGTAGTTTGCCGCCAGACCCCAAGGACCATTTTCCCGATTTAGCTCAAGTAACGGACCGTTTGGTAAGCGCTATCCAGCAGCGAGAAAAAATTGCGATATGCGGAGACTATGACTGCGATGGGATGACCAGCACCGCTCTCCTGATTCGGGCCATCCGCTACCTCAGGGGCGTTGTCGATTATGCAATTCCTAGCCGGATGCAGGAAGGCTATGGCATCAATGTGCGGATTATCGAAGAGTTTCATCAAGAGAACGTTGACCTCGTAATTACCGTGGATAACGGGATTTCTGCGCTGGCTCCCTTACAGCGAGCAGAAGCTTTAGGACTATCGGTTATCATCACAGACCACCACGAACTACCAGAAGTTCTGCCTCCCGCCGCCGGTATCCTCAATCCGAAGTTAATTCCTCAACTGGATGATTCTCCCTATTTTTCGGTGGCTGGGGTTGGCGTGGCCTATATCCTTGCCCTCGAAGTAGCACGCCGCTTTGATAAATTGGCCGAATTGCAAGATCCTCTGCTGGAACTGTTTACGCTGGGGACGATCGCTGACCTTGCCTTGCTGACGGGCGTAAATCGGCAATGGGTTCAAAGAGGATTGGTGATTCTGCCTTTTTCTACGAATCCTGGTATTCAAGCCTTGATGGCCGTAGCCGGGTATTCCGACCATACGCAGATCAAACCGGAAGTAATTGGGTTTGGCTTGGGTCCTCGGATCAATGCGGTCGGCAGAATTGGTGACCCGCAAGTCGTGATTGAATTGTTAACCACCGATGACCCAGCGACTGCACTGGAAAGGGCCCATCAATGTGAAGCCTATAACCAAGAACGAAAAGAATTATGCAATCGCATTGAAAAAGAAGCGATTAGCTGGGTAGAGAATCATCCTACGTTGGATCTACAGGAAGAACAGGTGCTGGTGATTGTGCAACCGGAATGGCATCACGGGGTGATTGGGATTGTCGCTTCTCGCCTAGTAGAACGCTATGGGGCTCCCGTATTTATCGGTTCTATCGAAGGGAATAAGGTACGGGGGTCCGCCCGAGGAATCCCCGAATTTAATATCTTTGAAGGTTTGGAATATTGCAAAGAATTCTTCACCAGCTTTGGGGGACATCCTATGGCTGGGGGGTTTTCTATGCTTCTAGAACATCTGGAAGCATTTAGCAAGAAGATGTCTGAATTTGCCCATTCCTGCTTAGACGCTGACCTTATTCGTCCTCTGGTGAAGATTGATAGCTATGTTGCCCTTGAAGAAGTAAACGAAAGCCTCTTCGAACAAGTGAATAAGATGCAACCCTGTGGGATTGGCAACCCCGACCCTACCTTTTGGTGTGCCAATCTTTTAGTGGTCCAGCAACGAACGATGGGGAAAGAGGACGCCCATTTACGTCTTGTAGTCGATGATGGAAAAGTAGAACGACCAGTCGTCGCTTGGCGGATGGGCCATCTCTATCCTGTTCCCAAGAATGTCGATTTAGCCTTTAAGCTCCGAGAAAATACCTTTCGGGATGTGCGCTCTATTCAATTGGAGCTGAGTGGTATTCGAGAGGCTACGGTTCCTCCCGTCGGTCCCCTGTGTCGTGTTGAATGTAAATCACCGCGCACAGACCATCAGCCAGAGACTTGGATTGACCAGCGTGGTGCATCTTCGAAAGCGGTGATTGAATCTTTGTTGTCCACAGCGGATACAGGAGCTCGCTACTTACTCTATGGCTACCAACGTCCAGAGTTTGGTAAGGAAATTCCTCTGGACTATGACCGTCCTCACCATCCTCAAGGAGCTGCCTATGATGGACTCCTACTGTGGACGTTACCCCCTTCACCCCTGCATTTGGCTTGGCTTTTATACGCAGCGCGTCCGCGTACCGTGCATATCTTTGCCCGTCCAGTCCCTTCACCCAGTATGGAAGAACTGATCATCCAGTTGCGTTCTGTCGTTCATCAGTCCGAGCCCTTGAATCTGCTGGCCCTGGCCCAACAGTACTGGACCTCCCCTCAGATAGTGGTAAACGTTTTGATGGCGTTGGGCGCTTCTCTGGAAGGACCTCTCCCTTCAGACTTGGGTCATAGGCAGGAAGAATTGGCAGACTGGTATAGCGGCTCAAGTCTGTTGGAACGGGTTGCCTATGCCTGATGACCCCTATGCCTGGATTGAAAAAGACCTACATACCTTGCATCGTGCAGGATGGTACCGGAGCGTACGCACTTCCCATACCCAGGCAGGCCCTTGGCTAGAATCCTCAACAGCTCCCAGGAAACTAAATCTAGGGAGTAATGACTACCTAGGTTTGACGGTCGATGAACGGGTCAGGGAGGCAGCGATCCAGGCCATCCAACGGTATGGTACAGGCGCTACAGGGTCCCGCTTACTCAGCGGTCATCTGGAGATTCATCAACAACTAGAACAGGCGCTCGCGCAATTCAAAGGGACTGAAGATGCCCTGGTATTTCCTTCCGGCTATATGGCGAACCTAGGTACGATCAGTGCTCTGGTAGGCTCCCGTGATCTACTTTTAGGCGATGTCTATAACCATTCGAGCCTGAAAAGTGGAGCCAAACTTAGTGGAGCCCGGTACTACGAATATGCCCATGGCTCCGTTGAGCATTTAGAAGCGCTCTTAAACCAAGAGCGCGCGCAGGCTAGACGCTGCTTAATCTGTACGGATTCTGTATTCAGCATGGATGGGGATATGGCTCCCTTGGCAGCGATTTTGGATTTGGCTCAACGCTTTGAAGCGATGGTATTAGTCGATGAAGCACATGGTACGGGCGTGTTAGGAGTTAGGGGGGCTGGAGCGATCGAAGCGTTGGGACTGCAAAAACACCCTTGTATTCAGATGGGCACCTTAAGCAAAGCGCTGGCCAGTCAAGGCGGCTATGTGTGTGGTTCTAAGTCGCTGGTCGATTTTTTACGTAATCGCGCGCCTACCTGGATCTACACCACAGCCCTGGCTCCTGGCGATGCCGCTGCTGCCTTGTCCGCTCTTAGGATTGTGCAAACCGAACCGCACCATAGAGAACAGCTATGGCAAAGGGTACAGCAAGTCAAGCAAGGACTAACGACGCTAGCAGCTTTGGAGCTGTTTGCCAGTGATTCTTGCATCCTCTGTCTGAAGACAGGCACCATCTCCCAGACGATGAATTTGAGTAAAGAACTCTGGGAACGAGGGTTTTGGGTACCTGCTATCCGTCCTCCTACGGTCCCCACCAGTCGCTTAAGGATTTCTATGATGAGTAACCACCCAAAAGCGGCTCTGGAAAACTTTGTCGCGTATCTGCTTCAGGTCTTTTCGCTGGAACCAAGATGAGGCATATTAAAGTAACGCATTAGTCCCAGATGGAGTTGTATCATGACCCCGACCTTAAGTAATTTTTTGTGGAGTATTTTTTGGGGCGGTGCTCTAGTGGCCGCAGGTGCTGCAGCCCTTACGCTCGTTGCTCGGATTGACCGGATCCGCTAGAGAACCAAAGGTCCTTTAGGTTCAGTTTTTCTTGTCTGAAACTTTGGCAGCAAAAACAGAATTACACTGAGGAGCCGTAGACTTTCTGGAAGCCATAAGGTTTTCAGGTATGCAGGAATCAACATGACACTTGAAATTGGCTCCCGCGTCCGGGTCAAGAAGCCTGTTGTTGTTTATACTCATCCCGATCACAAAAGCCAGCCTTACGATATCAAGGGCATGGAAGGTGTGGTCGACGCTTTGTTCTTTGAAATACAAGGGCGCCCGATAAGTGCCAACTACCCCTACCGGGTCAAGTTTTTGCCTCGCTTCAAGGCTCATCTTGGAGATGAAGAGCTGGAAATAATTGAAACACCTATAGAAGTATGAAAGGCAACATTATCTTCGTGACGATTATCATCGCCTTCCTTTTCGCGTTAGTGGTGGTTAGCTCACGGGCTTTTTTACCTGATGATATGAAGGCTCCAGCTCCTGTGACAGAGCCTGAGAAATCACCCGTCCAGTAACCTCATAGTGACGCCCATGAGCCCGTTGCCTCCTAGTTATAGGCTGAAGCGAGGAAGCGAGACCGAACGAGACCGTGCTCAACTGGTGCGTTTTCTGAGCTTAGCCTATGGTCTTGACCCATTGCTTCCTCTACCGCAATACCTCACGGATATGGTAGAGCAGTTTTTCGATGCCCAACATACCCCCCTCTTTTTTGTGACCGAGCAAGACCAAACGGTCGGCTGTCTATGGATAGGGCAAGCCACAGACCAACGCACCGGAAAGGCCCAAGCCTATATTTTTTTAGTTGCCATAGATCCAGGCCATCAGAGACGAGGATTAGGGACTTATCTGCTGTCTAAAGCCCAAGAACAGACCGAGCAGTGGGGTTTGTCCGAACTTACCCTCCAGGTTTATCCCGATAATCAATCCGCCCTCAAGCTCTATGAGAAATTAGGCTTTGTCGTTAAGTCTCAGCTTTTGGGCCGGACCTTAAAAAAGCTCACGGATTAGTTGGTTGCGGTCTTTGGTTCTTTCCAGGCGATCAATGACAACGATGAGGC
>Ga0208716_1001071_pt1 | contig 10749 bp, 12 predicted proteins | sample NGESurdeep092012_8_FD_184482 | JGI IMG/M metagenome (GOLD analysis project Ga0208716, IMG submission 184482) | Arctic peat soil microbial communities from Barrow, Alaska - NGEE Surface sample 415-3 deep-092012 (SPAdes) | ecosystem: Environmental > Terrestrial > Soil > Wetlands > Peat ...
ATGCCATCACTTTCACGCCGCGCCCGGCGGCGCGATCCACCAATTCTGAGGGGGTCAGCGTACCGTCGGAAATATTGGAATGGCAATGCAGGTCGTAATCGATCATCAAACTTCAACAGCAGAACCGCCGCCCTTTTTCATGACTTTGCCCTCTTCGGCACGCTTGCGGCGCACTTCCTTGGGATCGGCGATCAACGGCCGGTAGATCTCCACCCGGTCCCGGTCGCGCAACCGGGTTTCCGGGGTGACCTGCCTGCCCCAAACGCCTACGCGTCCGAGCTCGACCTGCGGCAGGCGCTGCAGCAAGCCGCTCGCCTGAACCGCGTCGCGCACGCTGCTCTCGGGCGGCAGATCCAGCAACACGCGCTCCTGCTTCTGCGGCAGCGCATAGACCACCTCGATATGCATACTCATCCCGGCCCGTACAGAGCCACGGCCCGCTTGACGAAGATTTCTACGAAAGTATTCGCGATGTGACTGAACACCGGCCCGGCCAGTTTCTCCATCAGCTTGCCCGAAAGTTCATAGCTCAAGCGGAATTCGACCTTGCACGCCGCGTCGGCGAGGGGCACGAAGCGCCAGAAACCATCCATGTGCTTGAACGGGCCGTGGACCAGCTTCATATCGATCAGGGCTCCCTCGTCCATCAGATTCTCTGTGGTGAAGTGCAGGCGCAGGCCGTGATAGTTCACATGCAGCGTAGCCGCGGCCCTGTGCGCGTCGAGTTGCCGCACCTCAGTGCCGCTGCACCAGGGCAGAAACTGCGGATAAGCGTCTACGTCCGCGACCAAGGCGTACATCTTGGCCGCGCTATGGCCTATCAAAACTGATTTTTCCACTATGGCCATGAAGACGCGGCGCAACTGTTAAAATTACCAGATTGTACCAATACTGCTCCCATGACGATCGCACAGAACAAAAAAGCGTTTCACGATTATTTCATCGAGGAACGCTATGAAGCCGGCCTGGTGCTGGAAGGCTGGGAAGCCAAGGCCATCCGCTCCGGACGGGTGCAGCTCAAGGATGCCTATGTGCTTATCCGCGGTGGCGAGATCTACATGGTCGGCGGCCACATCAGCGCCCTGCCCACGGCCTCGACCCATATCCATCCCGATCCCATGCGCACGCGCAAGCTGCTGCTTCATAACGAGGAGATCCAGCACCTGATCGGCAAGGTGGAGCGCTCCGGCTACACCCTGGTGCCGCTGGACATGCATTTCAAGAACGGCAGAATCAAGATCGAAATCGGTCTCGCCCGAGGCAAGAAGCAGCACGACAAGCGCGAAACCGAGAAAGCGCGCGATTGGGACCGGGAAAAACAGCGCCTGATGCGTTCAAGAAGCAAATCTTAGCCGGCCGCTTCTTTACCCTCTTTGCCGGACCTGCTCGAACAGGCAGATCGCCGCCGCCGCGGCCACGTTGAGCGACTCGGTCTTCCCGGGCATGGGGATGCGCACCTGCTCGGCCGCCGCAGCGCTCAACGCCGCGCTTACGCCCGAACCTTCGTTACCGAACACCCACGCAAGCGGGCCGCGCAAATCGGCCTGGTACAGCGATTTGCGGGCATGGCCGCTGGTGCAGATCAGCCGGCCCGACAGCCGGTGCACGGCAGCTGCCAGATCGGCGTTGTCGAAAATGTCGAGGCTGAAATGCGCACCCATCCCGGCGCGCAGCACCTTGGGCGACCATGCGAACGCACAACCTTGGGAAAGCAGGACTGTGGGAATGCCCGCTGCCGCGGTGCTGCGCAGGATGGAGCCGAGGTTGCCCGCGTCCTGGATGTTTTCCAGCATCACGCAGCGTTCGATCGTGGCCGGCAGGGGGCCCGGCTTGGGCGTGCGTATCAGCGCGATGATGCCGGTCGGCGTCGCGACCTGGGCAAGGTCGTTGAACAGGGAATCGGTCAGCACCAACACGCCTTGGCCCGACGCGCCCGCAGCGAGCTGCGCGGCTTCCGGGTTGGCCGCGGCGCTTTCGCCGAGAATCAGCTGCTCGGGTACGCCGCCGCTCGCGCGGTAGGCCGAGATCAGATGCGCGCCGTCGAGCAGCGCCAGGCCCGCTTTGCGCCGCTCGCGCGTGGAGGTAGCGAGCTCGCGCAGCGCCTTGAAGCGCGGGTTGTCGCGCGAACGTATCGATTTCAGATCGCGCATGCGCGGACCCCGGACAGGTCTAGGATACTCATGCCTGACCCAAGATGAGTTCTTTCAATTTTCAATCAACTTTCAATCAGCTTGCGTATCGGCGCATAGCTGCGGCGATGGATTTCGCTTACGCCGTGCCGCTTGAGCGCAGCAAGATGCACCGCAGTCGGGTAGCCCTTGTGCCGATCCAGTCCGTAATGCGGGTAGAGCTGATGCAGACGCAGCATTTCGGCGTCGCGCGCGGTCTTGGCCAGGATCGACGCCGCAGAAATCGCCGGGATCTTGCTGTCGCCCCTGACGATGGCCCTGACCGGATATCCGAGGACGGGACACTGATTGCCATCGACCAGCACTTCGCCCGGCGCGATGCTTAATTGCTCCACCGCGCGGCGCATGGCCAGCAGGCTCGCCTGGAGAATATTGGTGGCGTCGATCTCGGCCACCGAAGCCGATGCGATCGCCCAGGCCAGGGCGTGCCCGCGTATTTGACCGGCCAGTTGCAGACGCCGCGATGCGGACAGCACCTTGGAATCGGCCAGGCCGGCTATGTGCCAGGCCGGATCGAGAATCACCGCAGCGGCGTAGACCGGACCGGCCAGCGGCCCCCGCCCCGCTTCGTCCACACCACACACAAGGCTCATGCGACTCGGCTCATACGGCTGGACTCATGCGCCTGCGCGCGCGAGCAAGGGCAGCACTGCTCGCGCGGCTTGCTCGGCGGTGTTGCGCTTTAGCTGGCGGTGAAGGTCGGCAAAACGCTGCGCAATGCGCGCGCGCACTACGGTATCGTTGAGTGAATTCAGCAGGGCTTGCGCAAGATTTTCCGGAGTGGCATCGTGCTGCAGCAACTCCGGCACCACGAATTCTCCGGCCAGGATGTTAGGCAGGCCGACGTAGGGCAGGTAGCCCATGCGCCGCATCAGCTGCCAGCTTGTCCCGGCCATCTTGTAGGCGATGACCATGGGCTTTTTCAATAGCGCCGCCTCCAGGGTGGCGGTACCGCTGGCCACCAGCGCGACATCGGCGGCAGCGAGCGCATCCTGCGCGTGGCCGAACAGAATAGTCAGCGGCAGTTCGGCCGCGTCGGCGCGGTACAGCGCGGCCTCGAAAATCTCGCGCGTTTCGCGACTGGCCAGCGGGACGAGGAACAGCGGTTGCTCTATTTTCTGCGCCAGCAGTTTGGCCGTCGCGATGAAGGCGTCCGCCATGTAGCGCACTTCGGACTGGCGGCTCCCGGGGAGCAGGGCGATCACCTTGCGCTCGGGCGCGATCTTGAGTTGCGCGCGCGTGGTCGCAGTCTGGTCTTGCTCCGGAATCAGGTCGGCGAGCGGGTGGCCGACATAGGTGGCGGGAACGCCCGCCTTGCGGTAAATCGCCTCTTCGAACGGGAACAGCGTCAGCACGTGATCGACCGAGCGCGCAATGGTCTGGATCCGGCCGGCACGCCAGGCCCAGATCGAGGGGCTGACGTATTGCACGACCGGCATGCCGGCGCGCTTCAGACCGGCTTCCAGGCCCAGATTGAAATCCGGCGCATCGACGCCTATGAACAGCTGCGGGCGCGCTTCGAGCAGGGCCAGTCTTAGCTTGCGCCGCATCCACACGAGGCCTGGATAATGGCGCAGCACCTCGGCATAGCCGCGCACCGCCAGGCGTTCCAGCGGATACAGGGAATCGAAACCCTCGGACTGCATCTTGGGGCCGCCGATGCCGATGAACTTCGCGCCCGGCAGGTGCGCGCGCAGTGCCCCTATCAAATGCGCGCCCAGCAGATCGCCCGAGGCCTCCCCGGCTACCATGCCGACGGTAACCTGCCGCTCGGTCACGTCAGCGCACGATCCCGCGGGTGCAGCCCTGCAGAAACTCGCTGAGCAAGCCGATTTCAGCGCAGGTCCTGGCTTGTTCGGCGAGCTGCGCCTTGGCTTGATCCAGGGTCAGGCCGGACTTGTAAAGCGTTTTGTAGGCGCGCTTGATCGCGGCCAGGGCGTCGGCGGAGAAGCCGCGCCGGCGCAGTCCCTCGGCATTGATGCCGTAGGGTTTGGCCGTGTCGCCAGCCGCCATTACATAGGGCGGCAGGTCGTGCACCAATACCGTGGCGATCGCGGTAAAACTGTGCGCGCCGATGCGCACGAACTGGTGCACGCCGGTAAAGCCGCCAAGTATGGCGTGATCGCCAACATGCACGTGGCCGGCGAGTTGGGCATTATTGGCAAAAATAGTATGGTCGCCGATCTGGCAGTCGTGCGCCACGTGCACGTAGGCCATGATCCAGTTGTCGTTGCCCAGGCGGGTGACACCCGCATCCTGCGCGGTGCCGCAATTGAGGGTGCAGAACTCGCGTATGGTGTTGCCGTCGCCGATCTCCAGCCGCGTCGGTTCGCCCGCGTATTTCTTGTCCTGCGGCACTGCCCCCAGAGAGCAGAACTGGAAAATACGGTTGTTTCTGCCTATCCTGGTACGGCCTTCGATCACCACGTGCGGGCCGATGCGGGTATCGTTCCCGATCTCGACATGCTCGCCGACGATGCTGAAAGCGCCGATGCTGACGCTGGCGCCCAGACTGGCCTTGGAATGGACGAGGGCGCTCGGGTGGATCATTCTATCGGACGCAGAGTGCAAAGCAGCTGCGCTTCGGCAACGAGGGTGTCGCCCACATAAGCCTTGCCGGCGTATTTGACCACGGAGCGCACGGTGCGCTCGATGCTCACCTCCAGCACCAGCTGGTCTCCCGGCATTACCGGCTTCTTGAAGCGCGCCCGGTCGATGCCGGCAAAATAGTACACGGATTTGTCGTCCGGTTTGATGCCCATGGTGCGAAAAGACAGGATCGCCGCCGCCTGCGCCATGGCCTCGACGATGAGCACGCCGGGCATGACTTTGTAATACGGGAAATGGCCGTTGAAAAAGGGTTCGTTGACGCTGACGTTTTTCAGCGCCCGGATGCGCTTGCCCAACTCGTACTCGATCACGCGATCGATCAGCAAGAATGGATACCGGTGCGGCAGGTACTCAAGGATTTCCTGGATGTTCAAGCTTTCTCCTCCGGCAGTGACAGCTGTTGCTCGATATGGCGTACCCGTTCGCGCAGCGCGTCCAGATGGCGCAGGCGCGCCATGTTGCGCGCCCAGCTGCGGCTGTCCTGGGCCGGATGGCCGCCATAGGTTCCAGCTTTCCGAATCGAGCCGGTGACCACGGTGGCGGCGTGGATGATGACGCGATCGGCGATGTCCAGATGTCCCACGATGGAGACGGCACCGCCGATCATGCAGTGTTCTCCCACGCGCGTGCTGCCGGCGATGCCGGTGCAGCCGGCGATCGCAGTGTGCGCGCCGATGCGCACGTTGTGCCCGATTTGGATCAGATTGTCCAGCTTGACGCCGTCCTCGACGACGGTGTCATCCAGCGCACCGCGGTCTATGCAGGTGTTGGCGCCGATTTCGACGTCGTCGCCGATCAGCACCCTGCCTACCTGAGGGATCTTGCGCCAGATGCCATGGTCTTGCGCGATGCCGAAGCCGTCGGCCCCGATCACCGCGCCGGAGTGTACCAGCGCGCGCTGGCCGAGGCGGCACCCCGGATAGATGGTGACGCGCGCATGCAGGCGGCTGGCGGCGCCGATCTCGGCCCCATCGCCGAGGTGGCAGCCAGGGCCGATCACCACGTCTCTGCCCAGCTTGACCCCGCGGCCGACATACGCCCCGGCACCGATGCTGGCGCTGGAGGGGATCCTGGTGCCGCGTTCGACTACCGCGGTCTTGTGCACCCCGGGTTTGATTGCCTGCGGCGGGTTGAACAGGGCCGAGACCTTGGCGAAGTAGAGGTAGGGATCGTCGCAGACTATGCGCGGCAACTTGGTCAGGCCGCTGTCGAGCTTGCCCAGGATCACAGCGCCGGCGCGGGTCGCGGCGAGCTGCTTGCGGTATTTGCCGTGGGTGAGAAAGCTGATGTGCTCAGCGCCGGCGCTCTCCAGCGACGCAACCTGGCTGATCGGCGTCTGCGGGTCGCCGAGGATTTCACCACCAAAGCGTTCGACGATCTGGGCCAGGCGATATTTCTCAGCCTTAGCCATCGGCGCGGGCTACTTCCCTGCCGGCTTGTCTTCCAGTGCCTTGATCACCTTGTCCGTGATGTCGATGCGAGGGCTGGCGTAGACCGCTTCCTGGAAGATGATGTCGTATTTCTCCGCCTCGGCAATGGCCTTGATGGTGCGATTGGCGCGCTCGAGCACGGCGGCCAGCTCCTCGTTGCGCCGCTGGTTGAGATCCTCGCGGAATTCGCGCTGCTTGCGCTGGAAATCCTTGGTCAGATCGCTGAACTCACGCTCCTTGTTGCGGCGCTCGGTTTCCGGCATGGTGACCGCGTTTTTCTCCAGGGCTTCCTGCAGCTTGCGAATCTGCTCGTCCATGCGCTGCATCTCCTGGTCGCGCTTGGCGAATTCCTGCTCGATCTTCTTCTGCGCGCGCACCGCCGGGGCAGCGTCACGGAACACCCTTTCAGTGTTGACGAAGCCGATTTTGAATTCGGCGGCAGCAGCCGTGCCGCCTATCATTGCAATCAACGCGACAAATACGATTTTTTTCAAACTGATCTCCTCAAACCCTAAAAGACCTGCCCAAACTGGAACTGGAGGTGCTGCACCTTGTCATCCGCTTTGGCATTGAGCGGATGGCCGTAGCTAAGGCGTAACGGCCCCATGGGCGAATTCCAGCTGAACGCCAGGCCGGTCGAATAGCGCAGATCCGACACGCGCACTTGCTCATCTGAACCGAACACCTGACCCGCGTCGACGAACGCCGCCAACCGCATCGAGCGGTCAACGCCCATTCCGGGCACCGGGAACAACACTTCGGCGTTTCCGACCATGCGCTTGGTGCCGCCCAGGATGGCGCCGAGGGAATCGCGCGGGCCGAGAGAGTATGAATCGTAGCCGCGCACCGAGGTGACGCCGCCGGCATAGAAATTCTTGTAGAACGGCAAGGGTTTTCCGCCCATGCCATTGGCTGCCCCGATCTCGCCGTTTAGCATCAGGGTATAGGTGCGCGAGATCGGGTAATACCACTGCGCCTGCCCGGTGAGTTTGTAGTATTTCAACGTGCCGCCCGGCAACCCGGCCTCCGCGCTGGCCCGCATCAACGCACCCTTGGTCGGCAGGACGGCGCTGTCGCGTTGATCGCGAGCCCAGCCTATTGTCCCCGGAACCGAGGTGTTGCTGGTGCCGAATATGGCGACAAAATCCTGGTACCTTTGCGGACTGGTCTCGTTGACGCCAAGCTTGGTATTCTCCGCGCCAATGCCAAGGCCGAGATTATCCACATCGGTGAGCGGCACGCCAAAGCGCACCCCGCCGCCGATCGTGGCGGTCGTGTAATAGCCCAAACCCAGCAAAGACGCGTCGGTGCGGCGATCGTAGAGGTCGAAGCCGCGGCTTACTCCGTCGACCGTGTAGTAGGGATCGGTGTAGCTCAAGCCGATGTTCCTGGTGACCTTGCTGGTGTTGAGCATCAGGGCGACGTGCTTGCCGCTGCCAAAAATGTTCTGCTGCGTGACTGATCCGCTCAACACCACCTTTTCCGTGGATGAAAAACCGGCACCGATCATGATGCTGCCGGTCGATTTTTCCTTCACCTTGAAATTCACGTCGACCTGGTCGGAGGTGCCCGGCACGGCCGGCGTGTCCACGTCGACTTCCGAAAAATACGCGGTACGCTCCAGGCGCTGCTTGGACTTCTGTATCTTGTCGCCGTCGTAGTAGGCGCCCTCGAATTGCCGCATTTCGCGTCGGATCACCTCGTCGCGGGATCTGGTGTTGCCGGAGATGTTGATGCGGCGCACGTAAACCCGCCGCCCAGGATCGATCATTATCGTCAAAGCAACGCGCTTTGCCGCCTTGTCCAATTCGGGAACGGCGTTGGCGTTGGCAAAGGCGTACCCCTCGTTGCCCAGCCGGTCAGTGATTTTCTTGGTGCTCCCGCTGAGTTTTTCGCGCGAGAAGGTCTCGCCGGGTTTCAGCTGGATCAGGCTGCGCAATTCCGCCTCCGGCAGCAGCATCTCGCCGCCCAGCTTGACCTCCGACACGGTGTACTTCTCGCCCTCGGTGAGGTTGATCGTGATGTAGATGTCTTTCTTGTCCGGGGTGATGGACACCTGGGTCGAATCGATGTTGAACTCGAGATAGCCGTTGTTGAGGTAATGGGAACGCAACGACTCCAGGTCGCCGGATAATTTCTGCTTCGAATACTGGTCGTTCTTGGTGTACCAGGTCATCCACCCCGGGGTCTGCAGCACGAACAATGCCAACAGGTCCTTTTCCTTGAACGCCTTGTTGCCGATGATATTGATCTGGCGAATCTTGGTGACTTCGCCCTCGTCGATGGAAAAGCTGACGCCCACGCGATTGCGCTCGAGCGGCGTGACCGTGGTGACCACGCTGGCGCCATAGCGTCCGCGTGCCAGATACTGGCGCTTGATCTCCTGCTCAGCCTGATCGAGCAGCGCCTTGTCCAGAGACCGCCCCTCGGCCAAGCCGATTTCGCGTAATCCCTTTTTCAATGCATCCTTATCGAACTCCTTGTTGCCGATGAAGTCGATCTGCGACACGGCCGGGCGTTCCTCGACCATTACGACCAGCACATCGCGCTGCACTTCAAGGCGCACGTCTTTGAAAAAACCGGTCGCGAACAAGGCCTTGATTGCCGCGACAGCCTTCTCGTCGGTCATGGTTTCGCCGACCTTGACCGGCAGATAGCTGAATACCGTGCCGGCTTCGATGCGCTGGATTCCTTCCACGCGGATATCGCGCACGACGAAAGGATCGAATGCGTGTGCGGCGCCGCCCCACAGGCAGATGAGTGCGATGGCGAGGTGTCTGAGCATGTTAATGGTTAGCCGGAGATCAAGCGGTTAATATCGTTATAGAACGCAAACGCCATCAGAACTAGCAACAGGGTCAGCCCCAGTTTCTGGCCGATATCCATCATCCGTTCAGACACCGGGCTGCCCTTGAAAATTTCGACCGTATAATACATCAAATGTCCCCCATCCAATAATGGAATCGGCAACAGGTTGAGCACCCCGAGGCTGATGCTGATCAGCGCGAGAAAACTCAGGTAGGAGACAAGCCCGAGTTGCGCCGACTGCCCGGCATAATCGGCGATGGTCACTGGCCCGCTGAGATTCTTCCATGAAATCTGCCCTATCAGCATCCGTGCAAGCATTCTCAGGCTGAACACTGACGTGCCCCAGGTTTTTTCTGCTGCCTTCGCCAGAGCGCTCGCGGCACCATAGCGTACCACGGTAACGAGTTTGTCCATGGCCTGCTGGTCGAGCTTCGCCGCCGCGCCAATGCGCCCTACCGTAGAGCCGTTCTGCAGCAGCGCTTGGGGAACGAGCGCCAGCTCGCCGCGTTCGCCTCCTCGCTGGTATGTCAGCCGCAGCGCGCGGCCGGGATGACTGCGCACCACTTCCACCAGAGCGTCCCAGGAAGCTATCGGCTTGCCGTCGGCGCTAAGGATGCGATCGCCCGGCCGGAGCCCGGCCTGTTCGGCCACACTGCCGGACACGATTTGGCCAATCACCGGGCTGATTTCCGGTCGATAGAGTTTCAGGCCGATCAATGCCAGCGTGTCCCCTTCGAGCTGCTCCGCGTCCAAGGTCGACAGATCGAGCGTGCGCCAGTTGATCTGGTTGTTCCGGTTGATCACCTCCACCTTCACCTGCTGCCGCTCCAGCGCGAATTGCAGCACGCGCCAGCGCACCTCCTGCCATGAGGTCACCGGCTCGCCGTTGATCGCGCGTATGGTTTCGCCGGGTTCGAAGCCGGCGCTGGCGGCCGGCGAGTCCGGCTGGGGCATGGCCACCACTGGCCGCGCTTCCTGCACGCCGTGCATGAACAGCAGCCAGTAGAGCAGGATCGCAAACAGGAAATTGGCAAGCGGCCCGGCGATGACGACGGCAAAGCGCCGCGACACGCCTTGCCGGTTGAAGGCGCGACCGAGTTCCTGCGGCGCCACCTCGCCCTCGCGTTCATCCAGCATCTTGACGTAGCCGCCCAGTGGCACCGCGGCCACCACCCACTCGGTCGCATCGCGGCCGAACCGCTTCTTCCACAGCGGCAAACCGAAGCCGATCGAGAAGCGCAGCACCTTGACGCCGCAAAGCCGTGCGACGATGTAATGTCCGTACTCGTGCACGATGACGAGCACTCCCAGCGCCACCACGAACGCGGCGATCGTCTGCAGCAGGTTCATACCTTGGCCACCATCGCTGCGATCTGCAACGCGGCATTGCGGCGGGCGGCGGCATCGGCGTCGAGCACATCGTCGAGCGTGGCCAGCGGGCGCGGGCACGAGTCGTTCATCACTGCCTCTATCACCGCCGTGATGGCAAGAAACGGCAGGCGCCGCTCGAGAAAGGCTGCCACCGCGACTTCGTTCGCCGCGTTCAGCGTCGCCGGGCTGGTGCCCCCTTCCTTCAAGGCACGATATCCCAGCCGCAGCGCCGGAAAGCGCGCAAAATCGGGTGGCGCGAAATCGAGCCTGCCAATGCTGGATAAATCGAGCGAACCCACGCCCGCTTCGATCCGCTCCGGGTAGGCCAGCGCGTGTGCGAT
>Ga0208716_1001072_pt1 | contig 10747 bp, 10 predicted proteins | sample NGESurdeep092012_8_FD_184482 | JGI IMG/M metagenome (GOLD analysis project Ga0208716, IMG submission 184482) | Arctic peat soil microbial communities from Barrow, Alaska - NGEE Surface sample 415-3 deep-092012 (SPAdes) | ecosystem: Environmental > Terrestrial > Soil > Wetlands > Peat ...
GTCGAGATCCTGCATCCGTATCCGGAGGTCCGCTTTGCGTCAAAACATCCGAGGTAAGAACCGTGTGCGTTAGGAGCGCTCGCACGGATCTGTGCGGGGGGTGTCGGGCAACCGGCATCCCTACCGCGACCTTCGCCCGCTTGCGGGCGTTTCTTTTACAGCTTCTAAGCGAGCGGTTTCTGACACGACACCATTTAGATACAAATTAGTCCGGTCTGGTTACAGTATCGAACGGTTACTCGGTACGGCAGCGTAAAATCTCGTCCACTACGTCCGTTGCCGCGCGCATTTCGCGCACGTCGTGGACGCGCACAATGTGAGCGCCGCCCAGCACCGCGGCCGTGACCGCGCCCGCCGAGGCGAACTTGGTTTCCTCGGGGTCCGGGTGCGCCAGGAAGCTCTTGCGCGAGGGCCCCACCATAATCGGCAGTTCGAGCCCGTTCAACTGGCCCAGCCGTGCCAGAATCATGTTGTTGTCTTCCTTGCGCTTGCCGAAACCGAGCCCCGGATCGATCACCATGCGGGTCTTCTCGACGCCGAGGTGCCGGGCTCGGCTGATGGTGGCCTCCAGATCGCGTGCGATAGTGCCGATAGGGTCCGCGATGGGCCCCAGTTTGGCCCAGGTTTCCGGCGTGCCGCGCATGTGGTTCAGGACCAGGCCGGCGTTGTACTGCGCCACGGTGCGCGCCAGTTGCGGCTCGAAGGTGAGGCAGGATGGGTCGTTGATGATCTCGGCGCCGAGTTCGAGCGCGCGCTCGGCCACCTCGGACTTGTACGTGTCCACCGAAATCGGGATGGTGAGCTTGTCCTTGAGGCGCTTCAGGACCGGGATCAGCCGCCGTATCTCTTCCGCCGCCGAGATGCGCGCCGAGCCGGGGCGCGTCGATTCCGCGCCGATATCGATGATGTCGGCGCCCTGTTCTTCGAGTTCGATGGCGCGCGCATAGGCGCGGTCCGGGTCGGAGTATTTGCCGCCGTCGGAGAACGAATCGGGCGTGACGTTCAGCACGCCCATGATCACGGTGCGTTCGCCCAGCCGGATCTCGCGCTGCTTCAGTTTCCAGAAAAAGAGTTTTCTCACCGTATTATCAGGTTCGCACTTTTCGAGACAGACCGGGGACAGACAGGACTGGCAGCGAATTTCCGGCAAAGGGCGCCGGAAATTCATGCCAGTCTTGTCAGTCCCCTACCCGCTTCACCACTCTCTTCCAGCTCTTCCCAACCTGAATCAGTAACTCCGCGGGCGCGTCCTTAAGTAACACTTCTTTCACCTTCTCGCCGTTGATCTGCACGGCGCCTGCCTTGATCTTGCGTACCGCGTCGCTCACCGATTCGGCGAGCCCGATGCGCGCCAGCAGCTTGTCCACGCGAATGCCGCCCTCCACGCGCACGCCCTCGGGTTCGGGCACGGTCGATATATCCGTGGGGATTTCCTTGCGGCGCACCACGGCGTTGAAGACCGCGGCGGCGGCATCGGCGGCGGCGGCCGAGTGGAAGTCGGTGACGATAATCTTGCCCAGCGCCGCCTTGGCCTCCATCGGGTGCATCGACGTCTTCAGCTCCGCGATTTCGGCCAGGCTGCGGTCGGTGAGCAGCTCGTAATACCGCCACATCAGGCAGTCAGAGATCTGCATCACTTTGCGGAACATGACCTCGGGCGCCTCGGTGATACCGATATAGTTGCCCAGCGACTTGGACATCTTATTGACGCCGTCCAGGCCTTCGAGGAGGGGCGTCATGGCGACGATCTGTGGCGGCTGACCGTAATCGCGCTGCAATTCGCGGCCCACCAGCAGGTTGAATTTCTGGTCCGTGCCGCCCATTTCCACGTCGGATTGGAGCGCCACCGAATCGTAGCCCTGGGCCAGCGGGTACATCAATTCGTGCAGCGAGATGGGCGCGTTGGCGGCGTAGCGCTTGGCGAAATCGTCGCGCTCCAGCAGGCGGGCCACGGTGTACTTGCTGGTCAGGCGGATGACTTCTTCCCACCTGAGCTGCGCCAGCCAGTGGCTGTTGAAGCGGACTTCGGTTTTTTCGGGATCGAGGATTTTGAAGACCTGCTGCTTGTAGGTCTCGGCGTTGCGTTCGATGGCCTCGGTGGTCATCGGCGGGCGCGTAGCGTTGCGGCCGGTGGGGTCGCCGATCATGCCGGTCATGTCGCCGATCAGGAAGATGACGGTGTGGCCCAGGTCCTGGAAGTGTTTCATCTTGCGCAGGAGCACGGTGTGTCCCAGGTGCAGGTCCGGCGCGGTCGGGTCGAAGCCGGCTTTGACGCGCAGTTTGCGGCCCGTTTTGGCGGCCTGGATCAGGCGTTCGCGCAGGTCTTCTTCGCGGATGATCTCCGCCATGCCCTTGCGCAGGTAGGTGAGTTGTTCGTCGATGGTCATGTGCTCAGTCATGTGCTCAGCGCAGTGTTGAGAGCGTTGCTAAGGTCTTGGGAGAATTTACGGATAGTTTCCACCTGTTCCGGAGTCGCCGGGGTTGCGCCGCCCTTGGCCGCGAGATAGGGCTGCCCGTCGCGCCACACCAAGTACGCCAAGCCCTGCTCCGTCATCATCCCGGTGCTGCCCTGATTGCAGCCCAAGCCGCTACCCAAGCTGCTGCCATGGGTCCCGCCGACGGCCGCGATGCAGTTGTCGCGCACATAAATGGAAACCGCGGGGCCTTCCACCATGAGGCGGATGTTCAGGTCGTCGAGCCGGCTCACATCTTATAGCGGCCGAGGTCTTCGTCGTTCAGGCCTTCCAGCCAGCGCCGCAGTTCGTCGTTATTCACCTTGTCGGAAACCGTGGCTGCCAGTTTCGACGATTTGAGCACGGTCTCTTCCACGTAGATGGGGCAATCCAGGCGGAGCGCCAGGGCGAGTGCGTCGCTGGGGCGCGAATCCACGCTGATCAGTTCGCCGTCGCGGTCGAGCCAGATCACCGCGTAGAAGGTATCGTCCTTGAGTTCAGAGACCACCACCTTGCGTAAGCCGGTGTTGAGGCCCAGCAGCAGGGTCTTGATCAGGTCGTGGGTCATGGGCCGCGGGGTCGAAACCTTTTCGATTTCGAGCGCGATGGCATTCGCCTCGTACACGCCAACCCAGATGGGGAGCACGGTATTGCCATTGAGATCTTTCAGGATGACAATGGGCATGTTGGTCACGGGATCCATCATGAGCCCGCGAATTTTCATTTCGACTTCCATTATTTTCGGTCCTCCCCCATCCTGATTACACCACGAATCACACAACCGCCGCGCTCTCGCCCACTAACGAGTTGGGGCCGGCGCGGGTGACGCGGACGGAGAGGTACTTGCCGGCCAGATCGTTTCCATTGGTATCGGGGTGCGAGAAGTTGAGAGTCCGGTTGCACGTGGTGCGGCCAATCCACTGGCCCAGCGCCGGGTTCCGGCCTTCCACCAGCACCTCCTGGATGCCGCCGATGAGTTCCGCGTTGCGCCGGATCTGAATGGCGCGCTGCTTCTCCTGGAGAATCAGCAGGCGGCGCTGCTTCTCTTCGTCCGGGACGCGGTCTTCCATGCGGAGCGCGGCGGTGTTGGGGCGCGGCGAGTATTTGAAGCTGAACAGGGAATCGTACTGGATTTCGTCGAGCAGGTCGAGGGTCTGCTGGAAATCGGCATCGGTCTCGCCGGGGAAGCCGACGATGATGTCGGTGGTGAGAGAGTAGCGGCGTCTGGCGTTCCTGATCCACTCGATGCGGCGCATGTACTCCTCGCGGGTGTAGAGGCGATCCATGGCGGCGAGCACGCGGGAAGAGCCCGACTGCACGGGCAGGTGGATATGATCGCAGATGGCGGGGTTGGCGTCCATGGCATCCACGATGCCGCGCACGAAATCGCGCGGATGGCTGGTGGTGTAGCGCACGCGGCGCATACCGGGTATTTCGGCGACGCGCGCCAGGAGCGTGGCAAAGTCCCATCCGGCGGGCGAGGGATCGCGGTAGCTGTTGACGTTCTGGCCGAGCAACTGGACTTCGGTGTAGCCCTTTTCGGCCAGCCCGCGCGCTTCCGCCATGACGCTCTCGCTGGTGCGGCTGCGCTCCGGTCCGCGGGTGAAGGGCACCACGCAGTAAGCGCAGGATTTGTCGCAGCCTTCGATGATGGTGAGGTAGGCGCGGTGCGGGTTATCGCGGCGCGTAAACGGCGTGTCGAAGGCTTCGGCGTTGTCGAAGCTCAGGCCGGTGACGCGGCGGTTGCCACTTTCGAGCTGAACCAGCATTTCGCCGAGGTGGGTATAGCTGGCCGAGCCGGCGACCAGCGAAACGTGGGGCGCGCGGTCGAAGATTCTTTCACCTTCCTGCTGGGCGACGCAGCCCAGCACGCCGAAGATCTTGCCCTTCATCCCCTCGCGCTTGAAGTTCTGCAGGCGGTTGAAGACCTTCTGTTCGGCCTTATCGCGGATGCTGCATGTGTTGTAGAGGACCAGTCCCGCGTCTTCGGGCGTCGCCACCTGCGCATAGCCTTCGGACAGCAGAGTGCCGACGACTTTTTCGGAGTCGTGGGCATTCATCTGGCAGCCGAATGTTTCGATGTAGAAGGTTTTCCCAGGCACTGTAGTTCCATTGTACAAGCAATGAGTTTCGCGCAAAGAACGCAAAGGGCGCAAAGAAGACTAAGAACCAGATATCGCAACCTCGCCATTCGGCGGATCGGCGACGGAGCTGGAGGACATTCAAGGTTCTCTTTGCGTCCTTTGCGCTCTTGGCGCGAAATCTGCTTTCCCCTGCGCGGTGTAAACTGAAATGGAAACTCGGAGGGCACGACGTGAAATTCTTTTTGGATACCGCGAATCTGGATGAGCTGAAGAAGGGCGCCAGTTGGGGAATCGTCGATGGGGTGACCACCAACCCGTCGCTGATCGCCAAGGAAGGACGTCCGATCGAGGAGCAGGTGCGCATGATCTGCGACATCGTGGATGGCGACATCAGCGCGGAAGTGATTTCCACCGAAGCGGACGCGATGATGGCGGAAGGGCGCAAGCTGGCCAAGATCCACAAAAACATCGTAGTGAAATGCCCGTTGACGCGGGATGGAATCAAGGCGACTGCGGCGCTCAGCAAAGAGGGCATCCGGGTCAATGTGACGCTGTGTTTTTCGGCGGGGCAGGCGCTGCTGGCAGCCAAGGCAGGGGCCTACATCATCAGCCCGTTCGTGGGGCGATTGGATGACATTGGGGCCGTGGGGATGGACTTGATCCGCAGCATCACGCAGATCTACACCAACTATGGCTACAAGACGCAGGTGCTGGCGGCATCGCTGCGCGGGCCGACGCACGTGATCGATTCGGCGCTGGCCGGGGCGCACATCGGCACCATGCCGTTCAAGGTGCTGGATATGCTGTTCAATCACCCGCTGACGGACAAGGGGCTGGAGCAGTTTATGAAGGACTACAATAAAGTCTTCGCGGAGACGCCCGCCGCTCGCTAGCGATTGCCATTGATGCAGGGAGTGCCTACCGATTACACGGCCGCCGAGCTGATCACAGTCGCGCTGGCCGCGGTGCTGGTGGGATTGCTCGCCGTCATCGGGTACCGGGCATGGCAGCGCTCGCGGGTCACGGCGGAGGAACGCGAGCGGCGGCGGTGCGCGCAACTGGTGGCCACGGGGAAGATCAGCGACGCGATGCTGGTGGAGATCCGCGAGAACCTGGTATTTTATTCGTACGCGGTGCGCGGTGTGGAGTACACCGCATCGCAGGATATCTCACGACTGGTGGACAAGGCGGCGGTGGATTTCGCCGGGGTGAGCGCGATGAGCGTAAGGTACGACCCGCGCAACCCGGCGAACTCCATCGTGGTGGCGGAAGAGTGGAGCGGCCTGCGCGGGGCCGCGCGCCTCCTGCCGGAGAATCACGCCAGCCATTGATCCCGGCGTGGACCAGAATCCAGGGGCCCGGGTCGTTCGACCAGGCCCTGCCGCGCTTCGACGGCGTGGCGATCCGGAGCAAGGTCTGGGTCAACGGGACGCTGGCGGGGGAGCGGTTTTCACGATACATCCATCGATCCCCAAAGCGGTTATGCACACTGTGAACCAACGCACAAGGCGGAGCCTTATGCCACCTGATAACCTGAATTATTGTCCCGGCATCCATTATTCAAGCCGTATTTAGCACTGGTCGCGGTGTGTTTCTTCTGGGGGACCACTTATCTGGGGATTCGCATGGCGCTGGAATCGTTTCCACCGATGTTATTGGTGTGCGTGAGGTACGTGATTTCGGGGGCGATCATGCTGGTGTTCTCGCGGGCGCGGGGCATGTATCTGCCGAAGGGGAAGGAGTTGGCTTGGGCCTGCTTCAGCGGGTTATTGACGCTGGGCGTGGGCAACGGGATGCTGGTGGCCGCGGAGGTGCTGATCCCGAGCGGAATTGCGGGACTGATCACCACCATCTCGCCCTTCTGGATGGTGGGGGTGGAGGCGCTGCTGCCGGGGGGCGACCGGCTGCACGCACCGACCATCGCCGGGATGGCGGTGGGGCTGGCTGGGGCGGCGCTGCTATTCACGCCGGACCCGGGGGCGGGGGCGATCAATCACAAGCTCATCGCCGGGTTTCTGCTGCTCCAGATCGGCACGGCTGGGTGGAGCTTCGGATCCATCATCCAGCGGCGCAAGGCGGGGAAGGCGCACCCGGTGATCGCGGGCGGGGTGCAGCAGATGGCGGCGGGCCTGGCGATGATCCCGGTCGCGCTGGCGTCGGGGAATCTGACCGTTCACTGGAGCACGCGCGGCGTGTCGGCGATCGTCTACCTGATCGTCTTCGGGTCGCTGGTGGGATACAGCGCCTACGTGTATGCCATGGATAAGCTGCCGGTGGCGATTGTGTCGGTCTATCCGTACGTCAACGCGGTGGTGGCGGTGGCGCTGGGATGGCTGTTCTACCGCGAGCCATTTGGATGGCGGGAGACGGGGGCGATGCTCATCATCTTCGCGGGCGTGGCGGTGGTAAAGCGCTATTCGCAGACGCCCTCGGCGCGCGTACTGCCGGCGTCGCGGCGGTAGCAGGCAACTGCCGCCGGCTTCTCGCGTAGAAAATCACTCCAGGGCTTATTTCATCGATGGCGCGCGGCTTTTCGGAAGCCCAAGAGTCCGCAAAGGCATCGCCATCCTCCATCGCCAGTAATGCGGTAAGCTTGTCAGACAGCAAGGACGGAGGCGGCATGGACCAGGAACGTTGGCGGAGAGTAGAGGGGCTCTTCCACGCGGCTCTGGAGCGTCGGCCGGAAGCGCGGCAGGCATTCCTCGAAGTTGCATGCGGCGGAGACACCGGCCTGGGGCGGCAGGTCGAACTGCTGCTGGCGAAGGGCGAAGAAGCCGGGAGTTTCCTCGAAACACCCGCCATGCGGGACCTGACGGTCACGCCGACGGCCACCGTGCCCCTCCTGGGCCGGCAAGTCGGACCCTATCGGATCGTGTCTCCGCTTGGCGCCGGCGGCATGGGCGAGGTATATCGCGCGCACGATAGCAAGCTCGGCCGCGACGTTGCCATCAAGACCTTGCCCGCTGAGTTCGCGCGGAACCCCGATCGGCTGGCGCGCTTGCGCCGCGAGGCCCGTACCCTGGCTTCGCTAAATCATCCGAACATCGCCGCGATCTATGGACTGGAGGAGTCCGGGGAGGCGGACTTTCTGGTCCTGGAACTGGTAGAGGGAGAAACGCTGCGCGGCGCGCTGCCAGTGCAAACCGCGCTCGACCGTGCACTCCAAGTGGCGCAGGCATTGGAAGCGGCGCACGGCAAAGGAATCATTCACCGCGATCTGAAGCCAGCCAATGTCAAGGTCACGCCACAAGGCACAGTCAAAGTGCTGGACTTCGGTCTGGCGAAAGTGATGGGGGGGCCAGAGGAGAATCGGGATCTCTCACAATTGACGACGGCCACGGGCATAGAGACCGCCGCCGGGCATATTATCGGAACCCCTGGATACATGAGTCCGGAGCAGGCCCGCGGAGAGGCCGTCGATGAGCGGACGGACATTTGGGCCTTCGGATGCCTTCTCTATGAGCTGCTGGCCGGCAGGCGCGCCTTTCCTGACGAGACTCTACCGGACGCGATTGCGGCCGTGCTGGAACGCGAGCCGGACTGGCAGGCTCTGCCGGCGAAAACTCCCGCGAAAGTCCGCGAGCTGCTGCGCCAGTGTCTGGAGAAGGACGCGGGCCGCCGGCTGCACAAGATCGCGGACGCCCGCCGAACGATCGAAGCAGCACGGCGTGGATGGAACCGCTGGCGAGTCGCTGCGATTACGGTGGCGGCACTTGCGTCGCTGGCCATTGGGATCGCCCTCTTGCTGCGCGGCCCGGCTCGCGCGCCGGACCGCTCCGAGTGGGTTCAGCTCACCAAGCTGCCCGATCCGGTAAGCCAACCTGTGCTTTCGCCGGATGGCCGAATGCTCGCCTTTGTTCGCAGTTCTTCCACCTACTATGCGCTGGGCCAGATTTACGTCAAAATATTGCCGGATGGCGAGCCCGTGCAACTGACGCATGACAGCCTCCAGAAGATGAGTCCGGCGTTTTCGCCGGACGGGACGCGCATTGCGTATACGGCGGTGGATGCGCAGTTCAACTGGGATACTTGGATAGTTCCCACGCAGGGCGGCCAGCCGCAGCGATGGCTGCAGAACGCCACCGGCCTGACATGGACCGGTCCGCGGCAGGTGCTGTTCTCTGAGGTTCGGAACAGCGGCGGCCTGGGGATCGTGACAGCCCAGGAGGGCCGGATCCGTGAGCATGACGTCTACATCCCCCTGAATGACCGCGGCATGACCCAGCGGTCCCACGCGTCGCCCGATGGGAAATGGGTGCTGGTGGCGGAAATCACCGGCTACGGCAACTGGGGGCCGTGCCGCGTGGTACCGATGCACGGCGGTTCTTCGGGCCGCCAGGTGGGGCCGCCCGGGGCTGACTGCACATTTGGAGCATGGTCTCCCGATGGCAAATGGATGTACCTCACATCCAAGGCCGGAGGACTCTTTCACATCTGGCGGCAGCGGTTCCCCGACGGCCAACCCGAGCAGTTTACCTCCGGGCTGACCGAGGAGGAAGGCATCGCGATGGCCCCGGACGGCCGGTCCTTTGACACGGCCGTTGGGTTGCAAAGCGCTTCCATATGGCTTCATGACGCGAGGAGCGAGCGGCAGATTTCGCTGCTCGAAGGCAACGCCGCCTACCCGAAGTTCACGCCGGATGGTAAAAAGCTTTGCTACCGGATTGTCAAGGCGGTTCCAAGGTTGGTCGGAACGAATAGAGATCCCGGCGAAGTGTGGGTGGCAGACTTGGACTCCCGGCGCTCCGAGCCCCTGGCGCCCGGCTTTCCCGTGCTCGACTACGACATCTCCCCTGACAGCCGGCAAGTGGTACTGGAGGCTCCGGATGCGGAAGGGAAGCCGCGGCTGTGGCTGGCGCCGTTTGACCGGCGCTCGCCGCCCCGGCAGATCCCCGGTGTGGAGGGCCGGAGCGCGCACTTTGGCCCAAGCGGCGAAATCTTCTTCCGCCACACGCAAGGGTCCTCCGGGTTTGTGTACCGTGTTCAGCCGGACGGGACGGGACTGCGCAAGGCGTGGGAGCAACCGGTCTTCGGTCTGTGGGGTGTCTCGCCCGACGGCCGGTGGATCGAGGCATGGGCTCCGCATCCGGGCAACAGACAGGCAGTCGTTCAGATGTTTCCGCTCAGGGGCGGGTCTCCGGTCGTCATCGGCAGTAACGCCGTGGTACGGTGGACGCCCGGCGGAGACTCTCTGTGGATCTCCGGCGGAGCGGTTGCCGATGGCCGGACTTATATCGTTCCGCTGCCGCGGGGCAAGATACTGCCGCCGATACCGCCGGGAGGATTTCGTTCCGAGCAGGACATCGCCCGTCTGCCCGGAGCGCGCAGGCTCGACGCGATAGGTGCGCCGGGTCTGTCTCCTGACGTATACGCGTTCGAGCGCCGCACCGTCCAGCGGAATCTCTACCGGATCCCGATTCCGTGATTCTCGCGGCCGGTCGCTAGCCACCAGCCGGTTCTCCTCATGGGCGACGTTTCGCCGGACGGACGATGGCTGAGGGCATGGGCTCCACTTCCGGGCAACGGGCCCCCAGCCCAGCAGGTCTTTCCACTGGACGGAGGGCCTCCGGTCCCTACCGGTGCGATCTTCAAATGGTCGTCCGACGGCAGGTCCATGGCTATTTGGGGTGATACCGGGGCCATCGTTCCCGAGAGCAGGACTTATCTCGTCCCCCTGCCGCGCGGCCAGGCTCTACCACGAATCCCGGCAGGGGGATTCCATTCCGAAGAGGAAGTGGCCCGCCTGCCGGGAGCGCGCAGGATCGAGGAAATGGGGGTGGTGCCCGGTCCGTCTCCGGGTGTCTACGCGTTTTACCGCGGCACCACCCCCCAGCGCAATCTCTACCGGATTCCGATTCAGTGAAGCTGGCGGTTGAGCTTTGCTTATCCTCCAGCGCCGGCAATGCAGTAAGATTGTGACACGCCAAGGAGGGCATCGCCATGGACCAGGAACGTTGGCGGAGAGTAGAAGGGCTCTTCCACGCGGCTCTGGAGCGTAGGCCCGAGGCGCGGCAGGCATTCCTCGACGGCGCATGCGGCGGCGACAGCGACCTGCGGCGGCAGGTCGAACTGCTGCTGGCGAAGGACCAAGAAGCCGGGAGTTTCCTGGAACGACCCGCGATGGGCGACCTGACGGTCACGTTGCCGCCCGCCGGGGCCCTGCTGGGCCGGCAATTTGGACCCTATCGGATCGTGTCTCCGCTAGGCGCT
>Ga0208716_1001073_pt1 | contig 10745 bp, 7 predicted proteins | sample NGESurdeep092012_8_FD_184482 | JGI IMG/M metagenome (GOLD analysis project Ga0208716, IMG submission 184482) | Arctic peat soil microbial communities from Barrow, Alaska - NGEE Surface sample 415-3 deep-092012 (SPAdes) | ecosystem: Environmental > Terrestrial > Soil > Wetlands > Peat ...
ATCGTTGCTCTGTCCAATCATTCTTCTCTTCGCCTAATGCTCGGTAGGATAGGCCTGAGGTATTTCGCATGGACTTGGCTCCTAGCGAACCTACCCAGTTTTCAATCATTGTTTTTGTTGGTGGTTTCTCCCTCATATCAACAAACTCATACTCAACCCTGTTATCTGCAAGCCACGTAAAGGCTTTCTTGCACGTACCGCAGCTTGGTATTCCATAAACTTGAATAGGCATAAGGCTAAACCAATCCCGCAATAATATTGACGCTAAGTGCCAGTATTACCGTATTAAAGGCAAAAGACAAAACGCCGTGAATGAGGGCAAGGCGACGCATAGAGGGGGAAGTAATCTGAACATCGGAGACCTGAGAGGTCATCCCAATGACAAAAGAGAAATAGGCAAAATCCAAATAATTAGGAGGTTCGTCACCGGGAAAGTTCAGTCCTCCCGCCTCATCCGAATCTGCACTCTTATTCAGGAGGCCAGCCCGGTAGTAGCGACGAGCATAGTGCAGGGTAAACATCGTATGCACTAAGAGCCAGGAACAGATAATAGCGACAATCGAAACAATTAGGTGACCTACTATGTCCATTGTTAGGTGACTTACCTCCCCTTTTGGCACGCCCGTATTGAGCCCCACAGCCCCAAGACTAACGGTATCTGCAATGAGGACCAAAGTTAAGATGGCAGCTCCACTCTGGTCTTGGTTTGTAGCACTCTGATTCGTCTGAGCTGGGCTGGCTGTGATGATAATGCCCCAGGTCAAAGCCAAAAAGCACATAGTCCCCAAGTTCCAAGCGATGACCAAGCGCGTTTGTATATGGAGCCACACGGGTTGGGCAAAAAAAGCGACTACAGCGACCCCGAACGATATCAGAAGCCGTTGGTGGGCCTCAAGACTCCTAAACAAGACAGGCAAGGATTTCAAGGGTTAATCCAATACCCCTAGATTGTAGCTATTCAGAATGAAAAGCAGCTTAACGAGCAGCTTCCACAAACTGTTTGATGATCGGGGGGAAGATCGTTTGGATTGCTGCGTCACGTCCGGCTAGAGACTCATAGAAGAAAAAAGACATTCCTGAAAATCCGCGCTGACGAACTGCCCAGACTTGTTTTTGAACTACATCCACGGGAATTGGGTTATTTTTCAGACCTTGTAAGATGCCGATCCCGACCGGAATATGACTGCGGGCATCTATCACTTCAGGGCGCTCCAATTCTGTGACAAAGGTCTTGATATCGCCACGGTAAACCTGAAGAACAAGTTCATTGACAAGTCCTCTGCGTTCCCAATTGCGCCAGTCTTGAAGAGAATCTCGATAGGCAACGGGGTAAGGATTGGGAGCAATGGAGATACCAAGATCTCGTTTGCGCGCTTTAATGGCATTAAAAATCCGGACCACCAAGTCTGTTAGCTTATTCGCTCGCCAGCGCATCCATTTAGGATCGCGAGGATTGTTCGGGGGATATTGCCCTTGATTTTCTTTCCAATAGAGCTGGGTCGTATAGGTGTCGTAGCCCAGTTCAACGGGCAAACCGAAATGATCATCTAGCTGAATGCCATCAATGTCGTACTTGGTAACCGTTTCACTGATTGTATCAATGAGGAGTTGCTGTACTTCTGGTTGTAAAGGATTGAGCCAAAGGCGCTGATGTCGTCCCTCCATGACAATCCGAGTACCATCGCGACGCTCTGTAATCCAATGAGGGTGACGACGGACGAGTTCAGAGTCTAAGGGGAGCATAAAACCAGATTCAAACCAGGGGATGACCCTTAATCCTCGAGCATGACCCTGAGCGACCGTTTCTGCCAACATGTCACGCCGCTGTAATCCTGGTTCAGGATGGACCGCACGACCAATGACGCGCTCAGCGGCAGCACTGGGGAACAGCGTATATCCTCCATTCCAAACTGTAGGGTATACCGTGTTGAAGTTCAGCCGGGTAAGACGTTCTAGCGCATTAGTAAGATTCTGCTGGGTAAATAGGACATCACTATCCACATTGGTTAGCCAGACGCCGCGCATCTCAATATCTGCTGTGACCGCAGTAGGTTGGGCCTGGGCAGGGAGGTAGCCCAAAAACAGCAAGAGACCTACAAACGCAACAAAACCACTCCTCACCAAACGTACAAAGGACATCGCATTTGAAATCTACACCAAGAGCACTATAGCGTCTGCGGTATCTTGTCGTCTCTCCTGTATCCATGCACAGAGACCAAAACACAGGGAATCCAAACCTAAAAAAAGGGGATTAGCCTTAAAAATTAGCAAATTTAGGCTTTAGAGCATTTTCCATATTGGGGTTTCTCGGCACGTGTACTTGAGCTACGCTTACAGCTTGCTGGGTGCCAGCTTCTCGGCTGCGCCGGCCGGACACGCTTAGCGCCTGCCGGACACGGCTACGCTCAAACCCCCAACAAATATATTTCAAGCCAGCGAACATCGCTATCCCGAGCTATGGCGTGATTTCTTTCAGTGTTTCCCGTGCTGCGGCAATCGTCCGCTCAATGTCTTCATCGGTATGAGCGAGTGAAGTGAAACCGGCCTCAAATTGGGAGGGAGCCAGATAGATACCCCGCTCCAACATGCCCCGGTGGAAGCGACTGAACTTCTTCAGGTCTGAAGTCTTGGCATCTTCGTAGGATTTCACAGGTTTATCGGTAAAAAATAGCCCGAACATGCCGCTGACTTGAGCGCCCACTGCTGCATGACCGTGATCATGAGCCGCAGCGAGCAAACCCTGATAGAGTTTTGCGGTAATCCGGTCTAAATATTCATAGGTACCCGGACGCTTAAGCAGTTCTAAGGTTTTAATCCCTGCGGCCATAGCCAGGGGATTCCCGGAGAGGGTTCCTGCTTGATACATGGGACCGGCTGGTGCAACCATATTCATAATTTCTTTGCGGCCCCCATAGGCTCCCACAGGCAACCCCCCACCGATCACTTTACCTAAACAGGTCAAGTCGGGTGTCACCCCAAAACGTTCTTGCACACCCCCGTAGGAGATGCGGAAGCCCGTCATCACTTCATCGAAGATCAACAGGGCACCATATTTTTGAGTCAGCGCTTTCAGCCCTTCCAAAAATCCTGGTTCCGGAACGATCATGCCTGCATTCCCGACAATCGGCTCCAGCATGACGGCAGCGACTTGGTCAGGATGAGCCTTTAACAGAGCTTCCACGGCATCCAAATCGTTATAGGGTGCCGTCAAAGTATTGGCAGTAGAGGACTTAGGCACTCCAGGAGAATCCGGTAAACCCAGCGTCGCCACCCCAGACCCTGCTTGCACCAAGAACATATCGCCATGACCGTGGTAGCAACCGCTGAACTTAATCAGAATGTCTCGCCCGGTGAAGGCACGCGCCAGACGCAGTACCGATAAGCAGGCTTCAGTTCCTGAATTGACAAAGCGCACCATTTCAATCGAAGGAACCGCATCGATCACCATCTGGGCAAGGATGCTTTCAGGGACAGAAGGAGCCCCAAAACTGGTGCCTTTTAGCATCGCGGCTTGGAGAGAATCTAAAACTTCAGGATGGGCATGACCGACAATCGCAGGTCCCCAGCTGCCGATGTAATCAATGTACTGGTTGCCGTCCACGTCCCACAGATAAGCGCCTTGAGCCCGGTCGATAAATACAGGCTCTGAACCAACAGACTTAAAAGCTCGCACTGGAGAATTGACGCCCCCAGGCATCAATTCCTTGGCTTGCTGAAAAAATTCTTGAGAACGGGTTGTTTTAAAGGCACTAGTAACCACGGGACTTTCCTTTTGCTCTTTTGTTAAAGGGGGAGGGCATAGAGGATGCAACTCAAGGCATATTATAGGCCGCATGAGATGGAGGTTTAGGAAAAGATGGATACTAGGGCATTGGCCTGATTCTAAACACTGAGAGTTCTTGATGAGCTTAACGCTATATTTCCTGCGGCATGGTGAAACCCCCTATAGCCAGTCAGGCGGCTACTGTGGAGAACTAGACCCTGAATTAACTCCTGAAGGCATGGAGATGGCTCAAGCTTTTGCAAATGCCTACCAGAGCACCCCCTGGACAGCTATTTACGCTAGTCCGATGAAACGCACCATCGCCACAGCTAAGCCCTTAGGAGATGCGGTGGGTCTTGAAATACAGCTACGAGATGGCCTCAAAGAAATTCGCTATGGCCAATGGGAAGGCAAGACTACGGAGTTCGTAAAACAAAACTATGCGGAAGATTATGTCTGTTGGCTGACCGAACCAGCCTGGAATGCTCCAACAGGAGGAGAAACCGCTGTGGAAATTGCCAGTCGGGCATCGCTGGTGGTCGCTGAGATTCAGGAAAAATACCCCACAGGCAATATCCTCGTCGTCTCCCACAAAGCAACGATCCGCATTATTCTCTGCTCCCTTCTTGGTATCGATCTGGGGCGTTATCGGGACCGCATCAATGCCTTGGCCGGTTCAGTCAGCATCATTAAGTTTGAAGTCTATGGCCCGCTCTTAGAAGTACTGGGAGACCGCTCTTATATGGGGGAAGACCTGCGCTCTCGACCCGGAACTTAATGGCTTGCGTTTGGAACTATTCGTTAGATTAATAGAAGTTCAAACCTACAAAAACTGCAGGAGAACCTTCTATGGAAGTTTCCCGACCGAATGCTAGAGAACTCACCCCAGAAGAATTGCAAGAACTCGAAAAATTCAAAAGAATGATTGAGCATGCGGTGGCCAATGGCAAAATTTCCAAAGAAGATATTCAAGACCTCCAAAATGCAGAACTTTCCCATGGAAAGCATAATTCTGAGCTGCTCTATCACGAACTTGAGTTGTACAGGACCCTTGTTACCGAAAAGCTACGGACGGGAGGGCTTGAGTATGACTATTGATTTATCTAGCCAAAACAGACCTTTAACCTTTAAACGCTAAGCAGCCTTTTCCCCCTTTGCGCAGAAGGAGTCTTTTACCTTAGGCCGGCCGCATTTCTGTAAGAGCCTTCTGGATAAGGCTTCTCAGCTTTTGTCGTTACGAATACAAAAAAAGAACAACAAAAAAATAGAACATTAGATTAAAGCTTTTGGAGGATAGGCAGCCCGCTGCAGATCTCCAGATAACATGAACTTCAAGCGTCCTGTCCACCCGTAGGAAATCATCATGCAAACCATACCCGATCCAAAATCCGAATCTTTAACCATAGAAGGAGAAGATGACCGTACGGGTTTGAGTACTGAAACTATTAAACGGGCTATCCTCGATAACCTTTTTTATGTCCAGGGCAAATTCCCAACCATCGCCACCACCCATGATTACTACATGGCCTTGGCCTATACCGTACGTGACCGCTTGCTCCAACACTGGATTAACACAGCGTTTGCCTACACGAAAGACGGCTCCCGAACCGTGGCCTATCTCTCCGCAGAATTTTTGATGGGACCCCATCTGGGCAATAACCTGATCAACCTGGGAATCTATGACCAAGTGAAAGAGGCGGTCCAAGAACTAGGCTTGGATTTTGATGAATTGCTCGAACTAGAGGAAGAACCTGGGCTTGGGAATGGGGGTCTCGGTCGCTTGGCGGCCTGTTACCTCGACTCTATGGCAACCTTGGAAATTCCATCCCTTGGCTATGGCATTCGCTACGAATTCGGCATTTTCAAACAAGATATTCACGATGGCTGGCAAGTCGAAGTCACGGACAAATGGTTGCGTTATGGCAATCCCTGGGAAATTGCCCGTCCTGAATGGTCTGTGGAGGTGAAACTGGGCGGTCATACCGAAGGGTATACCGATGAACATGGGCGCTACCGAGTACGCTGGGTTCCCTATCAAGTTGTGATGGGAATTCCCCATGACACGCCGATTCTAGGTTACAAGGTCAACACTGCCAATACCTTGAGACTTTGGAAAGCAGAAGCTGCAGAATCCTTTGATTTTGCCGCATTTAACTCTGGAGATTACCTGGGTGCTGTTCAGGAAAAGATGGTTTCAGAAAATCTTTCCAAGGTGCTCTATCCCAATGATGATTCTTCTCAAGGCAAACGCTTACGCTTAGCCCAGCAGATTTTCTTCGTATCTTCTTCGTTGCAAGACATGATTCGTATCATGTCCCGCCAAAAGCTATCTGTGGAGAGATTCCATGAGAAGTTTGTGATCCAGTTGAACGATACCCACCCAGCGATTGCCGTCGCTGAGCTGATGCGTCTTTTGATCGACGAGCATGGCATAACCTGGGATACAGCCTGGAATATCACCACCAAAACCTTCGCCTACACCAATCACACCCTGCTGCCAGAAGCGTTGGAACGTTGGCCCATCAGTCTGTTTGGTGAACTGCTGCCTAGACACTTAGAAATCATTTACGAAATCAACAGCCGCTTTCTCGATGATGTCCGAATCAAATTCCCCGAAGAGGATAGCCGTATTGAACGGATGTCGATTATCGATGAACATGGAGAACGCTATGTGCGAATGGCTCATCTTGCCTGCGTAGGGAGTCAAGCTATCAACGGAGTGGCCGCGCTGCACAGTGAATTGATGAAACAGGATGTCCTGCGTGACTTCTACGAAATGTATCCTGCAAAATTCAGTAATAAGACCAACGGGGTGACTCCCCGTCGCTTTATGGTCTTAGGTAATCCCAGACTTACGAAACTGATCACCAGCAAGATTGGCGATAGATGGATTAAGCATCTGGATGAACTCAAGAAACTAGAAGCCTTTGTCGATGACCCGGAATTCTGCCGCGAATTCAAAGATATTAAGCATGCCATCAAAACAGACCTCGCCACCTATATTCAGAAAAACTATGGCCTGGAAATAGACCCCAACTCCCTCTTTGACATGCAATCCAAACGGATTCATGAATATAAGCGTCAGCATTTGAATGCGCTCCACATCATCACGCTCTATAACCGGATCAAAGCGAATCCCGATATTGAAATCACTCCACGCACCTTCCTCTTTGCAGGGAAAGCAGCTCCTGGCTATCACATGGCGAAGTTGATCATCAAGCTGATCACCTCTATCGGCGACGTGGTGAACCGAGATCCCGATGTGCGTGGACGGCTCAAAGTATTGTTCCTGAAGAACTACAGCGTCAAGTTTGCCCAATGGGTTTATCCTGCAGCTGACCTCTCCGAACAAATCTCTACGGCAGGGAAGGAAGCCTCGGGCACAGGCAACATGAAGTTTGCCATGAACGGAGCGCTTACGATTGGGACCCTCGACGGTGCCAACGTTGAAATTCGGGAAGAGGTCGGCGCGGAGAACTTCTTCCTCTTTGGTCTAACGGAGGAAGAAGTCGTCGCCAAGAAAAGACAGGGATACAATCCTCGGGATTACTACGAAAATAATGCTGAGTTGAAGCGCGTGATTGACCGTATTGCCTCTGGTTTCTTCTCCCACGGCGATCCCCAGCTGTTCGCACCTTTGGTAGAGCACTTGTTGCATCACGATACCTACATGCTGTTGGCTGATTATCAGTCTTATATAGAGTGTCAGGAAAAGGTAAGCCAAGCCTACAAAGATCAAGAACAATGGACTCGGATGGCGATTCTGAATGTGGCTCGTATGGGCAAGTTCTCTTCAGACCGTTCTATTCGTGATTACTGCGAAGACTTCTGGAACGTAAAACCTGTCAAGATCACGCTGGAAGACTATATCTGGGAATCAGGACTGAGAAAACAGCCGTAGGCAAAGGGGCCTCACCTCCGCAAAAAGGACTCTATGAGCTTATTCCAGGTGGATAGACTACACTCCAAGTAGAGGGGTGTTGCGCTTTTTGCCACATAGCTCCGGAGGGCGGATCATATGCCCGTTGAAACCGATAACAAACCCACCAAAGATCTCAAGCCGAAGGAGTTCGGAGGCAGTTTGCTCCTTCTCTTGGGGGCTCTGCTTATTCTGAACTTGACGATCATTCCTAGTCTGCTTCCTCATCCACAACAAGTCGAATCTTCCTATAGCGATTTTGTCTCCAAAGTGCAGGCTGGAGAAGTAGACCGGGCCCTGGTTGCTCCTGACCGCATCCAGTATGTACTCAAATCTGACTTGAAAATAGAGCCTGGAGCACCAACAGCAGCAGATAAAAAGATCGAGTCTTACCAACGGATATACACCACCGCCCCGGTAGCCATAGACCTCGATTTGCCGAAAATTTTACGAGAAAACAAGGTTGAGTTCTCAGCGCCTCCTCCCAGCAAAGACGCCTGGCTATCCACCCTCATCGGTTGGGTCGCCCCTCCCTTAATTTTCTTTGGCATTTGGTTTTGGCTGATGACCCGCACGCAGGCAGGGGGCCCAGCAGCTCTGACCGTCGGCAAGAGTAAAGCCCGCATTTATTCTGAAGGAAGTACCGGAGTCACCTTTGCGAATGTGGCAGGCGTCGATGAAGCAAAGGCAGAACTCCAAGAAATTATTGATTTTCTAAAAAATCCAGGTAAATATACTCGCCTAGGGGCGAAAATCCCGAAAGGAGTACTGCTCGTGGGGCCCCCCGGCACCGGGAAAACCCTCTTAGCTAAAGCCGTCGCCGGGGAAGCGGGTGTGCCGTTTTTCAGTATTTCCGGGTCGGAATTTATCGAACTCTTCGTAGGTATCGGTGCGGCAAGAGTGCGGGACCTTTTTGAACAAGCCAAGCAACAAGCCCCCTGTATCGTATTTATTGATGAATTGGATGCCCTTGGTAAGTCTCGGGGTGGCGCTGGTCCTTTTATGGGCGGTAATGATGAACGGGAACAAACCCTCAACCAGCTCCTGGCGGAAATGGATGGTTTCGACACCAATGTAGGGGTCATTCTCCTGGCTGCCACCAACCGTCCGGAAGTGCTGGACCCCGCGCTGAGACGTCCTGGTCGTTTTGACCGTCTAGTTGTAGTAGACCGACCCGACAAAATTGGCCGTGAAGCCATTCTCAAAGTCCATGCGGCCAAGGTCAAGCTGGCTCCAGATGTAGACCTAGGCACAATTGCTATACGCACCCCAGGATTTGCGGGGGCAGATTTAGCTAACTTGGTGAATGAAGCAGCCCTTTTAGCCGCCCGCCGGAATGCCGATACGGTGATGACTGCCGACTTTAATGAGGCGATTGAGCGGGTGATTGGGGGACTTGAGAAAAAATCTCGTATCCTCAATGAGATTGAGAAAAAGACGGTAGCCTATCACGAAGTTGGACATGCTCTGGTGGCAGCCATCATGCCTGGGGCAGGCAAAGTGCAAAAGATCTCGATTGTGCCACGCGGCATTGGGGCGCTGGGGTACACGTTGCAGCTACCGGAAGAAGACCGTTTTTTAATGGTGGAAGATGAAATTCGGGGCCGGATTGCCACGCTTCTAGGAGGCCGTTCCTCCGAGGAAATTATCTTTGGCAAGGTATCCACAGGAGCCAGTGACGATATCCAGAAAGCTACGGATTTGGCAGAACGGACGGTCACTATCTATGGCATGAGTGATGAGTTGGGACCGATAGCTTATGAAAAGACACAACAGCAGTTCATTGAAGGTTATCCCAATCCCCGGCGCTCAGTCGGACCTAAACTTGCCGAAGAAATCGATCGTGAGGTGAAAGAGACGATAGATAGAGCCCACCATATGGCCCTCCTCATTTTAAAGATCAATCAGAAGCTGCTTGAAGAAACAGCTCAAATTTTGCTCCAGAAAGAAGTTTTAGAAGGCCCAGAGTTGCGTAAACAACTTAACCAAGTAGTTATTCCAGAACAGATGGACCTTTGGTTACAGACGGGTGAGCTGGTAGAAGGGACTCCATTGCTGCATACTGCACTGGCTTAATAGGCTAGGAGTGAGGTCTATAGCAGTTAATAGATAAATTAGCTGGGTTATAGATTAAATTCACGATCCAGATTGCTTCCAGTCTGTACTCTCCACTGTTTCCACCGATGGACACTCCTCTGCGGTGAGTTCGTCCGAAAGCAGGCAAGCACTATGCAAGGAGAATAAATCATTTCTGAACAGTAAACCATTTGTCATAGAGCCTTTGATAGGTCCCATTTTCTTTGAGCGTCAACAAGGCTTTATTCACCAGTTCACGATATGGGCTATTCGGAGGGAAAACGATGCCGTAGCTCTCTTCCCGAAAAACCGGACCTACCACCTGCACCTTTCCTTTTCCACCGTGGGCAGAATAGTACAGAAGAACAGGAGCATCAAAAACAACCGCATCCGCTCGCCCTTTGGCAAGAGCCTCATAGGCTTGCTCAATGCGGGGAAACTCCAGTGTTTGAATGTTCTGTTTCAGGAGGAAGGCGGCTGATGTACTACTGGCAATGGTGGCAACACGCTTGCCGGGAAGGTCTTGGGGCCCTTGGATGTTTCCTTGAAGCTGCTGCACGGTAAGGGCCGTAGTTACCGTAGCGGTGAAGACCGCGACAAAAATGACACTCGTAAACATCCACATGATAGCGACTACCCGACCCAGGGCACTGCGTGGCATCGCGTCTGCTTGCGTAGCCAGCGTGGAAGCAGCCCACCAGCACGCCTCGAAAATGCCAGGGAAGTAAGACCTGCTCACAAGCATTCCTTCCTTTCTCCCCCGCTCAGAAAAATAGACCAGGTGAGCGGGTATCAGCACAATTAAGAAGAAGACCCCAACCAGTTGAAACAAAGCCGGAGAGGCAATAACCTTCCATAGGCTGGGACTGTTACTGACAGAATCACTGGGCACTAAAATCTGTAGGCCTGAATCAAAAATAGGCTGAGAGAAATCAAAATTCTGTTCTCGCTCCGCCGTAATCGAGATAGCAGCAATGCCCATATCTG
>Ga0208716_1001074_pt1 | contig 10742 bp, 6 predicted proteins | sample NGESurdeep092012_8_FD_184482 | JGI IMG/M metagenome (GOLD analysis project Ga0208716, IMG submission 184482) | Arctic peat soil microbial communities from Barrow, Alaska - NGEE Surface sample 415-3 deep-092012 (SPAdes) | ecosystem: Environmental > Terrestrial > Soil > Wetlands > Peat ...
GAGGCGCTCCTCGATGGGGTGATCGAGGAGGTTCGCGTCACCGATTCCGGATGGGCCGCCGCCGCGCGCGGTTCGGTGGTCTCCCTGCCGGGCGGTACGAAATCGATCCGACTGGGAACCGTTCTCCTGTACATCCGGAATCCGGACCTTTCCGTTTCGTTCCCGACACGCGTTCGCGCCGCGGGGCGCCTGCACCCCGTGCGCGGGATGGGAAATTCCGGCGAGATCCCGCGGGAATGGACGGCGATGGCGCAGGGGGCCCAATACGCCTTTTCCGCCGACGCCGCGAAAGTCGTCTTCCTCCCGGAAGCGGCGGGGGCGGATCGATGGAGGAGCCCGTTCCCGCGCGCGCGTCGGGAAACCGGGGAGTGGGTCAAGCGGGTCGCAGGGACCACGAACGGCTCCCTGTACCTTCTATCGCTGGCGACCGGAGAGGTTCCGCCGTACTCCCACCCGCTGGTCATGCTCCTGCGCCGGACCGGCCTCGCCCACCTGCTCGCCATATCGGGCGTCAACGTGGCAATCTTCCATATCATCACCGTCTTCCTCCTGCGGGCGGCGATGTGGGCGCTCCGAAGGAGGCACGGAACCCCCGACCTGAACCTTCTGCCGGCGCTCCTCGCGTTGCCGGCGTCCTGGGCCTACGTCTTTCTGGCAGGAGCTCCCACACCGGCAGTACGATCGGCAGGGATGATTACCGTCGCGGTCCTCCTGTGGCACCGGTTGGGGGTCCGCGCCCCCGGGATCGCCTGGACCGGGATGCTTCTCCTGACCCTCGCCGCGTCGCCGACGGAGATCGTTTCCCCTTCATTTCTCCTGTCCTACGGCGCGACCTTTTTCCTCATCGCGAATTACGGCACTCCGCCGAAGGAGGGAGAAGGGGGTTGGCGTACTCGGGCGGCCTGGTGGGTGAAGGAGGCCGTGGGGGCCGCCACCGTCGCGTTCCTCGGGACGCTGCCGGTATCCGCCGCCTTTTTCCAGGCGGTCCCCTCCGGCGCGATCTTGTGGAACGTCCTGTTCGGGCCGATTCTCGGGACGGCGGGAGTCGCAGGGGCGGCCGTCGCGGTGGTCGGGGGGGCGTTCGGCGTCGAACTTCTCGCCCCGGTAGTCCACATCGTTGCGGACGGACTGACGGTCGCTCTATCGCTGCTGGATCGGCTGTCAGGGTCCGGCGCGGGGTGCTTCCCCGTCCCTCCGTCGGGCATCGCGGCACCGGCCCTTTCCATGGCGGCGGCCGTGACGGGGACGATCCTGCTCCTTCGCCGCGGCATGCGGCCGTGGCCCGCTACCGTCCTCTCCGCCGCGCTTTTTCTCGCCGTGATCCACGCCCCCTACGCCGCGCTTCCCCGGCGGGATTTTTCCCTCACGGCGTTGAACGTCGGAAAAGGCGCGTCCCACGTCGTTTCGTTCCCGGGAGGCGGCCACATGCTGATCGACGGCGGGAGCGCCCTCCGCGGGAACGCGGGAGAGCGCGTGGTTCTTCCGTTCCTGCGGGACCAGGGAATCCGGCGGATCGACGTCCTCGCGTTGACCCACCCCCACGAGGACCATTACGGTGGCGCGGCGGCGGTTCTTGCCGCGCTGCCGGTCCGCGAGATCTGGATCCCCGAAGGGGTTCCGCGGGAGGCGTTCGGTCCTGCTGTCGCCTCATATACAGGGCCTGTGCGGACCGTTCGGGCGGGGATCCGGGAACGGTTCGGCGGAGCCGAAGTCGTCGTGCGGGCTCCCGCGAATCCGGGGGAGGGAGGGAAGGCGAATGAACTGGGGATGGTTCTTGAGATCCGATTTGGTATCCTGTCGATCTGGCTCCCGGGGGATGTGGAAGGTGGGCCTTCCGTCTGGGGACGGTCTCCGGCGGAAGAGGGTGAACGGAGGGTCCTGTTCCTGCCCCACCACGGTTCCCCGGGGGCGGATCCCGCGGGATGGGCCGCGTTCTGCGGCCCGAACGCCGTGGTCGCGCAAAATAGCCGTTGTTTCACCGGGGGGAATCTGATACGTTCGCCTCAACGTTTCGTGTTGGAAAACGGAGCGTTTACGGTCCGTTCCGACGGCAGGGGGATCTTGTTGGCGCAGTCAGGTCACAGTGGGGTGTGGAAATGCCTTTGGCGGCTGATGTGACGGATTCCTTCCCGGGGATCGTCCCGCGCGGGGCCGGAGCGGGCCGATGACCGCCCAACGCGTCCTGATCCTCGCCTCCGACGCGAAGCGCATCGAGGACATGGTCCGGGTTCCGTCCGTGAAGGGCGTGCACTTCTCGATCCTCTCCGACTGGAAAAGCGGCGCGGAAGCCCTCCGCAAGGAAAATTTCTCCGTCATCGTCGCCCGGAAATTCTCGAAGGAGCAGGGGACCGATGTTTACGTGGCCGACCTCCTCGCGCTCGCTCCCAAGACCTCGATCATCCTCATCCTCGGGGAGAAGGAAGGCCCGTCGGTTCTCGACGCCCTGAAAGGCGGAGTGTCCGAGATCCTCTTCGAGGAATCCCTGGCACATACCCTCGTCCCGTGCGTCGAAAAATACCTCTTCTCCGGCTACGGCCTGCTCCGGAGAATGTCGCTCGACGAACTGTTCGACTTCTGCATCCCGGTGATCACCTCTACGGACATGGGGCTGCTGGCCACCACGATCCTCGAAAAGTTCCGCGAGTCGCTGGGAGCTTCCTTCGGCATCCTTTTCCGGGGCGGTGAGAAGGGAGGGGGACCGTGCGCGTTCCTCGCGTCCCTTGGGTTCGCCGATGAAATCGTCCCTGTCGCTTTCCTCCGGCGCTTCGGGGAGGCGCTGGCGACGCCAGGTCCGGGCCCGACCGTGACCCACGCCGACACGCTGAACGCGTCCGGCGGCGCGGATTTCCTCCTGGAGAACCGCATCCTTCTCTCCGTGCCCTTCGACCTTGCCCCAGGGACCCGGGTGTACGCCGTGCTGGGGCTGCGGGGCACCCCCGACGCGGAGGTCCTCAACTCTCTACTCCTGAACTTCTTCCAGCGGCAGGCGCGCCTTGCCCTGATCAACGCGGAGCGCAGCGCGCAGGCGCAGAGCCTGATCTACATCGACGACCTCACGAAGCTCTACAACGGCAGATACCTCAACGTGGTCCTCGACCGGGAGATGAAGCGGTCCGAACGGTATCGGAACTTCTTCTGCGTCCTCTTCATGGACATCGACTTTTTCAAGCGGGTCAACGACGCCCACGGGCATCTTGTCGGCAGCCGCGTGCTGGTGGAGGTGGGGACGGTCCTTCGCGCCTGCGTCCGGGATTCCGACACGGTGGTCCGCTACGGCGGGGACGAGTTCGTCGTCCTCCTCGTCGAGACCAACGCCGACGAGGCGATGATCGTCGCGGAGCGGATGCGGAAGATGGTCGAGGCGGAGTCGTTCGTCAAGGTCGCGGGGCTCACGATCCGGTTGACGATCTCCATCGGGATCGCCGCGTTCCCCGAGCACGCGACCACGAAGCAGACCCTGCTCAACCTCGCGGACCAGGCGATGTACCGCGGGAAGGAATCCACCCGGAACGTCGTCTACCTGGCCCACGCCCAGAACGTCCCATGACTTTGGCGACCGTCCGGGGGATGAAGGACATCCTTCCCCCCGAGTCCGAGCGGTGGGCGGCTCTTGAGGCGTCGTTTCGCGCCCACGCCGGGCGGTACGGCTTCCGGGAGATCCGGACCCCCCTGTTGGAGCGCACCGAGCTTTTCGCGCGGGCCGTAGGAGAGACCACGGATATCGTCGAGAAGGAGATGTACACCTTCACCGACCGCTCCGGGGAGAGCCTCACGGTGCGCCCCGAGGGGACCGCGTCGGTGGTACGGGCGTTCCTCGATCACCGGCCCGGTGCGGGCGAGGGACCGGTCCGCCTCTTCTACATCGGGCCGATGTTCCGGCACGAGCGCCCGCAGAAGGGGCGGCTGCGGCAGTTCCACCAGATGGGCGCGGAGCTGTTCGGCACCGACGCCCCGTACGCCGACGCCGAGACGATCGCGTTCCTGCACGGATTCCTCACGGGGGTGGGCCTCGTCGGGGTATCCCTCGAACTCAATTCGCTCGGCGACCCGGAGTGCCGTCCCGCCTACCATGCTCGGTTGACGGAATACCTCGCGGCGCGCGACGGCGAGCTGTGCGACGACTGCCGGCGGCGGCGGGAGCGGAACCCGCTGCGGGTGCTTGACTGCAAGGCGGAGCGGTGCGTACGCGCCACGGCGGAAGCGCCGTCGATCCTCGATTCCCTGTGCGGCGCGTGCCGCGACCACTTCGCGGCGGTGGAGGACGCCCTCTCCTGGGCCGGGGTCCCTTTTTCGCGGAACCCGCGCATGGTCCGCGGACTCGACTATTACCGGCGCACCACGTTCGAGTTCGTGATCCCCGGGATGGGCGCCCAGAACACCGTGGCGGCCGGCGGGCGGTACGACGGGCTCGCGCAGTTGCTCGGCGGGAAGGATCGCGTGCCCGCCATCGGTTTCGCCATCGGGGTGGAGCGGCTGTTGATGCTCCTCGGCGAGGGGACGGACGCCTCCCCCGCGGCCGATGTTTTTCTGGTCACCACATCCCCGGCGCTTCTCCCGGAGGCGTTCCGGCGGAAGATGGAGCTTGTGTCGGCGGGCGTCCGCGCCGACATGGACTATGAGGGGCGAAGTCTGAAAAGCCAGTTCCGGCGCGCGGACCGCTGCGGCGCGAAGGTGGTCCTCGTCCTCGGCGAGGAAGAAGGGCGTCGGGGCGCGGTGGGCTATCGGGACATGGCGAAGGGAATCCAGGAAGAGATCCCCGCGGAGGAGGCGATGTGTCGCCTTCGCGGTGAACCCAAGGAGGGTTGACGTTGGACACGTTTCTGCCGGAACACAAAAGGACTGTCTACTGCGGCCGGCTCCGGCCGGAGGATATCGGCAAGGAGGTCGTCCTGTGCGGCTGGGTCCACCGGCGGCGGGACCACGGGGGGCTCGTGTTCGTCGACCTGCGCGACCGGGAGGGGTTGGCGCAGGTCGTGATCGATCCCGTCACCTCTCCGGAAGCGCACGCGAAGGCCGACGCCCTGCGGGTGGAGTACGTCCTTTCGGTGCGAGGCGTCGTCCGCCGCCGCCCCGCGGGCACGGAAAACCCGAACCTCCCGACGGGGGCCGTGGAGATGTCGGCGACCGCGCTCGCGATTCTGAACGAGTCGAAACCGATCCCCTTCTCGCTCGAGGACGACTCCGACGTTGCCGAAAACGTCCGCCTCAAGTACCGCTATCTCGATCTCCGACGGCCGTCGATCCAGGCGATGTTCATGAAACGCGCGGTCCTTGCCCGTTCCGTGCGGGAGTACTTCTTCGAGAACGGATTCCTCGAAGTGGAGACGCCGGTGCTGACCAAGAGCACTCCCGAGGGGGCGCGGGACTACCTGGTGCCGTCCCGCGTCAATCCGGGGATGTTCTACGCCCTTCCCCAGTCCCCGCAACTGTTCAAGCAGATCCTGATGATCGCCGGGTACGACCGGTATGCGCAGATCGTCAAGTGCTTCCGGGACGAGGACCTGCGAGCCGACCGGCAGCCCGAGTTCACGCAGATCGACGTCGAGATGTCGTTCATCGACCGGGACGACATCTTCCTCATGATGGAGGGGCTCATGGCCCGCGTCTTCCGCGACGTTCTCGGCGAAGAGATCCGGAAGCCGATCCCCCGGATGAGCTATCACGAGGCGATGGACCGTTTCGGGGTCGACAAGCCCGACACCCGGTTCGGGCTGGAAATCACGGACCACACGGCGCTCCTGTCGAAGACCGACTTCCGGGTCTTCGCCGAGGTGGCGGCGCGCGGTGGGGTGATCCGGGGGATCACGGCCCCCGGTCTGGCCGAATCGAGCCGCTCCGAGATCGCCGCGCTCGAAGAGGTGGCGAAGATCGGGGGGGCCTCCGGCCTTGCCTCGTTCAAGGTGACCGAGTCGGGGCTGACCTCCTCCCTGGCGAAGTTCTTCCGCGCGGAGCAGATGGCCACCCTGCGGGAGGAGAGCGGCGCGAAGCCGGGGGACCTGATCCTCCTGGTCGCCGATTCGTTCGACGTGGCGTGCTCCTCCCTCGGACGCCTCCGCCTCCACCTCGGGGAAAAGCTCGGGATGATCGACCCCTCCCTGCACCACCTGTTGTGGGTGACCGACTTCCCGCTCCTCGAGTGGGACAAGGAGGAGAAGCGGTGGGGGGCGATGCACCACCCGTTCACGGCGCCGCTGGACGAGGATCTCCCGCTGCTCGCGACGGATCCCGGGAAGGTCCGCGCCAAGGCGTACGACATGGTGCTGAACGGCTCGGAGATCGGCGGTGGAAGCATCCGAATCCACCGAAAGGACGTCCAGTCGCGGATGTTCGATCTGCTGAACATCGGACCGGAGGATGCAAGGGTGAAGTTCGGGTTCCTCCTCGAAGCGTTGGAGTTCGGCGCGCCGCCGCACGGCGGGATCGCCTTCGGGCTGGACCGGCTGGCGATGCTCTTCTCGCGCGCGAAATCGCTTCGCGATGTGATCGCCTTCCCGAAGACCCAGAAGGCGACATGCCTAATGACGGATGCCCCGTCAGGGGTCGACTTGAAACAGCTGCGCGAGCTTTCGATCCGGGTGACGGTGCCGGAGAAGAAGTAGCCCGCGCCGGAGAGGCGCCATGCTCCCTGGTGAACTGTTCCATCCCGGATCGGTCGCCGTCGTCGGGGCGTCCCGAAACCCGGAGAAAGTCGGGTACGCGGTGTTCGCCAACCTCGTGCAGGCCGGGTTCCGGGGGAAGATCTACGGGGTGAATCCCGGCGGCGGAGAGCTTTTCGGCCACCCGCTGTACCCGTCCATCGACGCGATCCCCGGGACCGTCGACCTGGGCGTCTTCGTCGTCGCACCGAGCGCCATCCTCGAGGGGATTCCCCGGCTCGCGGCGAAGGGGATGCGCGCGGGGATCGTCATCTCCGCCGGATTCAAGGAGATCGGAGGGGCGGGGGTCGCCCTCGAGCGATCCCTGCGCGAGGCGGCGACATCCGCGGGTGTCCGTGTGCTCGGCCCCAACTGCCTCGGCCTGATCGACACGCACTCCTTGCTGAACGCGTCGTTCTCCCGAGGGACGCCCCCGAAGGGCTTCATCTCCTTCTTCTCCCAATCCGGGGCGCTCGCCACCGCGGTGCTCGACTGGGCCATCGGCCGGAACATCGGCTTCTCCAAGTTCGTGAGCCTCGGGAACAAGGTCGACATCTCGGAGTCGGACATCCTTGAGTACCTCGCCGATGATCCGTTGACACGGGTCATCCTCGGGTACGTGGAGAGCATCGACGACGGCCGGCGGTTCCTGCGCGCCGCCCGTCACGTGACGCCCCGCAAGCCGGTCATCATCGTGAAGGCGGGAGCCACCGCCGCGGGCGCGCGCGCCGCCTCTTCCCACACCGGCAGCCTCGCCGGGTCCGACCACGCCTACGCGGCGGCGTTCCGGCAGGGCGGGGTGCTCCGGGCGGGGACGGTGGAGGATCTCTTCGACCTTGCCCTCGGATTCGCGATGCAGCCGCTCCCCCTGGGGGATCGGCTGCTGATCCTGACGAACGCGGGTGGTCCGGGGATCCTCGCGGCGGACACGGCGGAGCGACTCGGCATTCCCCTCGCCGGGGTCTCCGCCTCCCTTCGGGAGAGGATCCTTCCCGCGGTGCCGCCCACGGCGAGCCTGGCGAACCCGGTGGACATCATCGGGGACGCCCGTGCGGACCGGTACAGGAGTGTCCTCTCGGCGCTCCGGGACGAGCCGTCGGTCGACGCCGTCCTCGTCCTGCTGACGCCGCAGTCGATGACGGAGCCGGAGGAGACCGCGAGAGCGACCGTTTCCGCCTTCGCCGGCTCCGACAAGACCGTGCTCGCCTCCTTCCTCGGCGAGGCAACGGTGGCCACGTCGCGGCGGATCCTCAGCGACGGCGGCGTTCCCAACTACGCGGTACCCGAGCGTGCGGTGCAGACCCTTTCCGCGATGCTTCGATACTCCCGCATCCGGTCGGGGGGCGAAACGGGGGAGGAGGAGGCCCCGTCGGTCCCCCCGGAAAACGCGAAGCGCCTCGTGGGCGAAGCCCTTGCCGAAGGGCGGAGAGCGCTCGGGGAGGAGGAGTCGCGCGGGATCCTCGAAGCGTACGGTTTCACCTTCCCGCGCCACGCCTTCGCCGGGACGAGCGACGCCGCCGTCGCGGCGTACCGGGAGATGGGGTGCGCGTCCGTGGTGATGAAGATCGTCTCTCCGCAGGTTTCGCACAAGACCGATGTCGGGGGTGTGCGTCTCGACCTTCGCGGCGAGGAAGACGTGGCCCGGGCCTTCATGGAGATCACCTCTACCGTCCGCCGGCTGGCTCCATCGGTCTGGATCGACGGCGTGTCGATCCAGGAGATGGTCACGGGGGGCAGGGAACTCATCGTTGGGATGAGCCGCGACCCCCAGTTCGGTCCGCTCCTGATGTTCGGACTGGGCGGTATCTACGTGGAAGTGCTGAAGGACGTCTCGTTCCGGGTGGCCCCGGTTTTACGGCGCGACGCCGAAGAGATGGTCCGGGAGATCCGCGCCTGGCCTCTCCTCGCGGCATACCGGGGCAGCGAACCCGCGGACGAGGGTGCGATCGTGGAGGCGCTGCTCCGGGTATCGCGCCTGTCGTGCGACTTCCCGGAGATCCAGGAACTCGACATCAACCCGTTGCTGGTCCTTCCGAAAGGAAAAGGCATCCGGGCGATCGATTGCCGGATGACCATCACGGAGGCCCCATGAAGCTCTATATCGCGTCGACGTCTTCGTTCGCGGGAAAGACCCTCCTGGCTCTCGCCCTTGGGACGATCTGGAGGGAAGCGGGGGTGAAGGTGGGGTACGTAAAGCCTCTCGGAAAGATCCCGGTGATGCGGGAGGGACGGCTGGTCGATGAGGATGCGGCGTTCCTGGCGGACGCGCTGGCCCTGGAGGCGCCGTTGGACGCGGTTTGCCCCGTCGTGATCACCCAGGACCTGATGATGGCCGCATGGCGCGGCGAGGAGTTGCAGCTTCGCGGCAGGATCTCCGCCGCCGTGCACGACGCCGAGGCGCGGTCCGAGGTGCTGCTCGTCGGGGGGACCGCGAACCTCCGGGACGGCATCTTCCTCGGGCTCTCTCCGCTGGAGTTCATCGTGAACTACGACTGCCGCGTCGTGCTCATCGACCGGTTCGATGGGGAGAAATCGATGGATCAGGTCCTGTCGGCGGTCGAAACCCTGGGGCCGCGGTTCCTCGGCGTGGTCTTCAATCGCGTCAAGCCGTCGCAGGAAAAATTCGTCCAGGAAACGGTGATCCCCTTCTTCGGAGCGCGGGGAGTGCGCGTGCTGGGATTCATCCCCTCGGACCCCGTGCTCGGGAGCGTGAGCGTCCGGGCGCTGGCGGATTCCCTCTCCGCGACCTTCGTGTGCGGCGGGGAAGACTCCGGAAAGGGGATGATCGAGCGTTTCTGCGTGGGCGCGATGGACGTGGAGAACGCCCTTCGGGTCTTCCGGAGGATCTCCCGGAAGGCGGTGGTCACCGGCGGGTACCGCACGGATATCCAGCTGGCCGCGCTCGAGACCGATACGGTGTGCCTGGTGCTGACCGGCGGCGTGACGCCGAACGAGCTCATCCAGGCCCGCGCGCGGGAGAAGGGGGTGGCCATCCTGACCGTGGCCGAGGATACGATGGCGACGGTGGACCGGTTCGAGAATCTGCTCGGCCGCCTCCGGATCCGGGAACCGGAAAAGATCCGTCGCGGCATCGAGCTGGTGCGCTCCTCCGTGGACACCACCGGGCTGCTGTCATTGTGCCGGCGTCCCTCTTGACATCCCGCGGACCTTTGTATACGGTATGCAAGGTTTGGGGGACCCTTCCCCATATTCTCATCCGCAAATCCCATATTATTTTCTCGCTGATGGAGGAAGAAATGGCCATCTTCAAGAGTTTGATTCCGTCCATGGGCAGGGTGCGATGAGCCGGAAAAAGATTACGGTCATCGGAGCGGGAAACGTCGGTGCGACGACCGCGCAGCGGTTGGCCGAGAGGGACTTCTGCGACGTCGTGCTCGTCGACATCGTCGAGGGGATGCCGCAGGGGAAGGCGCTCGACCTGATGCAGTCCGGCCCGGTCTACGGGTACGACAGCAAGGTCACCGGGACCAACGGGTACGAGGAGACGGCCGGGTCCGACATCGTCGTCATAACGTCCGGGCTTGCGCGCAAGCCGGGGATGAGCCGCGACGACCTCCTCAAGGTCAACGCGGGGATCGTGAAGGACGTGACCCGTAAGGCGATCGCCAAGTCCCCCCAGGCGCTGATCATCGTCGTGTCGAATCCCCTCGACGCGATGACTTACGTGGCGTACAAGCACAGCAAGCTCCCGGCCAACAAGGTGATCGGCATGGCGGGGATCCTCGACTCCGCCCGTTTCCGGGCGTTCATCGCCATGGAACTGGGCGTCTCCGTGCGCGACGTGACGGCCTTCGTCCTGGGCGGCCACGTCGTCTTGGCCGCGGAGATCCTCGGTGGGCGCCGCCTGGGGATCCGCATCGAACGCGACACCCTGATGTTCTTCGACCTGGACAGTCGTGAGCTTGCTTCTGGTACGGATGAACCCGCTCAGTCAGGACAAGATCGTCCGGCTGCGTGCCTCGCTGCGAGCTGATATCGACGTCGTACAGGTGAGGTCGCAGGAGCGCAGAGATCACTAATGGACCATTATTGGCCAAGCGAATCGAAATCGGCAGCGGCTCGGGGTACGCAGGGTAACAACCGGTC
>Ga0208716_1001077_pt1 | contig 10699 bp, 13 predicted proteins | sample NGESurdeep092012_8_FD_184482 | JGI IMG/M metagenome (GOLD analysis project Ga0208716, IMG submission 184482) | Arctic peat soil microbial communities from Barrow, Alaska - NGEE Surface sample 415-3 deep-092012 (SPAdes) | ecosystem: Environmental > Terrestrial > Soil > Wetlands > Peat ...
ACGGGGGCGCAGACCCGGAGAATCGTGGTTACGGTCCTTGGCTGACTGACGAGCTTTCCCCTCGCCCTATGCCTCGCCCGCCTAGGACTTGAACGGCTTAGAAGGGTAAAATCGCGGCCATGAACGCGGTTGCCGAAATCAGGGACATCAAGCTCTACATGCGCCAGGTGGGCGAACAGGCGCGCGCGGCGGCGCGCCTGCTGGCGCGCGCGGACACGGCCACCAAGGACCGCGCCCTCGTCGCCGCCGCCGCCGCGATACGGCGCGACGCGGCGCGGCTGCTCGCCGCCAACGCCGAGGACGTGGCCGAAGCGCGCGCCCATGGCCTCGCGCCGGCGTTGCTCGACCGGCTCGCCCTCACCCCCGCCGGCGTACAAGACATGGCCGAGGGCCTGGAGCAGATCGCGCGCCTGCCCGATCCGATCGGGGCCATCACCGAACTGCGCGAGCGCCCGAGCGGCATCCGCGTCGGCCGCATGCGCGTGCCGCTCGGCGTGATCGGCATCATCTACGAGTCGCGCCCCAACGTCACCGCCGACGCCGCGGGGCTGTGCTTGAAGTCGGGCAACGCCGCCATCCTGCGCGGCGGCAGCGAAGCGCTGCGCTGCAACCGCGCGATCGCCGCGTGCATGCACGAGGGCCTCGATGCGGCCGCGCTGCCGCGCACGGCGATACAGGTGATCGCGACCACCGACCGCGCCGCGGTGGGCGAGCTGCTCACGATGAACCGGTACGTCGACATCATCGTGCCCCGCGGCGGCAAGGGCCTGATCGAGCGCGTCATGGCCGAATCGCGCATCCCGATGATCAAGCACCTCGATGGCGTCTGCCACGTGTATATCGACGATGCGGCGGACCTGGACAAGGCGATACGCATCGCCGACAACGCCAAGACCCAGCGCTACGGCACCTGCAACACCATGGAAACGCTGCTGGTGGCGGAAGGCGTGGCGGCGAAGGTGCTGCCGCCGCTCGCGAAAATCTATTTCGACAAGGGCGTGGAGCTGCGCGGCGACGAGCAATCGCGGAAAATCGTGCCCGGGATCAAGCCCGCGAGCGAGGACGACTGGTACGCCGAATATCTCGCCCCCATCCTGGCGGTGCGCGTGGTGAAGGACCTGGACCAGGCGATGGACCACATCGCCAAGTACGGCTCGGCGCACACCGACGCCATCGTCACCGAGGATCGGGAAAAAGCGCAAAGGTTCCTGCGCGAGGTCGATTCGAGCTCGGTGATGGTCAACGCCTCGACGCGCTTCGCCGACGGCTTCGAGTACGGCCTGGGCGCGGAAGTGGGCATTTCCACCGACAAGCTGCACGCGCGCGGGCCGGTGGGGCTGGAAGGCCTCACCTCGCAGAAATACATCGTGCTCGGCGACGGGCAGATCCGGACATAATGCAGCTCGTCTGGTATTTCGATTTCATTTCGCCCTACTCGTATCTGCAGTTCGAGGCATATCCCGAGCTGATGCAGACGGCCGAGCTGCGCCCGGTGCTGTTCGCCGGGCTGCTGAATCACTGGGGCGGCAAGGGTCCGGCGGAGATACCGGCGAAGCGCTTGCAGACCTATCGCTACACTTACTGGCAGGCCGGCCAGCACGGCATCACCATGAGCTATCCGCCGGCGCACCCGTTCAATTCGATTCACGCGCTGCGCCTGGCGATCGCGCTCCATTGCCGCTTTGATGCGATCAAGACCATTTTCGAATTTATCTGGAAGGAAGGCCGCTCGGTGAATGACGAGTGGCCGGCGCTGGTCGAACGGCTCGGCCTCAACACCGCCGCTGCCGATGCCCTGATCGCCGAGCAGCGCGTGAAAGACGCGCTCGCCGCGAACGGCCGCCAGGCGATCGATCGCGGCGTGTACGGCGTGCCGACTTTCGACACCGGCAAGGAGCTGTTCTGGGGCCTGGACGCCACCGACATGCTGCTCGATTATCTCGAAGACCCCAGCGTATTCGATGAGCCGGAGATGCGGCGCATCGCCAATCTGCCCATCGGCGCCGCGCGCAAGATTTGAGCGACTTCAAGCTGAACGCCGCCAACCGGAACGCCTCGAACGTGGACGCCATCGGCATCCTCGGCGGCACCTTCGATCCGGTTCACCTGGGCCATGTCGCGCTCGCCGAAGCGGCGCTGGCGCAGCTGCCGCTCGGCGAAGTGCTGTGGATGCCCTCGGGCAGCCCCGGGCATCGCGCCTCGCCCGCAGCGAGCGCGCGCGACCGGCTGGCGATGCTCAGGCTCGCGACCGAAGGCAATTCGCGCTTTCGCATCGACGCCGCCGAACTCGAGTCTAGCGAGCCCACCTACACCGTGCATACCCTCACCAGGCTGCGCGCGCAACTGGGGAACGAACAGCCGCTGGTGCTGCTCCTCGGCAGCGATTCTTTCCTGAGCCTGCCGACCTGGCTGCGCTGGCGCGAGCTGTTCGATCTGGCGCATATCGCCGCCGCAGTCCGGCCCGGGCATGTCCCCAGCGACGGCGGGCCGGCATCCGAGCTGGCGGCGGAGATCGCGCGCCGCTCGGCGCGGGGCGAACAGCTGGCTGCAAGCGCGGCGGGCAGGATCGCGCGCTTCGACATGCCGCCGATGGACGTGTCGTCATCGGCCATCCGCGCAAAGCTTGCCGCGGGGGAGGACACGCGCCATTTGCTCCCCGCCGCGGTTCTCGCTTATATTCGGTCGCAACATCTCTACCTAAAGGAGAAACGCAAAGCCTAATGGATATCCGCAAAATGGAAAAAGCGGTGGTTGCCGCACTCGAAGACATCAAGGGCCGCGACATCGTCGTGCTCAAAGTCGCCCACCTCTCGCCCTTGTTCGAGCGCATGATCATCGCCAGCGCCGACTCGACGCGCCAGGTCAAGGCGCTCGCCGACAATGTGGTGCAGAAGTTGAAGGCGCTCGGCGCCCACGTGATCTCGGTGGAAGGCGAGCAGACCGGGGAATGGGTCCTGGTCGACCTCGGCGCCATCATTGTTCACGTGATGCAGCCCACCGTCCGCCAGTACTACAACCTGGAAGAGCTGTGGAACCAGCCCGAGCCGAAAAAACCGCGCGCGCGCAAGAAGGCGGCGCAATCGCATTCGGCCGCCGGCTGAGCACGCGCGCAAGCCCCCCAATGAAACTCGTCGTGATAGCCGTCGGCACGCGCATGCCATCCTGGGTGGTCGATGGCTACCGCGAATACGCGAAGCGCATGCCGCCGGGCACGGCGCTCGAGCTCGTCGAGATCAAACCCGAAGCGCGCACCAGCGGAAAGACCGTGGCGCAAATGCTCGCCGCCGAAGCCCAACGCATCAGCGCCGCGCTGCCCAAGGGCGGCCGCGTGATCGCGCTCGATGAGCGCGGCAAGGAGTTGAGCACCTGCGGCCTCGCGGTGCAGATCGAGGCCTGGATGCAGGAACGCGGCCCGGTGGTGTTTCTGATCGGCGGCGCGGACGGCCTGGACGCTGCCTTGAAAAAGACCGCCGCCATGCAACTGCGCCTGTCGGGCATGACGCTGCCGCACGGGCTCGCGCGGGTGCTGCTGGCGGAGCAACTGTATCGCGCGCTGAGCATCATCGGCGGCCACCCCTACCACCGCGAGTGAACATAGTGGCCGGCCAATCCTACTTCTACCTCGCCTCGCGCAGCCCGCGCCGGCGCGAACTGCTGCACCAGCTCGGCGTCGATCACCAGGTGCTGACCCAGCGCATCAAGCCGGACCGCGGCCCCGACGTGAACGAAGATCCGCTGCCCGGGGAAAAACCGCGCGACTATGTGCTGCGCGTGTGCCGCGACAAGGCCGAGAGCGGCTGGCTGCGCGTCGTGCAGCGCAAGCTGCCCGTGCGCGGCGTGCTCGCCGCCGACACCACCGTATGCATCGGCGACGAAATCCTCGGCACCCCGGCGGATGCGGCCGCGGCCGCCGATTTTCTTACGCGCCTGTCGGGCCAGGAGCACGAGGTGCTCACGGCCGTCGCGTTCAAATTCGGCGAGCGCATGGAAACCGAGCTGTCGGCGACCGCGGTGCGCTTTCGCACGCTCGAGCCGGCCGAGATCGAGCGTTACGTGGCCAGCGGCGAGCCCATGGACAAGGCCGGCGGCTACGGCATCCAGGGCCGGGCCGGGGCATTCATCACCGAGATCCGCGGCAGTTATTCCGGCGTGATGGGACTGCCGCTGTACGAGACCGCGCAGCTGCTCAAGCGCTTCGGCATCTTGCCCGCCGCCTGAGGCCGGTCGCGCCGATGATACGGGAGGCACGCCCTTGTGGGAGCGAGCTTGTGCCCCGAAGGTCTCGATCCCCCTTGAGGGGAAAATCCCCTTGGGGGACTCGCGGATGCCGTTCACGAGTCCCCCAAGGGGATTTCCTTCGGGGCACAAGCTCGCTCCCACAGTAGATTGGCCCGCAGCGGGTCTCCTGCGTCCAGCGGTCTGGACTACCTTGATAGTAGAATGCCCGCATGAGCGAAGACATTCTGATCAACGTCACGCCGCAGGAAACCCGGGTCGCCGTGATGCACAGCGGCGTCACGCAGGAGCTGCACATCGAGCGCGCCGCGAGCCGCGGGCTGGTGGGCAATATCTACATGGGGAAGGTCGCGCGCGTGCTCCCCGGGATGCAGTCGGCGTTCGTCGAGATCGGCCTGGAGCGCGCCGCCTTCCTGCACGTCGCCGACATCTGGGAGGAGCGCCCGGGCGGCCATGGCAACGGCGAGCCCGGAAAGGCGCCGCAGAAGCCGATCGAAAAAATCCTCGCCGAGGGCCAGCCGCTGCTGGTGCAGGTGATCAAGGACCCGATCGGCACCAAGGGCGCGCGCCTCTCGACCCAGGTCAGCATCGCCGGCCGGATGCTGGTGCACCTGCCGCAGGATCCGCACATCGGCATCTCGCAGCGCATCGAGGACGAAAGCGGGCGAGCGCTGCTGCGCGACAAGCTGCAGCAGATGCTGCCCGCGGACGAAAAAGGCGGCTTCATCATCCGCACCGTGGCCGAGACCGCCACCGACGCCGAGCTGCTGAACGACATCCAGTACCTGAGGAAGCTGTGGCAGAACCTGCGCGCGAAGACGCAGTCTTCGCCCGCGCCCGCGCTGCTGCACCAGGACCTGTCGCTGGCGCAGCGCGTGCTGCGCGATTTCGTCAACGAGAACACCGATCGCATCCTCATCGATTCGCGCGAGAATTTCCTCAAGCTGCAGGCGTTCGCGCGCGACTACACGCCGAACGTGCTCGAGCGGCTCGAACACTACACCGGCGAGCGGCCGCTGTTCGACCTGTACAACGTCGAGGAGGAGATCGAGAAGGCGCTGGCGCGCCGGGTCGAGCTCAAGTCCGGCGGCTACCTGATCATCGACCAGACCGAGGCGATGACCACCATCGACGTCAACACCGGCGGCTTCGTCGGCGTGCGCAATTTCGACGACACCATTTTCAAGACCAACCTCGAGGCGGCGCAGGTGATCGCGCGCCAGCTGCGCCTGAGGAACCTCGGCGGCATCATCATCGTCGACTTCATCGACATGGAAAACGAGGAGCACCGGAACGCGGTGCTGGCCGAATTCAACAAGGCGCTCGCGCGCGACCGCACGCGCATGACGCTGAGCGGCTTCACCCAGCTCGGCCTGGTGGAGATGACGCGCAAGCGCACGCGCGAATCGCTGGCGCACGTGCTGTGCGAGCCCTGCCCCACCTGCGGCGGCAGGGGCCAGGTCAAGGCCGCGCGCACCGTGTGCTACGAGATCCTGCGCGAGATCCTGCGCGAGTCGCGCCAGTTCAGCGCGCGCGAGTTCCGCATCCTCGCGGCGCAGGTAGTCATTGACCTGTTTCTGGAAGAAGAGTCGCAGTCGCTCGCCATGCTCGAGGACTTCATCGGCAAGCCGGTGTCGATGCAGGCCGAATCGAGCTACAGCCAGGAGCAGTTCGACATCGTGCTCCTGTGAGAACGAAGCGTGGCCGACCATAAACTCTCAGCCAAGGAAGCCGCCCTGATCGCGCAAGCGCGCGCGGAGCTGGAAAAAAAATCAGCCGTTCAGGCAGGCACGGCGGCAACCGCGCCGGTTGCGCGCGCCGCGCCGCACGGATCCAACCCGCCCGTTGCCCGCGCCGACGCAACTGCGGCGATTGCGCGCGTCGAACGCGCAACGCCGGCTGCAACCATCGAACCGGCTGCGCCGGCCGCCGTTAAACCGGTTGCGCCTGACGGCGCGACGCCCAAGACTCGCCTTGATCCCGCAGAGCGCGTGGCCGCGCTGATGGCCGCCGCGCGCGCCGAAACGGAGCGCCAGCGGCGGCGGCACAAAACGCTCTACCTGTGGGTTCCGGTTGCCGTCATGTCGGTCACCGCACTGTGGACGCTGTTGCGGATGTGGCACAAGCTGTGACGGCGGCCCGGGGCGAGCTCGTGGGAGCGAGCTTGTGCCCCGAAGGTCTCGATCCCCCTTCCTCGGTCCCGCTTGACGGGAGAGGGGAAAATCCCCTTGGGGGACTCGCGAATTGTGGGACCCAGCTCACTCGCGAATTCCATGGCGAATTGTGGGAGCGAGCTTGCTCGCGAATTCCATCGTTCGCGAGCAAGCTCGCTCCCACAACAGATCGGCCCGGGCCAGGCTTCCTACAGCCGGCGCGAGGTCGAATCGATATAGTCGACGGACGGCGGCGGCCGCGGCCGCGGAATCAGCAGCCAGCTCGCCACCGAGGAAATGAGACTGTAGGCGAGCGCGCCCCAGAATGCCGACCAGAAGCCGCCGACGCGGAACCCTTCCACGAACGAGGCCACGAACCAGAACAAGAGCCCGTTGATCACCAGGGTAAACAGCCCGAGGGTGAGGATGGTGATGGGCAGGGTAATGAGCACCAGCAGCGGCCGGATCAGCGTGTTGAGCAGGCCCAGCACCAGCGCCGTCACCAGGGCGATGTAGAAGCTGTCGACGCTGACCGAGGGCAGCACATAGGGCACCGCCAGCAGCGACAGTGCGTTGATCAGCCAGACGAGCAGCAGCCGCATCTGCGCTAACGACGCTCGCGGCCCATGGTGTAGAACTCGTCGTTGGGGCGCATGTTGATCAAATTGGCCATGCGGTTCGACAGCGCGAAGAACCCGGCGACGGCGCCGATGTCCCAGATGTCCTCGTCGGAAAAGCCGTGGCCGCGCAGGGTCTCGAAGTCGGCCTCGCCCGTGGTCCAGGGCTCGAGCGCGATTTTCATCGCGAAGTCGAGCATGGCGCGCTGCTTCGGCGTGATGTCGGCCTTGCGGTAGTTGACCGAAACCTGGTCGGCGATGAGCGGGTTCTTGGCGCGGATGCGCAGGATCGCGCCATGCGCCACCACGCAGTACTGGCACTGGTTGGCGCCGGAGGTCGCGACCACGATCATCTCGCGCTCGGCCTTGGAAAGTCCGCTGTCTTTTTCCATGAGCGCGTCGTGGTAGGCGAAGAAGGCGCGAAACTCGTCCGGGCGGTGCGCGAGCGTGAGGAACACATTGGGGACGAAGCCGGCCTTCTCCTGCACCGCGACGATGCGCTCGCGGATGTCGGCAGGCAAATCCTTGAGTTCGGGCACCGGGTAGCGGCTGATTGTATTCATGGGCAGGATTGGCCTTCGGAATAAATTGGCGGCAGGGCTTGTTAGCTACAGCGATTATAACTATATTTCACCCCCCGCCCGTTACCGCCCAAAGGAGAAAATATGCAAGACAGAGCAGATTTGGGTAATCCGGACTTGAACAGTCTGCATCCCGATGTGAGGTTCACCCGCCGCGGTTTTATCGCCTCCAGCGTCGCCACCGGCTTCGCCCTGAGCGCCGGCCCCATCATGGCGCAGACGGCCATCAAGACGCCCGAAGACGGGCTCGAGGTCGGCGCGGCCCAGATTCCCGTGTCGGGCGGCAATCTGCCGGCCTATTTCGCCGCGCCGAAGAAGGCGGGCAGGCATGCGGCGGTGATCGTCATTCCCGAGATCTTCGGCATGCACGAATACCAGAAGGACATCTGCCGGCGCCTGGCCAAGGCGGGCTATTATGCAATCACCCTCGATCCCTATTTCCGCAAGGGCGATCTGACCAAGATTTCCGAGTTCAAGGAAGTCCTGGCGGCCGCCAACACCCTCGAGGATGCGCAGATGCTGGCCGACCTCGACGCGCTGGTGGCCTGGGTGGAAAAGCAGCCCAAGGCCAACGCGAAGAAGCTCGGCATCACGGGCATGTGCCGTGGCGGCCGCACCGTCTGGATGTACGTCGCACACAGCAAGAAGATCAAGGCCGGCGTAGCCTGGTACGGCGGACTGAACCCGGCGCCGCCGGCCATGCCGCTGACCCCGCTGGATGTCGCTGATCAGTTGCACGCGCCGGTTCTGGGCCTGTACGGCGGCGCCGACCAGGGCATCCCGCCGGAAATGGTGGAGCGCATGCGCGCGGCGCTGCTTGCGTTCGGCAAGGACAAGGAATCAATCATTCACGTCTACGAGGGAATGCCGCACGCCTTCCATGCGGACTATCGCCCGAGCTACCGCAAGGAAGCGGCCGAAGACGGCTGGAAGCGCATGCTCGCCTGGTTCAAGAAGCATGGCGTAGTGTAAGCAGGACGCCCCCGCCCCGGCCCTCCCCCTCTGCGGGGGGAGGGGGTTATAACGGCACGGATCTGAGATCCGTGCAAATAACGGGGCAATAGCAAAAAAGGGCGCCAACGGCGCCCTTTTCTTACTGCCGCGAGCCTGGGGCTCAGTCGGCGTACTGCCCTGCCTTCTTGATCACCGGACCCCATTTGTCGATCTCGGCCTTGAGCTGCGTCTTGAGCGCCTCCGGAGTGGCGCGGTTCTGCGCCACCGGCTCGGTGCCCAGCTCGGCGAGCCGCAGCTTGACGTTGGCATCCTTCAGCGCGGCCTGCAGCGCCGCGACCAACGCATCCAGAGCGGGTTTGGGCGTGCCCTTCGGCGCATAGATGCCGTGCCACACCGCGACCTCGAAGCCCTTCAGGCCCTGTTCCTGCAGCGTGGGGATATCCTTGAGCGAAGGCACGCGCGCCTTGGTGGTGACGCCGTAGACCTTGACCTTGCCGTTCTTGATCTGGCCGGTGGTGTTGGTGGTCTGGTCGCACATGATGTCCACCTGGCCGCCGAGGATGTCGTTCATCGCCGGGGCCGTGCCCTTGTATGGCACGGTGGTGAGGTCGGTCTCGATCGCGCTCATGAACAGGAGCCCGCACAGATGCGAGGCCGCGCCCAGGCCGGCGTTGGCGAGCGTGACCTTGTCCTTGTTCGCCTTCACGTAGGCCAGAAGCTCCTTGAAATCCCTGGCCGGAAAGTTTTGCCTCGCAATCAGGGTCATCGGCACGTCCGCCACCAGTCCGATGTATTCGAAATCGGTGAGCGGGTTGTAGGGAAGCTTGCGATACAGCGCCGGGCTGGTGGACATGCCGATGTGATGCAGCAGGATGGTGTAGCCGTCGGGTCTCGCCTTGGCGACTCTGTCGATACCGATGTTGCCTCCCGCTCCAGCCACGTTCTCGACGATCACCGACTGCTTGAGCGCGGTGGTCATCGCCTGGGCGATGGTGCGCCCCAGGGTATCGGTCGGCCCGCCGGCGGAGAAAGGCACCACCATCATGATCGGTTTGGTGGGGTAGGTCTGCGCCTGGGCGCCGCTCGCCAGCAGAGCCAGCAAAGCTGTCCGCAACACAAGTTTCAAGTTCATCGCTCGCCTCATCGGTTGGTGTTGGCAGATGCTAGCCCAGGGTGCGGGAGCGTCATTGATCTACGTCAAACGCGCCCTGCGGCACCGAAACGGTGCTCTAAATCGGTGATCTGGCGCGCCCGACAGGAGTCGAACCTGTGACCTTTGGTTTCGGAAACCAACACTCTATCCAGCTGAGCTACGGGCGCGTGCCAGGCAAAGTATACCGGCTTTTGCCGCATCCCTCCATGCGGCAATGCTTTCAAGGGGAGGGGATTTGCGACTATAATGCGCGCGTTTGCAACGGCTTAGAAGCTGTTTCAGAATGCCGGCAACAGCCCCTGACTTAGGGGCATGAGGGCCCGAGGAAGGGGATAGACCCTTCCATTTCCTCCCGGATCCCTTCATATTGCAACGGACACTTAGCGCCAAAGGAAGCCAATGAGCCAGAACGAGCACGATGCCGGGCACGAAACCCCGATCAAGACGCCCAAGCAGTTGATCACCGTGATTGCGCTCGCGTTTCTGGTGCCGGTGCTGATTATCGTGATGCTGTCCCAATTCGTGGCCAACAGGCGCAGCGTCGACATGGACAGCCCGGCCATGGCGCACGACGCCGTGGCCAAGCGCCTGAAACCGGTGGGCGACCTGGCCTTCGCCGATGCCGGCGGCAGCGCGGTTCAGGCGCCGAAAAGCGGCGAGGACATCTACAAGTCGGTATGCAGCGCCTGCCATGCGAGCGGCGCAGCCGGCGCGCCAAAATTTGCAGACAAAAGCGACTGGGCGGCGCGCCTCAAGCAAGGCCAGAAGACGCTGCTGAATGCGGCGCTCAAGGGCAAGGGCGCGATGCCCCCGCGCGGCGGCGGCGCGGATTTGAGCGACCTCGAAGTCGAACGCGCGCTGGTCTACATGGCGAATCAGGCCGGGGCCAAGTTCAAGGAAGCCGCCGCCCCCGCGGCCGACAAGGCAGCTGCGGCTCCCCCGGCCGAGAAGGCGGCACCGGCTGCTCCCGCGCCTGAGAAAACTGCGGCGCCTGGTCCTGCAGCC
>Ga0208716_1001079_pt1 | contig 10686 bp, 5 predicted proteins | sample NGESurdeep092012_8_FD_184482 | JGI IMG/M metagenome (GOLD analysis project Ga0208716, IMG submission 184482) | Arctic peat soil microbial communities from Barrow, Alaska - NGEE Surface sample 415-3 deep-092012 (SPAdes) | ecosystem: Environmental > Terrestrial > Soil > Wetlands > Peat ...
AGGTAGACCCGCAGGTAGTGGGTGTGTTCCACGGAGGCTGGGCCCCAGATGTCGGTGAGGATCTGCTTCTGGGTGACCAGCTTTCCGCTCTGCCGGACCAGCATTTCCAGCAGCGACCATTCGGTGGGAGTGAGCCGGACCGTGCTGCCTCTGCGGTCGACGCGGTGCGCGCCCAGGTCGACGGTGAAGTCCGGGGTGGTGACGGCGGCGTCCGTTTCCGCCGTGAGGGCGGGGGTACCGCGGCGGACGGAGGCGCGGATTCGGGCCAGGAGTTCGTTCACGGCGAATGGTTTGGTGACGTAGTCGTCGGCGCCGGCGTCGAGCGCCTCGACCTTCTCGGCGGAGGTCGATCGCGCGGACAACACGATGACAGGCACCACGGACGAGCAGCGGATATCGGTGAGTACCTCGAGTCCGTCCAGGTCCGGGAGCCCCAGGTCCAGCACGACGACCGCGGGGTGGGTGCGAAGGACTTCGGCGAGCGCGGATCGCCCGTCGTGCGCGAGGGTGACCTGATAGCCGTGGGCACGCAGGTTGATCGCCAGCGCGCGCGCCAGCGGACGGTCGTCGTCGACGACGAGAATCCTGGTCATCTCGTGTCCGTCGCGGAGTTGCTCACGGTCGGTACCGCTTCGTGACCGTTCCACCCCGGGCTGGTCGGGAGCTGCCGGGTCACGCGGGTGGTGGAGGCGCGGACGCCCGGCTGCGGAGGGGTGTCGGCGACCGGCACGGTGACGATCATGGTGAGCCCACCGCCCGGAGTGTCGTCGACTTCGATCGACGCACCGATGGCCTCGCCGAGACCTCGGGCAACGGCCAGCCCCAGGCCGACGCCGGACCGGCCGGGGATGTCCCCGAGCCGCTGGAAGGGCGCGAACATCATGTCGCGATCGGCGACCGGGACGCCCGGACCGTGGTCGGCGATACGGATCTGTACCCGCCGGCCCTGGTCGTCGGTGACCTCGCCGGCCAGGAGCCGCACGTGGCGGTCCGCGGGGGAGTACCGGACCGCGTTGGCGGTGATGTTGGCAATCACCCGTTCCAGCAGGCCGGCGTCGGTGTCGATGAGCGGCAGGTCGTCGGGGATGCTGTCGCGGACCCGGTCCCCGGGGATGCCGATCAGCGCCCGATGGACGACCTCGTCCACCGAGACGGGTCGCCGAACCGGTGTCACCACACCGGTTTCGAGCCGGGACAGGTCGAGCAGGTTGGCCAGCAGGTCGTCCAGCTGGTCGGCGGCGGCGGCGGTCGCGGCGAGCAGCTCGGTCTGGTCGGATTCGGTCCAGGCGACACTGCGGTCGCGGAGGCTGGAGATGGACGCCTTGATGGTGGACAACGGGGTGCGCAGGTCGTGGGACAGGGCGGCGAGCACAGCGGTCCGGACGCGGTCTCCCTCCCGCAGTCGTTCGGTCTGTTCGGCCTGGTGGGTGAGCCGGTCCCGCTCCACCGCGAGCACGGCCTGCGCGGCGAACACCTCGACCAGCCGTCGGTCGGAGGGCGGCAGCGGCCGCCCGTACATGGCCAATACCCAGCCCGATTCCGGCGGCCCGGCGGGGACGACCACGTCCGCTGTGTCGGGGGTGACGGCGTGCCCCAGTTCGGCAGGGAGAGCGGCCGAGGCGGGCTCCTCCGGTGCGGACGACGAGGTGCCGGGCTCGCTGTCGTCCGAGGGGCGCGTCTGCCCGGCGTGGTCGGCAGGTGTGCCGGCGGCGCCGATGAGCTGATAGGTGTTCGGCGCGGTCGGGTCCTTGGCCAGCAGCGCGACCGAGGTCATGGCGAAGCCGAGCCGAGCTTGTTCCAGCACAGCGTGTACGGGGTTGAGGGAGTTGACGACGCTGGTGGCGGCAGCAGCGACCAGTTGTGCCTCGGCCTTACCCTGGGTGGCCTGCCGGGCGCGGATCGCGCTTCGGTCGACGATCGAGGCGACGGTGACCCCGACCACGATGAACACCAGCAGGGCGAACACATTGCCCGGTTGGGTGATGGTCAACGAGCCGATGGGTGGGGTGTAGAAGTAGTTGGCCAACAAGCCGGCGATCACCGCGGCGACCGCGGCGGGAGCAACGCCGCCGATGAGGGCGTTGCCGATGACACCGAGCAGGAAGATCAGCAGCACCGTGCTCAGCGCCAGCCCGTCCCGCCAGGGCAGCAACGCGGCCGCGAGGGCGCAGGGAATGGCGACCGCCGCGATCCAGGCCACCAGGCGCCGGGGACGCGGCCCGGTCTGGGCGCGGGCAGAGCGGGTCCGCGCGGCCTTGGGATGGGTGACGACGTGCACGTCGATGTCGCCAGACCCGGCGACGATGGCATTGGCGGTGCTGGGCCGGAACAGTTGCGCGAGGCGGCCGTGCCGGGGAGCGCCGACGATGATCTGCGTGGCGTTCACGGATCTGGCAAATTCCAGCACGGTGCCGGCGATGTCGTCGCCGACGATGAGTTGCAGGCTGCCGCCGAGATTCTCGGCGAGCAGCCGTTGCCGTTCGATCTCTGTCGCTGAGGTGCCGACGGTGGCGTCCGATCTGACCACGTGCACGGCGATCAGTGTCCGTCCGGCGACGCGGCCGGCGATCCGAGCGCCGCGCCGGAGCAGCATCTTGCCTTCCGGGTTGCCGGTGAGCGCCACAACTATCCGGTCGCGGGCGGCCCACGTTCCTTTGATGCCGTGCTGCGCGCGGTACCGGTCCAGTCCTTCCTCGACCCGGTCGGCGACCCAGAGCAGCGCCAGTTCGCGGAGCGCGGTGAGGTTGCCCTCACGAAAGTAGTTGCCCAGTGCGGTGTCGATCCGTTCGGCGGGGTAGATGTGCCCGTGTGCCATTCGCCGGCGCAGCGCCTGCGGGGTCATGTCGACCAGTTCGATCTGTTCGGCGGCGCGGACCACCTCGTCCGGGATGGTCTCGGCTTGTTTGATGCCCGTGATCGCGGCGACGACGTCGTTGAGGGATTCCAGGTGCTGGATGTTCACCGTGGTGATCACGTCGATCCCGGCGTCGAGCAGCTGTTGCACGTCCTGCCAGCGCTTCTCGTGCAGCGAGCCCGGCGCGTTGGTGTGGGCGAGCTCGTCGACGAGGGCGACTTGCGGGTGGCGGGCGAGGACGGCGTCGGTGTCCATTTCGGTGAGTTGCACGCCGCGGTGGTAGTACACCTTCCGCGGGACGACCGGCAGGTCGCCGATCTGGTCGGCGGTGAATTCGCGGCCGTGGGTCTCGTACAGCCCGATCACCACGTCGGTGCCGCGGGTGGCCCGTCGGCGTCCCTCGCAGAGCATGTCGACGGTCTTGCCGACGCCGGGGGCCGCACCCAGGTACACCCGCAGCCGGCCGCGGGTCTTGGCGGGTGCCGCCGCGTGGATGTCCGGTGACGAGGGTGAATGGGGTGCGGCCATCGGGGTCAGCCCGTGGAGTCGCCGGCGGGTGCCAGCTGGTTCAGCGCGATGTTGAGCTCGAGGACGTTGACGCGTTCCTCCCCGATGAAGCCCAGTGCCCGGCCCTGGATGTGCGCCTGGACGAGGTCACGGACCTGGTCCGCCGGCAGCCCGCGGGCGTCGGCGACCCGGTTGACCTGCAGCAGCGCGTACTCCGGGCTGATGTTCGGGTCGAGCCCGGACCCGGAGGCGGTCAGCGCGTCGGGCGGCACCGTCGAAGGGTCGACGCCGTTGTCCGTGGCGATCTGCGCGCGCCGGTCCTCGACGTCGGCGAGCAGGTCGGGGCTGTCGGCGGCCAGGTTGGAACCGCCGGAGGACATCGCGTCGTAGCCGTCGCCGGCGGCCGACGGCCGCCCGGCGAACCACTGTGGGCCGTCGAACTGTTGCCCGATCAGCTCGGATCCGACGACGGTGCCGGAGCTGTCGGTCACCAGCGAGCCGTTGGCGGCGTCGTGGGCGACGAGCTGGCCGATGCCGAGAACGGCGAGCGGATAAAGGATTCCGAGGATCACGATCATCGCGACGAGGAACCGCAGGGCGACCAGGGCCTGTCGACCGCCGATCGACACCAAGGTGCCGGCGGACGGGCTGGGGGTGGTGGCGTGCTGTTGGGGTTCGGGTCGTTCGGTGACGGACTGCGAGGGTGTCATGGGTTCAGCCGATTCCGGGAATGAGGGAGATGACCAGGTCGATGAGTTTGATGCCGATGAACGGCACGATCAGCCCGCCGAGGCCGTAGATGAGCAGGTTCCGGTTGAGCAGCTTCACCGCGGACGAGGGCCGGTACCGCACACCGCGGATGGCCAGCGGGATCAGCGCGACGATGATCAGCGCGTTGAAGACCACCGCCGACAGGATCGCCGAGGTCGGTGAGGCGAGTTTCATGATGTTCAACGCGGCCAGGCCGGGATAGGCGCCGACGAACATGGCGGGCAGGATCGCGAAGTACTTGGCGACGTCGTTGGCGATGGAGAAGGTGGTCAGCGCACCGCGGGTGATCAGCAACTGTTTGCCGATCTCCACGATGTCGATCAGCTTGGTCGGGCTGGAATCCAGGTCCACCATGTTGCCGGCTTCCTTGGCCGCGGCGGTCCCGGAGTTCATCGCCACTCCGACGTCGGCCTGAGCCAAAGCGGGGGCGTCGTTGGTGCCGTCGCCGGTCATCGCGATGATCCGGCCGCCCTCCTGCTGCTTGCGGATGTAGGCGAGCTTGTCCTCCGGGGTGGATTCGGCCAGGAAGTCGTCGACGCCGGCTTCCTTGGCGATGCTCTGCGCGGTGAGCACCGAGTCGCCGGTGATCATCACGGTGCGGATGCCCATCGCCCGGAGATCGGCGAATCGCTCCGCGATCCCGGGTTTGACGATGTCCTTCAAATGAACAACACCGAGGACCTGGGCGGATTCGGCGACCAGCAGCGGGGTTCCACCGTCGGCGGAGATCTCGTCCGCGGCGGCCAGGGATTCCGTCGGCACGGCGCCACCGTTGTCCGCCACCCACGCCGACACCGCCGACACCGCGCCCTTCCGGATGGAACGGGTGCGTCCGGCGTCCGGTAGGTCGATGCCGCTCATCCGGGTGCGGGCGGAGAACTCGATAACCTCGCCGTCCCGTTCGGCGGAGCGGGCCCAGTGCTGATCGACCTGGTACGTCGACCGGCAGAGCTCGACGATGGACTTTCCCTCCGGGGTGTCGTCGGCCAGGCTTGCGGCCAGCGCCGCGGAGGCCAGGACGTCCGGGTCGATGCCGGGGGCGGCGATCAGCCGGGAGGCCTGCCGGTTGCCGTAGGTGATGGTGCCGGTCTTGTCCAGCAACAGGGTGGACACGTCCCCGGCGGCCTCGACGGCCCGGCCGCTCATTGCCAGCACGTTGTGCTGCACGAACCGGTCCATGCCGGCGACGCCGATGGCGGAGACCAGGGCACCGATGGTGGTGGGGATCAGGCAGACCAGCAGGCTGACCAGGATCACGACGGATTGCGGTGAGCCGGAGTAGTCGGCCATCGGGGACAGCGCGATGATCACCAGCAGGAACACGATGGTCAGGCTGGCCAGCAGGATATTCAGCGCGATCTCGTTCGGTGTCTTCTGCCGGACCGAGCCCTCGACGAGGGCGATCATCCGGTCGACAAACGACTGACCCGGTCCGGTGGTGATCTTGATGACGACCCGGTCGGACAGCACCCGGGTGCCGCCGGTGACCGAGGACCGGTCGCCGCCGGACTCGCGGACCACAGGGGCGGACTCGCCGGTGATCGCCGATTCGTCGACGCTGGCCACACCATCGACGATGTCCCCGTCGCCGGGGATGATGTCCCCGGCCTCGCAGACCACCAGGTCGCCGACCTTGAGGTCGGATGCGGCGACGCGCGTTTCTTGGCCCTGTGCGTCCAGTTTCCGGGCGATCGCGGTGTCCCGGGTGGCGCGCAGCGTGGCGGCCTGGGCCTTGCCGCGGCCCTCGGCGACGGCGTCGGCGAGGTTGGCGAACAGCACGGTCAGCCACAGCCACACGGTGACGGCGATCACGAACCCGGTCGGCCCGGTGAAGCACAGCACGGTGCACAGCGCGGCGCCGACCTCGACGACGAACATCACCGGGTTGTGCCACATCACCCTGGGGTCCAGGTACTTCAGCGCGGTGGGCAGTGCCTTCCACAGGCTCGCCGGGTTGAACACACCGACACCGACGCGGCCGGCCTCGAACTCCTGGTGGTGCCGTGGATGAGACGGCGGGGTCAGCACGGGAGTGCTGCTCATATCAGATCAGTCCTTCTGCGATGGGGCCGAGCGCCAGCGCCGGCAGGTAGGTCAGGGCGGCCACCAGGATGACGACACCGACGAGCATCACCACGAACTGCGGCCGGTAGGTCGGCAACGTGCCGGAGTCGTCGGGTCGTACCCCTTGCCGGGCAAGGGATCCCGCCAGGCCGAGGACCAGCGCTATCGGTAGCAGCCGGCCGATCAGCATCGCGAGTCCCAGGCCGATGTTGTAGAAGTCGGTGTTCGCGGACAGCCCAGCGAACGCGGAGCCGTTGTTGTTGGCTGCGGACCCGAACGCGTACGCGATCTCGGTCAAGGCGTGCGGTCCGCTGTTCAGCGGACCGGCCCGGCCCGCCGGGGTCGCCAGCGCGACCGCGGTGCCGATGAGCACGACCGCCGGGGTGACCAGCAGATAGCTGGCGGCGTACTTCATCTCGGTGCCGCCGATCCGCTTCCCGAGATAGGTAGGGGTGCGGCCGACCATCAGCCCGGCGACGAACACCGTGATGATCGCCAGGATCAGCATGCCGTACAGGCCCGAACCCGTTCCGCCGGGCGAGATCTCACCGAGCAGCATGTCCAGTAGCAGCACCCCGCCGCCCAGGCCGGTGTACGAGGAGTGCGTCGAGTCGATGGCGCCGGTGGACGTCATCGTCGTCGAGACGGCGAACATCGCCGACAGCGGTATCCCGAATCGGAACTCCTTGCCCTCCATCGACCCGCCCGCGGCCTGCAGGGCAGCGCCGGGGTGGGCGTTCTCGATCGCGATCGCCGAGATCAGCGCTCCGGTCCACAGCACCACCATCGCGGCCAGGATCGCGTAGCCCTGCTTGGCGTTGCCGACCATCCGCCCGAACGTGCGGGGCAGCGAGAACGGGATCACCAGCAACAGGAAGATCTCGAACAGGTTGGTGAACGCCGACGGGCTCTCGAACGGGTGCGAGGAGTTCGCGTTCAGATACCCGCCCCCGTTGGTGCCCAGCTCCTTGATCACCTCCTGGGACGCGATCAGGCCGCCCGGCAGGGTCTGGGTATTGCCGGCCAGGGTGGCGACATCCGTTGGTGCGTTGAGGTTCTGGATCACTCCGGAGACCACCAGCACCAGCGCCCCGATGAACGCCAAAGGCAACAGCAGGCGCAGGCTGATCCGGGTCAGATCGACCCAGAAATTCCCCAACCGATCCGTGTGCCGGCGCGTCAAGCCCCGGATCAACGCAGCCACCACGGCGATGCCGACGGCCGCGGACAGGAAGTTCTGCACCGTCAGCCCGATGGCCTGCACCGTGTAGCCCAGCGCTGTTTCACCGGAGTAGGACTGCCAGTTGGTGTTGGTGACGAAGCTGACCGCAGTGTTGAACCCTTGCGCGGCTGGCATGTTCGGGGTGTCGTTGGCGAATCCCAGCACCGACTGGATGCTGAGCAGACCCCAGAGCAGCGCGATGGACACCACGCTGAACGCCACCACCGACAGCAGGTAGGTCGTCCACCGTTGGTCCGCCGACGGCTCGATCCGCAACGTCCGGTACAACCCGGACTCCACCCGGTTGTTCTTCTGCGAGGTCAGCAGCCGGGCGATGTAATCGCCCAGCGGCACATGCACCAGGGCCAGCGCGGCCACCACCAGGGCGATCTGCAACCCCGCAGCCAACGCCGGGCTCATCAGAACCGCTCCGGATTCAACAGTGCCACAATCAGGTAGCCCAACAGCAGCAGGGCAATGATCCCCGCGACGACCGTCATCGGTCCTCCACATGTTCTCGAACGTCCTGGTCTGCCAGAACGAATCTGACGCTAGAAGCCGACGAACAGCGCAGAGCGGATCCTGACGAAATCCTGACGCCGGGAGCAAGAACATTGACGGACTCTTGACGGCCGGGTCCGTCTCGTACGCCCGCCAGCTCTTGTGGTCCCAGCGGATCCGGTGGCCGTGTCATCGGCCACGCCCACCAGGGCCTTCCACACGGGCCCTGGTGAACGGGCCCTGTCACAGGGGGTCGGATTCGGGTTCCCGGTGCCGGCGGCCCAGCCAGCTGTCCTCGGCGACGCCCAGGTGGTAAGGGACGCTGACCACGACGACGCCGGGGGTGAACAACAGCCGTGCCTTGAACCGCAGCGCGCTCTGGTTGTGCAGGAGCTGCTGCCACCAGTGCGTGACGACGTACTCGGGGATGAACACCATGATCACCGTCCGCGGGTTCGCCCGGCGCAGGTCCTTGACGTAGGAGATGAGTGGCCGGATCGGGTCCCGGTACGGGGCCTCGAGCATCGTCAGCTGCACCGGGATGCTGCGGCTTTCCCACTCCTGCCGCAGCAACCGGGTTTCGTCGGCGTCCACGGCGAGGGTGACCGCGGAGATGACGTCCGGCCGCATGCCCCGGGCCAGCGCCAGCGCCTGCATCGCCGGGCGGTGCAGCCGGGACACCAGCACGAGCGCGTGCACCCGGCTGGGTAGGGTCTGTAGTTCCTCGTCGTCGGCGGCCACCTCGATGGTGACGCGGGTGTAGTAGCGGTTGATCGATCTCATCGCGATGAACAGCACGATCATCGCCGCGACGGCGATCCAGGCGCCGTGGGTGACCTTGGTGGCGAACACCACCACCAGCACGACGGCAGTGAACACCGCGCCGACCGCGTTGATGGCCTGGGAGCGGCGCATCGACCGGCGGGTACCGCCGCCGATCCCGCCGGCCTGCGTGACCGTGTCCGGTGCGCCGTCCGGGTGCCGACGGAGCAGGGTCTGCCAATGCTTGACCATGCCGAACTGGGACAGCGTGAAGCTGGTGAACACGCCTACGATGTACAGCTGGATGAGCCGGTCGATGTTGGCGTCGAACCCGATGATCAACGCCGCGGCGGCGCCGGCCAGCAGCACCACGCCGTTGGAGAACACCAGCCGGTCGCCGCGGTTGTGCAACTGCCGGGGGAGGTAGGAATCTCGGGCCAGGATGGATGCCAGCCCGGGAAAGCCGTTGAACGCGGTGTTCGCCGCCAGGATCAGGATGGCCGCGGTCGCGGCCTGGAACAGGTAGAACACCACGGAGGATCCGCCGAACACCGCCGCCGCGATCTGCGAGATCACCGACGGATTCCCGTCCGGAAGGGCCTGCGCGTGCAGCGCGACGGCCAACACCGTGATCCCGCCGAACAGCACCACGGCGATCCCGCCCATCATCGCCAACGTCGTCGCGGCGTTGCGGGCCTTGGGCCGTTCGAAGGACGGCACCCCGTTGCTGATCGCCTCCACCCCGGTCAGCGCGGTGCAGCCGGAGGCGAAGGCGCGGACCACCAGCACCAGCAGGGCCAGGCTCGACAGTTCGCCCGGGTCCGGCAACGGATTGGCCGCGGTCACGGCCTCCGGCAGCCCGCCGGTCACCGCCTCGACCCCGGCCCAGGCGAACATCAGCACGGTCAGCCCGACGAAGGCGTATGTCGGGACGGCGAACACCCGCCCGGACTCCCGGGTACCGCGCAGGTTCGCAACGGTGAGCACCAGGATCAAGCCGACCGCGATGATCACCGCGTGCGGGGACAACGCCGGGATCGCCGACGTCACCGCGACAACCCCGGAGGTCACGGACACCGCTACGGTCATGACATAGTCCACCAACAACGCCGCCGCCGCCGCGAGCGAGGCGGACTCGCCGAGGTTCTCTCGGCTCACCACATACGCACCGCCGCCGTTCGGGTAGGCGTAACAGGTCTGCCGGTACGAGGCGACAACAGTGACCAGCAACAGGATCACCGCCAGCGCCACCCACGGCGCGGTGGCCAACGCCACCAGCCCACCCGCTGCCAGCACCAGCAGGATCTGCTCCGTCGCATAAGCCACCGAGGAGATCGGGTCGGAACAGAACACCGCCAGCGCCACCCGTTTGGGCAGCAGCGTGCCCTCCATCCGGTCGCTGTGCAGCGGCCGACCCACGAACACCCGTTTCACCCCGTCGAACACGTCCATCAGTCTGATCTTCGAATACCTCTCCGGGAGGTCGAAGTCCTTCCGGGGTGTGAAGAAGACATCAAGATTCGCCGGGAAAGCCCACCATGACCGCAGACTTTGACCCGAAGAGTTTGCATCCGCAGCGATAGCGATGCCACGGTCACCGTTAGTTGCTCTTCGACGGGTCGAGGTAGGTAGTGGAGGCGGGGTGGGGATGGCCGTCGATACCGGTGTCGCGCCCACCCGGTCGCCCGCGCAGTTCGCATTGCTGGTCGGTGCGTTGGGGGTGGTGTTCGGTGACATCGGGACCAGCCCGATCTACACCGTGCAGACCGTCTTCAATCCCGACGACCCGCACCCGGTGCCGGCCAACGCGGACAGCGTGTACGGGGTCATCTCGTTGATCTTCTGGTCGGTGACGATCATCGTGACGATCAAGTACGTGCTGTTGGTGATGCGCGCCGACAACGACGGCGAGGGGGGCATCCTCGCGCTGATCACGCTGATCCGACGCCGCGGCGTGCGCGGCGGGCGGCGCACCAAGCTCGCGCTGGCCGCGTTGGGGATCTTC
>Ga0208716_1001080_pt1 | contig 10678 bp, 9 predicted proteins | sample NGESurdeep092012_8_FD_184482 | JGI IMG/M metagenome (GOLD analysis project Ga0208716, IMG submission 184482) | Arctic peat soil microbial communities from Barrow, Alaska - NGEE Surface sample 415-3 deep-092012 (SPAdes) | ecosystem: Environmental > Terrestrial > Soil > Wetlands > Peat ...
TCGGGTCGGTCACGATCGATGGCGACAGCATCACCAAGCAGATCATGAACAAGGTGCTCGTCACGCGCGTCCAGGGTGGCACCGTGCCGGCGGCCGAAGGGTCCGGGTCGAGCCCGCTGCCCGCCGGCTCCGTCATGATCACCGTGGCGCTCAGCACGTCCGACATCGAGAAGCTCACCTGGGCACAGTCGGCCGGCCCGCTGTTGCTGACGGTCGAGAACAAGGACGCCGACGACTCCAGCTCGCAATACACGAACGGCAAGGTCGTCCTGCGATGAGCCGAGTCGTTCTCGTCAGCCAGTCTGCTGGCCTGACGGAGCGGATCGGCTACGCAACGGGAGGCTCGTTCCTCCTGCTGTCACCCAATCCTCTCCCCAGTACCGCTTCGGAGCTCTACGCCGGTCTTCGGGGCGCGCCCACTCCCGACATCATCGTGCTGGATGCCGACATTGACGCCAATGGCGCCATCGAGCTCGCTCGCGACCTCGACGAGTCGTACCCGTGCGTCGTCATCCTCGCCGCCACGAACGTCGAACCCTTGGCACTGCCCGCGCTCCGTGCCGGCGTCAAGGACCTGGTTGCCGTCGAGGGCGACGTCGCCGACATCCGCAAGGCTCTGGAACGTGCCGCACACTTCCTGGCCATGCGTGCCGCATCCGTCGCGGTTGCGCAGACTGCGCCCTTGATCGCCAAGCCGGACGGCCGGGTCATCGCGGTCGCGTCTCCCAAAGGCGGCGTCGGCAAGACGACCGTCGCGACCAACCTGGCCGTGGGGCTCGCGAAGCGTTACCCCCAGCAGATCGTGCTCGTCGACCTCGACATCCACTTCGGTGACTGCGCGAGCGCGCTGAACCTGGAACCAGAGTTCTCTCTGCCGGACACGATCCAAGGCGCGATGACCGGGGACATGCTCACGCTGAAGTCCCTGCTCACTCGGCACGAGACGGGCCTGTACGTGGTGCCTGGGTCGGATTCGCCGGTCGCGGCCGACACGGTGACCCCCAAGGACATCGCGAACCTGCTCACCATGCTGGTGAAGGAGTTCCAGTACGTCGTCGTCGACACCGCTCCGGGCTTGTCGGAGCACACACTCGCGGTGCTCGACAGGGCCAACGAGATGGTCCTGGTGACCACCCTGGATGTGCCTGGCGTTCGGGGTCTCCGCAAGGAGCTCGAGACGCTGGGCGACCTCGACATGCTGCCCGAAGCGCGACATGTCGTGGTCAACTTCTTCGAGTCGAGCCGTGGCCTCACGATCAAGGACGTGCAGTCCACGATCGGCGAAGAGGTCGACGTCGTGCTCAACCAGTCGCGAATGCTTCCCCAGTCGACGAACCAGGGAATGCCACTGCTCCAGGTGAACGGGCGCGACCCGATCACCAAGCAGCTGAACCTGCTCGTCGACCGCATCACAGGCCGTACCACGGAGACCCTGAGCGGCTTCACCGGTCGCCGGGGCGTGAGAGTGGAGAAGTCAGTATGAAGCTGTCAGAACGTCTCGGCGCTCGTCGCGCCGATGGTGGGGAGCCGATGGATCCCTTCTCCCCGGCCACCTACGCCGCCGCCGATGCCGCACCCGCGTCTCTCGCGACGCGGGCGGCAGAGGTGGGCGCCTTCCCCCCACTGCCCGCAGCCCCAGTCCCCGCGGTAGCAGCTTCTGGCCTTGGCCAGCGCGGCCACCCCGTTCCCCCGCCCGCTCAGGCTCTGGATCCGGTCGGCAAGCTCAAGGAGCAGGCGACCGCCCAGCTGTTCGAGCGGATCGGTTCCCGGCTCAATGAGGGCACACTCGACGAGGAGCTGATCAGTGGCCTCGTCCGCCAGGAGCTCAACTCGATCATCGAGGAATCCTCGACTCCTCTCACCTCCGAGGAGCGACGCCGCATTATCCGCGAGGTCGAGGACGACGTTCTCGGTCTGGGTCCCCTGGAGGCTCTCCTCAATGACGACACGATCACCGAGATCATGGTCAACGGGGCGGACACCATCTACGTCGAGCAGAAGGGCAAGCTGACGCGAAGCCCGGTGACGTTCGACGACGAAGCGCACCTGCGGCGGGTCATCGACCGCATCGTCAGCAAGGTCGGCCGGCGCATCGACGAGTCGTCGCCGCTCGTCGACGCGCGACTCATGGACGGTTCCCGCGTCAACGCCATCATCCCGCCGCTGGCGGTCAGCGGCTCCACGCTGACCATCCGTAAGTTCAGCAGGGACGCGCTGGGCGTCAACGACCTGATCGGCTTCGGCACGATGACGCCGGACATGGCGGACCTTCTCCGAGCGTGCGTCCAGGCCCGACTGAACATCCTGGTGTCCGGAGGTACGGGTACGGGCAAGACGACGCTGCTGAATGTGCTGTCGAGCTTCATCCCGAGCAACGAGCGCATCATCACGATCGAGGACGCGGTCGAGCTTCAGCTCCAGCAGGACCACCTGGTCCGCCTGGAGTCGAGGCCGGCAAACGTCGAAGGACGCGGAGAGGTCACGATTCGCGACCTCGTGAAGAACTCCTTGCGTATGCGCCCCGACCGCATCGTCGTTGGCGAGTGTCGTGGCGCCGAGGCGCTCGACATGCTGCAGGCGATGAACACCGGCCACGACGGCTCGCTGTCCACGGTCCACGCGAACGCTCCCCGCGACGCCATTGCTCGACTCGAGACGCTGGTCCTCATGGCGGGCATGGACCTGCCGCTGCGGGCCATCCGTGAGCAGATCACGTCCGCGGTCGATCTCATCGTGCAGATCACGCGTCTGCGCGACGGCACCCGGCGCGTGGTGGCCGTCACCGAGGTCCACGGCATGGAGGGTCAGACCGTCACCTTGCAGGACATCTTCCTCTTCGACTACTCGGCCGGCCTCGATGCCAACGGCAAGTTCCTCGGCCGCCCGGTCGCCACGGGCGTACGTCCCAAGTTCGCCGACCGCTTCGAGGAGCTGGGCATCGTGCTCTCCCCGCGCGTGTTCGGCGGGAACCAGGAGTGGCTGCGATGAGCTGGTTCGCTACGGCCTCGATGCTGACGCTGGGCTCGTTCCTGCTGCTCGTCGCCATCACGATCGTCGCGTTCCTCATCATCCGTCCGGGATTCCGGCGGGTGTCACGCGACCGGCGACGCTTCCTCCTAGGACGAAAACGTCGAAAGCAGGCGACGACCCTCGCCACGGCTACCGACTTCGCGACCGACCAGATCGGCAAGATCCTCGCCAAACGGGGTCGCGGCCTGGCCGGCCGGCTCGAACTGGCCGGCATCAGGACGAAAGCTTCGGACGTCGTAGTTCTCACCGTCGCCGCATCCCTCGCCGCCGGAGCCCTCGTGATGTTGGTCGTCGGACCAGCCATCGGGCTGGTCGTGGCGGTCATCATCCCGGTGGTCGGATGGTTCATCCTCGGATTCCTGGTGGGTCGGCGCAAGCGGGCTTTCGCCGACCAGCTCGACTCCACGCTGCAGATGATGGCTGCGAGCCTGCGCGCGGGCTACTCGCTGCTCCAGTCCCTCCAGGCGATCAGCTCGGAAGCCGACAGCCCGACCAAAGAGGAGTTCAGCCGGGTTATCAACGAGACCCGGATCGGACGCCCGTTGAACGAGTCCCTCATCGATGTCGCCAACCGGATGGGCAGTGAGGACTTCAACTGGGTCTCGCAGGCGATTGCGATCAACCGGGAGGTCGGAGGCAACCTCGCCGACGTGCTCGACGGTGTCGCCCGGACGATTCGCGACCGTAACCAGCTGCAGCGCCAAGTGGCGTCGCTCGCTTCGGAGGGCAAGCTGTCGGCAGTCATCCTCATGGCATTGCCGTTCGGCGTCACGGCCTTCCTGACGATGTCCAACCCGGGATACCTGAACAGGCTGTTCACCACGACGATCGGCTGGTGCATCGTCGTCGCCGCTATCGTCATGCTGACCGTCGGTGGCCTCTGGCTCCGCGTGACCGTCAAGATCAAGTTCTAGGGAGGCGGCACCATGCTCATCACACTCCTCGCGGTGGCGGCACTCGCCGCCGCCACCGGCTACCTCACGTTCGCCCTCGTCGCGGGTCCGAGTCCTGCGACGGTCCGCGCCATGGAGAATCTCCGGCGCGGCACCCCAAGCAAGGCTGCCGTCGCCGCCCATTCCCCGACGTCATCGGGCAAGGCCAGGAACGTCTCGACCCTGTCCGAGACTCTGGTCCCGAAGGGTTCGCGGACCCGCCTGGAGCGGATGTTGGCCCGAGCTGGGCGGCCCACCGACTGGCCGATCGAGCGCGTCATCACAGTGAAGCTCGCTCTGACGGTGGCGGCTCCGATCCTGGCGGCGACGTTCATCTTCAAGGCGCCCTCCCCCTTGCTCGCGGTCCTGGGCGTGCTCTTCGCCGCGATCCTGTTCTTCCTGCCCGAGCTCCGTCTGTACAGCATCGGCATCGAGCGCAAGGCGAAGATCACGCTGGAGCTCGCGGACACCCTCGATCAGATGAGCATCGCGGTCGAGGCAGGCCTCGGATTCGACGCCGCCATGGTTCGGGTCGCGAAGAACGGAACGGGGGTCCTGGCAGCGGAGCTCATCCGTACGCTGCAGGACGTACAGGTCGGGATGACGCGGCGCGTGGCGTACGAGGACCTGGTCGAACGCACCCAGGTGCCCGATCTCAAGCAGTTCATCCGGTCGATCATCCAGGCCGAGTCGTACGGTCTCGCGCTGTCCAGCGTGCTCAACACGCAGGCGGCCGAGATGAGGCTCAAGCGGCGTATGCGCGCGGAGGCCAAAGCAATGCAAATTCCCGTCAAGGTGATCTTCCCGCTCATGCTCTGCATCCTCCCGGTGCTGTTCATGGTCGTCATGGGACCTGGCGTCATCGGCATCATGGCGAGTTTCAACCTTGGCCGATGAGGTCGTCATGAGTGCCGCCGCCGCTATCACGGGTGCTGCAGTTCTGGGCATTGCGGCGGCGGCGCTCACCCCGTTCACCCGGGCCCGTCTGACCGATCCCACGTCTCCACGCCTGGTCAGCGTCCCTGTTCTCGCCGTTCTGGGCGTCGCCTTCGGCGCTCTCGCCGGCTGGCGTCTCGGTGCCTGGCCGGAGGCCCTGGCCTTCCTGGCCGCAGCGCTGCTGAGCACGTTGATCGTCGCCACCGATCTCGCCGCCCACGAGGTCCCGCACAAGATCATGTGGCCGGGCATGCTCGCGCTCGTCATCGGACTTCTCGTCGCGGCCGCCATCGAAGGATCGTGGGCCCGCTTCGGCATCGCGCTGGCCACCGGAGTCGTCATCGCGGTCGTCTACTTCGTCATCGCCTGGTTCGGCAAGGGCCAGTTCGGGATCGGTGACGTCAGCCTCTCCCTCTTCTTCGGCACCTTCCTCGGCTGGCTAGGTCTCCCCTATGCCCTCGTCGGTGCCTTCGGCGCCTTCCTCGTACATGTCCCTGTGACGATCGCTGTCCAGCTGGCCCGACGCGCTGGACGCAAGGCCGAGCTCCCGTTCGGCCCCTCCCTCATCGCCGCGTCGTGGCTCGCCGCATTCCTCGGGCCTATCGTGCTCGGGGCCCTGCTGGGCCGCTGATCGCGGAGTGTGAAACGCGCCGAGCCCAGGTAACCTGTGCGGGTGACAGTTCGTCCTGACGGCCGCCGGCTCCTCCGGCTCGAGGTCAAAAACGCAGAGACCCCCATTGAGCGCAAGCCTTCCTGGATCCGTACGCGCGCCGTCATGGGCCCCAACTACACCGAGCTCCAGTCGATCATGCGCCGCGAAGGCCTCCACACGGTGTGTCAAGAGGCCGGCTGCCCCAACATCTTCGAGTGCTGGGAGGACCGCGAGGCCACGTTCCTCATCGGCGGCGACGCCTGCACGCGCCGGTGCGACTTCTGCCAGATCGAGTCGGCCAAGCCCACCTCGTACGACACCGAGGAGCCGCAGCGCGTCGCGGAGAGCGTCAAGTCGATGGGCCTGCGGTACGCGACCGTGACCGGTGTCTGCCGCGACGACCTGCCCGACGAGGGCGCATGGCTGTACGCCGAGACGATCCGCGCGATCCATCGCGAGAACCCGGGCGTCGGCGTCGAGATGCTCGCCCCGGACTTCTCCGGCAAGCCGGACCTCGTCCACCAGGTGCTGTCGGCCCGGCCGCAGGTGTTCGCCCATAACGTCGAGACCGTGCCGAGGGTGTTCCGGCGGATCCGCCCCGGCTTCTCGTACGAACGCTCGCTGGGCGTCCTCACGATGTCCCGCGACGCCGGTCTCGTCACGAAGTCGAACATCATCCTCGGGATGGGCGAGACCCGCGAGGAGGTCTCCCAGGCACTGCGGGACCTTCGCGACGCCGGCACCCACCTGGTGACGATCACCCAGTACCTGCGGCCCAACGCGACGCTGCACCCCGTAGACCGCTGGGTGGAGCCGGCCGAGTTCGACGAGCTCGCCGTGGAGGCGACCGAGATCGGTTTCGAAGGCGTGTTGTCGGGGCCGCTGGTGCGATCCTCGTACCGCGCTGGGAGACTGTACCGACAGGCCAGCGACGCGCTGGCTGCAGCAAGTGCACCAACGAGTCAGCCAGAGAATGAGAGCACCGATGGCGAGTGAGCGGGCCAAGAAGCTGGCTGCCGAGCAGAAGGCGACGAAGAAGGCCGAGCAGCTGCGGCGCAAGAACTCGACCGACCCGAAGGACTGGGGTCAGGTCCGTCAGATCATCGAGGTCTACAAGGTCACCGCGGAGCACGACCCGAAAGCGAACCTGTTCATGGGCGGGGCGCTGGCGCTCTGCATCGTCGTGTTCACGGTCGTCGGCATCTTCATCACGCCCTGGTGGCTGTACGTGATCTTCGGCGTGCTGTTCGGTGTGCTGGCGGCCATGTCCGTGCTGACCTGGCGCGCCAAGAGCGCCACGTACAAGCGGTACGAGGGCCAGAAGGGCTCCGCCGAGGTCGCCATGTCGATGCTCGGCAAGGAATGGGTCAAGTCGCCGGTCATCACCGCGAACCGGCAGCTGGACATCGTCCACCGCGTCGTCGGACCCGGCGGCATCGTGCTCATCGGCGAGGGCGACCCCGGTCGCGTACGAGCGATGCTCGCGACCGAGGCCAAGAAGCACGAGCAGGTCAAGTACGGCGTGAAGGTGACGACGCTGGTCATGGGTGACCGCGAGAACCAGGTGCCGCTCGGCAAGCTCGCCGACCACATCAAGAAGCTGCCCAAGATCATCAAGACGGCCGAGATCACCGACATCTCCAACCGGCTTCGGGCGCTCGACTCGATGCGTCCGAAACTCCCGTTGCCCAAGGGTCCGATGCCGACGTCAGCGAAGGGCGCTCGCCAGGCCGCACGCGGCCGCTGAGGCCTCAGCCCGCCTGCTCCGAAAGCTCCAACCAGGCGTCTTCCAGCTCCGCGACCTCCGCCTCGAGGTCGCGGAGTTCGTCATGGAGGCGGCCCAGCCCTACGTAGTCGGCCGGGTCGTGACCGGCCATGCGGACGTGCATCGCCTCGACCCGCTCCCCCAGCCGTTCGAGCTTGCGCTCGGTCGCCTGCAACGCCTTCGCCGCAGCGCGCTGCTCCGCCGCAGAGCTGGGCATCGTGTCCCGCGGCTCCGCTTCCGGGACGGCCCGATTCTGGAGGTGGCGCAGCCGCAGGTACTCGTCGACGCCGCCCGGCAGGTGGCGAAGGCCGCCGCCGAGGATCGCGTACTGCATGTCGGTGATCCGCTCCACCAGGTACCGGTCGTGGGACACCACGAGCAACGTCCCCGGCCAGGAGTCGAGCAGGTCCTCCATCGCGGTGAGCATGTCGGTGTCCACGTCGTTGGTCGGCTCGTCGAGGATGAGCACGTTCGGCTCGTCCAGCAGCACGAGGAGCAGCTGGAGGCGTCGCTTCTGGCCGCCGGACAGCTCCGCGACACGCGACGACAGGTGGTCCCGAGAGAAGCCGAGCCGCTCGAGGAGCTGTGCCGGCGTGAGGTCGCGCCCGTCGATCAGGAACGTCGTACGGGTCCGCGCCAGTACGTCCCGTACCCGGTCGTCCGCGATCACCTCGAGGTCCGCGAAGCGCTGGTCGAGCGTCCCGATGCGTACGGTCTTGCCCCGCTTCACGCGGCCACGGGTCGGCAGCACCGCGCCGCTGACGAGGCCGAGCAGCGTCGACTTGCCCACGCCGTTGGCACCCAGCACGGCCAGCCTGTCGCCGGGACCGATCCGCCAGGTGACGTCGGTGAGGACGGCGTTCTCCCCGTACGAGACGGAGACGTTCTCGATGTCGACGACGTCCTTGCCCAGCCGTGCCGTGGCGAGCTTCGCCAGCTCGACCCGGTCGCGCGGCGGCGGCACGTCGTCGATGAGCACGTTCGCGGCATCGATGCGGAACTTGGGTTTGCTCGTACGTGCCGGCGCTCCCCGCCGCAGCCAGGCCAGCTCCTTGCGCATGAGGTTCTGTCGCTTGGCCTCGATCGTGGCGTTCTGCCGGTCACGCTCGACCCGCTGCAGCACGTAGGCCGCGTAGCCGCCGTCGAACGGCTCCACGATCCGGTCGTGGACCTCCCAGGTCGCCGTACAGACCTCGTCGAGGAACCACCGGTCGTGGGTGACGACCAGCAGTCCGCCCTGGGTCTTGGTCCAGCGCTGGCGCAGATGGTCCGCGAGCCACTGCACGCCCTCGACGTCGAGGTGGTTGGTCGGCTCGTCGAGGATCACGAGGTCCCAGTCCTCGACGAGCAGTGCGGCGAGGGCGACGCGCCGCCGCTGACCGCCGGACAGGGTGTCGATCCGGGCGTCCCACGGCACGTCCACCACGAGTCCGGCGATGATCTCTCGGATCCGTGGCTCGCCTGCCCAGACGTGGTCGGGGCGATCGCCGACGATGACATGCCCCACGGTGCTCGCGTCGTCGAGGGTGTCGGCCTGCTCGAGCGCTCCCACCCGCAGTCCGCCGCGCCGGGTCACCTTGCCCTCGTCGGGCACGACCCTTCCCGACAGGATGCCCAGCAGGCTGGACTTGCCGTCGCCGTTGCGGCCGACGATCCCGATCCGATCGCCCTCGGAGACACCGAGCGTCACCGCCTCGAAGACGACGATGTTCGGGTACTCCAGGCGTACGGACTCGGCCCCCAGCAGATGTGCCACCCGGACAGCCTAGGGTCACCGGCGCAGCTTGAGGCCGATCTGCCTAGCGGGTACGCGTATCTGCAGACCTGTCAGTCGTCGAGCGTCAGCGTGAGGTCGGGGGCGGCGTCGACGACTACCTCCACGGCGGCGACCTCGGCAGGGCTCGGCATCTGGCTTCCCGGCCGACTCACCGCCGCGGCGCCGAAGGCCACGGCTGTACGAAGAGCCTGCTCGGCGTCGAGTCCCGACGCCACGGCGTGCAGGTAGCCGGCGAGGAGCGCGTCTCCCGCTCCGACCGTCGACAGCGGGTTCTCGACCCGCGCCACCGCCCGTACCGCCTTCGTGGAGTCCACGAGCAGCGCGCCATCACGGCCGAGGCTGACGAGTACGCACCCGATGCCGGTCGCCACGAGCCCACGCGCCGCATCGATGACCGCGCCGACCGTGGTGAGGTCGCGACCGACCGCCTCGGCGAGCTCGACGCGGTTCGGCGTGATGAGGTCGGGCGCGGCGGTCAGCGCCCGCGACATCGGCTCACCCGAGGAGTCGACGGCCACTTTCACGCCGCTCGCGTGGCAGCGCCCCACCACGTCGGCGTAGAAATCGTCGTCGATTCCGGGAGGTAGCGAGCCGCAGCACACCACCCAGCCGGCGCCGACGCTCGCGCTCGCTGTCGCTGTCCGCAGCGCCGCCACCTCCGCGGCGCTGAAGCAGGGCCCCTGCTCGTTGACCTTCGTCGTGGCGCCGTCCGGCTCGACGATCGCCACGTTGGCCCGGATCGCTCCGGCGATCGGTACGGGCACCACGTCGATCTCTTGCGCCCGGAGTAGGTCGAGCATCACGCCGCCGTACACGCCACCGATGGGCAGGACGGCTCGCGTGGCGGTGCCGTTCTGCGCCAGAGCCCGGCTCACGTTGAGGCCCTTGCCGCCCGGATCCTCCCTCGACTCCGTCGCACGCATCACCTTGCCGCGTCGAAGCGCCGGAACCGCGATCGTACGGTCGAGGCTCGGATTGGGGGTCAGGGTGACGATCATGCGCGGATCACCTCCGGACCCGCGGCCGCGAACTCGTCGGCGAGATCCCGTAGACACGGCGCCACAGCCCGCGCCGCTCGAGGGCCGCGAGGTCGCGGCGGATGGTCTGGTTTCGCAGCATCGAGGCTAGAACCCGTCCGCCTCCGGGATCTCGTGGGTCCGAGCCAGCTTGGTGTACCAGAGGGCTGAGTCGCGCGGCGTCCGCTGCTGGGTCTCGAAATCCACGTGGGTGATGCCGAACCGCTTGCTGTAGCCGAAGGCCCACTCGAAGTTGTCCATCAACGACCAGACGAAGTAGCCGACGACGTTCGCGCCGGCTTCGATCGCCCGATGGACCGCGGTGACGTGGCGCTGCAGGTAGTCGACGCGTCGCGCGTCGTGGCAGCGGCCGTCGACCACCGGGTCGTCGTACGCGCAGCCGTTCTCGGTGATGACGATCGGCAGACCCGGGAACTCGCGATCGAGGTCGAGCAGCATCTCTTCCAGACCGGACGGGTCGACGATCCAGCCCATCTCCGTACGGTCACCCTCGTCGAACACGTCCTCGACGTCCTCGTTGCCGGGCGAGACGGACGGCATCGGCGTCGG
>Ga0208716_1001082_pt1 | contig 10673 bp, 7 predicted proteins | sample NGESurdeep092012_8_FD_184482 | JGI IMG/M metagenome (GOLD analysis project Ga0208716, IMG submission 184482) | Arctic peat soil microbial communities from Barrow, Alaska - NGEE Surface sample 415-3 deep-092012 (SPAdes) | ecosystem: Environmental > Terrestrial > Soil > Wetlands > Peat ...
GCATATCTGTGGCGGGTGGATGTCAGCAAAGGAAAAGCGCCGGAACGCGTGGAACTGGCAGGGGCCGATGCCTACTATCCGGCGATCGATTTCAAGGCTGGCCGGCTCGCCTTCTCGAGAAGGTTGTCGCATGCTAATCTATGGCGGCTGGAGCGTGGCGGGAAACCGGCTCCCTTTCTGACTTCTTCCAGCGCCATCGATGCCAATCCGCAGTATTCGCCGGACGGCCGGCGCATCGCCTTCGGGTCGAGCCGCCAAGGCACCGACATCGCAGTCTGGGTGGCAAACGCCGACGGGACGGGACCGGCCCAGATTACCAACATCGGGAGCCCGCTTAGCGGGACGCCGCGGTGGTCCCCGGACGGCCGGTGGCTGGCATTTGATGCGTTCGAGAAAAGCCGCGGCTGGGATGTTTGGGTAGTCGAGGCAAGCGGAAGCTCGCCGCGGCAGTTGACCCATGGCCCCGCCGATAATGCCACGCCAAGCTGGTCCCGCGACGGAAGCTCGATCTACTTCGCTTCGAAACGTTCCGGCCGGTTCGAAATCTGGCGCATTCCGGCAGGCGGAGGCACGGCCGTGCAGGTGACCCACAATGGCGGCTACACCGCCTTCGAGTCCACCGATGGAAAGACGCTCTATTACACCTTGAGTGCGGTCGGGGCTGAAGGGCTCTATGCCAAGTCGCTCCCCGACGGAGGAGGAAAGCAAGTGCTGAAAGAGAGTGTGGATCGCCGGGGCTTCGCGGTCTTCAGCGACGGCGTTTTCTACCTCCACAGGCGCGGTCCAAACAGCTACGAGATCCGCTTTCACGAGTTTGCCGGTGGACAGACCCGCGTAGTTGGCGACATCGAAGGGATCTCCCTTTCCGTCGGTCTCACCGTATCTCCCGACCGAAAAACATTCCTGTTCGGGAAATGGAACGATCTGGGATTCGACCTCATGCTCATCGAGAATTTCCGCTGAGAGCGTGAAGCGGCGCGGGAATTTGTTATCCTTCGCTCAAGGCGGTCCTGTGATTTCTCGAAGGGCGTTGGGACTGGTGGGATGCGGCTTCGTGGCGATGGGCGCGCTGTGCGCCTTCCAGAAACCGTTTCGCGTGTACCCCTCGATGGAGCCTTACGACAACATTCCCCTGCCTCCGGACTGGCAGGAGAAGGCCGAGTGGGTGCAGGCGCGGCTGATGTATCCGCAGCATCCCGAGGCGCGATTCGGGCGCTCCCACTACGGGCGGCTGGACTGGCGCGAAGGGGGCACCAGTTGGACGCAGGACTATCCGCGCGCCGACCGGCACTTCGCGCTGGCGCTGCGGCGGCTGACGCGGATTCACGTGCGCAGCGTGGAGCAGCCGAACAACCCCGACGACATCGACGACTTCTTCAACTGGCCGTGGATGGTGGCGGGCGAAATGGGCGACTGGCTGCTCACCGGCGCGCAAGTGAAAACGTTGCGCGAGTACCTGCTGCGCGGCGGCTTCATCTACATGGACGATTTCTGGGGACCGGAGGAGTATGCACGGTTCGCGGAGAGCATGACGCGCGTGTTCCCGGACCGTCCGGTAGTGGAGATCGGCAACGAGGAAGCGATCTTCCACGCGGTGTACGATCTGGACGACCGCTACCAGGTGCTGGGGCAGTGGTCGCTGCGCGGAGGCGGGTGGATGGGACAGCGCGCGGCCGGAACCAAAGCGCACTGGATGGGGATCTACGACGATCGCAATCGCCTGATGGTGGCCATGACCTTCAATAGCGATGTCGGGGACTCCTGGGAGTGGGCGGACAGTCCGACGTACCCGGAGAAGTTCTCGGCGCTGGGGATCCGGCTGGGCGTGAACTACGTGGTCTACGCGATGACGCACTGAGTTCGCAAACAGGGAAGCTTTCGATTTGACGCGGAGGCGCGGAGACGCAGAGGAAAACGCGGAGAACGCATTGCAGAGATGGGCGGGCGACGGGTTCCTGGAGGAGCAGAGAAAGTCAGAGTGTTAAGGAGCGCGGAGACAGCGGAGGACGGTGGCCTTCGGGCAGGCGCGGAGGGGTTTCCGGAGAGGAAACAGGCCGGTGGCGTTACGGTTTCGGGGCGCTGTCCGGAACTGGAACGGTCAGGGAGCCGACGGCGCCCGATGCGCGGTCATAAACTATCACGCGGATCTTCCGAATGGCGGGGGGCAGGGTGACGAGGCGAACCAGGGATAATGCTTGCTGCATGGCCTGCTCGCGCTGCTCGGGGGACAGACGGATAGCGAAGGTGCCTGGAGGAGGGACTTCCGCGCGGCCGTCCGCCAAATACCCGGCAATAGCAACCGCCAGTTGGCCGGTGAACAGCTCGCCTTCGCGAGCCAGCAGGATGTCCGCCGCGTCGATGCGGATCGTGAGATTCATCGCCCGCGGCGTCTTGCCGCTGGGGGCCAACCTGGCGTACAAACCGATTTCGGGGATGTCAAAGGGACTGGAAATCGCGGTCTGGATCGCGGCTTTTTCCTGGTCGCCTTCGTGGGCCTCCCCGGCGAACGCATAGTAACCTTGTTTGGTCTGGAGCCGTACACCCTTGCGGGAACAAGCTACGCGGATCTTGTGGTACTTGCCGTCCCACTTATCCAGCGGTGGATCGTAGGCGATCAGGTAGCTCATGCGCGCGTCTCTGGCCGCCTGGGCGATGGCGCCGGCGATATCGACGGTGCCGTAGGCCCGGCCGCCGGTGAGACCCGCGAACTCCTCCAGGGTTTCGATGCTGGCGAGTCCCATGCTGGGCGCATCGGTCGATCCGGGCGCGGCAGCTCCGGGCGCGAGCGACCCGGGCTGGCGCACCGGGTATACCGCGACGTTGGCGCGGTCGAGCGTCGCGGTCAAACGCTGCAAGAGGGGCGTATAATCGATTTCGTCGAAAGCGCCGGAGCGGGCGCCGATGGAAATCGGCATTCCGTGGCTGATCCAGATAATACTTTTCCTGCCGGGAGTTTCCGCCACCCGGGCAGCCAACGCCTCCAGTGCCCCGTAGGTCATGCGCACGCGGTCGTCCACCAAAAGGTTTAGCGGCCGCAGAACGAACAGTTTGCGCGCGGCCTCATCGAGCAGCGGCTTGATGTCGTCGGTCCACGGCTTGGCGGGGGTTCGGGCGGTGGTTTCGGGATCGGGCAATGGATGGACCGGATACAGCGTGCCGTCCATGGTCAGAATATACAGGAACAGAGAATCGCTGGCCTCCACATGCTGCAAGGCGGGAATCAACTGGCTGGCAGCGTATGCGCGGTCGTCGAAGCGGGCATTCAGCAGGTCGAACAGAATCACCGTGGCTCGCGAGAGGGGGGCGCCGGAGCGATTGGAGTATTCGTTTGGTTGGGGTGGAGCGGCCCGCAGCGGTTTGACATCGTTGCGGCGAAAGGACGCGATGTGCTGCAACTTGCCGCCATCGAACACCTGAAAATCTTCGCGAGTGAGATCGGCGACGGTTTGGCCGCGCGCGTCCACGGCGACCACATTCAGCTTGACCACAGGCGCGGCCGGCGGACGTCGATCGTCACCTTGGTCGTTGGGTCGCGCGAGGGCGAGCCACGCCGTGCCGGAGGCGACGAGTAAACCGGCCAGTGCCCATTTGGACATACCTGATTGTCGCTTAATCCCAAAGGCGGCGAGAGCCGGAACCAGACAGGCTGTGTACTTGACGCGGAGGCGCGGAGGAATCATGCCCCCACGAATGGGGGCGGCCCAGAGGGCACCCCGCCTGGAAGGCTGCTCTACACCGTGCCGCCGCCGAGGAGCGAGGCGGCGGTGGGCGGGGCGGCGCCGCGCAGCTTGAGGGGCGCGGCGGCCTCGGGAATCTGGTCGCCTTCGCCGGGGGCGAGAAACAAGTTGGAGTCGATGCCGTGCTGGCGCGTGTACAAATCGTAGTAACGGCCCTCGAGGGCGTAGAGGGATTGGTGCGTGCCGCGCTCCACGATGCGGCCGTCCTCGACCACCAGAATCTGCTCGGCCCGGCGGATGGTGGAGAGGCGATGCGCGATGACGAAGGTGGTGCGGCCTTTCATCAGGTAGGAGAGACCTTGCTGGATGGCGGCCTCGGATTCGGAATCCAGGCTGCTGGTAGCCTCGTCCAGGATCAGGATGCGGGGATCGGCGAGAATGGCGCGGGCGATGGAGACGCGCTGGCGCTGTCCGCCGGAGAGCTTGACGCCGCGCTCGCCGACGATGGTGTCGTACTGCTTCTCGAACTTTTCGGCAAACTCATCGACGCGGGCGATGCGGCAGGCGTTCTGGATCTGCTCTTCGGTGGCTGCGGGACGGGCGAAGGCGATGTTTTCGCGGATCGTGCCGTCGAACAGGAAGGTGTCCTGCAACACCACGCCGAGCTGCGAGCGGAAGGCATCCAGACGCACGGTGGAAAGGTCGGTGGAATCGACCAGGATGCGTCCGGCGGTGGGTTCATGGAAGGCGGCGATGAGGCTGATGATGGTGGATTTTCCCGAGCCTGAAGGTCCGACGAGCGCGGTGGCGGTGCCGGGTTCGGAAGCGAAGCTGACCTCGCGCAGCACGGGCTTGCCGGCGTCGTACTCGAAAGTCACGTTGTCGAAGGCGACGTAACCCTGGATGGTCTCGATCTTGCGGACGCGCCTGGTGTCTTCGTCCTCGGGCCGCTCGGCGAGGACTTCCTGGGTGCGATCGAGTCCGGCGAGCGCCTCGGTCAACTGGGTACCGATGGCGACCATTTGCAGCATGGGCGCGACCAGGAAGGCGAGGTAACCGACGAAGGCGAACCAGCCGCCGAGGGTGAGGGTCGGCGGGGTGGCCAGAATCTGGCGGGCGCCGATATACATCACGGTGCCGCCGACCACGCCCATCAGCATGGTGGCCGAGAGGGTCATCAAAGAGATGGCGGTGAGCGAGCGCATGACGTTGTCCAGCAGGCGCTGCACGCCGGCGGCGAAAACGCGCGCTTCGCCGGCTTCGGCATGATAGCCTTTGACGACGCGCACGCCCGCCAGGGATTCGGTGAGACGGCCGGTGACATCGGCGGTGATCTTGCCGCGCTCGCGGAAGATCGGGCGGATTTTGCCGAAGGCCTTGCCGAGGCCGAGCGCGAACACGACGATGAAGAACAGCGCGATGCCGGTCAACAGCGCGCTGATCCTGAGCAGGATGACGAGCGAGAGCAGCGCCGTCAGGATGCCGCCGACGAAATCCACCAGGCCGGTGCCGATCAGGTTGCGCACGCCCTCCACGTCGTTCATGATGCGGGAAACCAGGGCGCCGGATTTGTTGGCATCGTAGTAGGCCACGGGCAATCGGCCGATGTGCTCCTGCACCTTGCGCCGCAGCTCGGCGATGAGCCGCTGGCCCTCTTTGGAGAGGAGCTGGGTGAGGGAGAACGAGGTGATGCCCTGAATGATGGTGGCGGCGAAAACGGCGCCTACGATCCATTTGAGCAGGTAGACCTGGTGCCGATTGATCACATCGTCCACCAGAAACTTGGGGGCGCCCGGCAGGACCAGACTACACAGTCTGCCGATGAGCATCAGCAGGAAGCCAAGCGCGAGTTTGCCGCGGCGCGGGCGCACCAGTTCCTTGAGGAGGGGGAGCGTGCTGCGCAGGTGACTGGCGGCCTTCTTTTTGGGTTGGGTGGGAGACAAGATTTAGCCTTTAAGACTGAGTATACGATTCCTTGGATGACGATCGCCCTCCCTCCGTAGCGTAGCCTTTCAGGCTGCCATGCCGGTATTCGTACCGGCATTCTTCGAAGAACGTCGGCAAGGACGCCGACGTGGCAACCTGAAAGGTTACGCTACACTAGCCGGTGGCGTAACAGGCCGGCCACTTCGGCCGGATGGCGCACGGTAAGCACCTCGAAGCCGGCGGCGCGTCCGCTGGCGATTCCGGCGACGGAATCCTCCAGCACCAGGGCAGTTTCGACGCCGAGCCGGGTAGCGGCCAGCAGGTATGGGTCCGGGGCCGGCTTGTGGCGGGCCACGTCTCCGCCTCCAACGACCGTGTCGAAGTGCTCCCGGATGCCGCCGGCCACCAGCAGCGGCTCGATCTCGCTGGACGAACTGGAGCTGACGACGGCCAGTTTGAATTGGCGATGGAGGCCGGGGAGCATTCCGGCGAGGGAGGTTTCGAACGGCGGCGCCGTCATGCGCGCCTGAAACAACTGTTTCTTGGCCGGGTAGAGCGCCCAGAGGCTGTCCCAGTCACGCGGCGGATGGGCCTGCAGGGCCACGGTGCGCAGCATGTCGCGGTCGTCGATCCCGATGCAGCGATCGCGGTAATACTCCCAGGTGAGAGTCAGCCCGGCGGGGGCCAGAACTTCGGCCCAACAGGCCCAGTGGACCGGCTCGGTATCCAGCAGGACACCGTCGAAATCGAAGAAAATGGCTTGCAGGGCGCACATGGTAGGGGAAATCCGATCGTAGCATGTGGTATCAAAGGAATTGACAACCATGCCAACCGAAGAAGAGATGAAAGCGGAAATTGAGCGCTTGCGCGCCGAAAACGAAAACTTGAAGAAGCCCGCCCGGGGACAGCTCGCGTTGAAAGTGAGTGAAAAGGGCGCGCTTTCGGTCTACGGAATGGGGCGCTTTCCCGTGACCCTGTATCGCGAACAGTGGGAGAAACTGCTGGCGATGTCGGACCAGATCAAAGAGTTTATCCAAGCTAACGATCAGACCCTGAAAAAGAAGGAATAGCGTAGCCAAAGGAGCGGCCCGGATCACGGGCGCATGGAACAGGTCTTCGACGCCGATGAAGTGCGGGGAGTGCTGCACACGCCGGAGCACGCGACCGGCGATGCGCTGGCGCTGACGCACGGAGCGGGTTCGAATGCCAACGCTCCGCTGCTGGTGAGTCTTTCCCGGGCCTTTTGCGAAGCCGGTCTGATGGTGCTGCGCTACGACCTGCCGTTTCGCGTGGCGCGGGCCGGCGGACCGCCGGGCCCGGAGGGCACCCCGGCGGGGGCGGAGCGCGATCGCGAGGGCATCGCGCGGGCGGTGGCGGCGTTGCGGGAACGGGTGAAGTGGCGCGTGTTCGCGGGCGGGCATTCCTACGGCGGCAGGCAGACCGCCATGATCGCGGCCGAGCGTCCCAGGCTGGCCGACGCGTTACTGCTGCTGGCCTATCCGCTGCATCCGCCGAGAAAGCCGGATCGGCCACGCACCGCGTTTTTCCCGGAGTGGCGCACTCCCGCGCTGTTCGTGCACGGCACGCGCGACCCCTTCGGCACCGTGGAGGAGTTGCGCGGCGCGATGGAGCGGATCCCCGCGCTGGTGGATTTGCTGGTGGTGGAGGGCGCGGGCCACGACCTGCGGCAGGCGGCGCGGATGGGCGGAGAGATCATGGACCGCATGCTATTCTGAAAAATAATCCCCAAGGGGCATCTCTATGCGCGAATACCGCTATACGACTCCCCACGGGATCCAGGTCACCCGTTCTGCTTCGAAGACCAACTTCCGGAAGGGCTTGCACCACGTTCTTCGCGACCTGGACCAGCACCGTGGAATCTACCTATCGTCGGGATACGAGTATCCCGGGAGATACTCGCGCTGGGACATCGCGTCGACGTGTCCGCCGCTAGAGATCGTCTCGTACGACCGGCGGGTGGAATTCCGCCCTCTCAACGCGCGGGGGGTGGAGATGCTGCGCATGTTTCACGGCCTGCTGGCCGGTCATCCGCACTGGGAGGATTTCGGGTTTGAAGGCGAGATGCTGGCCGGCCGGCTGAAGCCTCTCCCCACCCTGTTCCCCGAGGAAGAACGCAGCAAACAGCCATCGGTATTTTCGATTTTGCGGGCATTGACGGAGGAGTTCCGCGGCGAAGAGGATTCGCGGCTGGGGCTGTTGGGCGCTTTCGGCTATGACCTGTTGTTCCAGTTCGAGCCCATCGAGAAGAAGTTGCCGCGCGCCGGCCACAAAGACCTGCACCTGTTTCTTTGCGACGACATCTGGTACATGGACCGCAAGAAGGAGCAGGTGGAGCGCTACCAGTACGAGTTCGAGCTCGCGGGCGCGAGCACGCGCGGCCTGGCGCGCGATGGCGAAGCGATCGCGCCGCCCGCGCCGCGGGAGAGCGGTCCGATTTCGAGCGACCACACGCCGGAAGAGTATATGGCGAACGTGGAGACGGTGCGGGAAGGCATGCGCCGCGGCGATTACTACGAGGTGGTGCTGCGCCAGACTTTCCGCACGCCGTTCTCCGGCAAGGCCAGCGACTTATTCCGCCGGGTGCAACTGGCCAGCCCGAGCCCGTACGAGTTCCTGCTGCAACTTGGCGACGAGCAACTGGTGGGGGCATCGCCGGAGATGTTTGTCAGAGTGGAGGGCGCGCGCATCGAGACGTGCCCCATCTCGGGCACGGCGCAGCGCACGGGGGATCCGCTGCGCGATGCCGACAACATTCGCGACCTGCTGGTCAGCGCCAAGGAAGAAAGCGAATTGACCATGTGCACGGACGTGGACCGCAACGATAAATCGCGGGTTTCGCAGCCGGGCACGGTGAAGGTGATCGGCCGGCGGCTGATCGAAAGCTACGCGGGCGTGTTCCATACGGTGGATCACGTCGAGGGATTCCTCAAGGAAGGGTTCGACGCGCTGGATGCGTTCCTCAGCCACATGTGGGCCGTGACCGTGATCGGGGCGCCCAAGAAGGCGGCGGCGCAAACCGTGGAGGCGCTGGAGAAAGACGCACGCGGGTGGTACGGGGGCGCGGTGGGGATGATCTCGCTGAACGGCGATATCAATACCGGAATTTTGATCCGCACCACGTATCTGCGCGACGGGATGGCGAGGTATCCGGTGGGCGCCACGCTGCTCTACGATTCGGTGCCGGCGATGGAAGAGCGCGAGACGCGGCTTAAGGCAACCGGCTTCTTTCGCACGCTGGGCGCGGAGGAAACAACGGCGGCCGAAGCGGTGAAGCGCAGCGCGACCGGGGTACCCTCCGGGTCCGGGGCGAAGTTGCTGCTGGTGGACAACGACGATTGCTTCATCCACACACTGGCCAACTATGCGCGGCAAACCGGCGCGGAAGTGGTGACGTACCGCGCGGGCTTCCCGGCGGAAGTGATGGCTCTGGTGGCGCCGGACCTGATTCTGATTTCGCCCGGTCCGGGCCGGCCGGCGGATTTCGGCGTGCCGGACGTGGTCAAGACCGCGGTGCGGCTGGGCGTGCCGGTGTTCGGCGTATGCCTGGGATTGCAGGGTATTGTGGAGGCCTTCGGAGGTGAACTTGGCGTGTTGGATTACCCGATGCACGGCAAGCCTTCGACCGTACGGAATCGCGGGGTTGGGGTGTTCGCGGGACTGCCGGCGGAGTTTCAAGTGGGCCGCTATCACTCGCTGTTCGCGCGCCGGGAGACGTTTCCGGAGTGTCTGGAAATTACGGCGGAAACCAAGGAGCTGGATGCCAGCGGAAACATAATTGCCGGCGTCATCATGGGCATCCGGCATCGCGAACTGCCGATCGAGGCGGTCCAGTTTCATCCCGAATCGATCCTCACCGCCGAAAGCGACCACGGGCTCAAACTGATGGAGAATGCGATGCGACTGGCCAAACCCGGTGCGCGCGTGCAGGTTCCGAACGTTGAACGCTGAACCCACGGAAGTTTTCACTTTGCGCCGCTGCGCGCTGCTGGCCGCGATTCTGGTCTTGATCGCCGCGTTGCGCATCGTTTCCACTTACACCGAGCTGAGCCACACGGTGGATGAGCCAATCCACCTGGCGGCCGGGATGGAGTGGCTGGATCACGGCACGATGACGGGCGACGTCTCGCACCCGCCGATGGCGCGGGTGCTTTCGGCGATCGGGCCATGGCTGGCGGGGGCGCGTTGGACGCCGACCGGGAATACGACCACCGACGGGATGGCGATACTCGGGCGCGACGCGCACTACGATCGCATGCTGGCGCTGGCGCGGCTGGGAATTCTGCCGTTGTTTCTGCTGGCCTGCGGCATGGTGTTTCTGTGGGGCAATCGTACGGGCGGGCCGCTGGCCGGGTTGATCGCGACGTTTTTGTTCACCACGATTCCGCCGGTGCTGGCGCACGCGGGGCAGGTGACTACGGACATGGCGGCCACGGCGTTCACCGCGGCGGGGGCTTACGCTGGCCTCGTGTGGGCGGAGCGGCCGGACCACCGGCGCACGGTCGCGCTGGGCGCGGCGGTGGGGCTGGGGCTGCTCGCCAAATACTCCCTGCTGGTGTTTCTGCCGGGCGTCTGGGTGGCGATGTATCTGTGTCACTGGCGCGGAATGCGCGCCGTGCCCGGACAGTTACGCGAGTACTGGCGGCCGGCGGTGGTAGCGGCGGCGATCGTGTGCCTGGCGATCTGGGCCGCGTTCCGCTTTTCGTTCGGGCCGCTCAGTTTTGCCCACGTGTCGCTGCCCGCGCCACGATTCTTCGACGGCTTGCACGATGTCTGGGATCACAACGAGAAGGGGCATGCGTCGTACATTCTGGGCGAGCGGCACCATTTCGGCGTGTGGTATTTCTTTCCGGTGACGCTTGGGGTGAAGACGCCGCTCGGGATGATACTGCTGGTTGGCTGGTCTTTGTGGACGGCGTGGCGCAAGCGGCTGAAGATAGCCGCGCCGCTGGCGTATTGCGCGGTGATTCTGGGAATTGCGATGGGTAGCCGCATCAATCTCGGGGTGCGGCACGTGTTGCCGATGTATGCGGGGCTGGCGGTAATCGGCGG
>Ga0208716_1001083_pt1 | contig 10668 bp, 3 predicted proteins | sample NGESurdeep092012_8_FD_184482 | JGI IMG/M metagenome (GOLD analysis project Ga0208716, IMG submission 184482) | Arctic peat soil microbial communities from Barrow, Alaska - NGEE Surface sample 415-3 deep-092012 (SPAdes) | ecosystem: Environmental > Terrestrial > Soil > Wetlands > Peat ...
GGCCCCTGAGCGCCTGGCCCTGCGTGCCGCCTCCCTGGCCGTAGCGCGGGAACGTATAGCCCTGCACGCCGGCCGATTTGCCGTTGACGAACAGCTCCACGGATTCGCAGTTGCTGTACACAGTGACGGGGACGTACTCGCCCTCGCGCCCCTGCCAGTTCCAATGCGGGTACACGTGAACCATCGGCTCTTTGGTCCAGATGCTCTGGAAGAAGTAGAAACCGTCCTTCTCGAAACCACAGGTGTCGATAACCCCGGAATTGGAACCCTTACTGGGCCAGCGGGCCTCGCCAAGATAATCGATGCCCGTCCAGACGTAGTCGCCCGCCACGTAATCGTAAGTGAGGTTATACCTCCACAGCCCCTCCGTATTGATGTTGGGGCGTGCACCGCCGCGTCCGCCGCCGAAGCCCCCTGGACCGCCCGCGCCGGGGCCGCCCGGACCACCCGGACCGGCAGCAGCGATAGCGCCGGGAGCGCCGGCAACCGCCGCCGCCACGGGCGCCATCCCCGCTGCTGCCGGAAACAATCCCGAATACGACCCGCGGGCGCCGCCGCCCATGCTGCTGTTCTCAGTGCCGATAAACCTTCGCTGAGGAAACGCTTGCCGGTCGATGTTGTAGTATTTCTCGGCCCGGTCGCGCCAGCGGTCTACGTAGTTATAGCCGACAACGTCGAGAAGTGAGAGAAACTCCGCCGACGCGCCCACGGGCTCCGACGTGATTCGGTCGCAACCCACCGTGACGGTACGCGTGGGATCCTCGCGGTGGAAGATGTCGACCAGCCTTCGGAGCCTTTCCGCTCCCTGCGGGACGAGTTGGTCCACAACTTCGTTCCCGGCGCTCCACAGGATCACGGAAGGGCGGTTGCGGTCACGATGAATGAAACTCCTGGTGTCCCGTTCCGACCACTCGTCGAAGTAGATGCGATATCCGTAGTTCGGCGTCTGCGGCTTGGGTTCCTTCCACTCGTCGAACATCTCGTTCATAACCAGGAAGCCCATCTTGTCGCAGAGATCCAAAAACGCCGGCGGATAGGGGTTGTGGCTGGTGCGTATGCCGTTGCACCCCATCCGCTTCAGGGCCTCCAGACGCCGCTCGTATACCCGGGTGGGCACCGCAGCTCCCACCGGCCCCGCCTCGTGATGGAGGCAGACGCCTTTGATCTTCACCTGCTGGCCGTTCAACAGAAAGCCCCGGTCTGCATCGAAAATCGCCTCGCGGATTCCGAAGGGCGTATCGTACACGTCCACGACTCCGTTCTGGTCCCGCACGGTGCTGCGAAGGGTATAGAGGTAAGGACTTTCCACCGACCACAGGTTCGGTTTGTCCACCTTCACCTGCTGAGCGAACTCGTATTCGCCGTTTGGAATTACGTCCTGGCTCGCCTCGGCGCTCTGTACCGGCTTACCGTCACGATCCAATATGCTGGTGGCCAGCGTACATTTCGCCGCGGTCCGGCTTTCGTTCTGAACCCTCGTCTTGATTTGCACGGTTGAAGCGTTGGCGCTCACCTGCGGGGTGGTGACGAATGTGCCCCACATCGCCACATGAACCGGATTGGTGAGCCGCAGCCAGGTGTGCGCATAGATCCCCGAGCCCGAATACCAGCGGCAGTTAGGCTGAAGGGAGTTGTCCACCTTGACCGCGATCACATTGTCTCGGGCGCCGAAGTTGACGTGTGGGGTAATGTCGTAGTTGAAGCTGATGTAACCGTAGGGACGCTTGCCGAGATACTGTCCGTTAACCCAGACCTCGCTGTTTTGATAGACGCCCTCAAACTCCACGACAACTCTCTTGCTTCTGTCGGCTTCGGCCAGACGGAAGCGTTTCCGGTACCAGCCGATGCCCGTAGGCAATGATGCGCCGGTGCTCCCCGCGGGTGCGTCTTGGGCGTACGGCCCCTCGATGCTCCAGTCGTGAGGCAGGTCTAAGCTTTTCCAGGAGGCATCCGCGAACTCCGACTGCTGCGCGCCTTGCGCGTCGCCCTTCAGAAACTTCCAGTCAAAGTCGAAGTTGTCCCTTGCCCGCGCCGGGCGAACTCCGCCGGCAAGCTGGGTTTGCGCCGAGGCCGCGCCCGTGAACTCCAGTGCCGATACCAGCCCGGCCGCGCCCACGGCCTGCCCCAGCAGACTGCGCCGGCTTAAGTGTTGCATCTCGTCGTTCGTATTCTTCATGGTTTTCTCCCGCACACTGTCGTACTGCGCGCCGTCCCGTTGTCCATTCTTAGAAAAACACTTTCCATTCCACATCGTTGCCCGTCGTCGCCGTGTAGTCCACCGTCAACAGTGGCCCATCGGCCGCCATCTTCGCTGTCAGGCCGCCGGACACCTCCACCCGCTTCGCTGTGAATCCGTCCGGAACGTAGAGCCGCAACTGATACGGATCCCCCGCCACCGCGCGGGAAACCCCGCGCAACATCCGTTGCCCGCCATCGTAGGCCAGATCCTTGATGTCAAACGCCATTTGCCGGACGTGCCTGCTGGTCGAGATCAGCACAGGCCGGTTTTGCTTTTCGACAATGCTGTAGACGTCGCAGTCGTACGGACTCACCTGGGGCGTTGTGAATTTCCCCTTGAACGTCCCGATGAGTTTCTTCGTCCAGAATTCGTACACGATGTACTCTTTGTTGGGGTCCAACCGGAGGTCAGTGGCGGCGTTCAAGACCGTGGTGAACCTTAGCGGCTCCCGACCGTTGTCGGTGTATCGGTCAATGTAGTTGAAGACCGCCAGAACGTCCCAATTCGCAAATGGCCGCTCGACGGGCATGTTCCAGACCTGGGCCGGCTTGCGAACGAACATGTCCACCGGATACGCCACATCCATGGTCGGAGGGCTGATCCGCTTCAACAGCTCGATCCGATCGTCGGGGTACTTCTCATTCAAGGCGTCCGACAAGAAGATGGCGTTGCCCGCGATCGCGTGGAAGTTCGCGTTGACCTTCGCCCGGCCGTAGTCAAACTTCCCAGCCGATCCGTAGCTCGACTGGAACTTGAAGATGTGCATGCCGTCTGGATCGAGCCAGAAGACCCGGCCGCTGTAGAAGAACCGGCTGGCGGTGCCCAGCAGGGATTCGGTCAGCAAGTGCTTCCAGCCGTCCCCCATCTCATAGCCGCCGTCGGCGTCCTCGGATGTCCGGCAGATGTCGACAATTCCGTAGGAATGATCGATCACGTTCATGTTTGAACGAACCACCTTCCGGGGCGCATTTTTGTCGATCGCCTCACGCCAGGGCATGCCCCCGGCGCGATACGTCTCCATCGCAGTCATGAACGGGTCGAACTGCCCCGGCCACTTGTCCCACCAATCCGCGAAATCCATCTCCACCCGGCCCGTGTTCTTCTCCTGACCGGTCATGGCCTGTATGGCGCGCTCGCGCTCCAGCTTGATGGTCAGAGGATTGGAGAAATCGATGACCTTCTCTCCGCCGTATTTCACAGTACGGACCGGAAGGAAGCATTCGGGTGGGTAATTGACCCTGGAACGGCCTGCCGGTGCAGCACCAGCGGGACCATAGGTCCCCCAAGGTCCGTTCATGTCGAACTCGGGAAACCTGCCCGACGAGCTTCCGCCAGCGCCATAGAAGCCCATGCTTCCACCGCCGCCACTTCCCAGCCCCCAGTAGAAATCCACCAGACCGTTTTCCTGGAAGAATGCCTGCGCGCCGCCGCCACCGCGGCCTCCAGGAGCGCCCGCAGTCGCCGCGGCAGGGGCAGCACCAGCACCGCGGCCGCTGCTGCCGGACATCCATCCGTGGAAGCGGCTGTAATCGTTCGAGACCCATTCCCGGTCGTCGACATTGATGGGCCGCCGCTCTTTGAGACGGATATCGTGCGCAATCGCGATCAGATCCGCCTGATGTTCCATCGCGCGCAACGCATCGCTATTGAAGTGGATCAGCAACTTCTCCCCGGCGAAACGCTTACCCGTGGGCATGGTGATCTTGTAGTTGCAGTATCCCCGAACCTGCATCCGGTCCGGAGTCTTGCCCCGCCATCCCGCCGCCACCTCGAACCTCGACGCTCCCTTGAAGGCCGACACATGTCCAATCAACAGCGCGTTGCCCGTGTCGGAGTCCCGGACTACCTGATTTACTTCGTACATCCTGGGCGTGTTCAAATTGATCACGGACCAAAGGTCGTAGTAGTCGCGATTGCGGGAATGAGTCCCCAGGCTGATCCATCTCTCTTCAGAGCCCCCCAACCGGGCATCGGTCGACACAAAGTAGTCCATGTCGGCAATGTCAACGGCCTTGCCAGTGTTGTTCGACCGGCCCAGACTCACGAGTATGTCGTTGTTGGTCTTGCTGACGGAGATCTGATACTCAAAATCGAGCTGTCCGGCCTTCTTGCCGCGCAGTGTCACCGTCACGAACGATCCGGACTTGTTGGAGTCGTCCTGGTTCACCGAACTGACCACGGTCCACCCGGACGGGTCGTCGCCGGGAAGAAAGTGGACGTGGTTCAGCCGCATGGGCGTCCCTTTGACTTCCGCCGACCAGCGGCACGTGGCCGCATCCACCGACACGAGCAGGGACTTGGTGTCGACGGTAATGGGCGCCGCTGCTCCAACTATGACGAACAACGGCAACAGGAAAGCGCGCACGCCAGTCGTGTTTCGCATATCAGAAGATGACCTTCCATTCCACATCGGTACCCGAGGAAGACGTATAGTCCACGGTCAGTAAGTTGCCATTCGTGGCCATTTTCGAGGCGAGGCCGCCGGAGAGTTCCACCCGTTTGGCGGCGAAGCCGTCCGGAACGTAGATGCGCAGTTGATACGGGTCTCCGGCAACCGCGCGGGAGACGCCGCGCAACACGCGTTGCGGGCCGTCGTAGGCGAGGTCCTTGATATCGAACGCCATCTGCCTGATATGCCGGCTTGTGGAGATGAGGACAGGACGGTCCTGCTTCTCGACGACGCTATAGATGTCGCAGTCATACGGTCCCAGCGGGCGCGTGGCGAACTTACCCTTAAACGTTCCGATGAGTTGCTTGCTCCAGAATTCGTAGGCGATGTACTCTTTGTTCGGGTCGAGGCGGAGGTCCGCCGCGTCCAACGAGGTGGTGAACTTACGGGTTGCGTTCCCGGTGTAATTGAAAACCGCCAGAATCGACCACTTTCCAAACGAGCGTTCCACCGGCATATTCCAGATCCGGGCAGGCCTGCGAACGAACAGGTCCACTGGATAGGCCACATCCGGAGTCGGCGGGCTGATCCGCTTCAACAACTCCACCCGGTCCGCAGGATAGGGCACATTGAGGGCTTCCGATAGAAACAGCGTGTTGTCGGCGATGGCGTGGAAGTTCGCACTGATCTTTCCCTGGCCATAGGTGAAATCCTGCTTATCCGGCGCGGCGTACTTGTAGATATGGATACCGTCGCCGTCGTTCCAGAACACCCTGCCGTTGTAGAAAAACCGGTTCGCCGAGCCCAGCACCGTTTCCGTCAGCAGTCCCGTGAATTCCCTTCCCGCCAGGGAAGAACCCGGAAGCTCATACCCCTGATCGGCATCCTCGGACGCGCGGACAATGTCGACAATCCCGTAAGAATGATCGATTGGCTGCATGTTCGAGCGAATCACCATCCGCGGGGCGTTCTGGTCGATGATCTCGCGCCACGGCATTCCCGCGGCACGGTAGGTTTCGAGCGGGCTCATGGAAGGATCGTGCTGTCCCGGCCACTTGTCCCACCAATCGGAGAAATCCATTTCCGCCCGGCCCGTGCTCTTCTCCTGGCCCGTCACCCACTCCAGGATGCGCTCGCGCTCGAGCTTCACGGTCAGCGGATTGGAGAAGTCGATGACCCGCTCGCCGCCGTACTTCACCGTGCGAACCGGGAGGAACACCTCGGCTGGATAGTTGACTCGGGCACGACCTGCCGGTGTGGTGCCAGCGGTGCCATATGTTCCCAAATTGCCATTGATGTCGAATTCGGGATACCTGCCCGATGTGCTTCCCCCTGAACCGTAGATCGCAAAGCTTCCCTGCCGCCCGGGTCCACCGAGCCCCCAGTAGAAGTCGGTCAGACCCTGCTCCTCGAAGAACTTCTTCGCACTGGCGGCGTTGCCGCCCGACATCCAGCCATGAAAACGGCTGTAATTGTTGGCGACCAGTTCACGGTCGTCCAGGTTGATTGGCCGCCGCGTCCTGAGACGTACGTCATGCGCGATGGCGATCAGATCCGCCTGGTGTTCCATCGCGCGCAGCGCGTCTGTGTTGAAGCCGATGAGCAACTTCTCTCCGGCGAAGCTCATTCCCGCAGGCATCGACACCTTGTAACTGCAGTATCCCCGGACCTGCATCCGGTCGGGAACTTTCCCCTGCCAGCCGGACCGCACGTCGAACCTTGAGGCGCCCTTCAGAGCTGTCACGTGTCCCATCAGCAGGGCGTTGCCCGTGTCCGAGTCTCTGACAACGTGATTCACTGCGTAGGTCTTGGGGGTGATCAAGTTAACCACAGCCGCCAGTTCGTAGAGGTCACGATTGCGGGAATGGGTTCCCAGCGCGATCCATCTGTCGTTTGTGCTTCCCAGCCGCACATCGCGGGACACAAAGTAATCCATGTCATCGACGTCAACCGCTTTGCCGGTCTTGTTCGTGCGTCCCAGGCTGACCAGAATGTCGGTGTTTGTCTTGCTGACGGAAATCTGATACTCGAAATCGAGTTGTCCCGGCTTCCTTCCCCGCAACGTCACGGTGGAGAACGATCCGAGGTTGTTCGAATCGTTGTTGTTAACGGACGGCGTCACGGTCCATCCGGAGTGGTCGTCACCGGGAAGAAAATAGACATTGTTCAGGCGCATCGGCGTGCCTTTGACTTCCGCGGACCAGCGACAGGCGGCGGCATCGACGGTGACCAGAAGGTTCTTGGTGTCGATCTTGATTGGCGTTGCCGCGTCTGCCGGCAGGAACGGAAGCAGGATGAAGGTGACGAGAAAACCCGCGGCTCGAAGGCCAGGCTGGCTATGCATGATTCCCTTTCTCACAAGAGCAGGGTGCGACTCTATTTGACGGTGTGGCCGTTCTGAAGTCCACTCCGCTCAGTGTTACTCTCGCATCATGCAGCGTTTTACACAACCGGGTCCGATTCCATTCTTGCCGCTAGCCGTGCGCCGTGCGAGATGGCTCCTCCTGCTGGCGACGCTCGTGACTGCCTGCGCACAGACCTCCCCGACAACCTCGCTCAATGGGACATGGGACTTTGCGTTCGCGGCCGATGCGCCGGCGGCGGACCGTCTGGCCCGCTTCTATGAAACCGGCTTCCAGGGCGGTGGGTTTCAGCCTACGCCTGTGCCCTCGAACTGGTCGCTGCTGGGTTTCGAGGAACCCATCTACGCGCGGCCCAGGCAGGCCGGCGAGGGCTTCTACGTGCGCCGCTTCCAGGCGTCGGAAAACTTGACCGGCAAGCGTGTCCTGCTGCACTTCGGCGGAGTCTGGGTGTCGGCCGAAGTCTGGCTCAACGGCACACCGCTGGGGCGCCACGATAGTGGGTTCACGGAGTTCGCTTACGACGTGACCCGTGCCCTGAAACCCGGCGCCGAAAACCGCCTGGCGGTGCGTGTCCGCCAGGTCACCAAAGACTCGATGCTCGACACCAACGACGATTGGTCCCTGGGCGGCATCTACCGCGACGTGTGGCTCGAGACCATGCCGGCCGCCGCCTACATCGACCGCGTCGAGACCTCCACCACCTTCGACGCGCAGTTCCGCGACGCCGACCTGAACGTGCGCGTCCTGGTCTCGGGAACCCAGCAGGCGCCCTACGAGTTGCGCGCCATTCTAACCGGCCCGGATGGCAAGGAAACTCAGCGCACCACGCTGGCCGTGCCGGCCCATCGCGGGACGGCGCGCGACACGCTGCTCACCATGCACGCCTACGCTCCGCAGCGCTGGACGGCCGAAACGCCGAACCTGTATCGCCTTACCGTGGAACTGGCTCAGGGCGGCAACGTCACGCACGCGCGCACCTCGGCTGTGGGTTTCCGCCAGGTCTCCACCGCCGGAGGCGTTTTCCGCATCAATGGTCAGGCCGTAAAGTTGCGCGGCGTCTGTCGTCACGACGAACACCCGGACGTGGGCCGCGCCACCCGCCGCGAGCACTGGCTGGAAGATTTGCGCCTCATGAAGGCCGCCAACATCAACATGGTCCGCACCTCGCACTATCCCCCGGCCGAAGGCTTCATCGATCTTGCCGACGAGATGGGCATGTACGTAATGGACGAGGTTCCCATGGGCTTCGGCGGCGAATTCGGCGACGACCCCTCGTTCATGGAATCGGGGTTGCGGCGCGCGCAGGAGACCATTCAGCGCGACCGGAATCATCCTTCCGTGATCATCTGGTCCATCGGCAACGAAGATCCGTTCACGGCGATGCATCTGGCGTCCATCCGCCTGGTCAAGGGTTCGGACCCCACGCGGCCGGTGCTGATGCCGTGGCGCGCCGACGACTTCCTTCCGCCCGAGGTGGATATCCTGGCGCCGCACTACCGTGCGCCCTCTAACCTCGATCAACTGGCGGCCCGCTCCAACCGGGTCGTCATCACCACGGAGTACACGCACGCCTACGGGGAGGATGGATTCGGCGGTCTCGAAGAGTCCTGGCGGGCCTTGACCACGCATCCCAGCGGGGCGGGCGGGGCCATCTGGATGTGGCAGGATCAAGGGCTCACCCGCACGCGAACCGGCGCCAACGGCCAGCCGGAGAAGTACCTGCAGATCGTCCTGGATGGGTGGGACGGCATTGTCGGCGCGGCCCTCGGCCAGATAGCGATCTCCCTGAACGGTGCGCGCGGCCACAGGCACGGTGGCGACAAGCAGTATAGACGCAACGGTGACGCAGATTGAGTTTTTCATATGGGCACAAGTAGATAGAGGTCAGGAGCGCGGCGGGGGGCTGCGCCAACGTCTCACGCCGGCCGGTCGATGAGCTGTCCCGCGTTTCCTGCTTCTACTGCGATGACGAGGTGAGCCAGCAATGCGCGCAGCAGGCGCGAGACATCTTAGCAAACCTTAACAGAGCAGCCGCTGTCTGCATGTCCTGTCGGTTGGCGGGGTTCAGGATTTCTTCCGCGGCATGTACACGATCACCCCACGCCGGATGACGTCCGCGGACCGTCCGATTCCCAGGAGTGGTCCCAAAGCGCCCACCAGGGTGGAGCAGCGGTCGAGCACGATCAACGCGCCGCGGCGGGCGTGTCCAGCGTAGTTCACAAGCGGACGCCGACACCTTTCGGTTGGCCACCTTACGGTGCCGCCACACGGTGGCCGCATGCAGCCGGCCGGAGAGAAAATCCACCAACACGGCGACGCAGCGGAAGAACCGCGAATCGCTGAATTGCGGACAACGCGCGACGCGCACGCCGCGCGTAGCCTAGAACCCGAACCTTAATTGAACATCGATCTTGCGGTTGTAAGTCCCAGACCCGCCGCCCAAAGGACCGAAGCCGCCGCCCAAACTGCGGTACTGCCCGAAGAACGGAGAAGAGAGATCGCCGCTCGGCGCCGCATAGTTGGTGTGATTGATCGCGTTCTGGGCGTTCAAGCTCAATGTCAGCGTGTAGTTCCGCGTCGGGCTCCCGCCCATGCCGCCCATCATGCCCGGGGGCGGTCCGCCCGCCATCATGCCTCCCGGAGGCCCGCCACCGCCGGGTCCTCCGCCGCCGGGAGGCGGTCCGCCGCCCCCCGGTCCACCGCCCGGTCCTCCGCCCATCGGGCCACCGGGTCCGAATAGCCCACCTTCATTCTTTCCGCGAAACACCCACACGCGGCTGAGCCGCAGCATGACGTTCACGCTGCCAGGTCCACGGCCGTAATTGCGCCCGATGGTCGCAGCACCGGGCGCGGGATTCAGGTTGAAGCATCCAAATGCGGCGGTAGACACCAGGCCGCTTCCGGAACAGTTGCCGGAACTCACCAGCGCGGGGCGCTCGGCTGGCACGCCGTCGCCGTTAGTGTCGCGGCCGGTGGTGATGTTATACGGCGATCCGCTGGAGATCACGATGAACGGGCTTACGCTCAATTGCAGCGGCAGCGGCAGGGACGACCCCAGCAGCACTCGATGCCGCACGTCGGCAAATCCCGAAGGACCCCATTCCGATCGCAGGTTGTATGGGTCGGCCGGCTGCCCCTCGGCGTCGCTCTTCCCGTAGGAGAGCGCGTAGAAGCCGAACAGGAACAGTTTCTTGTAGTTCACCATCGGGCTCACCATGAGCTGGTGCGTCCGGCTGAAGCCGCTCGATTCGGTCAGGGTGCGGATTTGCTGGTCGCCAAATGGATACTGGCCTCCGATCGGCGTGTTGATGTTGCGCGACCGCTGCACGTGTGCGCCGCGCGCCTCCTGATAGTTCACGCTGAGCCGCAGGTAGGAATTTACCTGCCGGTCCACGCCGGTGCTCAATTGATAAGTACGCGGCGATTGCAGCCGGCTGTCCACGAATTGCAGTTGCTGCGGCTGTTTGCCGGATGCGAGCGAGGCCAGGCTCGGAATCGTGGGGAAGAAGGACGGGTTAAAGATCGCATAGGATTGCTGTGTGACTCCGTTAAAGCGCAGCGATTGCAGGATCGTGTTCTCGGAAGTGCGGTCGAAGAACGTGCCCGCTCCCGCGCGCAGCACTGTCTTGGCGGGAGTACTGCCTTTAGCGTCGATACCCCACGCGATGCTCAGCCGC
>Ga0208716_1001084_pt1 | contig 10667 bp, 13 predicted proteins | sample NGESurdeep092012_8_FD_184482 | JGI IMG/M metagenome (GOLD analysis project Ga0208716, IMG submission 184482) | Arctic peat soil microbial communities from Barrow, Alaska - NGEE Surface sample 415-3 deep-092012 (SPAdes) | ecosystem: Environmental > Terrestrial > Soil > Wetlands > Peat ...
TCCCGCCTCGCACTCGGCGCCGGTTTTCGGGTCCCGCCTCGCACTCGGCGCCGGTTTTCGGGTCCCGCCTCGCACTCGGCGCCGGTTTTCGGGTCCCGCCTCGCACTCGGCGCCGGTTTTCTGAACTCGGCGCCGTCATATGTTGGAGCCCAGACCATGAAAGCGGCGCCCGGTGGATGGCGAAACACCCCAACCGCCCAACGGGATTGCTGACACCCGGATCGGGCGGGTCAGGCAACACTCGGTGACCACTGCGCGGCACCCGGCGATTGCACGGTGACGAGGGCGGGTCACCGTCGGGGCGGTGACGGCGGCGGCGCTTCCGCCAGTCGTTTGATCGCCGCGAGCCTGCTGTCCCACCGGGCGGCGACCAGCATCAGGTAGCGGGCGGTGGCGGTGAGTGCATCGGGCCGGACCGTGTAGCGGCGCTCACGGCCGACCCGATAGCTGGCGACCAGGGCAACACGCTCCAGCACGGCGAGGTGTTGGACCACGGCCTGCCTGGTCACCGGCAACTCTGCCGCCAGCACGGTCGCGGTGCTCTCGCCGTGCGCGGCGAGCGCATCGAGCACTCGCCGTCGCATCGGATCGGCAAGCGCAGCCAGCACGGCGTCGATCGCGTCGACCGCAACCTGTTGGGGCTCCACTGTCTAGTGCAGCTCCGCATGTCGCACAAGTGCCTGCACGACCTCGGTCCACCCCTGTGTGTGACTCTCGTAGGAGGCGTTGGCTTCCCGGCCGACGGGGATGACCAGGGTCGCGAAACCGCTTTCGGTCACGGTGAGGCGCGTGCTCCCGCCCTCGGCGACCAGCGTGAACTCCACCAACGTCGAGTTCGTCTCCGTCGCCGGTTCGCCGGGATGGCCGCTGGCCCAGCGGTACGCCAAATAGCTTGGTGGATCTACCTTTTCGATCCTGGTGGGAAAGGACCCGTAGTCGCCGTGGTCCAGCACCAGGTAGCCACCTGGGCGTAGGTCGACGCTGGGCGTGCCGGGTCCGAACCACACCGCGATGTGCTCCGGCTTGGTCAGCACCTCCCAGACGCGCTCAACGGGTGCCGCGACGAGGATCTCGCGCTCGATGCGATCCGGTGTCATGCGAAGTACCTCCAGGCTCTGTGAACGATGTGCAAGCACAGGCTTGCACATCAATCCCAGCACGCGCAAGTGGAAACTTGCGCTTTCCGGACGGTCGTCAAGCATGCCCCGCCCATCGCCGCCTCGCCGTCGATCTCCGCCGACTTCGGGCCGGCTCGGGAGACCGATCGTTCGCCGTCGCGGACGCCTTCCCCGCAGGCCGGCGTTCACCTCGCGCGCACCGCGACCGTCCCTGTGCCATTCGATGATCGAAGGAGCAGGTAGATCCGGTCGTCGGCGAGGGCAACCTTTGGCACCTCGCCCGGCGGCGCGGCCGTCGACATCCATGAACCGCCAACGGTTGTGGTGAGGACTGCATCCCGCCCGGTGCCGGCAATGACCACGGGTGGCCGGCCGGCCGTCAGCGGAGAAGCCTCCGATCAGCACGGCATCGCCGGCGACAGTCATCGACGACGGGGCGATGCCCGGTGGAGTGACAACCTGCCAGGAATCCTCCGGTGCGCCCGGCGCACCGTTCGTGCATCCGGCGCAGGCCAGCACAGTGACCACCGCGGTCACGCGCAATGCGCACCTGATGCGATGCCGGCTGATCATCACGACACCTCCACCATTGGATCAATGTTCTGGTGTGCCAGAGGTTTTCGTGATCGTCAGGCCTGTCTCGTTCGCGCACGGCGGCCATCGGTGCCCGACGTCAAGGCGCATAACGAGCAGTCAACTCGGCGCCGATCCTGGCCAGCTCGGCCTGCACGGACGGCGGTTCGATCACCTCGATGAGCGCTCCCCAGCCGGCAAGATGCTCGGCGATCATCAGCGCCGTCGGCGCCGCCACCCTCACCCGAACCCGCCCCTCGTGGAGGCGTTCCTGGACCTCGCAGTGGCGGCGACCGAACTGGTCGCGCAGTACCGGAACAAACTTCGCCTCGATCACCACGGTTGCCGTCAGCTGCGACCGATGCAGCTCCACCTCGCCGACGATGCGCTCCCATTCCGCGGCGAGCTCAAAGCCGACGGGTCGTTCGACCGGGGTGTCGGTGACGACGACCTCGGCGATCCGATCGACCCGGAAGGTCCGCCGGCCCTGGTCGGTCTGGGCCATCAGGTACCAGACGTCGTCCTTGTCGATCAGACCCAGCGGGTCGACAAGGCGCTCGGCGCGCTGGTGAGCCCGATTCGTATAGTCCAGCCTGACTTTTCGCCGGCGAACGACGGCTGCCTGCAGAGACTCGACCAATTCCGGGCGCGATCGTCCGTGCTCGCCCCAGCGGGACGGGTCGATCACCACCGCCTCCGCCGCGGCCCGCGCGTCGTCGCGGAATGTCGCCGGCAGCGCCCGGACCAGTTTGCGCAACGCCGCTTTCGCCTCCGGCGCGATGACCGCCGCCGGCCCCAGCAGCAGGAAAAGTGCCTGGGCCTCCGCGGAGCTCAGGCCGCTCAGATCCGTGCGGGCTCCGCCGATCAACGACCACCCGCCGCCACGTCCGGCCTGCGGATAGACGGGAACGCCGGCGGAAGACAGGGCTTCCAGGTCGCGGCGGGCGGTGGCCACCGATACCTCGAGCTCGTCGGCCAGTTCCGCGGCGGTGACCCGCCCGCGCGCTTGCATCAGCAGGAGGGCAGCTACCAGCCGATCGGCGCGCATGGTGCCAGTGTGACAAGAAATGTGCTCACCGGGTGAGCGCTTTGCCGTGCCTGCCGGACCATGCCGGTGCCAGCGGGTGGCAGCCGGCGGGGGATCAGCGGCGTCGACCAGCATTACCCGTCCTTGACGAGCTGATCGAGCAGCAGGTGCAGCTGCTCGATCAGCAGCCGGCGCGGACGAACCGCCCAGGGTACCGATGAATGCGCGGTACTCGGCCTTCCGACTTACGCCGGTGCGCCGGAGATATTGACCAGCCAATTGATGCCGAACTTGTCCTTGCACATGCCGAAAGTGTCGCCCCAGGGCGCTTTGTTGAGCGGGGCGGTGATCGTGGCGCCCTCGGAAAGCTGGTTCCAGTAGCCAGTCAGTTCGGCTTCGTCGTCACCACTGAGAGACACCGAGAACACGTCACCGGGTGTGTACTCCATGCTGTTCGGGGTGTCGGCACCCATCAGCACCAACCCGCTCGGCGAGGTCAGCATGCCGTGCATGATCTTGTCCTGCTCGGCGGGATCCTCACTCGCGTGGAACTCCCCGAACGTGCTCAGGGTCAGTTCGCCACCGAAGACCGACTGGTAGAACTCCATCGCTTCCTTCGCGCTGTCGCGGAAACCAAGATACGGATTGAGCAGGGTGGGCATGAAGGTCGAGCCTTTCGGTCGGTGGGAGGTTCGCCCATTGTCGGCCGGGACTCTCGGCAACACAAGGCGGGATCGCGGTGTCCCGCCCGCTCCGCCGTCAGATGCCGGCGTCGACCGCAGTGTTGACCAGGGCCGGTGGCTTCGGGCCAGTTGATTCTGCGCCCGGGCGCCCCGGATCGAGCGCCGGCCCGCGGCGGTCAGGCATGGCCGCCACCCGTGAGCGGTCAGTCGGCCGGGTGCCAGCCGAGTGCCGGGCCGAGCTTCGTGGCGATGTCGGTGAGGATCTGCACGTAATCGTCGTGCTCGAAACTGAACGGCAGCGCGAACGCGACCTCGTCGACTTCGCGGAAGGCGGCGTGCGTGTACAGCATTTCGGCGATCTCGTCGGACGTGCCGACAAGATCGACCTCGAACATCAACCGCGCCGGGCCTTGCGGACTCGCGGTGCGCGGGGTTCGAGACTCCGCGTACCGCAGGTACTTTTGGCGTTGCTCGGCGGACGCGCTGTCGGTGGGGATGACGACGAGCCCCTGCGATACCCGCGCCCGATCGCCGTCGGGATGGTGCGCGCGAAACGTCCGGATATGGGACAGCTGGATCTCGGCGAAGCGCTCCGATTCCTCGGCCTTGACGACACTGCTGGCCAGCAGGTTCATCCTGTTCTCGCCGGCCCACTTCGCCGATCGCAGGCTGGCCCCGCCGTACCACAGGCGGCCGGCCAAACCAGGGGAGTGCGGCTGAACGCGGTCGGAGAAGACCTCGATCCCCTCGACACCGCTGAACTCGGTTGCCGGTTCCCCCCGGATCCAGCGCAGCAACCGGAGCACGCGTCCGTAGCTGAAGTCCTCGATGTCGGCGGTGTCCGGGTACAGCGCGCTCTTGACCTCGTCCCAGCGCATCGGCGGCCCGACGCTGATGCCGGGATTGAGCCGGCCGCCGGACAGGATGTCCACGGTGGCGAAGTCCTCGGCGAGCCTGAGCGGGTTCTCCCAGCCCAACGGTGTGACGGCCGTGCCGAGTTCGATCCGACTGGTGCGCTGGGTGGCCGCGGCCAGGATCGCCACCGGTGAGGAGATGCCGTATTGGAGGTGACGGTGCCGCACCCAGGCACTGTCGAAGCCGAGTTGCTCGCCGAGCTGGATGATCTCCAGGGTCGACTCGTGGCCGGGTCGTGGATCGGCGCCGTCGAACAAGCCGATCGTGAGAAAGCCCAGCCTGGTCAGCGGCTTCGAGGGCACGGGCATCCCAGTCCTCCTTCGTCCACGCGGCATTCTGCCTGACGTGAGAGGTGCCGGTGAAAGCGGACGTGCCGTCGGGCTGGCGTGCACCGGTACCAACGGCGCGGTCGCCATGAATCCCGCCCGTAGCACCTGAGTGCTACGGTCGTTGCATGGGAGCGACGATCAGCCAACGCGAACTGCGCAATGACAGCGGCGCCATCATGCGCCGAGTTGAGCAGGGTGAATCATTCGTCGTCACCAGGAATGGTGTTCCTGTGGCGGATCTTCTTCCTCACGACGCCTCGAGGACTCGTGGACCGCAGCGATTCGTTTCTGTCGACGCCATCGCCGAAGGTGTGGCCGAGCTGGCGAGCTGGGGGGTCGACCGATTCCGACGCGAGCTCGCCGAATTGGACAGCTTACTCGACGATCGCGACGTTGACCGTTGGTCCAGCGGCTCATGACGGCTGAACTCGAGCGGGCGCTGCTCGACACGTCGGTGGTGATCGACTATCCCGCGGCCGCGGTGGCGGGTCACGCCGTGTCCGCCGCGATCTGCACGATCACTCTCGCGGAACTCGCTGCCGGCCTGCACACCCCGGATCCGCTGGTGAATGCCGCGCGGGAGCAGCGTTACCAATGGATCGTCAGCACGTTCGCAGCGATCACATTCGGTCCCCAAGCCGCACGAACCTATGGCGCGCTGTGGGCGAGTGTGCGATCCGCTGGACGGGATCCGAAGCCCCGTCGATTCGATCTGCTGATCGCCGCGGTAGCAGTTGCCGCCGATCTGCCGCTGCTGACCCGCAATCCGGTCGACTTTCGGGGAATTCACGACGCCCTCACCGTCATACCCGTCGACTGACGTCCGACCTCTCCGAGGTTGAGAGCGAGGGTTCACACACCCGGGGTACGGTGCCGCCTTGAGCCCGAATGTGGCGCCGCCGCCCGGAACGCGGCACGGCATCTCTCACTGCGATGCGTGCGGGTCCGGCGGGAAGGTTCCGGGGTCGGGTGGGTCGCCGGGCGACGGTAACGGTGCCTTGCGCTCGTCCTGGATTTCGATGTCGATCCTTGCTCGGTGGGCAGCAGGGTGCCAGATTTCCTCGAAAGGACCGGCCACCGAGCTACCGACGCGGCGTCCCCGACTGCGGTGCGTCAACCACACCAACCCGGCCATGATCGCCGCGAAGCCCGCCAGGATGGCGATCTCGGGCAGAAGGTCGGTCACCTCTCGAGGGTAACGATCGCGGGGCGGATCAGCGGCGCCACGAGCACCCCGTAGGACCCTTCACCGGCGATGCGCAACCAATGGTTGCATCACCGGCAAGCGCGAGCTACTCTGATGTGCAACCAAACGTTGCAGAAGGCGGGAAGACCATGGAGATCCGCGGGGTCGAATCACCGCCGGTGACGAAAGTGGTTGCTGCCCGATGAGTGTCGCCGTGAACGACGACCTCTGGTCGGCGATCGGGGATCCGACCCGGAGACGGATGCTCGACCTGCTGCTGGCAGATGGCGACGGAACGGCGACCACCCTCAGTGTCCAGCTGCCGGTGACGCGCCAAGCCGTCGCGAAGCATCTCGGCGTACTCGACCGCGTCGGCCTCGTCCACCCGACGGCGGCCGGGCGGGAGATGCGCTACCGAGTGGACGACGCGCAACTCGCACGTGCGGTGGCGCAGCTCGCCGCCGTCGGGGCGACCTGGGACGCCAGGCTGCGTCGGATCAAGCAGATCGCCGAGGCCGTCGAGCGCACCGAAAGCGGTGGATCTGAGACCACCACACCCGTCGATCGCGAGGGCAACCGGCGGTAGCACGACATCAGCAACGACCACGCCGCGGAAATCCAGGGCGGACGGTGGCGACCGGTTTTCCGCCAGTGGACGGCCCGCGCCCAATGAGGAGGATGCCTGGTACAAGGCTACGCGAATGCGCTAAGAATTTCCGAAATCAACACCGGCGTGCAGAAATCAACAGGAGAAAGAGGAATCGGAAATGGTGGATATTCTCCACAAGGTCGGAATCGCGTCGTCAACCTTGGATGATGTCTATGCGGCGATCACCACTCTCGACGGCCTTTCCGGGTGGTGGGCGAGCGACACACAGGGAGACACCGCCGTCGGCGGGGTTTTGCAATTCCACTTCGAGCTGGGCGGAATCGACATGAAGGTGGTTGAGCTCGACCCCCCGACACACGTGCTGTGGAAAGTGGTCGACGGGCCGGAAGAGTGGATCGGCACGACGGTCAGATGGGATCTGAGGCAGGACGGCGACTACACCACCGTCCTGTTCACACACCAGGGCTGGAAGGAGCCGGTGGAGTTCATGCACCATTGCAGCACCAAGTGGGGAGTCTTCCTGATGAGTTTGAAGTCGCTACTAGAAACCGGGAAGGGCGCCCCGGAGCCGCGGGACATCAAAATCGACAGCTGGAATTGACCGCGGTCCTTGCCACATCACGCGGGTCACCCCCAGGTCACCCCCCCCGGCCGCACCGGCGGGCCGGACCACCCGTGGTCCGGCCCGCCTGCGGGCGGGGAATCGACAACAGACGATCTGGGCCGGGACAGCGTTTCGGTGCGAGGGCGACCAGTCCGACGGCCACTGTCGGGCTGGCTGGCTACCCTGTGACTCACCATGGCCGTCCGAGAACGGAATGACTGGAAGGGAGTTCCGCGATGAGTGGTGTTCGGGTGCTGGTCGGTACTCGCAAGGGCGCATTCGTGCTGACGTCCGACGGATCCCGAAGGGATTGGGAGATCAGTGGTCCACATTTCGCCGGCTGGGAGATCTACCACGTCGCCGGGTCGCCGGCCGAGCCGGATCGGCTGTACGCCTCGCAGGCCAGCGGATGGTTCGGCCAAGTGGTGCAACGCTCCGACGACGGCGGTCTGACCTGGGAACCGCAGGGCAACAAGTTCGACTACGAGGGTGAAGTCGGATCCCACCAGTGGTACGACGGCACGCCGCGGCCCTGGGATTTCACCAGGGTCTGGCACTTCGAACCGTCGCTGACCGACCCGGACACCGTGTACGCCGGAGTCGAGGATGCCGCGCTGTTCCGCTCGGTCGACGGCGCCCAGACCTGGCACGAGCTCCCTGCGTTGCGCACGCACCGCACGAGCGCGGACTGGGCCCCTGGCGCCGGCGGTATGTGCCTGCACACGATCATCCTTGACCCGAGCGATGCCAGCCGGATGTACGCGGCGATCTCCGCCGCCGGCGCCTTCCGCAGCGACGACGCCGGCGAGTCCTGGCGGCCGATCAACCGAGGGCTCAAGTCCGAAGGCATCCCGGACCAGGAGGCCGAGGTCGGCCACTGCGTGCATCGAATCGCCATGCACCCCGCACGACCTGAGGTGCTGTTCATGCAGAAGCATTGGGACGTCATGCGCAGCGACGATGCGGGGGAGTCCTGGCAGGAGATCAGCGGGAACCTGCCGACGGACTTCGGATTCCCGATCGCAATCCACGCCCACGAACCGGACACCCTCTACGTCGTGCCGATCACCAGCGACTCGCACCACTTCGTGATGGACGGGAAACTGCGGGTGTACCGGAGCCGGACGGGTGGCAATGAGTGGCAGGCGCTCACGGCTGGATTGCCGCAGCAGCACTGCTATGTCAACGTCCTGCGGGACGCGATGGCGGTGGACTCCCTCGATGACTGCGGAATCTACTTCGGGACCAGCGGTGGCCAGGTGTACGTGTCAGCGGACGGGGGAGACAACTGGACCTCCATCGTCCGCGACTTGCCCGCCGTGCTGTCGGTCGAAGTGCAGACCCTGCCATGATCCGCGTGGTCCTGCCGGCGCACCTTCGTGCACTTGCCCACATCAGCGGAGAGGTGCACCTGGAGGTCGACCCACCGGTCACCCAACGCACGGTCCTGGACGCCCTCGAGGCGCGCCACCCGACGCTGACCGGCACGATGCGTGACCACAGCACGAAGCGTCGCCGACCGTTCGTTCGGTTCTACGCGTGCCAGGAGGATCTGTCCCACGAATCGCCGGACACCGCACTGCCGGAGTCGGTGGCCGACGGTACGGAGCCGTTCCTCATCGTCGGGGCGATGGCCGGCGGGTAGCGCAGCCGTTGGAACCATCGAGCACACCAGCCCTGACACCGAAGGTCCGGCCAACGTCGATCACTACCCGGTCCGGTTCAGGGTTGCTTTCAGGGTTTGTCCCGGGACGGTTCCCGAGGCTCGGGGTGGCGGTGCTGACCCATGCTTTTCGGAATGAACGACATCCCTGCCCGCACTGACCCCGGCCTGACCACACCCACTCTCCGGTCGCCGGCGGCCAAAGACATCAGGTCGAGCGCCTCCGGCCCGATCCGCGCGCTGGGCTGGGTGATGGCCGCCTGGTGCCTCGGGTTCGCGGCGGTGAACATCGCCTTCCAGATCACCGGGAGGTTCGCCAGCGGACCCTACGCCGCGCTGGCCGCCGGTCTCGCGGTGATGGACTGGATAGTCGTCGGCCTGAAACTCCTCGGCGCCGCCGTCGCAGTGTTGGCCGCGAACACGCGAGCCGCGACGGCGGTGCGAACAATGCTCATCTGGGGCGCCTGCGCGCTGCTCGGCCTGTACTCGGCCGGCAACATCGTCGAACTGGTGGTCTTGCTGCTTGCCGACCCCGGCGCGATCGAACCGCGGTCGCTGGCCTATATGGCGTTCTTCCTGGCCGGGGCTGCCGGATACGGCGCGCTGGCCGTGTCCTACTCGCGCCGCACCCACGCCAAGCGGAGCCACGCACTACTCGGGGTCGTCGGCGCGCCGCTCGTACTCGGCGCGCTGCTGGTGGCCGCACCCGCGGCGCTGACGGCGATGGGGCTGCTCCCGACGCTGTGAGAGAGTCAGCGCCGCTGCTGGATGCGGATCAGGTTGCCCGCGGGATCGCGGACGGCGCAGTCTCGCACGCCGTACGGCTGCTCGATCGGCTCCTGGACGATCTCGGCGCCGCTGGCCTGCAACTGCTCGAAGGTGCTGTCGAGATCGGCGGTGGCCAGCACGAGACCTGCATAGGTGCCCTTGGCCATCATCTCGACGATGGTGCGGCGCTCGTCGTCGGTGATGCCGGGGTCGACCGCCGGCGGGTGCAGCACGACGGACGTGTCGGGCTGGTCGACGGGGCCGACCGTGATCCAGCGCAGCCCCTCGTATCCGACGTCGAGGCGGACCTCGAAGCCGAGAGTGTCGCGATAGAAGGCCAGGGCGGCGTCCGGGTCGTCCTGCGGGAGGAAGCTCGAATGAATGGTGATGTCCATGGCGGTCACGCTAGTTGCGGCTCCGAGGTCCGCGCTTCTCGATTCCTGACAGGTCTGGTCACCTGCTTGGCCACGCAGGGCGGCATCTCCGCCGTCGCGGGCGCTGACTGGCGCCGGTAGACACTGGGCGGCACACCGACCAACTCGGTGAACCGGGTGCTGAAGGTGCCCAGGGACGAGCAGCCGACCGCGAAACAGACGTCGGTGACGCTCATGTCGCCACGACGAAGCAGCGCCATCGCGCGCTCGATCCGCCGCGTCATCAGGTAGCTGTACGGGGACTCGCCGTAGGCGTGCCGGAACTCGCGACTGAGGTGTCCGGCCGACATGTGCACGCCGCGGGCCAACGCCTCGACGTCCAGCGGCTGCGCGTACTCCCGGTCCATCCGGTCGCGGACACGCCGCAGCAGGGCGAGGTCACGCAGGTGTCGCGTCGCCTGGGAGCTACTGGTCACCTGGACGATCGTGCCACAGTCGACTTCCTGTAGGGCACGATGAACGGCCGCTTTAGCCTGGTGAACCCGCCTGATGACCGGTCGGGACGAGTCGAAACACATGGAGGAGAGCCCTTCTCGGTGTCCGGCTAGCTGATCCGACCAGGCCCCGACGTCAGGCGCCGACGTAGGCCGCGAGGTGCTCGCCGGTGAGGGTGGAGCGGGCATTGACCAGTGCCTGCGGCGTTCCTTCGAAAACGATCCGGCCGCCGTCGTGGCCGGCGCCGGGGCCGAGGTCGATGATCCAGTCGGCGTGGGCCATGACCGCCTGGTGGTGCTCGATGACGATCACCGACTTGCCG
>Ga0208716_1001088_pt1 | contig 10658 bp, 8 predicted proteins | sample NGESurdeep092012_8_FD_184482 | JGI IMG/M metagenome (GOLD analysis project Ga0208716, IMG submission 184482) | Arctic peat soil microbial communities from Barrow, Alaska - NGEE Surface sample 415-3 deep-092012 (SPAdes) | ecosystem: Environmental > Terrestrial > Soil > Wetlands > Peat ...
AAGGAGCTGAACATCCCGGTGGTCGCGGTCTCCCAGCTCAGCCGCGGGGTGGAGAGCCGGAACGACAAGCGGCCTCAAATGGCGGACTTGCGTGAATCCGGGGCCATTGAACAGGATTCAGACCTGATATTGTTCGTCTACCGCGAGGAGATGTACGCCAAGGAGAAGACGCCGCAGGAGGCGAAGGGGGTCGCCGAGATCATCATCGGGAAGAACCGGAGCGGCCCCATGCGCGACGTGAAGCTCGCCTTCCTTTCTCAGTTCACCCGCTTCGAGGATCTGGCGCAAGACCTCGAGTAAACCATCCCGTCATGGAGAGGCCATCACATCACAAGGAGTTGCTGCATCTGTTGGCACTAGGCGAAAAGGATATTTCGGAAGGGAAAACCGATGAATTGGAAGCCGTATTGGCGGAGGCGCGTGCTTTATTGAAAGAGCGGTAACTTCAGAGTGATATACTTTCATCAGGAAGATAAATGGTAACCCCTCACAACCTTACCGTTGCAACAGCGATAAGATCGAACTCCGGGGGAACGACTATGAAAATCCTGATGGTACTGACTTCCCACGAAGAACTTGGAAACACAGGTAAAAAAACAGGTTTCTGGTTGGAGGAATTTGCCGCCCCTTACTATGTTTTCAAGGATTCCGGAGCGGAAATAACCTTGGCGTCTCCGAAAGGAGGACAACCTCCCCTGGATCCGAAAAGTACGGAAAAAGAATTTCAAACAGCAGCAACAGAGCGATTCAGAGCAGACAAGGAAGCACAGGCCGCTTTGGCAAATACCGCAAAACTGACGGAGATTTCACCCGCTGACTACGATGCGCTGTTTTACCCCGGTGGTCACGGACCGATATGGGATCTTGCCGAGGATCGGCATTCCATCGCCTTGATCGAGACCATGTATGCCCAAGGCAAGCCCGTTTCCGCGGTTTGTCACGCGCCTGGGGTATTCCGCCACGCCAAGTCACCGGATGGTTCGCCGCTGGTGCAGGGAAAATCCGTCACCGGATTCTCCAACTCGGAAGAAACCGCGGTTGGCCTGACGGATGTCGTTCCGTTCCTGGTGGAAGTTGAATTGAAGAAAAGGGGCGGGACTTACTCGAAAGGCGCGGACTGGCAATCCTATTCCGTTCGCGACGGCAACTTGATCACCGGCCAGAATCCCGCGTCGTCAGAGGCAGTGGCAAAAGCGGTACTGGCACAACTGTGACCGCTCCTTCCCCTGAGTGGGGCAGCATGGCATCCCCTGAATGGAGACGATCCTTGCTATGAGCATTCTATTCTCACCGCTTACCCTGCGGTCCATCACTTTTCGCAACCGGATTTTCGTTTCCCCCATGTGCCAGTATTCCAGCCACGACGGTTTACCCACGGACTGGCATCTCGTTCATCTCGGCAGCCGTGCGGTGGGTGGCGCGGGGCTGGTCATGGTTGAGGCAACGGCCGTAAGCCCCGAGGGGCGCATCAGCCCGGGCGACAGCGGCATCTGGAGCGACGCCCATGCCGAGGCTTTTTCTCCCATCGCCCGCTTCATAAGAGAGCAAGGCGCCGTACCCGGGATCCAGCTTGCCCATGCCGGTCGCAAGGGGTCATGTTCACTGCCGTGGCTCGGCGGTGGTCCCCTGGGGATGGAGGCATCCGGCTGGGAGCCGCTGGCGCCAAGCGCCGTCCCCTTCGCCACGGGCCATAACGTGCCCCACGCCCTGGCTTTGACCGAACTGGATGAGATCGAAGCCCAGTTCCGATCCGCAGCCCATCGGGCGCTTGCCGCCGGATTCCAGGTGGTAGAGCTGCACATGGCGCACGGCTACCTGCTCCATGAATTCCTCTCTCCGCTTGTTAACCGGCGGGAGGATGACTACGGAGGAAGTCTGGAGAATCGGCTCCGTTTCCCTTTGAGGGTGGCCCGGGCGATTCGTGAGGAGTGGCCGGTGGAACGGCCGCTGTTTGTCCGGATATCGGCTACCGACTGGGTAGCAGGTGGATGGGACATCGACCAGTCAGTGATTCTGGCCCGGCAACTGAAGAACATCGGAGTAGACCTCATCGACTGTTCCTCCGGGTTTGCGGTGCCGGAGGAGCCGGTTCCCTTCGGCCCCGGCTTCCAGGTCCCCTTTGCGGCCAAGGTTCGGTCCGAGGCCGGGATCGCCAGCGGAGCGGTCGGCTTCATCACCGAGCCTTTCCAGGCCGAGCAGATCGTGGCCACCGGCCAGGCGGACGTCGTGTTTCTGGCGCGGCAGTTGCTGCGCGATCCCTATTGGCCTCTCCATGCCGCCAAGGCGCTGCATGCAGACGTACCCTGGCCGAACCAGTACTTGCGGGCCAAATAGTCGGACGGTTTCACCGCCCTGTTCGCATTCATTTACCTGCTGTGTTCTCCCAACAGTTGCTGGATCTTCGGCAGCGCGGCCTGGGCGGCCCTTTCCCCCTCGAGGATCGCCTCGTGGCGCCTCGTGAAGTCGCCGGAATCGATGTGTCCCACCTTCGGCTGGATGACCACGTCGGCCCGGGAGAGCTGGGCCGCGGCGATCTTCCCGTACATCACGTTGATCGACTGGAAGATCGTGTCCAGCGTCGTCTCGGGGATGACGCCGGCGGCTCCCCCGGTGATGTCGACGGCGATCACAACGTCCGCTCCCAAGCGGCGCGCGGCATCCACCGCCACCGGGCTCACCACCCCGCCGTCCACGTACGTCCGGTCGCCGATCCGCACCGGCCGGAAGATGCCGGGGATGGCGCAGCTCGCGCGCACCGCCAAGCCCGTGTTCCCCTTCCCGAACACCATCTCCTCGCCGGAGCCGATGTCGGTGGCCACCGCGTAGAAGGGAACCCGCAGGTTCTCCATCGTCGTGCCCCGGATCATCCGGTTGACGTACGCCTCGAGCTTTTCCCCCTTCACGAACCCGTTGTCGGGGATGGTCCAGTCCACGAGCTCCCCCTTTTCGAGCCCCATGGCGATCTTCTGCAGGTCGTAGGCGGGGTATCCATAGGCGTACAGGCTTCCGACGAAGCTCCCCACGCTGGTCCCCACGATCATGTGAACGGGAACGTGGTTCGCTTCGAGCACCTTCAGCACTCCCACGTGGGCGAACCCCTTGGCCGCCCCGGCGCCCAGCACGAGGGCGACCTTCACCGCCTTGCGCGGCGGCTCGACGGGGATCGGCGTCACTTCGCGACCCGCGCACGAGGCGAGCAGCAGGAGCAGAAGCGCTGAAAGGACGATGTGCGGGGAGCGTCGCAAGGGCATCGGGAACCTCCGGTCACGCGAACAGGGTCGGGCGGCCCTCCGCCGAGGGGAAGCCGCCAGCGACCAGTTTCGAAAGGAGGGATTTCGCGGCCAGGACGGCTTGGACGACGGCATCCCCCGCCGCGATCCGCGCGGCGATCAGCGCGGCAAGGGCGCATCCGGTGCCGTGCGGATCGCCGCGACGGGTGCCGATCGGCGGAAGGAGCGTGGTCTGCCCGCCGGAAAAGACGATGTCCGTTCCCCGGCGTCCCCTCCACGGGAAGTGGCCCCCCTTGAGGACCACGGATGCCCCGGTGAGATCAGAGAGCTCCCCGGCGGCAACGGCGGCGTCGGCGAAGGAGTCGATCCGGCGGTCGAGAAGTTTTTCCGCTTCGGGGAGGTTGGGCGTGAGGACCGCGGCGCGCCGGAGCAGCTGCCGATACGCGGGCAACGCGGACGAGGATAGAAGCGGCGCCCCGGAGGAGGAGCGAAGCACGGGATCGAGGACGAGGGGAAGATCGCGGTGCGCGGCGACGAAGGTGAGGATCGCCTCCGCGGCGGCGCGGGTTCCCACCATGCCGACCTTGACGGCCCCGAGGTGGAAACTTTTCGCGGCGGCGGCAAGCGATTCATCCAGGACGTCGCGCGGGACGGACGCGAAGCGGGAGAAGGTGGCGGTGGTCTGCACCGTGAGGCACGAGACGACCGCGCAGGCGTGAACCCCGGCGGCGGCGGCCGCGCGCGAATCCATCAACACGCCCGCGCCTCCGGTCGGATCAAACCCCCCGAACACAAGGATCACCGGCATCCCGTTCCGTTTTCCCATGGTGGTCACGACCCCTTCCTCTTTCGGGCCTTCGGAGCCAGCCCGAGCTCCACGATCTTCTTCCGCAGCGTGTTCCGGTGGATCCCCAGGATCGCCGCCGCGCGGATCTGGTTCCCCGCCGTCGCCTCGAGAACGACCTTCACGAGAGGGCGCTCCACCTGCCGGACGAACAGGTCGTGAAGGCGGGTCTCGGAGTCGAGCGCCGGTCCGAGCCGCCGGAGGAACTCCCGGATCCGCTCCTCGACCAGCTGCTCCATCGGCGCGGAAGAGGTCTCGGGCGCCCCTTCCGCCCTCGCCAGCTCGCGGACCACGTCGTCGCGCCGCAGGAGTTTCCCGGAGGAGAGGACCGCCAGGCGCTGGACGAAGTTCTCGAGTTCCCGCACATTTCCCTTCCACGTGCGGGCGGAGAGCTCCTCGACCGCCTCCTTCGAGAAGGAGCGCGGCGGCCGGGAGAGGACGGCGCAATATTTTTGCAGGAAGTGGTCCGCCAGAAGCGGGATGTCTTCCTTACGTTCCGAAAGGGAAGGGATCCGCAGGGGAAAGACGTTCAGCCGGTCGAAAAGGTCCTCCCGGAACCTCCCGTCCGCCACCATTTTCCGCAAATCGCGGTTGGTCGCCGCGATGATCCCCCCGCGGAACGCCCGGGGCTGGTTGGATCCCACGGGGGTGTACTCACGTTCCTGCAGGACCCGCAGCAGCTTGGCCTGCAGGTCGAGGGGCGTGTCGCCGATCTCGTCGAGGAAGAGAGTGCCGTCCATCGCGGCGGCCAGCTTCCCCTGGCGGGCGCTCTCCGCCCCGGTGAAGGCCCCCTTCTCATGCCCGAACAGTTCCGCCTCCTGGAGGTCGCGGGGGATCGCCGGGATGTTCACCGCTACGAAGGGACCCGTGCGCCCACCCAGCTCGTGAATGCTCCGGGCGATCAACTCCTTCCCCACGCCGCGCTGCCCAAGCAGCAGGACGGAGGCGTCCGAGCCCGCGACCTTTCCCACGCTCTGGAACAGCTCGAGGAGGACGCGGCTCTTTCCCACGATCCGTTCGGATCCCCAATCTTCCTGGGCTCCCGGCTGGTACGGGCGCTCGCGGGAGGAGGCTTCGCTGGCGACGTTCCGAAGGAGTTCCTCGATGCGTGACAGGTCGAACGGCTTGGTGATGAACTCAGCGGCGCCGGCGCGGGTGGAGCGGGCGGCGACGTCGGGTCGACGGACGGCGGTCATGATGAAGAAGCGGGTGGGGGACTTGCGCGCCTCCACGCGTTCGAGCACCTCGATCCCTTCCATGCCGGGCATCCGTATGTCGACAAAGGCGGCGGCGTACGTGTTCTTCCCCAGGAGAGCGAGGGCCTGCTCCCCGTCTTCGGCGAGGTCCGCGGCGAACCCCGATCCGGTGACGGTCTTCCGGAGAACCCAGCGGATGCTCTCGTCGTCGTCGGCGATGAGGATTCGTTTCACGTCGCGGCCTTTCTCCCCGGATCGATCGGAAGGGATAGTAATACCGCGGTTCCGGCGCCGGGAGAAGAGCGGATCTCCATCTTCCCTCCGAGCCGCGTCACCACCTGCCGGGCCATCACCAGGCCGAGCCCCGTGCCGCGCGCCTTCGTGGTGTAGAAGGGGAGGAGCGCCTTGCGATGCTCCTCTTCGCTCATCCCCTTCCCGTTGTCGGTGATCTCGACCTCGAGGAACGAGCGCTTCCTCCCCCGGCCCCGGGCGAAGCGGTAATTGACGTTCATCCGCGCCTCGATGACCACGGTTCCCGCCCGTTCGATCGCCTCCACGGCGTTCTTCAAAATGTTGAGGAGGGCCCGGTACACGGTGTCCGGATGCCCGGAGACCGGGGGGAGGCTCGGGTCGACGCGGAGATCGAACCGGACCTCCTTCCCCTGGGCGCGGGCCTCGGAGAGGAGAAGCTGCTCCGCCTCGCGCAGCAGGGGGAGGAGGGCGAAGGGCCGCGAGGGCGGGGGAGTTTTCCCCATCTCGAGCATCTTCTCCACGAGGTCGTTGATCCGCTGCGCCTCGCGCAGGATCAGACGGACCCCCTCGGCGCGGTCCTCGTCCGGGCCTTCCCCGCGCAGGATCCACTGCGCCGCCCCGAGGATGCCGCCCAGGGGATTCTTGATCTCGTGGGCGATTCCGTACGCCAGCATCTGCATCTCCTCGGCGCGGACCGCCGCCCGTTCCTCCTGGCCGACGAGCGAAAGGATCTCCGACGATTTGACCGAGAGGACCGCCCCCTGCGGGTCCCCGGAATCCCCGGAGAGCGGGGAGGCCCCGAGCATCACCGGGATGGAAGCGGTTCCGCGGCGCCGAACCGTCTGCCCCCCGCCCACCGGTTTCAACGCCACGTCGAAGCCCGTGACCGGCGTGTTCTCCTCGATCGCCTTCCGGACGATCCGGACCGCCTCCGGGCTTCCGCGGAAAAGGGTCCGGAAATGTTTCCCGGCGAGCGCCTGGGAGGAGCCCTGCAGGATCTCTTCGGCGGCGGGGTTGATGTACGCCAGCTTTCCCGCGACGTCGAAGACGAGAATCCCGACGTTGACCGACTCCAGTGTCCGCCGGAGGAGGTCGCTCAAAAGAAGCGCCCGACGACGGCCCGGAAAGAGTCCGGGTCGGAGACCTTCGGCAGCTCCGAGCGGAAGGCGGCGGCGCCCGGGATCCCCCGGCTGTACCAGGCGAGGTGCTTTCGCATCTCCTTCATCCCGTGCTCGCCGTGGCGCAGGAACATCTCTTCGCCGTGGCGCAGGATCAGGGCGCGTCGCGTCTCGGGGGTGGGGAACGGGGCGAAGGGGAGCGTTCCGGCGGGGCCGGCGGGGAGAGCGATCTCCCGTTTCAAGGCCGCGAAGATCCACGGGTTTCCCATGGCGGCCCGCCCGATCATCACGCTGTCGCACCCGGTTTCGGAAAGCATCCGGGCGGCGTCCCCTGACGCCCGGACATCCCCGTTGCCGATGATCGTTTCCCCGGGAAACGCGCTTTTCAGGGAGGCGATGTGCGTCCAGTCCGCGGTTCCCGCGAACATCTGCCCCCGGTGGCGGGGATGCAAGGTCACCGCGGCGGTGCCTGCGGCGAACAGTTCCTCCGCCACCGCGAGATACGTCTCCTTCTCCGTTCCGAAGCCCGACCGGATCTTCGCGGTCACCGGGATGCCGGCCGCCCGGACCGTCGCCCGTGCGATCTCCCCGGCGAGGCGAGGATTGGACAGGATCGCCGCCCCGGAACCCCCGCCGGTCACCTTCCGCACGGGACACCCCATATTGATGTCCACGAAGTCGAACCCGCGGCGGGCGACCTCGGCCGCGGCTTCCGCGATCTCGCCGGGATCGGAACCGAACAGCTGGGCTCCCACGGGGCGCTCGGAATCGTCGTAGGCAAGGTACCGCCCGGACCGGACAGGGTCGCAGAGGAGCCCCTTGGCCGACACCATCTCGGTCACCACGATGTCGGCGCCGTTCTCCCTGCACAGGCGCCGAAACGTCGTGTCCGTCACCCCCGCCAGGGGGGCGAGGATCAGTTTCCCCCGGAAATCCATGCCGATAATATACCACCCAGGCCCTTTTGATCGCCCGCCAATGCGGAGCGCACGACGCAGGGGGGTCCCCGGAGCGGAGGTCGCTCGTGCGGAACCGGCGGAGACCCCGCGTATTTTTTGCAGCAGGATACCTCTCTAACAGATACAACTTGGCAGAGGACTGGGAGATGAACTAGGGGCTCGTTCGCTGGTTGGAGACGGGGAGCTGCGACCGGATGCGACCGGGGACGCCCCTGCGGAGAAGCGCAGGAGTTGCGGGCGCGCATTGGCGGGGCCTTTCCCCTTGACCTGCGGGTCGTCACATGGTACAAATTGCCCGTTTCAACCTCGACCGATCGCCCCGGGCTCGCCAACGGGCATATTTTTTGTGCACGGATTCCGGCGGATCTCCCGCCACGCTTTATCCAGTAAAAACAGATACGGAGGGGCTATGACTGACACGGTTGTCGCACGGTTTACCGCCCTCGCGAGGAAGTTGTTTCCCGCGATGGCGGCGCTGGTTCTCGTCCTGCTGGCCACCGCGGCCAACGCGAGCGAGGCGGATCTGATCATCCCCGACCTGGCCAAGGTGAGCTTCCTCGGGATGAACGGGCACAACCTGCTGCTGTGGGGACTCGTCATCTGCGTCCTGGGCATCGGCTTCAGCCTCGTCCAGTTCTCGCAAATCCGGAAACTGCCGGTCCACAAGTCGATGTTGGAGATCTCCGAGCTGATCTGGGAGACGTGCAAGACGTACCTGATCCAGCAGGGGAAGTTCCTCGCCATCCTGTGGGTCTTCATCGCCGCGATCATGGTCTGGTACTTCAGCCGCGAGATGGATTCCTTCAAGGTCGGGGTCATCGTCGTCTTCAGCATCATCGGCATCCTCGGCAGCTACTCGGTGGCGTGGTTCGGGATCCGGATGAACACGTTCGCCAACTCGCGGACCGCCTTCGCCGGGCTGAAGGGGAAGCCGTACCCGACGCTGGAGATCCCCCTCAAGGCCGGGATGAGCATCGGGATGCTCCTGATCGCCGTCGAGCTGGTCCTCATGCTCATCATCCTCCTCTTCGTCCCCGGTGACATGGCGGGCCCCTGCTTCATCGGCTTCGCGATCGGCGAGTCGCTGGGCGCGGCGGCGCTGCGGATCGCGGGCGGCATCTTCACCAAGATCGCCGACATCGGGGCGGACCTGATGAAGATCGTCTTCAAGATCAAGGAGGACGACGTGCGCAACCCCGGCGTCATCGCCGACTGCACGGGCGACAACGCGGGCGACTCGGTCGGCCCCACGGCGGACGGCTTCGAGACGTACGGCGTCACGGGCGTGGCCCTCATCACCTTCATCCTGCTCGCGGTCGGGCACAAGCTCGACCCCGGAGCGAAGGAGAACATCCAGATCCAGCTCCTGGTCTGGATCTTCGTGATGCGCATCGGGATGATCGTGACGAGCGCCGTCTCCTATGGGATCAACGGCGTCTACAACCGGGGGAAGTACGGCGAGTCGGCCAAGTTCAACTTCGAGCACCCGCTGACCTCCCTCATCTGGCTCACCTCGTTCGTCTCCATCGCGATGACGTACCTCCTCTCGTACCTGCTGATCCCCACGCTGGGCGACGGAACGCTCTGGTGGAAGCTCTCCTCCATCATCACGTGCGGGACCCTGGCGGGAGCGATCATCCCCGAGCTGGTCAAGGTCTTCACCTCCACGAACTCGGGCCACGTCCGCGAGGTGGTCACCGCCTCCCGCGAGGGCGGCGCGTCCCTCAACATCCTCTCGGGCCTGATCGCCGGGAACTTCGCCGCCTACTGGCTGGGGCTCGCGATCATCATCCTGATGGCGGGCGGCTACGCCGTCTCCACGCTGGGGCTGGGCGACATCATGGTGGCCCCGGCGATCTTCGCCTTCGGGCTGATCGCCTTCGGCTTCCTCGGGATGGGGCCGGTCACGATCGCCGTCGACTCGTACGGCCCGGTGACCGACAACGCCCAGTCGGTGTACGAGCTCTCCTCGATCGAGGAGATCCCGAACATCAAGCAGGACATCAAGAAGACGTTCGGCTTCGAGCCCGACTTCGAGAACGCGAAGGTGTACCTCGAGGAGAACGATGGGGCGGGGAACACGTTCAAGGCGACCGCCAAGCCGGTGCTCATCGGAACGGCCGTCGTCGGCGCGACCACCCTTATCTTCTCGATCATCCAGCTCCTTTCGGCGAAATACGGCACGGTGGGCCCCCAGGGGATCTATGAAGGGCTCTCCATCATGAATCCGCTCTTCCTTCTCGGGCTCATCACCGGCGGGGCCGTGATCTACTGGTTCTCCGGGGCGTCGTGCCAGGCGGTGACCACCGGCGCCTACCGGGCGGTCGAGTTCATCAAGAAGAACATCAAGCTCGAGGGCGGCGGCGAGAGGGCATCGGTCGAGGACAGCAAGAAGGTCGTCGAGATCTGCACGCAGTACGCGCAGAAGGGGATGTTCAACATCTTCCTGGTCGTCTTCTTCAGCACCCTGGCCTTCGCCTGCGTGAACCACTACTACTTCATCGGGTACCTGATCTCGATCGCGATCTTCGGCCTCTACCAGGCGATCTTCATGGCGAACGCCGGCGCCGCCTGGGACAACGCGAAGAAGCTCGTCGAGACCGAGCTCAACATGAAGGGGACCGAGCTCCACGCCGCCTGCGTCGTGGGCGACACCGTCGGCGACCCGTACAAGGACACCTCGTCGGTCGCCATGAACCCGATCATCAAGTTCACCACGCTGTTCGGGCTGCTGGCGGTCGAGCTGGCGATCACGCTCGACCCGACCTTGAGCCACATCCTTGCGGCAGTCTTCTTCCTCATCTCGGCGTTCTTCGTCTACCGGTCGTTCTACGGGATGCGTATCAAGACGGACGAAGCGTAACACCCGCTTCGTCGCCAGCCTGCGTCACCCCGGGGGCCCTCGATCGAGGGCCCCCGTTGTTTTTATGCCCACAGCCACCAGTCACGGAGGGATCTGCAGTGGGGGACACTCTTCCCCTGATCCCCCAACAGATCAAGAGTGTCCCCCCTGACAGGAGAAGGTTTCTGTGAGGTGCAAGCGCTTAGCCGCGGTCAGC
>Ga0208716_1001089_pt1 | contig 10650 bp, 9 predicted proteins | sample NGESurdeep092012_8_FD_184482 | JGI IMG/M metagenome (GOLD analysis project Ga0208716, IMG submission 184482) | Arctic peat soil microbial communities from Barrow, Alaska - NGEE Surface sample 415-3 deep-092012 (SPAdes) | ecosystem: Environmental > Terrestrial > Soil > Wetlands > Peat ...
CGTGTCCGGCGGCGCGGTTCGCGCCTGCTCGATCCAGCTGCGCCCGAGACGGAAGGCTTGGAGGTTGACCGCAATGGTCTTCTTCGGCACGAATTCGGCGAGCGCCTTTTCCCAGTCCGCCGCGGAGAAATCGAGCGCCGTGGACAGGGCTCCGATCAGAACGACGTTGGCGGCGCGTTCGTTGCCGAGTTCCTCGGCCATGCGGGTGGCGTCGATCGCATAGCCTTCAGCCACATGCGCCTTCACTTCGGCCGGCGTTTCGCGCGAGTAGCGCAGGGGCGCGCCGGGGCGGCGGTTGAGGCACGCGAACGGCGGCACGATGCGCTTGGTGTCGCAGATGAAAATGCCGGTATCGGGCTTGAGGAAAGAGAGCCAGCGCAGGCCTTCGGCCCATTCGAGCGCGACCAGGATGTCGGCCTCGCCTTTCGGGATGGTGGGCGACCATACCTGGGGGCCGAAGCGCACATGGCTGAACACGGTGCCGCCGCGCTTGGCCATGCCGTGCACTTCGCTTTGCTTGACTTGGTAGCCCTTGGACTGGGCTAGGGACGCCAACGCCTTGGACACCATGATGACGCCCTGGCCGCCCACGCCCACGATCAGCACGTTCATCGGTTCGCGCGCCTTGGCCGCCGCGGGCGTCGGCCGCAGTTGCTCGTTTTCCAGGCTGCTGCTCGATGCGGTCGGTCGGCTCATTGCGTGATCGTCGCAGCCGGCTTGATGCAATCCACCGTACATACCTGCGCGCACAGCGTGCAGCCGATGCAAAGCGACGCGTCGATCTTCACCTTGTGCCTGCCCTCGAAGGTGTCATTTCCCCAGGTGAGCGCGGGGCAGCCGAGGTTCATGCACGACTGGCAGGCGTTGCACTGCGCGTTCACGATCGCGAGCGCGGGCCCCTTGATCTTGACCGGGTCGAGCACGCAGGGACGGTTGGAGATGATCACCGACACGCCGCGGTGGGCGATCGCCTCGCGCAGCGTCTGGTACATCTGCGCGAGATCGTAGGAGTCGACGACGCGCACCCATTTCACACCGATCGCGCGCACCAGCGCCTCGTAATCGACCTTCGGCGCTTCCTCCCCGCGCAGCGTCTTGCCGGTGCCCGGATGCTCCTGGCCGCCGGTCATTGCGGTGATGTGGTTGTCCAACAGCAGAACCGTAATGTTCGCCTGGTTATAGACCGCGTCGATCAGCCCGGGGATGCCCGCGTGCAGGAAAGTCGAATCGCCGATGGTCGCCATGACCGGCTTGGTTTCGCCGCCGCGCCAGATCCCGATTGCGTTGCCGATCGACGAGCCCATCGACACGGTCGTGTCCAGGCCGCGCAGCGGATCGAGGCAGGCGAGGGTGTAGCAGCCGATGTCCCCGGCCACGCGCGCACCCGACGCCCTCACAGCCATGAAACTCGAGGTGTGCGGGCAGCCTGCGCACAGCACCGGCGGCCGCACCAGCGGTTCCAGCGCCCAGCTGCCGCGCTGCGCGCGCGGTTCGAGCACGCCCGCCTGTTCGAACCCGGCGCGCAGGATCTCGGGCGAGAACTCGCCCGTGCGCGGAAAGAACTGCTTGCCTTCCACCTTTAGCCCTAGCGCGCGCAGTTCCTTTTCGATCACCGGCTCGAGCTCCTCCACCACGAACACCCGCTCGACCGACTCGCAATAGCGCCGCAACAGGCCCTCGGGCAGCGGCCAGGAGGCGCCCAGCTTCAGCACGCTCGCGTTGGGCAGCACCTCGCGCACGTAGGGATAGCAGGTTCCGGCCGTGATCACGCCGAAACTCGCGTCGCCCGTTTCCCAGCGGTTGATCGGCGAGGTCTCCAGATATTGTTTCAGCTTCGCCTCGCGCTCGAGCACGGCCTCGTGACGGCGCCGCGCGTGCGCCGGGATCATCACGTTCTTCGCCGGATTTTCGAGGAATCCGCGCGACGGATGTTCCGTGCGCGCTCCGATGGCAACCGGGCTGCGCGTGTGCGACAGGCGCGTGGTGCCGCGCACGATGACCATGGTGTCAAATTGTTCGGATAGATCGAAGGCCAGCCGCGTTAAATCGAGCGCCTCCTGCGCGTCGCTCGGCTCGAGCACGGGCACCGTCGCGAACTGGCCGTAAATGCGCGTGTCCTGCTCGTTTTGCGAACTGTGGATGCCCGGGTCGTCGCACACGGCGAGCACCAGCCCGCCGTTGACGCCGATGTAGGCCTGGGACATGAATGCGTCGGCGGCGACGTTGAGGCCTACGTGTTTCATCGACGCGAGCGCGCGGCTGCCCGCAAAAGACGCGCCGATGGCCACGTCGAGCGCGACCTTTTCATTGGTCGACCACTGGGCGTGGAGATCCTCTGCCGGGTATTTGGCGAGGGATTCCATGATCTCGGTGCTCGGCGTGCCCGGATAGGCGGCGGCAACCCGTACACCGGCCTCCCACGCGCCGCGCGCGATCGCCTCGTTTCCGGTCAACGGCCGTATGTCTTTCTTCTGGTCTTGCGACTGCTCCACTGTTTCCGGCACTGCGCGCATGCGCTGGCCCTCCCTGGCGGAAAAATGAATATTTCTTCTAATGGGGCTCTGAACAAGGGGGCGGCGCCCCCTTGTCCCCCAAGGGGACTTTCCCCTCAAGGGGGATCGAGACCTTCGGAGCGTAAATCCCCCAAGTCAGAGGAAGCTCTGATTGCGTCACCGACTTAATCAGAGCTTCCCTGATTGATTTCAGATCATCCTCAAACCGGCCGGCGGATGTCTTGATCTAGATTAAACATCCGGCACGCGCGTGGACTGCCCCTTGGTCGCTGTTTGCGCCTCCGCGGCGGCGCGGCGCTGGCGCTCGATCAGTTTCAGCATGGTGTCCACGGTGATCGAACGGAAGGTCGCTTTCGCGATTTCGTCGACCTCCGCCATCACCGCGCCGAGGGCGCGACCGACATCGCTCGATGCGTCGAACTCGTCGCTCTCGCCGGTGCGCGTGCTGATGTCCTCGAACAGTTCGATCACGTCCATCAGCGTCAGGCGCCTGGCGTTGCCGCTGAAACGGTAGCCGCCGCCCACGCCGCGCGCCGATTCGACCAGTCCGGCGCGCCCCAGTTCGCGCAGGACCTTCGCCAGGTGGTGGGTGGAGGCGCCGTATTTTTCGGCGATTTCCGCCGCCGATAGCTGCCGCCCCGGATTGGCCGCGAATTCCAGCACGCTGTAGAGCGCGAGGCTGGTGCCTTTTTGCAGCTTCATGACTCAGAGCAGGCTGTTAAAAAACTACGAACGTAGTCGATAAGCGGTTCTATGGTCACCATGCTCTCCTCTCAACAGCCTCTGACTTGGGGGATATACGCCCCGAAGGTCTCGATCCCCCTTGAGGGGAAAGTCCCCTTGGGGGAAAAGGGTGCGTGCCCCCTTTTTCAATATCCACTCGCACCGGCCATCAGTCCAAGTCCATTTCCAGCGGGATGAACGGAGCGGCCATCATGCCCTGGCTGCGGAAAAACGACAGCACCAGGCTGTTGTCGCGGGCGAGCAGGGTGCGCACCTTGTGCACGCCGGCGTGGCGAAAGCCATCGCAGATCGCCTCCAGCATGCGCGCGCCAACACCGCCAAGGCGGGCGCTGGCGCGCACGCTCAGGCCGAACACCCAGCCGCACGGGGCGGAGCCGAACTCCCAGTCGCGCACTTCACCGATGATGAAACCCTGAATGACATCGCCGGACTCGGCGACCAGGAACAGGCGTTGTCTGGTGCGCCCGCCGCCGTAGCGGTGGAACAGTTCGTACCAGTAGTCCGTTTTCTCCAGGCCGGTTACCTCGGCATCGATGGCGATAACCTGCCCCAGGTCGGCGGCATCGACTGGCCGCACCCGTAGTTCCGTGGAGCTTGCGCCGTGTGTCTCAAGTCGGGTCATCGCGAGCCTTCGACCTTGCCCTACGCCGGTTTTTCACCGAAAAGGCTGATCTGGATCAAAAAACGCATTTCAGTACCAGAATACCATATAATCCAATTTCGAGGTAGGCAAGGGCGGAAGCCCGCGCTTTCCGGACTTGGCGCGAGCGCGTTTAAGGTGTTGAATACAAAAAAAGCCGAACGTGCGAGCAGTTGCTCATCCAACCACACTGAGGAGGTATGATGAAATCCACGCAAGCGAGAAACAGCCTTAAGCGCGGCCTGGCCGCAGTTGCCGCGACATGCGCGTTCTTCACCGGTCCGGCGGTTGCGCAGGAGCCGATCAAAATCGGCTCGTTCCTGTCCGTCACCGGCGGCGCGGCGTTCCTCGGCGATCCGGAGCAGAAGACGCTCGAGCTTTACGTCGAGCGCCTAAACGCCGCCGGCGGAGTACTCGGCAGGAAGCTGCAGTTGGTCGCCTACGATTCGGCGGGCGACCCGGAAAAAGCGCGAACCTTCACCAAACGCCTGATCGAGCAGGACAAGGTCGACGTGATCGTGGGCGGTTCGACCACTGGCGAGACCATGGCTGTGGTGCCGTTGGTGGAAGCCGCGCAAATCCCGTTCATATCGCTCGCGGGCGCGGTGGTCATCGTCGAACCGGTGAAAAAGTGGGTGTTCAAGACGCCCCATACCGACCGTATGGCATGCGAGAAGGTGTTCGTCGACATGCAGTCGCGCAAACTCGCCAAGGTGGCGCTCATCTCGGGCGCCGGCGGCTTCGACAAGTCGATGCGCGCCGAATGCCTGAAGGTGGCGGCAAAGCATCACATCGAGGTGGTCGCCGATGAGACCTACGGTGCCGGCGATACCGACATGACGGCCCAACTGACCAAGATCAAGAACACCCCGGGCGTGCAGGCGGTGCTGAATCCCGGTTTCGGCCAGGGACCTGCGATCGTCACCAAGAACTACCGCCAGATCGGTATCAGCGTTCCGTTCTACCAGTCGCACGGGGTCGCCTCCAAGGAGTTCATCAAGCTTGCCGGTGCCGCCGCCGAAGGCGTGCGCCTGCCGGCCGCGGCGTTGCTGGTTGCCGATGACTTGCCGGCAAGCGACCCGCAGCGGTCGGTGGTGGTGAGTTACAAGCATGAGTACGAGTCGCGCTTCAAGTCCGAGGTCTCGACCTTCGGTGGCCATGCGTATGACGGCCTCATGCTCACGGTCGAAGCGATGAAAAAGGCCGGCAGCACCGACAAGGCCAAGGTGCGCGATGCGCTCGAGGGCATACGCGGCTACATGGGCACGGCCGGAGTGGTGAACATGTCCCCAACCGACCACATGGGCCTGGACCTGACTGCATTCCGCATGCTCGAAGTCAAAGGAGGCAACTGGACGCTGGTCAAGTAAGCGGCACCTGGTAACGGGAGAGGTGCCCGCGACGTGAGCGCGCAGTTCATGCAGTACCTGCTCACCGGTCTGACGGTGGGCGCGATCTACGCGCTGGTCGCGCTCGGCTTCTCCATCATTTTCAACGCCAGCCACGTCATCAACTTCGCCCAGGGCGAGTTCGTGATGATCGGCGGCATGGCGACGGTGTCGCTGACCGGCAGCGGCCTGCCGTACATGCTGGCGATCCCGCTCGCAGTCGTGGCGGCGGCGTTGGTCGGCCTCGCGCTGGAGAAGTTCGCGGTCGAGCCGGCGCGCGGCGCCTCGGTGGTGACGCTGATCATTATCACCATCGGAGCGTCGATCTTTCTGCGCGGGCTGGCAATGCTGATGTGGGACAAGAATCTGCACGCGCTCAAGCCATTTACCGGCGATACGCCGATCGCCGTCGCCGGAGCCACCATCCTGCCGCAGAGCCTGTGGGTGCTCGGGGTCACGCTGGTGATCGTGCTCGCGCTCTCCTGGTTTTTCGGCCGCACGCTGCTGGGGAAGGCGATGCTTGCCACCTCCCACAACCGGCTCGCGGCGCAACTGGTCGGCATCAACGTGCGCATGGTCCTGTTTCTCTCGTTCGGCCTGTCGGCGGCGCTGGGCGCGATTGCGGGCATCCTGATCGCGCCGATCACGACCACCTCCTACGACGTCGGCGTGATGCTCGGCTTGAAAGGTTTCGCCGCCGCGATTCTCGGCGGCTTGGGGAGCGGCATCGGCGCGGTGATCGGCGGCCTCGTGCTCGGCATCGCCGAGACCATGAGCGCCGGCTACCTGTCCTCGGCCTACAAGGACGCGATCGCATTCGTGATCATCCTCGCCGTGCTGTTCTTCATGCCGAGCGGACTGTTCGGCAAGCGCGGCGGCGAGCGCGTCTGACTGTTATGCCGCCGAGTCTCGCCTCGCCGCGCACTGGAGGGATGCTCGCGCTCGCCGTGATCATCGGGCTGCTGCCGCTCGCACTCAGCAACAACTACTTCTACGATATTGCGGTCCTGGTCGGCCTGAACGCCATCGTCTGCATCGGCCTGAACCTGCTCATCGGCTATGCCGGCCAGATCAGCCTCGGCCATGCGGGTTTCTTCGGCCTGGGCGCGTACGGCTCGGCCATTCTCGCCTCGCGCTACGGCTGGCCGCCGCTCGCCGCACTGCTCGCCACCACCTTCGCCGTGGCGGTGCTTGCCTTCATTGTCGGCCGGCCCATCCTGCGGCTGAAGGGCCACTACCTCGCGATGGCCACGCTCGGCCTGGGGGTGATCATTTTCATGGTCATCACCACCGAAGACAAATTCACCGGCGGACCGGACGGGATCTCGGTGGTGCCGTTCCGCATCGGCGGCTTGGTGCTGCAGGACGAGCGCATCTGGTACTGGGTGGTCGGGGCCCTGCTGCTGCTCGCCGTGTGGCTTGCGCTCAACCTGATCGAGTCGCCTGCGGGGCGGGCGCTGCGCGCGTTGCACAGTTCCGAGATCGGCGCCGAGGTGGTCGGGATCAACGCCGCGAACCACAAAGTGATGGTGTTCGTGATCTCGGCCGTGTTCGCCTCGATCGCCGGCAGCCTGGCCGCGCACTACTCCGGTTTCGTCACGCCGGGTAAGGTCACCTTCCTGCACTCGATCGAACTGGTCACCATGGTGGTGTTCGGCGGCCTGGCGTCGACCTTCGGCGCGGTGGTCGGTGCAGCCGTGCTGACCACCTTGCCGCAGTTGCTGACCGTGTTCAAGGATTACGAGATGATGGTGTTCGGGGCGGTGATGATGGGCACCATGATTTTCCTGCCGCGCGGGGTGGTGCCGAGCCTGGCGAGGCTGCTCGCGGCGCGCCGCAAGGCAGCTCCGGACGACAAGGCGCGCAGCGTATGAGCCTGCTTCGCGTCGAGGGCCTGGGGAAGAAATTCGGCGGCTTGAATGCGGTCGAGGATTTGAGCTTCGACATCCGGCCCGGCGCGGTGTACTCGATCATCGGCCCCAACGGCGCCGGCAAGACCACCGTGCTGAATCTGCTCACTGGCGTATACCGGCCTTCGGCCGGGCGCGTCGTTTTCGACGGGCACGACCTGACCGGGCGCGCGCCGCACGAGTATGCGCGCCAAGGCATCGCCCGCACGTTCCAGAATCTGCAGGTGTTCTTCAACATGAGCGCGCTCGAGAACGTCATGGTTGGGCGCCACTTGCACGAGCGCTGCGGGCTCGTTTCCACGCTGCTGCGTTCGCGCCGCGTGGCTCGCGCCGAAGATGCGTGCCGCGAGGAGGCGGCCGAGTTGATGCGCTATGTCGGGCTGCAAAACTATCTGTCGGCGGCTGCAGACGCGATGCCCTACGGCGCGTTGAAGCGGCTGGAGATCGCGCGCGCGCTCGCGACCAAACCGAAGCTGATGCTGCTCGACGAACCCGCTGCCGGCTTGAATCCGACCGAGGCGCTCGAGTTGGACGGTCTGATCGGCAGGCTCACCGAGCGCGGCGTTACCGTGGTGCTGGTCGAACACAATATGCGGCTGGTGATGGGCGTGTCGGACCACATTCTGGTGCTCGACTACGGGCGCAAGCTCGCCGAAGGCCCGGCGATGACCATACGCAACGACCCGAAGGTGATCGAAGCGTATCTGGGAAGCGCTGTTGCGCACGACGGCCCGTTTGGAAACGCCATCGCAAGCGCAGTTGCGGTGGCGGTGGAAATGCACCGATGATGCTCGAGGTCGAGGGACTGGGCAGCCACTACGGACGCATTCCAGCGTTGAAGGGCATCGACCTGCACGTGGGCGAGGGGGAACTGGTGGCGCTGGTCGGCGCCAACGGCGCGGGCAAGACGACGTTGCTGCGCGCGCTCTCGGGGGTGCAGCCGGTGAGCGCAGGGCGGGTACGCTTCGAGGGCGCCGACATTACTGCCGCCGCCCCGGACAAGCGCGTGCGCCTCGGCATCGTACAGGTACCGGAAGGGCGGCAGATGTTCGGGCCGCTTTCGGTCGAGGACAATCTGCGTCTGGGCGCATACCTGCGCAGCAAGGCCGAGGCGGCGCAGGGCATCGAGCGCGTATACGCTATGTTCCCGGTGTTGAAGCAAAAGCGGCGCGAGCCGGCGGGTGCGCTCTCCGGCGGCCAACAGCAGATGCTTGCCATGGGAAGAGGGCTGATGGCGTTGCCCAAGCTGCTGTTGCTCGATGAGCCGAGCATGGGCCTCGCCCCAAAGCTGGTGGAGGAGATCTTCGCCTGCGTGCGCGCGCTCAAGGCGGCCTCGACCACGATTTTCCTGGTGGATCAGAACGCGCGCGCGGCCTTGGCCGTCGCCGACCGCGCCTACGTGCTCGAGACCGGCCGCGTGGTGCTTTCCGGCAGCGGCGCCGAACTGCTCGAAGACGAACAGGTGAAGGAGGCTTACCTTGGGCTTTAGTCCAGGTGCGCCAGCGGCAGGGCCGTCGTGTCCTTCACGCGCTCCAGCGCAAAGCTCGACTTCACTTCGGTAATTCCGGGGTGCTTGAGCAGCGAATTCATGACAAAGCGCGAGTAGTGCTCCAGATCCTCCACATGCACCCGCAACAGATAGTCGAGATCGCCGGTCATGGAATAGCAGGCCACCACCTCCTGCCAGTTCTGCACTGCGCGGGCGAAAGCCTTGACCGCTCCTTCGCCGCGCTTTTCCAGTTTCACGGAAACATAGGCGAGCAGACCGAGTCCGACCTTGAGCGAATCGACTAGCGCTACGTATTGGCGGATCACGCCGCTTTCCTCCAGACGCTTGAGTCGGCGCAGGCATGGCGAGGGCGAGAGCGCGACGCGCTCGGCCAACTCCAGGTTGCTCAGCCGGCCTTCTTTTTGCAGAATATCGAGGATTTTTCGGTCCGTGCGGTCAAGCTGAATTGCTGGCATTAAAAACCTCAAATTGTGATTTATGAGAAATTATATGCCAAAGGCGACTCAGATTAGGACGAATTTGGCAAGCACTGTGCGCGCCACGGAGCCTATGATTTTATCGCATCGAGTCAAAATCCAGGCATGCATCTCATGCGCATGCGGCGCGGCGATGTCACGCCGGAATCTACAGGAGCAAAGGCTATGAACACGAGCCTGGCAAAGGGAACAACCGGGAGTAAAACGCGCAAGGTGGTGCTGCAATGAACGCGCCGGAGCAACCGTTCGCGGGGCTGGCATCCTCGGGCAAGCGCGCCACCTACTGCTACCAGTGCGTTGCGGGTCCCGATCTGCTCACGGTGAAAGTGACGGACGGCGTGGCCACCGAGGTGGAGCCGAATTTCGCCGCCTGCGGCGTGCATCCCGGCGGCGGCAAAGTGTGCGTGAAGGCCTACGGCCTGGTGCAGAAGACCTATAACCCGAACCGGGTGCTGACGCCGATGCGGCGCACCAATCCGAAGAAGGGCAGGGACGAGGATCCGGGCTTCGTGCCCATTTCCTGGGACGAGGCGCTCGAGACCGTCGCCGCCAAACTGCGGGCTATCAGGGAGGCGGGTCTGCTCGACGCATCCGGCTACCCCAAGGTGGCGGCGAACTTCGGCGGTGGCGGCACACCCCAGTCCTACATGGGTACTTTTCCCGCGTTCCTCGCGGCCTGGGGTCCGGTCGACATGGGCTTCGGCTCGGGGCAGGGGGTGAAATGCACCCACTCGGAGCATTTGTACGGCGAGTTCTGGCACCGCGCGTTCACCGTATGCCCCGACACGCCGATGTGCAATTACGTCATCTCCTGCGGGGCGAACGTGGAGGCCTCCGGCGGCGTGGTCGGCGTGTGGCGCCACGCCAACGCGCGCGAACGCGGCATGAAACGCGTGCAGGTCGAGCCGCACCTTTCGGTCACCGGCGCCTGCTCGGCCGAATGGGTGCCGATCCGGCCCAAGACCGACCCCGCTTTTCTGTACGCCCTGTTGCACGTGCTGGTGCACGAAGCCGCGCGCGAGCGGCTCGACCTCGCTTTTCTCAGGCAGCACACCTCGTCACCCTACTTAGTCGGGGCGAACGGATTCTTCCTGCGCGACCCGGCGACGCGCAAGCCGCTGCTGTGGGATGAGAAGCGCAATGCGGCGGTGCCGCACGACACGCCTGGCTGCAAACCGGCGCTCGAGGGCAAATTCACCTGCGACGCAGTCGAGATCGGGGCGGACGCCGAGGTGCTGGCTCAAGGCAGCATCGAAGGCAGCCCCTCCTTCGCCAAATTCGTCGCGCACCTGCAGCCGTACTCGCCGGAGTGGGCGGCCGGCATCTGCGACGTGCCGGCGGCGACCATGCGCCGCATCGCCAACGAGTTTCTCGATCACGCCCAGGTCGGGGCGACCATAGAGATCGAAGGCAAGACGATGCCCTACCGCCCGGTATCGGTGAGCCTGGGCAAGACCGTAAATAACGGC
>Ga0208716_1001094_pt1 | contig 10592 bp, 14 predicted proteins | sample NGESurdeep092012_8_FD_184482 | JGI IMG/M metagenome (GOLD analysis project Ga0208716, IMG submission 184482) | Arctic peat soil microbial communities from Barrow, Alaska - NGEE Surface sample 415-3 deep-092012 (SPAdes) | ecosystem: Environmental > Terrestrial > Soil > Wetlands > Peat ...
GCTGAACGCCGACCTGCTCGCCTTCATCGCAGCCTGAGAAGAGCGACCTCGCATCCACCGGGAGACGGACATGGCCAGTGAAGGGTATCACGAACCCGTAGACGAGCTCTCCGACGCGGGGCGGGACCTGCACCGCGGGCTCGTGTCGCTGGGGGAAGAGTTGCAGGCCGTGGATTGGTACAATCAGCGTGCCGAAGTCTGCGAGGACCCGCAGCTCAAGGCGATCCTCGAGCATAATCGCGACGAGGAGAAGGAACACGCGTCCATGCTGCTGGAGTGGATCCGGCGCCACGACCCGCGCTTTGCCAAGGAGTTGAAGGACTATCTGTTCACCGAGAAGCCGATCGCGGACAAGTAGGCGGATGCGGATGACGACCCGTCTTGTCGTCTATCCTCGCTCTTGCCTCCACGCCGCGGCCGTTGCATAGGTGGCGTGCGGTCCCGAACGGAGCGCACGCATGAGCCGTTTCTCTCCTCGTTGGCTGGTCGTTCGCACGGCGCCTGTGATCCTCGCGGGCGTCCTCGCCTGCGCCGACGTGAACGGGCCGACCCACTTCGGCGATCCCGCCCAGTACGTCCTCGCGAGCCCGGTGAGCTACTCGTGCGGCGGGTGGTACCCTGCCCGGCCGGCCGCGGAGTACGGCCTCTTCGACATCTATTACTCTCCGCAGGGCACCGCCCCTACCGCGGAGGCGCTCGACTTGGTCGTGCGGGCCGGCGGTGCCGTCGTCGCTCCCTTCCATCTCGACGGCCTGCGCGCCATCCTGCCGATCGCCGTCGTCCCCTACCTGCAGTTCAATTTCGCGCGGTCCGTCACCGACCCGGCCCGGCTGTACCACGAGGTGCTCATCGGCTTCGTCGGCACGCCGGACACGTCGCTCGTCGTGGCGGTGGGTGGGCGCACGCTGGCCGTCTTCACCGACATTGGGTGGATCTACGCCTCGGTGCCCGACTCCGCGTTGCCCGCCCTGCGTGCCGATCCGCGCGTGACGGCGGTGGAGCTCAACGGTGCCGGGTGCGCGGACGTGGTGTCGGAGGGGCAGCCCCCCGTGATCGTGCTCAAGCGCCCGTGATGCCGGACGGCGGCGGCGTCTCGCGCGTGAGGCACGCCCTCGCCGCGCTGCTCGTCGCGGCCGCCTTCGTCCCACGCGGCCCCCTCCTCGCGCAGGACTCTGCGAGCGATCCCCACGCCGTGCAGCCCGAGCGCCCCACCGTCGCGACCCACGCCGGCACCGTCGCCCCGGGGTGGATCGAGTTCGAGGCCGGCGCCGAGTTCGACCGCTACGCCGGAGGGGCGCACGGCGTCACGACCCCCCTCGTGACCAAGATCGGCCTCGCGCCCCGGTTCCAGCTCACGATCGCAGCGTCCCTCACCCGGCCCCCCGGCATCGCGGACGCGGGCTTCGGTGACGCGATGGTGGGGCTCAAGTGGCGGGTGGCGGAGCACGCGCCCCTCGTCGGCGACTTCGCGCTCCTCCCCTTCCTCAAGGTGCCCTCCGGGTCGGCGGCCTCCGGCACGGGAACCGGCACGACCGACGTCACCCTTCTCCTGATCTCGAGCCACGCGTTCGGCCCCTACTCCCTCGACGTCAACGCCGGCTATACCCGGCGGAGCGGCTCCGGCGCCACCGCCCCGCGCGACGCCACGCTCTGGACCGTCTCGGCGGGGGGCCCCGTCGCGGGCGCGCTCGGCTGGACGGGTGAGGTCTACGGCTATCCCACGACGCGCGGCCCCGCCGGCGCCGCCGCGATCGTCGCCGTGCTCGGCGGGCCGACGCTCCTGGTGAGGAAGTGGCTCGCGCTCGACGCGGGGGTCATCCTCCCCCTCACCGGCGCGCAGCCGCGCGCCGTCTACGTGGGGGGCGTATGCAACGCGGGGCGGCTGTGGGGCCGCCCCGCGCATCACGTCATCGAGAAGAAGCCGGCCTGAGCCGGCGAGCGCTCAGGGCCTGACCCGGAGCCCGACGAACACCTCCCGCTCCGCCGCCGGCTGATAGGAATTGCCGTCGGGGTCCGGCTCGGTGAAGGCGATGTAGTGCACGCCGAGGAGGTTCCGTCCCGCGACGGTCACCTCCGCCTCCGAGTCGTTCAGCCGCAGCCGCCAGCCGATCCGCGCGTTGAGCAGCGCGTACCCCGCCACCCACGCCACGTTGCTCGGGTCCACGAACCAGTGGGTCAGCGCCTGCGTCCCCACCCCCACCGTCCAGGGGCCGCGGGTGTACTGCGCGTCGACGGTGAGCTGGTGCACCGGCGAGTTGGGGAGCCGGTGGCCCCGCACGTCCCCGTAGGCGCTCTGCGCGTTGGTGTACTTGAAGTCCGACCAGGTGTACGCCGCCTGGAGGAAGAGCGGCGACACCGGCGTCCAGCCGACGTACGACTCGACGCCAAAGCGCCGGCTCGACGCCGCGTTCCGGTAGAAGGTCTCGAGGGGCCGCGTCGGCACGCGGTAGCGGTCGAAGTCGCGGTCGGTGTTGAGCGCGAACCAGCTTACGTCGAAGAGGAGCGTCCTCCCCAGGGACCCGCGCGCGCCGAGCTCCCCCCCCCACGAGAGGGCGGGCCGCAGCGCGGTGTTGAAGCCGCCGATCTGGACGGGGTTGGCGTCCAGCTCCTCCGTCGCCGGAGGGAGGAACCCTTGGCCGACGTTGCCGTACAGGCTCAGCATCCGTGAGGGCGCGTAGGTGATGCCCACCCGCGCCGTCACCCGCTGGAACCGCGCGTCCCCCGAGAGGTCCACGCCGCCGGCCTGGAGATGGTCGCTGAGGCGGTTGTCCACGCGGTCGTAGCGCACGTTGAGCATCGCGCCCCAGGGGCCGCCCAGCTCCACGCGATCGAGGGCGAAGACGCCGACCCCTCCCTGGTGGAACACCTGGTCGCTGAGGATCGTGGTGCCTTCCACCGCCGCGCCCAGGTTCGGGAGCGCGTAGCCGTCCATCGTCTGCCACTGCACGTCGGTCCCCACGCTCACCTGGTGCCGCATCCCCGCGGCCACGGCGTGCAGCGTGTACTGGACCGTACCGCCGGGCGCAGTGATCGTCCGGTGCATCACCGAGGAGGGCACCGCCTCCCGGTACGCTGTGCGCCGCAGGAACCCGGTGAAGGAGAGACTCCTCTCGCCGCCCAGGTCCAGCTGGCCGACGACGCCCCCCATCTCCCGGCGGGTGTTCATGTACTCGTTGAAGGTGAGCGCATCGGGGTTCGCCTGCCGCCGGTCGGCGGAGAGCCACGCCAGGTTGAGCCCTTCCGCGTTCTGGTTGTAGAAGGACGTGTAGAGCAGCACCGGCGAGAGCTGGAGGCGCGGCGTCGCGTTCCAGCGGGCCTTCGCGTACAGGTTGTCGCCGTGGAACGCCGTGTGGACGCGGTACCCGTCCCCCTGCGTCCGCGTGTAGGATGCGCGGTAATTGAGGCGCCCGTCCTCCAGCGTCCCCCCCGCCTGCCCCGTTCCCCTCCAGAAGTTGTTCGAGCCGTACGTGCCCGAAGCCTCGAAGCCGACGGGGTCCGTGCCGCCGTCGGCGGTGCTGATGTTGAGCACCCCGGCCGAGGAGCCGCCGCCGTACAAGGAGGCGGCTGGCCCGCGCTGCACCTCGACGCGCTGCACCGTGGCCCAGTCCACGTCGTAGAAGTCGGCCGCGAACCCCGTCGGGTCGTTGAGGGGGAGCCCGTCGAGGAGGACGGTGATGCCGCGGACGCCGTGCTCGCTGAGGATCCCCTGCCCGCGCATCGAGAGGTGGACTCGCTTCCCGTTGGCCTGGTTGTCCACTTTCACGCCCGGCACCAGAGCGACCGCCTCGTCCACCGCGATGCCGCGCGGCGCCGACTCCAACACCTCCACGCCCACGATCTTGATCGCCGCCGGATTCTCGGCCAGCGGGATGGGGATGCGGGACGCGGTGATCACCACTGGGCGGAGGCGTGGCACGCGCAGTGTGTCGCTGTCGGCGCGCGCTTCAGCGGGGGCCGGCGTGCGCGGCGCCTGCTGGAGGTCGGAGCCGGCCGCGGCGTGCGGCGCGATGAGGAGCAGCGGAGCGATCAGGAGAAGGGTCTTCACGGTGAGGGCTTCCCGGCCTGAGACGACGTGAAACGAACGAGGGCGCGTGGCGCCTCTGCGGTGGAGCGGGCCGTCGCGCGGAGCGACGTGACCAACTTGGGGGCCGTGACTCTCCTGTCAACGCCCGAACACTCCGCAGAATCGGGAGTGAAATACTGGGACTCTGGCGCGGGCGGGAGAGGGCGGGCAGCTTCCCCGTCATGGAGCCGCATCCCTTCGGCTGGCGCTGCCAGAACGACGTGACGAAGTTCTACGAGTTGGAGCTGGATTGAGCTGATGGCTGATGGCTGATGGCCCTGGAGACCCCATGTCCTTCGTGAACCTCGACGATCTCGCCGTCCGCGAGCCCTTCCCCGGCTACGCCGGCCGCTTCCTGCATTCTGAGAAGATGAGCGTGGCGCACTGGACCGTCGCCGAGGGATCCGGCTTCCCCGAGCACGCGCACCCGCACGAGCAGGTGGCGATGGTCGTGGAGGGGCGCTTCGAGATGACCGTCGCGGGGGAGACACGGGTCCTCGACGCCGGCATCTCCGCCATCATTCCGGGAAACGTGCGGCACTCCGGCCGGGCGCTCACCCCCTGCCGCCTCATCGACGTCTTCTATCCTGTGCGCGAGGACTACCGCTAAGGACGAGGCGCCTCCGCGCCGCCGGTCCGGGAGGTGGGTTTGGGCATGGCTGAAGTGCTGGTGCTCGTGGCGCTGCTGGCGGTGCTTGGCGTCTTCCGCGGCCGAGGCCGCTCCGCGCCGCCCGACATGTCGGCGTGGAACCGGACCCTGCGCGACATGCAGGCGCAGCTCGACGAGGCGCTGACGGAGCTCGACGCCCAGCGGGCCCAGGTGGCGGAGCTGGCCGAGCGGCTCGACTTCGCGGAGCGCCGCCTGGTCCAGCTCCAGACGCCGAAGCCCCTCCCTCCCGGGACGCCGTAGCGCTCGCCAAGGCCTGAACGGAGAGAGGAGACACCGTGTACGTGCCCTCGCGCTTCCAGGAGACGGACGCCGCCGTCCTCGACCGCTTCATCGACGGGCAGCAGTTCGCGACCCTGGTGAGTTACGACGGAGAGCGCCCCGTGGCGTCGCACCTCCTCCTCGAGCTGGAGGTCGGCAAAGGGGGCCAGCGGTTCCTCAACGGCCACATGGCCCGCGCCAATGACCAGTGGCGGACCCTCCTCTCGAGCCGTGAGGCGCTGGCGATCTTCCTCGGGCCGCACACCTACGTCTCCCCCCGCTGGTACGACCACGTGAACGTGCCGACCTGGAACTACCTCTCGGCCCACGTGTACGGGACGCCGCGCATCGTGACCGACGACGCCGAGCTGCGCGGGATGATGCGGCGGCTGGTGGCGCGCTACGAGGCGGCGCCGGGAGGGGAGGCGGGCTACGCCTTCGACACCCTGCCCGCGGAATACGCCGGCCGCGAGATGAAGGGCCTGGTCGGCTTCCAGATCGCCGTGACGCGGGTGGAGGCGGCCTTCAAGCTCAGCCAGAACCGCGGCGCCGGCGACTACGACACCATCATCGGCGAGCTGCGCAAGCGCCCCGACGAGGGGTCGCGCGCCGTCGCGGATGCGATGGAGCGTCAGCGGGCGAAGCTCTTCGGCGCCGCGTGAGCTTCACACCCGAACCCCGGAGGCCGAGCCGGGCACGTACGCCATCACCTGGGCGTGCTCCGGGAGAAGTACCACGTCGGGGCGCTTTGACACCGGCACACCCGTCCGTGCACCTTGAGCGGCGACCGGCCCGGCCGCGCCGGCGCCGCCACCGCGAACGGAGGTCCGCGTGAATTCCCTCGAGATGCTGGGCCAGATCTACCGCCACCTGGAATGGGCGGACGCGGCGATCTGGCGCGCCGTCCTCGCGACGCCGGGCGCCGCCGCCGACACTGACCTCCGCGAGCGGCTCCTGCACCTGCACGGCACCCAGCACGCCTTCCTCGGCGCGTGGCGCGAGCGCCCCTTCGACCGCGACGCGGCCAAGGGGATGGACTTCCCCGCCCTGATCCGCTGGACCCGCGAGTTCCATCACGACGCCGCGGCGTTCGTGGCCTCGCTGCACGAGACCGACCTCGACGGCACGTTCGTGCTGCCGTGGGCGTCGCGCTACGCCGCGCGGGCCGGACGCGACGCCGCCCCGACCACGCTGCGGGAGACGATCTTCCAGGCCGCGGCCCACAGCCACTACCATCGTGCCCAGGTGAACACCCGCCTCAAGCAGGTGGGGGGCACGCCGGCGTTCGTGGACTTCATCGCCTGGGTGTGGATGGGCAAGCCGCCGGTCGAATGGCCCGCCGCGACGGCCTAGCGGCACTCGCGCTCCTGCTGGTGCTCGCCGCCACGCCCGCGACGGCGCTGGCGCAGCGCGACGTAGGGCCGGTGCGCGTGGCGCTGTTCGCCGGCGTGCACCTCGGCCACGACACCCGGCCCCTCCTCGGCCTCGCCGGAGAGCTGGAGCTGCGGGGCACCTGGTCCCTCGCGATCGTGGCGAGCACCCTGAGCCAGCGCGACGGCACCTACGCCCAGTACGAGGTGGAGGCCCGCTGGCGGCCGCTCGGAGAAGGACGCGTCCGTCCCTACCTCGGAGCGGGCGCCGTGGCCGCACGCAGCTCCTTCATCGCATCGGGGGGTCCGGCGACCACCCGCTTCGGGGCGCTGGCGCTCGCAGGCGTCGAGGTGCCGCTGCTCGGGACCACCTCCTTCCTCGAGGCGCTCGCCCTCGAGGACGGCGGGTTCTCGGCCCAGCTCCGCGGCGGCGTCCGGCTTCTGCTGATCGGCAAGTGAGCGGACGGCGCGGAGACCCACCGGCGTGCTGAGCCCGCTTGGCTTCGCGCTGGCCGGCCTCGCGGCGGTGGCCGCGGGCGCCGTCAACGCCCTCGCGGGCGGCGGCACCCTCATCACCTTCCCCGTCCTCCTCGCGCTGGGACTCCCCGCGGTCGCCGCCAACGTCACCAACACCGTCGCCCTCTGCCCCGGCTATCTCGGCGCCACGCTCGCCCAGCGCGGCGACCTCGCGGGCCAGCGGGGGCGGATGTGGATCGTCCTCCCCGCCGGCGCCGTGGGCGGCCTGCTGGGCGGCGTGCTCCTCCTCACCTCCGGGGAGCGCACCTTCCGAACGCTCGTGCCCTTCCTCATCCTCCTGGCGTCGGGGCTCCTGGCGGTCCAGGAGCCGGTGCGCGCCTGGCTCCTCGCGCGCGCGGGCCACGCCCACACGCGGGCGGCGGCGTGGGTGGCACTCCCCGTGGCGCTGGCGGCGGTATACGGCGGCTACTTCGGCGCCGGGCTCTCCGTCATCGTCCTCGCGGTGCTTGGCCTCCTCCTCGACGACACCCTCACGCGCCTCAACGCCCTCAAGCAGTCGGTCTCCCTGGCGGTGAACGTCGCGGCGGCGCTCCTCTTCGTCTTCTCGCACAAGGTGGTCTGGGCCACGGCGCTCGTGATGGCGGTGGGCGCGCTGGCCGGCGGGGCGATCGGCGGGCGGCTCGCGGGGCGCATCACGCCGGCGGCGCTGCGCCGCGTCATCGTGGGGATCGGTGTCGTGGTGGGCGTCTTCTACCTGGTGCGCGGGTGAGCGCCGCGCCGGCGTACGAGCGCGTCTACGCCGTGGTGCGCCGCGTGCCGCGCGGGCGCGTGGCGACGTACGGGCAGGTCGCGCGTCTCGCCGGCCTCCTGAACGGCGCGCGGCAGGCGGGCTACGCCCTCCACGCCCTCCGCCCGCACACCGCCGTCCCCTGGCACCGCGTGCTGAACGCGGCGGGGCGCATCACCCTGGGCGACGTCGCGGGCGCCGTCACGCAGCGCCTCCTCCTCGAGCGCGAGGGGGTGCGGTTCGACGCCGCGGGGCGCGTGGACCTCGCGCGCTACCTCTGGAAGGCGCGGGTGGCACGATGACCGGCTCCGACGACGCGCCGGCCACGGCCCTCGTGACGCAGCTCGGGCTCTAGACCCTTCAACCGGCGGGCGGCACTCTCATGGACGCACTCACCCTCGACCCGAACTCCACCGCGCTGGTGCTCATCGATCTCCAGAAGGGCATCGCCGCCCGGCAGACCGCGCCGTACGCGTCGAAGGACGTCGTGGCCATGGCACGCCGCCTCGCGGAGCGCTTCCGCTCCGCCGGCGCCACGGTGGTCCTCGTCCACGTGGGCTTCTCCTCCGACGGGCGCGACCGCCTCGCGCCGCGCGCCGACCAGCCGATGCCGGGAGGCCCCGTCCCCCCCGACTTCTCCGAGTTCGTCCCCGAGCTGACGCCCCAGCCGGGGGACGTCGTGATCACCAAGCGGAACTGGGGCGCCTTCTACGGCACCGACCTGGAGCTCCAGCTCCGCCGCCGCGGCGTGCGGACCATCGTGCTCGGGGGGATCTCGACCAACTTCGGCGTCGAGTCTACCGCTCGCGACGCCTTCGAGCGCGCCTACGACCTCGTCCTGGTCGAGGACGCGATGGCGGGGATGAGCGCCGAGGCGCACGCGTTCGCCGTCACGAACATCTTCCCCCGCTTCGGCCTCGTGCGCTCGACGGAGCAGGTGCTCGCCGCCCTCGCCGCCGGGAGGTAGACGCGTGGACAAGGTGGTACTCGCCGAGGCGCCGTGAGCGACCCGCGCGACGCGTCGGCGTACGCCCTGGCGGCGACCCTGGGACTCGGCATCGCCGCCTTCGACCTCTTCGCGGCAGGCGGGGAGATCACGCCCGCGGCGACGCTCTTCCTCCTGCTCACCTCGGGCGGGCTGTTCGGGCTGCTCAGGCCGGCGCGGCCCTGGCGCGGCGCGCTGGTGCTCGGGCTCTGCCTTCCCGTCGTGCACCTCGCGGCGCACGCCCTCGGGTTCCCCGACAACGTCTCCCCCGACACCTGGGGGGCGCGGCTCCTGATGGCGCCGGTGGCGTCGGCCGCGTCGCTCATCGGGGCCTACGCCGGGGCGTTCCTCCGCGGCTTCGCCTGAGCGGGCGTGCTGCGCGGCGCCGCTGGCGCGGAGCGGAACGCCGGGTGAATCATTGAGGATGCGCACTCCCCTCGCCCTCATCCTGCCCCTCCTCCTCTTCGGGAGCTGCCGCAAGGCGGCGCCCGTGGCGACCGATCCGACCGCCCTCGCGGTGCGGGAGGCCTTCGTCCACGCGTGGCGGGGATACGAGCAGTTCGCGTGGGGGCACGACCAGCTCCTCCCGCTGAGCCACGGCGCGAAGGACTGGTATCCGGCCTCCCTCGAGATGACCCCCCTCGACGGATTCGACACGATGGTGCTGATGGGCCTCACCGACGACGCGGCGAAGGCGAAGGCGCTGATCCTCGACTCCCTCCGCTTCGACCGCGACTTCCCGGTGCAGGTCTTCGAGGTGACGATCCGCGAGCTGGGCGGACTCCTCAGCGCCTACCAGCTCGACGGCGACGAGCGTTTCCTCCGGCTCGCCGTGGACCTCGCCGACCGTCTCCTCCCCGCCTTCGGCTCGCCGACGGGGATGCCCTACCGCTTCGTGAACCTGAAGACCGGGGCGCAGAGCGGCGCCGTCAGCAACCCTGCCGAGATCGGGACGCTGATGGTGGAGTTCGGGACCCTCACGAAGCTGACGGCGGATCCCCGCTACTACGACATGGCGAAGCGGGCGGTGGTGGCGCTCTTCAAGGCCCGCTCGCCGATCGGCCTCGTGGGGAGCACGATCGACGTCGAGACGGGCCGGTGGGTGGATCGCGACAGCCACGTCTCCGGCGGGATCGATTCGTACTACGAGTACCTCTACAAGTCGTGGCTCCTCTTCGCGGACCCCGACTTCAAGCTGATGTGGGACTCGAGCATCGTCGCCGTGAACCGCTATCTCCTCGACCAGCGGCCGAGCGGGTGGTGGTACGGGCACGCGGACATGGACACGGGCCGGCGGACCCTCACCCACTTCGGCGCCCTCGACGCGTTCGTCGCGGCGGTGCTCGCCAAGAGCGGCGATCAGGCGCGGGCCTCCCGGCTGATGGAGTCCATCTACTCGATGTGGACGACCTTCGGCATCGAGCCCGAGGAGCTGGACTACGCGACGATGCGACCGGTCTCCGTGGGGTACGTCCTCCGCCCCGAAGCGATCGAGTCGGCGTACTACCTCTACCGGATCACGGGCGAGAAGCGCTGGCAGGACATGGGGCGCGTGATGGTGGACAGCCTGCTGCACTACACGCGCGCCGAGACGGGATTCGCCGCCCTGACGAGCGTGGTGACGAAGGAGAAGCGCGACCAGATGGAGAGCTTCTTCCTCGCGGAGACGCTGAAGTACGCCTACCTCCTCTTCGCGCCGCCGAGCGCCCTCGACTTCGACGCGGTGGTCTTCAACACCGAGGCGCACCCCATCCGCCGGACCTGGCGATAGGCGCGCCGCCCGGAAAGGAGTGCCCGTGACTCGGATCGAGGCCCAGATCCCCTGCCCCAAGTGCGGGCGGAAGTTCCCCCTCCCCCTCGGCCAGATGCAGTCCGGAGCCTCCAGGGCCTGCCCGCAGTGCGGCCAGGCCATCTCCTTCCAGGGGGGGGCGCGGCCAGGGTCCAGCAGGCCCTCGACCTCCTCGGCGACCAGGTCAAGGGCG
>Ga0208716_1001096_pt1 | contig 10582 bp, 10 predicted proteins | sample NGESurdeep092012_8_FD_184482 | JGI IMG/M metagenome (GOLD analysis project Ga0208716, IMG submission 184482) | Arctic peat soil microbial communities from Barrow, Alaska - NGEE Surface sample 415-3 deep-092012 (SPAdes) | ecosystem: Environmental > Terrestrial > Soil > Wetlands > Peat ...
TGATTCCCCTCCCGCCATTCTTCTCCCTCCTGGGAGCGCTGGCGTCCCGCCGGCTCACCACATAACGACAGATAGTTCCATCTGCCGACGAGACGTCGGCCTCCCAGGACCGCACCGTGGTTTTTAGCTGTAAATCTGCTTTGTTTCTGCTTGAATCAACGCCTTGTGACGCGGTCTCCGACAAAACTCAGTTGGTTGATGATGGCATTGCGGCAACGTTTATGAATTTTCGTGAATGGTTTGTCATGGCGAAAAACGTGGTGATTGGCCGCGCGCTGAATCTTTCCGACAAAAGTCTGTTCCACCAAACTTCGCTGATTGCGTTGTTCGCGTGGGTCGGCCTGGGCGCGGACGGACTGTCGTCATCGTGCTACGGCCCGGAGGCGGCGTTTCTGGCGTTGAAGGGTCACACGTTTTTGAGCCTGTTCGTCGCCATCGCCACGATTCTGACGATTGTCGTCATCTGCACGAGTTATTCGCAAATCATCGAGGCTTTTCCGACGGGCGGCGGCGGTTATCTGGTCGCGAGCAAATTGCTGTCGCCGACGGCGGGCGTGGTGTCCGGTTGCGCCTTGATTGGCGATTATGTGCTGACCATCGCCCTCAGCGTGGCGAGCGGCACGGACGCGCTGTTCAGCATGTTGCCGGCGAATTGGTTCGCCTACAAAACCGCGGTCGCCGCCGGCGGCATTATTTTTCTCACGCTGCTGAACCTGCGCGGGGTCAAGGAATCGGTGTTGTTGTGGGTGCCGGTGTTCTTTTTGTTCGTCCTGACTTACACCTTCGCGATTGTTTATGGCGTCGCGTCGCACGCGGGCGAATTGCCGGGCATCGCCAATGGGGTCATATCCGACGTGCAGGCGACCTCGTCGCAAATCGGTTGGTGGGGAATCCTGGTGGTGATTCTGCGGGCTTACAGTCTCGGCGCGGGCACTTACACCGGCATCGAGGCGGTGAGCAACGGCCTGGGCGCGTTGCGCGAACCGCGCGTGCAAACCGGCAAACGCACGATGGTTTACATGAGCACGTCGCTCTCGTTCGTCGTCGGCGGGTTGCTGCTGGTGTATCTGCTGTATCATGTCGAGCACGTGGACGGCAAAACGCTGAACGCGGTTTTGTTTGAGCGAATGACCGCGACCTGGCCGGCAACCGCGGCAAAAATTTTCGTGGTCGCCGCGCTCGCATCCTCGGCGGCATTGCTGTTCATCGCCGCGCAAACCGGATTTCTTGGCGGGCCGCGGATACTGGCGAACATGGCGGTGGACCGCTGGATGCCCACGCGCTTCGCCGCGCTCAGCGACCGGCTCGTGACCGAAAATGGCATTTTGCTGATGGGCGCGGCGGCGCTGGCCATGGTGCTCTGCACCCACGCGGCGGTGGGCGTGCTGGTCGTGCTTTACAGCATCAACGTCTTCATCACCTTCACCCTGTCGCAACTCGGCATGGTGCGGCACTGGTGGCTGGAACGCGCGAACATGCCGACCTGGAAAAGAAAACTTTGTGTGAACGGCTTCGGTCTGTTGCTGACCAGCGGCATTCTGATTTCACTCTGCGTTGTGAAATTTTCCGAAGGCGGCTGGGTAACGCTGTTCGTCACGGGGATTTTGGTTGCCGCGGCGTTTTGGGTGAAACGCCATTACAAGCAAACCCAACATCAATTGCAACGGCTCAACGAACTCGTCGCCGCCGCCGGCATTGACGCGGCCCAAATTACAAGCACCGACGCGCCCGCGCCCGCCTGCGACCCCAGCGCCCGCACGGCGGTGTTTTTGGTCAATGGCTTCAACGGCCTTGGCCTGCACACGTTGCTGGCGGTGGTCCGGATGTTTCCGAAAGTTTATCAAAATTTCGTTTTCCTCCAGGTCGGCGTGGTGGACGCGGGCACTTTCAAGGGCGCGGCGGAAATGGAAAACCTTCGCGAACACTCGCGGCTCGAAGTGGAACGCTATGTTGCCTACATGCGCCAGCAGGGTTTTTGTGCCGAAGCGCATTTCGCGCTGGGCACGGACGTGGTGGACGAGGCGGCGAAGTTGTGCGAGACCGTGGCGCAACGCTTTCCGCAGGCGCAGTTTTTCGCCGGGCAACTGGTGTTCCAGGACGAAAACCTGCTGACGCGCTGGCTGCACAACCACACCGTGTTTGGACTGCAACGGCGGCTGTATCAACACGGCTGGCCGATGCTCATCCTGCCGATTCAGGTGTGATCAAAGCCCTGCTTATGCCGGCTCGGCGATTTCGAGGAACCCTTGCAGATGGCGCACGCGCGTCGGGTGGCGCAATTTGCGCAGCGCCTTGGCTTCGATCTGGCGGATGCGCTCGCGCGTGACGTTATACATCTTGCCGATTTCTTCGAGCGTGCGCTCGTAGCCATCGAGCAAACCGAAACGCATTTCGAGAATTTTGCGTTCGCGCTCGGTCAACGTCGTCAGCACGTCGCTCAATTTTTCACGGAGCAGGCTGTAGCTGGTCACTTCCGACGGATTTTCAGCCGTCTTGTCCTCGATGAAATCGCCGACGCTCACGTCGCCGTCGTCACCGACGGGCGCGTGGAGCGAAACGGGTTGCTGCGCCATCTTGAGCAGCGCGTGGATGCGCGACACCGGCATGTGCATTTCGTCAGCCAGCTCCTCCGGCGTCGGCTCGCGGCCCAGTTCCTGCGTGAGCTGTTTTTGCGCGCGCCAGAGTTTGTTCATGATTTCAATCATGTGCACCGGGATGCGGATGGTGCGCGCCTGGTCGGCAATCGAACGCGTGATGGCCTGGCGAATCCACCAGATGGCGTAGGTGGAAAATTTGTAGCCGCGGCGATACTCGAATTTCTCGACGCCCTTCATCAAACCAATGTTGCCTTCCTGGATCAAATCGAGGAACGACTGGCCGCGGTTCGTGTATTTTTTGGCGACGGAAACGACGAGGCGCAGGTTGGCCTCGGCCATGTGCGTCTTGGCTTTCAATCCGCGTTCGGCGGCGGCCCGCAATTCGTTGAACGTCTTGAAAAAAACGTCGCGCGGCATCCGCACAAATTGTTCGAGCGTCTGGATTTTGGCGCGTTCGGCCTCAATCGTCGCGCGGCGCTCGGCGGTCGTGCGCAGCGCCTCGAGTTCCTGGATGTGTCGAAGGCTGGCCTGGAATTTTTCGTGGACGTTGCCGGCCACGACGATCATTTCCTCGACGACCTTTTGTTTGTAAAAAAATCTCGTGAAGATTTCCTGCAACTTGAAGCTGAATTTCTTCAACTCGCGCTGCAATTTTTCCTTGCGGCCCTTTTGCAAAGCCTTCTGCCACATGAAATACTTCGCGTCCACCTTTTGATCGAAGGCGTGGATCTTTTTGATGAGCTTGCGCAATTCGCGCAAATGGCCTTCGCGATTGGCGATTTTCTTGTCCACGATCACACGGTCGAAGCGTTCCTTCGGCGGCTCGGACAATAATTTTTCCGCGATGGCAATGTGTTCCTTCGCGGTGAAACCGAGGCTGTACACAATGCGTTTCATCTCCAGCTCGGCCTCTTCGATGCGCTTGCAAATCTCGACTTCCTGTTCCCGCGTGAGCAAAGGCACCTTGCCCATCTGGTTCATGTACATCCGGACCGGGTCGTCGAGAATTTCCAGCCGCGCGTCCTCATCCTCCTCCGCCGGCTGTGCCGGCTCGGCCGGCTTGGCCGCGCGGTCGGCCTCGGCCTGATCCATGACGATTTCCACGTCCAGACTCCGCAGCTTGGTCAACAGCCCGTCAAGGTCTTCGGGACTGAGATTGTCCGGCAAAACATCATTGACGTCATCGTAGGTAATGTAGCCGTGCTCCTGCGCGAGATGCAGGAGCGTTCGGACTGTCTCGGTCAAATCCACGGTCGATTGAATGGGGGCCCCGGTGGCGGCGTTCACATGGCCATTCTGCGGCAGCTTCTGCGGCGATTTTTCCCTGGAAATAATTGCGCCTGTTGCATGCGGCTTGGTTTTATACGGCTTTGAGGCGTCCTTTCGCGCACTGGAGGAAATGATAAAGCGCTGACGCATCGGTACCGTTTTCCCTCCGGTACTTCGTCGGCTGCTATTCCGGTTATTGCGCGCCACGCTGCCTCGCGCCGTCTTTTTTCTCTTCAGCATAAATAAAATAATAATAAGACCTGCGGCGGCTCATTTTGGTTCAGTAAAACTCACAAATGCTCTCCGCCAAACGACCTACGCCGGTTCTGTATAAAAATGTGCACTCACCCATTGAACTTCGGGAGAGCGCCCACACCAGAAGACCGACGCGGTTTTAGGATAGCCCCTTTTGGGCAAAACTCAAGAAGAAATCGCCGCCGGACCAAACTTTTAAAACATTGAAAATTAACTACTTGTGATGATTGGCAATCCTGATTACCAGTCTTTTATTGGTTTATTTGGACTTTCCGGCGGATTCTTGGGTTTTAGTTGGAGAAATTGCTCGTCGCCCTTTTGGGCATCCAACAACCGTTGCGCCTCTTCCGGCGACATTTCCTGGGCCTTCAATGCCTGGGACTGTCCAGTCTGGCCATCCCGTTTTTCGTCGGATTGCTTGCCGGCCGATTTTTCCTGCTGCTGCTGTTCCTGTTGTTTGTCATTCTGCTGGCCCGATTGGTTTTGCGCCGGCTGATTTTGCTGCGACTGTTGTTGCGACTGATTTTGCCCGAACTGCTGTTGTTGTTGCTTCTGATTCTGTTCCGAATTCTGTTGCGATTGCTGGTTTTTCTGGGACTGCTGCTGGCTCTGTTGTTTGAGCAATTCATCCAGCTTTTTCAGCTTGGTGTCGCCAGGATAAAATTTCAGCCCGGTGTCAACCTCTTCCTTGGCGCTGGCGATGTTATTCGAAAGATAGAATTGCGCGCCGCCGTGGAAAAAATCATCCGCGGATTGGGCGCAAGCTGACTGCAATGACAACAGCAGCAGGCTAAAGCTGGTTAGGAGTTGCAATCGCATCAATGTCCTTCAGTTTTTTTGTGTAATCTTGAAATTGTTTTGCTGCGATTTTATTTTGCGTCAGGTTCTCCATAATCTCCAAAGCGAGGTGATAATTTCTACGGCGAACTGCCTCGTCAGCCTCGCCCTTTGCCTTACGCATCGCTTCGCGGAACTGGATGATTTTCTCCACATTTTTCCTCACGAAATCCAGATTATACGCAGCGTCTGCATCATTCTTGTCCAGATCAACGGCGCGTTCATAGCTTTTTATCGCCACCTCCCATGTTTCCTGCAAGGCATCCAAATCTTTCGCAATTGCGCCCATCCGATACTGCGTGTTCCCCAAATTGTAATACGCCTGCTGCTGCAACTTCAAATCCGGGGCTATCGTCACCATTTTGAAATTCTTCAACGCCTCATCATAATTGGTGGCACGGTAAGCGGCCACGCCCGCGTTAAAAACCAAACGCAGGTCGTTCGTGTTGATTTGCGCCAGCCGCTGATATTCTTTCAGCGAGTCATCGTATTGACCCGCGTTGAATTCGCGCAACGCGCTCGACGGCGAGGCCGAAGCGACGCCCGGGAGGCTCAACAGTGCAAACAAAACGACCGCGCCCGTCACGGCTGAAACCGGGGAATGATTCTCCCTCTCCTGGTCCCGATTCCGAATCGGGATGTTAGTCCGAAGGCCGGGGTGAGGGCGGATGTTGTTTGCATTTTCCCTTTCCCGTTTGCGCTCCGGCAAAAACATTTCCGCCAGCAATAGTAAAATCGCCGCCGCCAGCGGCCAGTGAAATTGCTCGTGATAACGCCGCACCAGCCGTTCCTTGCCTTCCGATTTCGGCAGTGGCGCGAGACCGCGTTCGTAAAGCGTGTCTATCGTGTTGGCCCCGCGCAACGGCAGATAAAAACCGCCCGTCGCGCCGGCGATTTGCTGGAGCAACGCCTCGTTGAGGTGCGACTTCACGACATTGCCCTGCTCGTCGCGGACATAATCCGAATTGCCGCTCGCTTCGGCCACACGCACCAGTTCGCCCTTCTCCGTGCCGATGCCGACGGTAAAAATTTTCAGGCCGGCCTTCGCCGTATCCTGCGCCGCTTCGAGCGCACCGGTGTCGTTGTCCTCGCCGTCGGTGAACAGCACGAGCACCTTGTGATGGTTGCCTTCCTTGAACGCGGTCAGCGCGGTTTTTATGGCGGCGGCAATGGCCGTGCCGCCCTGCGGAATCGTATTCACATCCAGCGCCTGCACGCACTGTTGAAACGCCGTGTTGTCAATCGTCAGCGGACATTCCAAAAATGCGTCCCCGGCGAACGCGACCAGCCCCATCCGGTCCGTGCCGGCTTTTTGCATCAATTCCAAAGCGGCGAGTCTGGCACGCGTGAGGCGGTTCGGCGCGATGTCGGTCGCCAGCATGCTCTTGGAAGTGTCCACCGCCACAACGATGTCCAATCCGCGTTGCTCGACTTCCTGCAAATCAAATCCATGCTGCGCCCTTGCCAGCGCCAAAATCAAAAATGCCACGGCCAGAATCACCAGTGCAAAACGGATTTTTTGCCGTGCCGGCGAGACTCCGACCGTCAACTGTGACAACAACCGGGCCTCGATGAATTGCGCCAGCATTTTTTGCCGCGTACGCATCGCCCACCAGAAAAATGCGAAGAGCGCCGGTGGAACCACCAGCAACAACCAGAGCAAATTTGGATTTTCAAAGCGCATTTTCGTTTCGTCACTTCGTCGTTGAACCGGGGACAAAGCGGCGGTAAACCGGCCGCACTCCAGACGCTTCGCGTATCTCGGGGATGCCAGGCAGTCGCGTCAGCGTTTGGAGTGCGGTGGCTTCAGCCCCGCTTTCAACGCACGGTGCGCGGCTCGTATATCGTAAATCGTAAATCGTAAATTTCATGGCAGCCTCCGAAACATGGTCTGTCCGAGCGCCACCTCGACCAGCAGCAGCGCGAGTCCGAACGACACCAGCCACGGAAACAGTTCCTGGTATTGGGTGAATTTATTGATGACCGCCTCGGTTTTTTCGAGTTTGTCAATTTCCGCGTAAATTTGCTGGAACCGTTCCGCGTTGTCGGCGCGATAGTATTTGCCGCCGGTTTTGTCCGCGATTTTTTGGAGCGTGTTCTCGTCAATGTCCACCGGCATTTGCCGATAACCGACTTTTTGCCCGTTCATAAACACCGGCATCGGCGCCAGGCCGCGCGTCCCAATGCCGATGGTGTAGACCTTTGCTCCGAGCGCCTGCGCCGCTTCCGCCGCCGTGAGCGGGTCCACTTTGCCCGCGTTGTTCTGGCCGTCGGTCATCAAAATCACAATTTTGCTTTTCGACTTCAATTCGCGCAGCCGGTTCAACGCCGTGCTCAACGCATCGCCAATGGCGGTCTGATCGGCGTTGATCGTGCCTATTTCAAGCCGGTCCAGATTTTCCTGCAAAAAATCGTGGTCGAGCGTCAAGGGCGTGGCAATGAACGCCTGCACCGCGAAGACCACCAGCCCGATGCGATCGTTCGGTCGCTGGTCAATGAACTGTTTCAAAACCGCGCGCGCCATGTTGAAACGATTCACGCGCCCGCCGCGCACGACGAAATCCTCCGAAATCATGCTGCCCGACAAATCGAGCGCGACGACGATGTCCACGCCGCTGGCCTTGACCATGGTTGCGCTTTTCATCAAACGTGGTTGTGCCAGCGCCACAATGAACAGCGCCAGCACCAGCCAGCGCAGCGCCGCCAAAAATGCCCCGGCACGCGAACGCCGCGCCCGCGCCAATCCTTCCATCAATTGCACCGACGAATAAAGAAACGCGGGCGGCCGGCCGCGCCTGCCCTTCAGCCATGCCAGCAGAGGCAACAGCAGCAGCAGCAGCAGAAAATAGGGATGGGCGAAGGTCATGCTGACGCGGTGTCGAGGGTCAATGGTCGAGGGTTGGCGGTTCCGGTTTCGGTTCGGTTTCTTCGACCAGTCGCACGGCGGAGGAATGCAGGTTGCGCAATTCCGGTTCGCCCGGCTCGTATTTGGCGAATTTCACGAGGTCGCAGCGCTCCAAAAATTCGCCCAATTTTTCCTTTTGTTCCGCCGTCAACAAATCCGTGCCTTGCAGTTCGTTCAAAAATTCCTCGGTCGTCCGCTCCGGCGCGCGGAAGTTGAACCGATCTTCAAGGTAAACGCGAATCGTGTCGGAAACCAAAACGCAAAACGGTTCCGACCGGGTAATCAGTGCCAGCGCCTCCTGCAATTTTTGTTTTGCGCGAACGTGGGCCGGCACCGGCGGCTCGACCGGAATTTGCGACCGCCGTTTCTGCCAGTAACGCCAGGCCGCGAACAACAACGCCACGACGGCCAGCGTGCCGAGCGTCCACCAAAACCATTCCCAGCCGCTCGGAATTTCCACCGGTGGCTTGATGTCGCGGATGTCGTTGGCGGCGGGCAGCGACGATGTTTGGTTTGTCAGCATGGGCAGTAATTCAACTCGCTTTATCGCGGCAGCGTCTTGGACTGCGGCAGCCCTCTGCCGCTTTCATCCTTTGAAAAGCGCCAGAGGACTGGCGCACTCCAAAACCTTGCGGAAGTTCGTGCGATAATTTTAGGATAAGGAAGTTCAAATTTCATCCTCTTAGCCTCCGTTTTTCCCGGTTCTCGAAAAACTTGCCCAAGGCCGCCGAGTAAGGTTCGTCCGTGCGGAGTTGAATGGTGTCCACGCCTGACGAGCGAAACTGCCGCGCGAGGTCGTTGCGCTGTTTTTCCTGCCGCAACGCAAAGGCGTCGCGGCTGGTTGCGTGTGCGGTGTTGATTTCGACGATTTCACCCGTTTCGGCGTCTTCCAAAGTCAGACGGCCAAGCGTGGGCAGTTCAAGTTCGTAGCGGTCCGTGATTTGCACGGCGACGACATCATGCTTGCGATTCGCAATCCGCAATGCGGTTTGAACTTCCGGCGGCAAGGGGTTTTGTGAACGTGCTGCCGGCATCCTGCCGGCAGAACTGATTTGAGTTTGAACTTCCGGCGAGACGCCGGAAGCACGTTGCGGCGGCGAAATGAAATCCGAAATGACCACCGCGATGGCGCGATGCGGCAAAACACGACCCATGAATTCGAGCGCGTGAACCAAATCCGTTCCGCGCCGTTTCGGCTCAAAAAACAAGACTTCGCGGATGACGCGCAGGACGTGGCTGCGGCCCTTACGCGGCGGGATGAATTTCTCCACTTCATCGGTGAACAGCAGCAGGCCAACCTTGTCATTGTTACGGATGGCGGAGAAGGCGAGCACCGAGGCGATTTCGGCGGCGAGTTCGCGTTTGGATTGCGCGCGGGAGCCGAACAGGCCGGAGCCGCTCACGTCCACGACGAGCATGAGTGTCAACTCGCGTTCCTCGACGAATTTCTTGATGAACGGATGGTTCATCCGCGCGGTGACGTTCCAGTCAATGGCGCGCACGTCGTCGCCGGGCTGGTATTCGCGCACCTCGTCGAAGTTCATGCCCTGCCCTTTGAAGACACTGTGGTATTGGCCCGCGAGCGTTTCGGTCACGACGCGGTTCGTGCGAATCTCGATCTGCCGGATTTTTTTGAGAATCTCGCGGGGAATCATGCCAGGGAAAATGATGAAGGTTGAATGATGAATGATGAATTGGCGCGGGCGCCGCAGGCGGTTTGGAGTTCGGCCTTCAGGCGGTCGGCGGCTTCATCCCGAGCCGCGTAAACGCGGAACTCCAAACGAGCGCACCGATCCGGGCACGTTGCCCGATTGAAATGGAGCGCGGGTATCTCACCCGCAGCGCGTTCGTGAGCGCAACAGGCGTGGAATGTTTCCGAATCTCCCACCGCAATGAAGGTGCTGCGGCTGGGACAGCCGCGCTCCGGGGCAGCGGGAGCGCGGCGTTCACGCCGCTTCAACACACGAACTGGATTGGGCGAACTATTCGTTTCAATCGTCCTGGCAACTCGCGCGGTGAAGCGGTCCCGCCTTGCGGGACCGCGCGCCACCGCAAACTCGGTCACGAGCCGGTTCGTGCGAATCTCGATCTGCCGGATTTTTTTGAGAATCTCTCGAGGAATCATTTCTGGAAAATTTGTTTTGCCTCCGGCGTGCCGACAAAACGCCAGTGCCACGGTTCGTAATTCACTCCGCGCGAATTGTTGCGCGGAAAAGATAATTCAAAGCCGAAACGCGCCGCGTTGCCTTGCAGCCAATGGAACGCCTGTGTTTCCTCAAAGGGCGGTTCAACATCGCAAGTCGGGTTGCCTTCGTCTCCCAGGTCCACAACCAAACCAGTGTGATGTTCCGAATGTCCGGGACGCGCTATCCAACGAACGGCGGCATCTTCCGAACTGTATTTCGCCACAGCTTTCCGAAAAAGCGATTCTTGATACGCGATCGTGTGAAGGCCGGAAATTGGAGTAATCGCTACGCCCGCGGCACGAGCTTGAGTCATTAAGTTGAGTAAGGCCCCAGCAGCGTCTGCGCGCAGTTTAACTTCACGGCCCGTCTGCCGATACTTGCCCACGACGACCAATTCAGCTTCTGCAGGTTCTTTGTAAAGTGGATAGCTTGGTGTCATTTACGGAACAGGCAACTCGTCAAAAATTTTCTGGACAACGATCTCGCTAGTCTTCTCCTCCGCCTCGGCTTCGTAGGTGATGGCGACGCGGTGG
>Ga0208716_1001098_pt1 | contig 10581 bp, 7 predicted proteins | sample NGESurdeep092012_8_FD_184482 | JGI IMG/M metagenome (GOLD analysis project Ga0208716, IMG submission 184482) | Arctic peat soil microbial communities from Barrow, Alaska - NGEE Surface sample 415-3 deep-092012 (SPAdes) | ecosystem: Environmental > Terrestrial > Soil > Wetlands > Peat ...
CCCAGGCCTGCTGCACGGCCGGCGGGAGGAACGCGCCGGCCGACACGAAGAGGCGCACCACCCCGACCCATCGCGCCGGAAGAAAAGTGTTGGCCGAAAGCGCCAGGAGCCGGTCGCTGCGAGCCGCCAATGCCGCCCCGATGAAGGCGATCCAAAGCGTCAGATGCTGCACCATCACGGTCGAGCCGGGGATGCCCGCGAGCCTACACTGCCGGGAAACCATTTCGGTAATGGGAAGCAGCGCCATCAGCGTCAGAGCCGCCGCCGGAACCCACCGTTCGAGCGCGCTCCAGCCGCCGCCATTCGCCGATGCGGAAGCACTGGGCCCTACCGCAAGGGCGCTCATTTTCGCGATCCCACCGCCGTCGCGCGGTATTCGTCGCGCAACTTGCGGACCTCGTCGAACAACTCGGCGGGAACTTGGCCGCCCCGCAACTTCGGATAAACACCTTCCGCCTCTCTGCGCCACTCGGCCAGCGCCGCAGCGTCGGCGTGGATGACTTGAAGCCTGCGTTTCTGCATGGTGACGATGGCTTCGTCTCCCATCTTCCGGATGCCATCGCGCAGGCTCACGCCGGCCTCACGCGCGGCCTTCATCATGTCGCTCCGCTGGGCGGCCGGAAGCGAATCCCACATCCGCCGGGTGATCACCGTGGCGCCGATCAGCGGAGCCCACTTCACGTCGATCATGTTGCGCGCGATTCCGAAACTCTGGTCGAGCAGGGCAAACAGCGGCGTGTTGGGGACCGCTTCGACCAGCCCGGTCTGGAGTCCCGTGAGTATGTCCGTCGCGGCCAGCGGCACGGCCCGGAACCCGTTCGCCTTCCAGAGTTCCAGCGTGTCGTTGTCCCCGGCCAAGGTCAACAGTTTCATTTTGCGCATATCCCCCATGCGGCTGGCTGGTCGTGTGGTAAAGAAATGGACCCATCCTACGTCGCCCCAGTTCAGCACCACATATCCCCGGGCTTCGACCATCTTCTCCAGGCGCGGCGCCACCCGCTCCCGCACATAGTCCAGCTCTTCATACGAATCGAACATCATCGGAATCTGCAGAGCCATCACGCCCGGTTCGATGCCGGAGAGGCCCGCGCCGGAGAGCCCGGCCGCTTGAATCTGGCCGATGCGCATCTTGTTCACCATGTCCGGCTCATCGCCCAGCACGCCGCCCGGGTATATGACGAGCTTCACCTGGCCGGCCGAGATTTTGCGCCACCGCTCGCCCATCAACTGCAGAGCCTGGTGCCAGGGGGAACCATCGGGAGCCAGCGTCCCCATCTTGATGACCGTCTGCGGCATGGCCGGAGTCACGCATCCGAGTAACAGCACACTCATCGTCAATCGCAACATCTCACTTCTCCTTTCCCGCCGGAGCGGAACCTTCGAGGAACAAGTCATCGGCCCGGCCCAACATCCAGCGCGCCCTGCGCTGCGCCATCAGGTTGGCTAGCCGCGTTTCGGGATGCCGGTCGGCGTCGATGTGCAGCGCGCGTTCCAGCAGTTCTTGAAACTGGGCCCGGTTCTGCGCCGGTATGCAAGAGTTCTCGGCGTAGGAAACGAACAAGCTGGCGCGCCGCCCGCCCGAAAGCTTCAGCGCCTGTTCATAGTAGCGCTCCATTCGGGCTTGGCGTTCCACGACCTTCACACCGCTGCGCGCCGCCTCGATATTGATCAGGAACTCCGGCAGCGCGCCTTCCCTCCAGGCTTCATCCAGTTCCATCGCACGCTGGATCAACGCTTCCACGACGGGCAACTGTGCGATCATCTCCGGATCGTCTTTGGAAGCCGAGATGGCGAGCCCGTGAGCCGCCGCCGTCCAGTAGAGAAGCGGCACGTCCCGTTTGCGAACACGGGCCAGGGCGCCCGCTGGATCGTTGTCCAGCGCGGCGCCGAAGCCCGCGTAGCGCACCTCCAGCGCGCGCATACCGTAAGCGTGGGCGCGCAGGTAGAGCCGCCGCGAGCGTCCGCGCAGCGCGTTGCTTTCCTCCACGTTTTCCGTGAAGGCGCGGTCGGCTCGCTGTCCGACGAATGCGTACGAATACCCGGTAAATCCGCTCGCGGTTGCCAGCAAGAGCCCTGCGTGCCGAGGCGATTCGGCCAGCAGGCTCTCCATCAGCTTCAGCGCGAACGGCAGCGCGTCGCCGACCAGGTCCGGATCGTCGTCCCCCTCAAACGTGGTGCCGGTGGAAGCCAGGGCGTTGCCGAGCTTGTTCACCGCGATCCTCTTGATCGAACAGCCGCCCGACATGGCGGCGATCAAAATAATGGCTGCGAGTTCACGAATCGGATGCATGTGCATGATCCTCGGTGGTCTCTATAGGCAGGCTCCGCCGCACTCCCACCGCCGTGAGAGTGAATTGCCGGGGCCGGCCGCACGGCCTTCCGTTTGGCTGCTTTTCTCATTTGATTCTCCGCAGCTCGGTCTCCTCGCCGAATGATCTGTCGTCGGCGACATACGGCAGCAGGTAGCGCCGCAACTCCGTGGGCGACGCGGTCAACACGATCCTGTCGTCGTCCTCAGCCAGCACTTCATGACGAAGTTGGCCGCGCGTTTTGATTTGTTCCTGCAGCCAATTGCTTTCCATCTCGGCCAGCCAGGCGGCGTCCTTGTCCAACCGGAGCTTGAAGAACAGGTGGACGGGAGGTGGCGCGCTGTCGCTGGGGCAATAGACATCCAATAGATAGCGGTCGCCAACTTTGAGCAGGTGCATGGTGCCTTTACCCTTGTCGGGACCTACATTCACGGTGTAACCGGATTCGGCGCGGTCGACTATATATCTGGTTTTCGCGCCATCGCTATCCGCTTTAACTTCCTCCCAGGCGCCCACCAGCGCAGGATCGAAAACGACATCTCTATCGTTGGGCATTGCCACCGGATGCAGCGAGACGACGCTAGCGCATCCGCTCAACGAAACCAGCATTGAAACCAGCAGAACAACCTGAAATCCACGCATGATTCCTCCTCATACAGTCTCTCCTCTACCTAGGTCCGGCTCTCCTATTTCAGCCGCACCTTCACCACCACGCCGGCGTGGTCCGAAGCCCAGGGCGCCGTCGTGCCAGTCCGCTCCGCCGAGAGCACGTTGGGATCCTTGCCGAACCAGAGTGAAATCGCGCCACCGGTAAAGATGAGGTCGATTCGCTCATTTGGGCTGGCTGGCCCGCTTGCCTGGTCCTCCCCAAACAGCGGCCACGTGTATCCCGGATCGACCGGATTTGGCCACTGCCAACTGTCTGGAAAGCCGGCTAAGACGATCTTCCGCACGGCGCCGGTGTATTCCGGTCCCGGTTCCGCGTTGGCATTGAAATCTCCCGCCAGGATAACCGGCATTCCAGGCGAAGCCAGCGCCGCAAGCAGTTCATCCACCTGTGCCAGTTGAATCTTCTCGCCGTCGGGAACGGCGGTGCTCTCCAGGTGGGTGTTCACGAAACGGAACTTCGATTTCAGGACTTCTACGTCCACTGACATCCAGCCGGTGGGCTCGACGAATTCACCGAGCAGCGGGCTCCCGAACTGAAAAATCGTGCTGTAACGGTGTGTCTGCGCGTTGGTGATATCGAATTGAGACTGCGGCAAATCGATGCGCGCCAGGATCACATTGCGATCCGTCATCCTCAAGTCGATCCCTTCCGCGGGTACTGGAGCTTCGGCGTCCAGCAGCGACTGGACGGCGACGATGCCATAGTACAGCTTTCTATTGGCCAATTCGGCCATCAGCAGATCGAGCTGATCGTACAGAACCTCCGTGGCAGGCGGCTGCAGCAGCGGGCCTGTCCGCCAGAGCGTAACCTCCTGGAGCGCGATCAAATCCGGTTTGTGAGCCGCAATCTCATCGGCTAATCGAGAGGCTCGCGCCGGAATGCCGCTGGCCTTGACCTCCGCCAGCGTAGCGGCGGTGCCGGAAAAGAGCGACGCTTGGTCGGTCGCTGCCAGGATGTAGTTCAAATCCGTACCCGCATCCATGTTGCGGGTCATGACGGTAACAACGGGCGGGTTGTCGGCCAACCCGCTCTGGGGCCAGAACAAAGCCCATGCGGCAACCAGGAACATCGTCCCGGCGCATCGCCTGCCGGCGGCCGTCTTGATCGAGAACATCGTGTATTCCTCCTGGACCGAGTGTGCCCCTGGCGCCGCGCGCCCGTCCTTCGCAAAGCCTGACGAATCCCTGATGAAACTCTGATCTCACGCTTTTAATACCCGAATACCTGTGATACCCTCGTGCTAGGTCGAAAGCCATAACTCCTGGGCAGTAGGAACCATGCCGCTCCCGGCGATTGAGAGATACGAGTTCGGGCCGTATCGCATTGACACCGGCGAGCGGTTGCTGCACCGCGGCGACGAGTTGATCTCGCTGCCGCCGAAGGTCGCGGGTACCCTGCTCGTGCTGGTGCGGAGCGCCGGCCGCATGGTCGACAAGGGCGACCTGATGAAGGCGGTCTGGCCCGACACCTTCGTCGAAGAGGGCGCCCTCACCCGAAACATCTCCCTGCTCCGGAAAACACTTGGGGATACGGGAGATGAGGCCGCATACATAGAGACGATTCCCAGGCGGGGTTACCGGTTTGTAGCACCTGTGCGCACGGTTGCCGTGGAACCTGCCGGTGCGGCCATTGTGGAGTTTCGCAACTCCCAGCCGCTGGTAATCGGCAACGGGGGTCACATCGCGACAACGGAACCGCAGCCATCCTCGTCGCGATTTGCGGCTAAGTGGGTCATCCTGGCTGGCATCTTGCTGCTGGCCGGCATCCTGGCTATAGCGAAATTCATCATTGGGGACCCCGCCATCCATCCGGTTCCGCCCGTAACTCCGGCGGCGAACGCCTTGGCCGTTCTGCCCTTTCGCAGCGTTGAAAAGGACGCTTCGCAGGACTATTTCGCCGACGGTATGACCCAGGCTCTCATCACGCGCCTCGCAAATCTGCGAGCCTTAAGCGTCATTTCCCTGGCCTCGGAAGGCGGCGGGCAGAGAGACACGACCGCGTGGAGCGCAATTCTCCGCAACCAATCGGTGAGGTGGGTGCTGGCCGGAGCCATCGTCCGCGCTGGCGGGCGACTCCGAATCGATGTGCAGTTAATGGATCCCAGAACACGGGCGGTGCATTGGGCGAACAGCTATGAGCGCGATTCCCAAAACGTTCTGGCTCTGGAATCGGACGTCGCGGAGGCCATCGCCAGCGAGATTCAGGTCAGCATCACGGCCCAGGAGAGAGAGCGCCTGCGTCAACGGCGCCCGCCGAAGCCGGAGGCGCTGGACGCCTACCTGCGAGGGCGGTACCTGTGGAACAGCCGGACGGAGGAGGGGCTGAGGCGAGCCGCGGAGTACTTTCAACAGGCGATCGCCGCCGATCCCACATATGCGCTCGCCTATGCCGGCTTGGCGGACTCTTACTCATTGCTCGGCAGCGTCGGCACCGACGGGATGCCGCCAAACAAGGCCATGCCCCTGGCCAAGTCCGCCGCTCTGAAGGCCCTCGAGTTGGACCCGGACCTGGCCGATGGGCACGCTTCTCTGGCTTACGTGAAGCTGTCTTACGACTGGGACCTCCCCGCCGCCGCGCGGGAGTTTTCTCGCGCCTTGGAACTCAACCCGAACTCCGCCACGGCGCGGCACTGGTACAGCCACTACTTCATGGCCGCCGGCGACCTGCGGAAAGCCACCGGGCAGATGCGGGAGGCGCTGCAACTCGAGCCTTTATCGCCCAGCATCAATATAGGAATCGGCTGGTGCCTCTATTATTCCCGGCAGTACGACCAGGCCATCGAGCAGTTTCGTTCGGTAACGCAAATCAACCCGACTCTTCCCCTGGCCCATCAAACACTGGGCATGGCGTACCAGCAAAAGGGACTGTTTGACCAAGCCATCGAGGAGTATCAGCGCGCCTCGGCGTTCTCCAATAACAGTCCGGCCTCCGTAGCGGCCCTGGCGAGCGCCTACGCCACGGTGGGGAAGCTTGCGGAATCCAAACAGGAACTGAAACAGCTCGAGGAGATGTCGCGCACCCGTTACGTTCCGGCGTTTTACTTTGCCACCATCCACTACGCCAGGGGTGACCTTGCGAAGACCTTCGGGTGGGCCTGGAAAGCGGTAGGCGAGCGCTGCGATTACCTCATGTATCTGCGGGTCGAGCCGCGCGTCGGCAAACTCGCGGGGAATAAGGAATTCATTCGAGCCATGGCGGCCCTCCACCCATGAGTGCTCTTCTCAGCTCCGTCGTGCTGGCCTGCGGCCTCGGCGGCGTCTGCTGGGCGGCGCGATGCACCACTGTGGTGGAACCCCGCGTCTTGCGCGAATACGAAAACTACATCGCCAGGGCGGAACAGACCATGTCCAGCCGGTTCGATTCGGGGGAACTGTCGTGGGTGCCCGATTATGCGTCGCCAGAAGCAGCATCCAGACTGGCTTCCGGCAAGCTGGTTCGATGGAACATCGGCGACACCGCCCTAAATCGGCGGATAGCCGGGCAGAACGGCACGCTGATCCATTGGATCGGGGCCATCCGCATTCCCGGCGCGAGCCTCACGGAGCTGAAATCCGTGCTGGAAGACTATGACCGCTACGATCGGATCTACCGCCCAATGATCTTCGAATGCAGGGCCGAACGCAATGCGGATTCGCCGCCCGCCGTTTACGATGTCATCCTCGGGCTTCAGAGCGCGTTCCGCTTCGCCTCTGTCTTTCCGCAGCACTATGCGTTCCGGGTCAAAGGAAGGATCGACCACTCCTCCGGCGCCAGCCTCCCCGGGGCCTCCGCTTTGCGTGTCCACTTGAAGGCCAGCGAGATTCGCGAATCCGACAGCGGCGTGCCCGGGCGCACGGACTTCCTGGAGCCCTATCACGATCACGGCATCATGTGGGCTCTCAACGCGTACTGGCGCGCACGCCAGGGAAGCGCCGGCCTCTACCTTGAGTTCGAGACCATCACCTTGGCTCGATCCGTGCAGGCGTTCGCCTGCAAAATCGGGTTTGTTCCGGTTCCGAAATCAATCGTCTCGGCAGCCATGGATTCCCTGCCGGCGGATTCGGTTACAGTAATTCTGGAGGGGACGAAAGCCGAATGCGAGCGCCGAGCCTTGAGGTCGCCCTTCAACGCGTCCAGCCGATGATCGCGGCGCGGCTTTCCGACCTTCTGGTCAGGCTTGCTTTTCGGCTCGTTGCCCGGCCGTTGTTCCGGATTCGCATACTCGGGAGCGAACACATCCCATCCGGGGGGCCGGCTCTGCTGGTTTCCAATCACCTGACTCATTTGGATGCTTTCCTGATCGGCGCCTGCTTAAGGCCGGTTGTCCGCTTCCTGGTGTGGCAGCCCTATTATGACCTCAAGCTGTTGACTTGGGGCCTTCGGCTGGCGAAGACAATCCCCATCTGGACAAGTCCTTACAGCGCGGCACGAGCCATCAAGCGGGCCCGCGGCGAACTGGAGCGCGGTCACGTACTTTGCATTTTCGCGGAGGGCTCCATCAGCCGGACCGGGGATCTGCTTCCGTTCAAGCGCGGCCTCGAAGCCATCGTGCGGGGTCTCGACGCTCCGATTATCCCCGTCCACCTCGGTGGGCTGTGGGAAAGCGTGTTCAGTTTCGAGGGTGGGCGGTTCTTCTGGAAGCGGCCGCGCTGCTTAAGGCATCCGGTGGTCATTTCGTTTGGGCTCCCCATGCCGGCGTCATCGACGGCGCAGCAGGTCCGGCAAGCGGTCGGGCAACTCGGCACAGACGCGCTGGTGGCGCGCGGCACACGCTACTGACGCGCGGCCCCTACTGGTACACGGCGACTTTCTTGAAGTCGCCGGCTTTGACGATGCTCACTCCCGCCGCGTCCACATACTTGCGGAACGCGGCGTTGATCTGCTCCAGGGTGAGCGCCTGGATCTTGGCTTCCTGTTGCTCGTCCCAGAGCACGGTGCGCCCCAATTGTTCGTGCGACGCGATCAGGCCGACCAGCGCGGTCTCCTGGGAACGGCTCACCTTGCGGGCGTCGGCATAGGCGCGTTTGGCCTCGGTGACTTCGGCTTGCGTGAAGCCTTCGCGCAGCGTCTTCTTCAGCTCATCGACGAAGCTGGCTTCCACTTTGGGCATATTCACCGGGTTGCAGCTTACGGTGGCGGAGAAGAGCGCCGAATCCCCCTCGCTGGGCGCGGTGAAGCGTGAGGACGCGCCGTAGCTCAGTCCCTCCCGATTGCGAATGCGGTTCGGCATGCGCGCCGTGATCGATCCGCCGAACATGTAGTTGGCCAGCACCATGGCGGGATAATCGGCGCCGCTCTCCCCCATCTTGATGCGCATGCCGGCTTCGAACTGGGCATTCTCCTTGTCCGGCGTCTCGATCTTCCGGTTGATCGACTCCACCTTCTGGTAGCCGCTGGTCAGCCGGGCGTAGGGGCCGGGAGTGGTCCAGCTTCCCAGCAATTCCGCGGCGAGCTTTTGCACCGCGGCCCGGTCCACTTCGCCCACCACGACGAACTCACCGTGGGAGGCGCCGTAGAACTGGTCGTGGAACTGCTTGACGTCGGGAAGGCTGACCTTCTTCATGGCTTCGAGCTGTTCCTCCCGGGTCGGCTGATACTGCGGGTCGCCCTTGGCGAACGGGCTCAGGTGGCGCTGCAGTTGCTCGGCGGAAAGCTGCTCGGGCTGCGAGGGAACGTTCTCCAGCGCGCGCACGCGCTGGCCTTTGACGCGATCGAACTCGGTTTCCGGATAGGCCGGCTGGCGCAGCATCTCGATCGCGAGCCGCATGGCCGCCGGCAGATTCTCCGGTTTCACGGTAATGGTGGCGCTGGCGCCCGACATGCCGCCACCGCCGCCGGCCCCGCCGCGCCCACCGCCGCCGCCGCGTCCGCCGAAGCCACCGCCGCCGCCCCCGCCGCTCACCTGTATGCGGGCGTTCAGCTTCTCCATCTCATCCTGGATCTGCTGGCGATTCCTGGTCTTGGTCCCGCTCATCAACAGGCTGCCGGCAAGCTGCGCCGCGGCGTTGTGGCCGGAAAGCGTTTTGGCATCGCCGAAGTGCAGTTCGATGGCTACCGATACCGTGCCGCCCGCCATCTTCTTGGGCAGCATGGCCACCTTCATGCCGTTGGCCAGCTTGGAGCGCACCACGCGCTTTTCGATATTGGCAGGTGTCGGGTCGAACTCCTCGGCGCGCGACACCGTGATGCTGCTCTTGTAGTTGGTCAAGAAGGACGACAGGGTCGGCGCGTTGGGCACCGTGGCGCGGTCCGGGGCTGGGTCGGGAATGAACACACCCACCGTCAGGTTGGAATCCTTGATGTAGGCCTTGGTCACGCGCACCAGATCTTCCGGGGTGACCTGTTGGATGCGGTCGTGTTGGAGGAACATGAGCCGCCAATCGCCCTGCGACACCGGCGTCGTCATCCCCATGGCCACCTGCTGCGCGTCGGTCAACTGCTGCTCCATGTTGCGCGCCAACCGCGTCTTCACGCGGTCCACTTCCTCCTTGGTAGGCGGTTCGCTGACGATCCCCTTGAGGGTCTCGCCGATGATCTTGCGCACCTCCTCGATGGATTGATCCTTGCTCAAGGTTGCCGACACTTCGATCAAACCGGGATCGTGCAACTGCTGCACCCGCAGGCTGGCGCTCTCCGCCTTCTTGTTGTCCACCAGGGCCTTGGTGAGTCGTCCGTTGCCGCCGCCGCCGCCCCCACGGCCGCCGCGCCCGCCGCCGCTGCCGTTCATCACGCCGGCCAACACCTGCAATGCCGCCGCATCCGGATGTCCGGCCGCCGGAGCGTGGTACGCCATGATCACTTCCTGGCCTTCGCCGACGCGCCGCAGTTCCACGTAGCGCATGCCATCCTGCGTGGGCTCCACCGTATAGGTTGCGTCCAGCGTGCGGGTGGGCCGCGGAATCCGCCCCAGCGTCTCGGCGACCCATTCGAGCGTCTTCGATTCATCCAGCTTGCCGCCGATGGCGAGCACCGTATTGTCGGGCTGATAGTACTTCCGGTAGAACGCCGCCAAACGCTCCGCCGGCACCTTTTCGAGATCCTCGCGCGAGCCGATGGTCGATTTCCCGTAGTTGTGCCACAGGTACGCGGTGGATGCCACGCGCTCGCCGAGCACGCGCTGCGGGCTGTTTTCGCCGCGCTCGAACTCGTTGCGCACCACGGTCATTTCGACATCGAGCAATTGCTTGTTGATTTTGACGTTGACCAGGCGGGCGGCTTCCAGGTCCAGCGCCCAGCGCAGGTTCTCGTCGGTCGCGGTGACCGTCTCATAGTAGTTGGTGCGGTCCTCGGAAGTGGTGCCGTTCCAAACCGCGCCGTGGGCCACAATCTCGTTCTTGATCTGCCGGCCATCGTTGGTCTCGATGAAGTCCATGTGTTCCAGCAGGTGAGCCATGCCGGTCTCGCCATAGCCTTCGTGGCGCGACCCCACTTGGACGATCATGTTGACCGTCACCTTCGGGTTGGCGGGATCGGGATAGAGCAGGACGCGCAGCCCGTTGGGGTACTCGTATTCGGTGATTCCTCCGACGGAGGCCTTCTTCTGGACCCCGGGCGGCAGGGTCTGGCAGACGGCCGACACGGCGAGCGTGAGAACGGCAAGCAGTTTGAGACGCATAGATTGAA
>Ga0208716_1001101_pt1 | contig 10565 bp, 5 predicted proteins | sample NGESurdeep092012_8_FD_184482 | JGI IMG/M metagenome (GOLD analysis project Ga0208716, IMG submission 184482) | Arctic peat soil microbial communities from Barrow, Alaska - NGEE Surface sample 415-3 deep-092012 (SPAdes) | ecosystem: Environmental > Terrestrial > Soil > Wetlands > Peat ...
GACGAGCAACTCCGCGTCGATGCCGCCGGCGTCCTGGGCGGCCGCTGCGGCGATCGGGTCCAGCGGAACCTCAGATCCGGTTGCCGATGCCATGTCGCCCTCCCCGCTGATCGAGTGGTGAAGCCCCGCCAACCGGGCCCCGACCCAACCATCCCATCCCCGCGTTCGGACATCCTGGCTGCCAATCGTCCACGGCGACGGCGGTCCCACCTATCAGGACACCGTTCGCGCGCTCGTCGCGGGCGGAGCCGATCTGGAACGGATCGCGGTGACGGCCGCACGCGCATTCAGCATGCCCGGTGGTCACGAGGTCCTCGCTCAGACCCTGGAATCCGCGGCTGCTGCCCAGTCCGCCCGGCCGGCCGAGTCGCGGCGGCCACAGCGCTGCTCGTGTGCGCGGCCGGGTCGGGCGATGCCGACCAGGTCGCCACCGCCTTGCGTGCGGGAGCGCCCATGGAATCCAAGGACGAGCTCGGCCGGACGGCATTGTTGCTGCCTCCACGGCCGATCGCGTCGATGTCGCGCGGCTCTTGGTCGCACTCGGCGCCGATCCGGACGCGCAGGACGACCAGCAAGACAGCGCGTGGCTGGTCACCGGTGTCACCGGGACCGTGGCGATGCTCGAGGTACTGTTGCCGGCCGGGCCGAACCCGGCCTTGCGCTACAGGTGCGACGGAGTATCGGTGATCCCGGCCAGCGAAAGCGGACATGTCGACCACGTGCGGCGACTGGTGAGCACGGGAATCGACGTGAACCACGTGAACGATCCGGGATGGTCGCTGCTGGAGGCGATCATTCTAGCGACGGATCGCAGGCCTACCACGACATCGTCGGGATCGTGCTGGCCGCCGGCGTCGACCCCGCGCCGGCGGACGCGCAGGGGGTCACGCCGCTGCAGCACGCGCGCTCCCGCTGGTTCGGGAACATCGCCGACACGCTGCGCCAGGCGGGCGGCTGAGCGGTCCGGCCGGCCCGCCGCCGACCGGGCTTCTGGAGGGCCATCCGGCACGGCTCCCGGGCGCTGTCGGTGGCGCGTGATGGGATCGGGTCATGGTTGGAACCGAGCTGGCGTCACCCCGATTCCGGCTGCGCCGTGCCGCACAGCCGGAAGCCGTCTTCGATCCCACCCACGAGCAGCGCCAGGTGATCGAGCACCGCGGGCGCCGCCTGCGGGTGCTGGCCGGTCCCGGCACGGGGAAGACCGCGACTCTGGTCGAGACTGTGGCCGAGCGGATCACCGAGCGCGGGGCGCCACCGGAAAGCATTCTGGTGCTGACCTTCTCGCGTCGCGCGGCCGCCGAGCTGACCGACCGGATCACCCGCCGGTTGGCCATCACGACCGGGGAACCGCTGGTCCGGACGCTGCACGCGTACGCCTTTTCCCTGCTGCGGTCGCACGCCGTACGCTCCGGGGAGCCCGCGCCGCGGTTGCTTGCCGCGGGGGAGTCCGACCAGATGGTGCGCGAACTGCTGGCCGGGCAGGTGGAGTCGGCAAGGGGCGCGTGGCCGGACGGCATCCGCGGTGCGCTCGGCTCACCGGCGTTCGCCGCCGAGTTGCGAGAGCTGTTGCTGCGCACGGCCGAACGGGGCATCACCCCCACGCGGCTGGCCGAATTCGGTCGGCGGCGTCGCCGGCCGGAGTGGCAGGCGGCCGCGAAGTTCGCCATGGAGTACCAGGATGTCGCCGATCTGCGGCAGGGCAGCAGCGGATTCGGAGCTGCGCTGGACCAGGCGGAGCTGACCCTGGCAGCATTGGCGCTGCTCGCAGACGACAGCGTGCTGGCCGCCGAGCAGTCGCGGATCCGCCGGATCTTCGTCGACGAGTACCAGGACGTCGACCCGGCGCAGGCGCGGCTGGTGCGGCGGTTGTCCTCCGGCGCCGACGAACTGATCGTTTTCGGCGACCCAGACCAGTCGATCTATACCTTCCGCGGATCAGACCCGGCCGCCCTGCGCGACATCGACGTGCCAGCAACGGTGTCGCTCACCGCGTCCCACCGACTGGCGCCCGAGGTGCTGGAGGCGACCAGGCGCCTCGCCCTCAGGCTCCCGGGCGGGTGGCCGCACCGCGCGCTCACCCCGCCGCCTCGTGATCGGGTGGTCTCCGAGGAGGGGGGCCTGCCCCACGACGGCGAGGTCGTACTTCGCACCCTGCCGACCGCCGCTCGTGAGGCCGCGTTCATCGCAGATCAACTGCGGCGCGCGCACCTGCAGGACGGTGTGCCCTGGTCGGAGATGGCCGTGCTGACCCGATCGCCGGTGGTTGCTCTGCCCGCCCTGCGTCGGGCGTTTGCCCACGCGGGCGTGCCGCTCGCGGTGTCGGGACAGGACGACCGGCTGCTCGACGAACCGGTGGTCGAGACGCTGATCTCCGTGCTGCGCTGCGCGCTGGAGCCCGCGACCCTCACCGGCCAGGTCGCCGTCGACCTGCTGGGCTCACCCGCCGGAGCGATGGACGTCGCAGCGCTACGCAGGCTGCGCCGGGCCCTTCGGGTCGCCCGCGCGGGCGAGGGCCCGACCACCGACCTGCTGGCCGCGGTGGTGGCCGGCGCGCCGCTGCCCTCGACCATTCCTGTCGATCTCGCCGCTCCGGTGCTCCGCATCGCCGCCATGGTGGACGCGGCCCGGTCCGGTGTCTCCGACCCCGCCGCGGAGTCGACACTGTGGAAGATCTGGCAACTGTCCGGGCTCGAGGATGCGCTGCTCGGCGCGTCGCTCCGCGGTGGTCGGGCGGGACAACGGGCCGACGCCACCCTGGACGCCGTACTGGCCGTCTTCGGCATGGCAGCGGAGCTGGCCGAGAAGCTGCCGATGGCGGGGATGAGCGCCTTCGTCGACGTGGTCGAGGGGCGCAGGATCCCGGGGGACCGCACTGCGACACCGGTCAGATCGGCGGACGCGGTGGCGGTGCTCTCGGCGCACGCGGCCAAGGGACTGGAATGGGACCTGGTCTGCCTGGCCGGGGTTGCCGAGGGTCGCTGGCCGGTGCTCCGGTCGCGCCAGGACATGCTCGGGGTCGATGAGATCCTCGACATGGCAAGCGGTCTCCCGCCGACAGTGGCCGACCGGGCACACCTGGTCGATGACGAGCGGCGGTTGTTCTACGTCGCGGCCACCCGCGCCCGGCGTCGGCTCATCGCCACTGCCGTCGCCGACCAGGACACCCTGCCGTCCCGATTCCTGTTCGAACTGGCCGGCACCGACGATCTGCAGAACGGTTGGCCTGCCGGTGTCGACGGCGCGGACCGGCGAGGGCTGCACCTCACCGACCTGGTCGCGGAGTTGCGCCGCGCGGTCACCGACCCATCGGTGCCCGATCGCACCGCTGACCTGGCTGCGACACAACTGGCCAGGCTCGCCGCCGCCGGCGTGCCCGGCGCGCACCCGGACGACTGGTACGGGCTTGCCGAGCGGTCCACCACCGCCCCCGCTGTGCCGGAGAACGCGGCGGTGACCGTATCGCCGTCGGCGGTGGAGTCGATGACGACCTGTGCACTCCGCGGTGTGCTGGAGCGCCGCGGTGGTCGCGGTGCGGCGGGACAGGCCCAGATCGAGGGCATCGTGGTGCACGCGCTGGCCGACGGGCTGGCCCGCGGTGTGACACGCGCCGAGCTCGTCGCCGAGACCGACGAGTTCCTGAATCGGCAGATCCAGCTGCCGCCCTGGCTGTTGGCACGGACCAGGCGTGCACTGACCGCGATGCTGGACGCCGCGGTCGCGTGGCAGACCGACAACTACCTGGGCCGCACCCTGCTCGGCTCGGAGCTGAAACTGACCGCGAACGTCCCACCGATCCCGCCGGCGACGGCACCCGGGCATCTCCCGTCGACCCGCCCGGTCGTGCTGGAGGGTCGGGTGGACAGGCTGGATCGACGGGCCGACGGTTCCGTCGTGGTGGTCGATTTCAAGACGGGGGCCACCAAGCCCACCAAGGCGCAGGTGCTGGAGAACGCGCAGCTCGCGGTCTATCAGCTGGCGATCGAGCTGGGCGCGGAATCGCCGGGCGGTGCCGAGCTGATTCACCTCCGCACCGGAAAGCCCGTCGTGTTGCCGCAGCCGCCGCTCGAGCCGGGAGCCGCCGCCCAGTGGAGCGCAGTGGTCCGCGACGCCGCGGAACAGCTGGCCGCCGCGGCCGTCGTCGCCCGGGAGAACGGCCGCTGCGATCGATGCCCGGTGAGATCCAGCTGCCCGCTGCGGCCCGAGGGACGCCAGGTGACCCGATGATCTCCGCGACGGAGCTCGCCGCCGTTCTCGGCCTTCCCGCACCGACGCCAGAACAGGTCGCGGTGATCGAGGCGCCGCTCGCGCCGTCGCTGGTGGTCGCCGGCGCCGGTTCGGGCAAGACGGAGACCATGGCCGCACGGGTGGTGTACCTGGTGGCGAACGGTCAGGTTCGCGCCGACGAGGTGCTCGGGCTGACCTTCACCCGGAAAGCAGCAGCCCAGCTCTCCCAGCGAATCCGCAAACGGCTGAAGATGCTCGGTGCGATCGTCCCCGTACGCGCAGGCAAGGCGGGCGGACCCGGTCTCGGCGGCCCGAACAGCGTCCGCGGGGGAGTCAGCGCAGGCACCTCGGGCGCGGACGGCGATCCAGAAGTGTCCACCTACCACGCGTTCGGTGGTCGGCTCATCGCCGACTTCGGGCCGTTGGCCGGGGTGGAGCCAGGCTCGACCTTGCTGACGCCCACGGCGGCCTGGCAGCTCGCCCGTCGGGTCGTCACCCGATGGGACGGGGACCTGCTGACCGACCTCGGACCGGACCAGGTCACCGAACGATTGCTGGCCATCTCCGGTGCGCTTGCCGATCATCTGTCCGGAGCCGACGAGCTGGCACAGGTACTGGACGACCTGCTGGCGACGTTGCGGTCGGCGGCCCCGGTGCCGCGGCAGCGCGGCGAGCTGCACAGCGCGTTGGCCAAGCAGGTCAAGAGCCTGCAGGACCGGCAGTGGATAGTGCCCTTGGTGCAGGCCTTCTCGGACGCCAAACGTGAGCGTGGCGCGATCGATTTTGCCGACCAGATGCAGGTGGCGGCGCGGCTCGTGCTGGGGCACCCGAAGATCGGAACCGCCATGCGCGAGCGTTACCGGGTGGTGCTGCTCGACGAGTACCAGGACACCGGGCACGCGCAGCGGGTGATCCTGCGTGCGCTGTTCAGCGCCGGGCACCCGGTCACCGCCGTCGGGGATCCGGTGCAATCGATCTACTCGTGGCGCGGGGCGTCGGCGTCCAACCTGCCGCGGTTCACCACCGACTTCCCGCAGGCATCGGGCCGGCCGTCGGCGACCCTGCCGCTGCTCACCAGCTTCCGCAATCCGGAATCCGTCCTTGCCGTCGCCAATCACGCGTCCGCCCCGATCAGGACGGGAGCCGCGGTCGGTCCGGCCGCGCGGGTGACGGTGGGGGAGCTCCGTCCACGTCACGGGGCGCCACGCGGCGACATCGCCTACGGATTGTTCAGCACGGTGGCGGACGAGGATGCCTGGGTGGCGGCGGCGATCGCCCGGCGCTGGCGAGCCGCGATGGACGGCTCTGGCGCCACCGATCCGGAGCTGTCCGAGCCAGGGATATTCGGATCCCGGTTGTCCGACGCCCGGCCGGCCGAATCCCGCAGACCCCAGCAGATGACACCCGAATCACCGCCACCCGAACCCCCGACGACCGCCGTGCTGGTCCGCCGCCGCAGGGACATGGCGGACGTGGCTGCGGCGTTGCGCGAACAGGGGCTTCCCGTCGAAGTGGTCGGGCTGGGCGGCCTCCTCGACGAACCGGAGATCGCCGATCTCGTCGCCACCCTGCGGGTGCTGGTCGACCCGACGGCCGGACCGGCGATGATCCGCTTGCTCACCGGTGCCCGCTGGCAACTGGGCACCGCCGACCTCGAAGCGCTGGCTCAGCGCTCACGGGTGCTGGCCACCGCCGGTCGGGACGCCACGCACGCCGGGGGTTCCGCCCTGACGGGGCGCCGATCCGGGACCGAATTGGTCCGCACCGCGTTGACGGAAGCGCTGTCCGCAGAGGACATCGACACCGCCTCCCTGGTCGACGCGATCGGTGACCCGGGCGCCGCCACGGCCTACTCCCGGGAAGGGCATCGCCGGCTCACCAGACTGTCCGCCGAGCTGGACCGGTTGCGTGCCCGGATGGGTCAGCCGCTGCCGGACCTGATCGCCGACATCGAACGCACCTTGGGGCTGGACATCGAGATCCAGCTCGGCTCTCCCGCCGGTCGGGCTCACCTGGACGCGTTCGCGGCGGTGGTGTCCGACATGGCGTCCACCGGGGCTGGGCCCGGCGAATTGCTCGACTACCTGGACGCCGCCGCCGAACGCGAGGACGGACTGACCCCGGGAGAGGTTCCGGCGTCCTCCGGCCGCGTCCAGGTCCTGACGATCCACGCCGCCAAGGGGCTGGAGTGGGAAATCGTCGCCGTACCGCACCTCACCGACGGGGTGTTTCCCAACAGCAGGGGCGGAACCTGGCTGGGCGACGCCGCACAACTGCCGCCGATCCTGCGCGGCGATCGAGCTGACCTGCCGTCGCTGGCACTGCCGCCCGGCGGCAACCAGAAGGACCTCGCCGACGCGCTGGCCGCGCACACCGAAGACTTCCGCGAGCACCGGCTCACCGAAGAGCGGCGGTTGCTCTACGTGGCCCTCACCAGGGCGGAACGAGTGCTGCTGGTCTCCGGTCACCATTGGGGTGCGACCACGGCCTCACCCGCAGGTCCGAGTGACTTCCTGCACGAAATCCGTGATGTGGCCGGCGCTTTCGGTCCACCGGAGGAATGGGCGGTGGCACCCGATGATGCCGCCGCGGGCAACCCCCTGACGGCGATGCCGCGGATCGCCGTCTGGCCGGTCGACCCGCTCGGCGAGCGGCGTGCGGCGGTCCGGGCGGGGGGGGACCGGGTGCTGTCGGCGATGACCGCCCTGTCCGCTGGGACCGAGCAGCCGGCCGCCGGATTCGACCCCTTCGGCTGGACCGAGGACGTCACCACACTGCTGGCCGAACGGTCGGCAGTGCACGGCGGGCGGATCGAGGTCGACCTGCCCGGGACGGTGTCGGTGTCATCGCTCGTCGACCTCGCCAGGGATCCGGAAAGCCTGGCCCGCCGGTTGCGCCGCCCGTTGCCGTCCGAACCCGCAGTGCACGTCCGCCGGGGCACCGCGTTTCATCGCTGGCTGGAGGGCTACTTCAGCGGTGAGGCGCTGGTCGCGGTCGGCGACCTGCCCGGCGCCGGCGATCGATGGGCCGCGCCGGAACCGGAATTGGACGATCTGCGCGCACGATTCCTGGCCTCGTCCTGGGCGTTTCGGGTCCCGCAGGAGATCGAAATGCCGTTCGCTACGCGGATCGTCGGCATCGGGGTTCGTGGTCGGATCGACGCGGTGTTCGCCGACGCCGACGGCGGTCTGACCGTGGTCGATTGGAAGACCGGGCGTCCGCCGGCACCATCGCACCGGTTGGCGGCGGGCGTGCAGCTCGCCTGCTACCGGCTGGCTGTCAGCGACCTGCGCGGGATACCGCTCGACCGCGTCCGGGCGGCGTTTTACTACGTCGCCACCGGTGACACCGTGGCGCCCGCCGACATGCTGGACGCCGAAGGCATCTCGGAGCAGATCGCCGACGCGACCAGCAGGGCCGCGCCAGGAACACCCGGTGACGCCGTCGCGGACCCGGGTCGGCGCGCCGGACGATGATCGCCGAGCCGCCTGTGCCACCGGTCCGGGGTTGAGGGACAATGGGAAAGCCGTTAGCAGTGGGAATGATCCTGCGGAGTCCCGGGCAGTATTGAGCCTCCTCGGCGAATGAAGGCCGCGTGACAGCGGTCGGGTAGCTGCACGCTCTGCGCGTCGACGGCGTCCTGGTTCTGGTGATGACCCGATGTGTTCGACCTGGACTGCACCGCCGAACAGCTCGAGCGCATCAAGACCGCCTGCCGGGAACGAGAAGAGTTCCGCGAAGCCATTTCGCAGTGAGATCGACCGCGCCCGGCCGGTCTTGTCCCGCTGATGCTCTCACCGGAGATCGTTGAGTGCTGCTGCCAGTCGGTTCAGGTGCTGGGTGTGAGCATGTCGCTCACCGTCGTCTTGAGCCGGTCGGTGTCGGCGGCGGTCCATCCATCGGGTGCCCAGAGCGCCGCCAGTGCGTCGGCGTACTCGGGGCGGTAGTTGTGGCCGTGGCCTTGGGGGATGTCCGCGCCGCCGGCGACGAACAGGTCGGCCGTCAGCTGCCAGAAGGTGACGACCGGGTACCACTGCACGGCACCCAACACGTCCGGCCCGCGCGGCTCGGCGAGCCAGTCCGGTCGTGACCACAGCAGCGACGGGGACCACCACACGACGCCGTCGGAGGCGTGCTGAACGTAGATCACCCGCGGCGGTGCCCAGTTGTTACCGAGCTGCCAGAGGTCGATGCCGTTGGTGACCTGCTCGCCCCAGCGGACCTGCCGGCCGTTGTCCAGGACCGGTTGCCGTTGCAGGGAGCCGGGATCGCGCTCGTCGGTGAGTTCCGCGGCCAGCGGGGTGAAGCTGGGTGTGCCGACGAACAACGCACCGTCTGCGCGCGCGGCGATGTCCTGGACACCGCTGAAAGCGCCTTGGGCACCGAAAGAACCCAGCGAGATGCCGTAGGCAATGAGGCGTGGCCGGGAATTCTCGGGCAGTTCGGACCACCGGCTGTAGACGGCCTCGAACAGGGCCTTGCCAGCGGCGGGAGGGGTGGACCGGTCCCCGATGAAGCTGATCCAGCTCGGTAGGTAGGAGTACTGCATCGCCGCGATGGCACTGTCGCCGCCATGCATGAGCTCCAGCGAATAGCTGATCCCCGGATCGATCCACCCGGTACCGGTGGTGGTCGCGACCACCAGGATGGAGCGGTCCCAGGCGTGGGTCCGGTCGAGTTCGGCGACCACCCTCGCGGCCGTGGCATCGAGATCACCGTCAGGGTTCAGCCCTGCGTACACCCGAACGGGAACCTCGACCGTTGCCGGGTCGACGGCCGATCCGGCGGCAGCGAAGGCCCGCAGCTGATCCAGGGTGGGCCCACCGGCGACGAACTCCCGCCCGGCCGCACCCAGCGACTCCCAGGTCTCGTTCGACGCCGGTGACCCGGACCGCTCTGCCTGCGTCGGCCGTTGCAGGGTCGGGTCGATGGTGGCGTTTGCCGCCGAATAGGCGTTGTTCACCAGGTGCAAGGCACCGGTCCAGAGAACGCCGTTGACGAGCAACAACAGCAGGACCGACACCACGACGACGCTGATCAGTCTCGCGACCGGCTTCGGGACCACTCGCACAATCAGGGTGATGAGCCACTGCACGATTCGTCGCAGGCCTCGGGAGATCTGCAACAGCAGGAGCGCCACGATCAGCGCGATGAGGAGCACGCTCAATCCGTGGGCGCTGCCGGTGGTCTCCATCCCGAACAGCACCCTGATCTGGTTCTGCCAGCCCACGCCCAGGAGATGAACAACGGCACCAGCACGGCGGTCGCGCCGGCCAGTACCCACCACGCGATGCGGCTCACCCGCGGGTTCCAGCGCATCCGGAAGCCGACCTTGACGACCAGCCACTCCAGCAGCACACCCAACCCGTAACCGGCGGCCAGGCAGATCCCGGTGATCACGCCCTGGTACAGCCAGGAGCGCGGGATCAATGACGGGGTGAGCGAGAAGCAGTAGAAGGCAAGAGCCACCACCAGGCCCGTGGCGCTGAACCGGTGCGCATACCGGGCAAGGACACCGTGGCTCCCGCGACGCTGTTGCTGACCGACCGCACCTTCCTCGGGGTGCTGGACAGCGTCGGTCCCCGAACTGCGGACCGGCACGGCCGGATTCGACCGCGAACTCGTGGTGTCAGGACCGTCGGCGGCACCGTGACCTGGGGTTTTCGGCGGCTGCACGGGGCTGATGCTACGGGGCCGATCCGTCAGCGCGCTGGCCACCACAGCGGCGATTGGCCAGATGACGGGTCATTCCCGTCGGGTCAACCCCGCCTGGGGCTGACGTAGGTCATCATGCGTCGTCCTTGCCTCCGGCCGCCACCGGCCGCCACCGGCCGCACCGCCGGACCGGCGGGGGCACGGAAAATGCGCTCCAGGGCGGTCACTTGACCAACCGCAATCAGGACGTCCGCAGCTCGGTCGTTGGCCGTCGCTGCCATGATCGTTGTCGTTCCGCAGGGGATCCGCCTGCGGGCGCAGGCGACTTCGGCGGCCAACGGTTCGAGCGTGCAGACCCGATGTCGCAGGCGGGGCGACAACTGGCGCAGGGTCGCGACGGAATCTGGCCGTGTTCATCCGCCGCGCGCTGGCTGCCTCGGGGCTGGCCGCGATTGCCAACGGCGTAGCGCTGTCATCTCGGTCGCCCGTTGGCGAATAACGGCCGTACCTTCTGCGGTTCAGTGTCCGGTCAGCTCGGCGACGACAGGAGCGAGGGCATCAGCGGCGTTGGCGCCGACGACAAAGTGGGAGAAGCCGCCCTCCTCCCGTCGTCTCAGGACTTCCTCGATGGCCGCCGTCGGGTCACCTGGAAGTGCCAATAGCGAGTCCGCCGCTCGCAGCGCGGC
>Ga0208716_1001102_pt1 | contig 10554 bp, 6 predicted proteins | sample NGESurdeep092012_8_FD_184482 | JGI IMG/M metagenome (GOLD analysis project Ga0208716, IMG submission 184482) | Arctic peat soil microbial communities from Barrow, Alaska - NGEE Surface sample 415-3 deep-092012 (SPAdes) | ecosystem: Environmental > Terrestrial > Soil > Wetlands > Peat ...
AGTGGCTCGACCGCGAGATCGCGGCGCTCGGACCCGGCGCCGGCGAGCCGGTGCTCGACACCATCTCTCCCGACGGCCGTATGGTGCGCGTGAACCTGCGTCCCTACCTCGCGGCCGGCGGGAGCCGGCGTGCGCTCCTCGCGGCGTTCGTGCGCACCGCGCGGGAGTTCCGGGGCTCACGCGCCGCGCTGCGCCGCTCCCTCGCGGTGGTCGAGCGGCTGGCGGCCGCGGGCGAGATCCCGTTGCGCCGTGGGGCCCTCCACGCCTACTTCGAGCGGATGCGCGCACGAGACTACCCGGCGGTCGAGCACTCCAAGGCGTACGAGGCGGCGTACCAGCCGTCGTACCGCGTGGTCCTCCTCGCCTTCCTCCCCCCGATCGCTCCGTGAGCGACGCCCCGCCCCCCGACGCTCTCGCCGCCGCGCTGGTGCCGGCGCGGCTCCGATAGAGGCGGCGGGGCGGGCGAGCGGACGGACGTGAGAAGGGCCCCTCGTCGGGGCCCTCGTCACAAGTCTCCTCTCACCTCTTACCTCTCACCCCCTCACCTGTCAGCTCCGGGAAACACGACGACGCTCTCATCTCCATCGCGGCTCAAGCTCGCCACCCCGAAGTAGAAGTTGTCCACGATGCGCCCGGTGAAGACGTGGCGCGTGGCCATCCCCACGTCCTCCGAGAAGTCCCACGTCGGGGAGTCGGTCCGCCGCCAGTAGACGCGATACCCCGCCACGTCGGACGAGTCCTCGGGGGCGGCCCAGGCGAGGATCGCGGCGGGCTGGCCGGCGCCGCTCAGGCGGACGGTGCGCGGGGGCGCCGGCGCCCAACTCAGCGCCGCGAGGGTCGCGGCGTCGAGGGAGGTGATCTTCGCGGCGTAGGCGAAGTCCACCCCCTCCAGCACGTCGCCGTAGTGGATGCCGTTCTCGTCGCGGATGTTCTGGTGCTGGCGGGTGTAGTTCTCGTGCATCTCCATCACCCGCACCGCGGGGTAGCCGAGGTCGGCGAAGGGGCGGTGGTGCCCGCCGCGGCCGAACCGGTCCAGGCGGTAGATCATCCAGACGTCGAGGCCCGGCACGTAGCGGTCGGCGATGCGGTCCACGTAGCGCGCCAGCTGGCGGGAGACGCCGTCCACCTCGCCGCCGGTCGAGCGGCGCCGGGTGCGCTCCTGCTCCGTCTCGGTGGGGGGCACCGCGTCGGAGAAGACCCGCGCCGTGGAGTTGTCGGTGATCCCGTCGATCCCCTGCACGTTGCCGATCATGTCGTTGTTCAGGACGCCGACGAGGCGCCACCCCCGCTGCTGGACCCACTGCGCCAGGATCTGGCCCCCGTTCAGCCCCTGCTCCTCGGCGGAGAGGGCGGCGTAGACGACGTTGCCGGCGAAGCGGTAGCGCGTGAGGACGCGCGCCGCCTCGAGGGTACCGGCGAGGCCGCTCGCGTTATCGTTGGCGCCGGGGGAGGAGTCGGCGGCGTTCATCCCGTCGCTGATGCGGCTGTCGATGTCGCCGCTCATCATCACGTAGCGGCCGGTGTCGGTGGTGCCGCGCTGTACCGCGATCACGTCCACGACGTTGGTCGGCGTGGGGATGCGCGGCGTGGGCCCGACCATCCCGCTGACGTAGAAGACCTCGAGACACCCTCCGCACGCCGCGGAGATCCGCTCGAACTCCGCCTTCACCCAGCGGCGGGCGGCGCCAATGCCGCGTGTCTCGGAGACGGTGTCGGAGAGGGTGTGCCGGGTGCCGAAGCCGACGAGGCGCGTGACATCCGCGCGGAGGCGGTCGGCGGAGACGGCCGCGACGATCGCCGGGATGCGCTGATCGGAGCCGGTGGCCACGGCGGGCGGCGCGGGCTGCGCCGCGCTCGCCGGGGCGGCCGCGGGGGGGCGTGGCGCGCGCGCGGACGGGGTGCGCGGCGGATTCTGCGCCGCGAGCGGCGTGGCGCAGGCGAGGGCGGCGGCGAGAACGGTGTGGATGGGGCGCATGGGGCTCTCCGGGTGCGGTCGGGTCAGCTGTCGTCGCCCAGGTGCTTCTTCGCGCAGTCGGGGCAGATGCCGTGGCTGAAATCGGCGTCGGTGTGCTCGTGCACGTACGCTTCCATCTGCCGCCAAGCCCCGCGGTCGTCCAGCACCTTGTGGCACCAGGAGCACACCGGCAGGAGCCCGCTCAGCGTCTTGACGTTGGCGAGGGCGTCCTTGAGCTCGGCGATGAGGTGCTCGCGCTCCGCCTGCACCTGCTTGCGGTCGGAGACGTCGCGGAGGATCGCGGTGGCGAACCGGCCCTGATGGGTCTCCCAGGTAGCCAGGGACAGCTCGACGGGGAACTGCGTCCCGTCCCGGCGCAGCGCGGGGAGCTCGAGCGTCTCGCCGATGATGAGCACCTGGCCCGTGGCGCGGTACGCCTCGAGACCGGCCGAGTGCGCCGCAACGTGGCTCGGCGGTACGAGGTCGCGCACGTTCCGGCCCACGAGCCCGCCCTCTTCGTACCCGAAGTCCCGCACCGCCGCGGCGTTGCAGTGGACGATGGCGCCGCGCGCGTCGATGGTGACGATGCCGTCGATCGCCGATTCGGCGATGGCGCGGAACCGGGCTTCACTCGTGTGGAGCGTCTCTCGGGCGGTCTCCAGATCGGACGCGTAGCCCTCCATCCCGAACAGGTGGACGCCGATGAGGAATGCGAACAGCAGACCGGCAGCCAGCAGCGCCCACACGCTCCAGCGCGGATGGAGCGACGCGTAGGCCGCCGTCGGCACGAACGCGGCCTCCCAGCGGCGGTCGGCGACGGCCAGCGTTTCCGCGTGAGCGAGGAAGGGGAGCGCGGGGGTCGCGTCCGGCCGCCCGTACAGCGGCACCGGCGCTCCGCGCCGCACGTCGCGCAGCGTCAACGCGATCCCCTGGGCTACCAGTCCGGGATCGGCGGCGCCGACGAGGGTCGCGAGGCGTACGATCCCGAGGGCGTAGCCGCGGAGCGCGCCGCGCGCGCTGGCGGCGGAGCGCGGCGGCGGCGCGTGGAACAGGGGTTGGGCGGTCACGACGGTCACGTGGCCGGGCGGATCCGCGACGAGGATGAGGCCGTCGCTAACGGCCGTCGCGTCGGCGTCCCGGGCCCGCACCATCGCATCGGCCGCCGCGGGCTCGGTCACGGCGTCGAAGCCTGCCAGCGCCTGAAGTCCCACGGACGGCTCGACGTAGAGGACGGGGAAGTACGCGTCGCGTCGTCCCGCGGGTTGGAGGCGGCCCGCCGGCCCGCGCTCCGTCACCTGGTATCCTGGGCTCCCGTCCCGGCGGGCCGCCGATTCGAAGCCCGCCCGTGCCCTCAGGGGAACGCGCGGCACCCACGCCACGGCGACCGCGCCGCCCTGGAGCGGGTGCGAGGCGGCAGCGAAGAAGCGGAACTCCGCCCGGGTGAGGTCCTCGTCGATCGCGATGGCGGCCGCCGCGGAGCGCACGTTGGTCAGGCCCTGCTCCACGACGGACCGCAGCGCCACGGTGGCCGTTCGGGCCCTGGCGTCGAACTCGCCCTGGAGGCGCGTCTGGTCCAGTTGCCGGGCGATGCCCGCCGCTACGAGGGTGAGCAGCGCCGTGGCCCCCGCGCCGAGCGCCATCGGCACGTACCGCATGATGCGGGCGCGTCGCTGCGGCCGCGCCTCGGTCCCGGCGACGGCACCGGGACGGGACGCGTGGAGCGCCGTGCTCAGGATGCCGGCGCCCAGCAGGCTCAGCCCCCCGGCGGTCGGCAGCGCGACGGGGACCACGACGCTGTTGTACAGGACGGGGGCTCCCAGGGCGTATCCGGCAAGCGACGACAACCCGATCGCGAGAGTGCCGAAGACCAGCCCTTTCGCCGCGCGCCGACCCGCGACCGTCTCGGCGGGATAGCTCGTCAAGGCGATGAGGGCGAGCGCCGCAGGAAGGAGCCCGCCCGCCGCGAGGGGGGACATCCTGCCGACGCGGGCGCCCTGGAAGGTGGTCGTTGCGGTGGATATCGCGGGTTCGAGCCCGAGATCGAAGCCCCCGGCGAACTGCGCGATGACGAGCGCGGTGAAGGCGCAAACGAGGATGGCGGCGGCGTTCACGTACGTGCGGGCCGCTCGTCGGTCCGGCCACCGATCCAGGGCGAACGCCGCGGCCCCGAGGAGGACGAACGTCAGAGCGGTGCTCGGGGCGGTCGGGATGAACACCGTGCTGACGCTGTGCAGGGCCGTGATGCCGGCGATCCAGCCGGTCAGCGCCGTGACGCCGATGCCAGCGGTGAGGAGTCCGCACACCTGCGCGAGGAGCGCCGCGAGATCGGGTGCTCGTGGGTGCAGAGCGGGGGGGCTGTCGGGACTGCTCATGCCGAGGTCGAAGTGTAGCACCCGCACCGGGGTCCGCAACGACAGCCGGACCGCCGGTGGTCGGCTGCGCGTGCGAGCCCTATCTTGGTTCCGTCCGATCTGCCCACCTCGTGAGGGAGCCACCCGTGTCGAAGACCGCCGCCTGCCTCGTCGCTGCCGCCCTCGCCCTCGCCTCCGCTCCGGCTCCCGTCCGCGCGCAGCGCCCGGCCGCGCCCGCCGCCCAGGCGCAGAACCTCTCACGAGACGAGCGGGGCATCGCCGCCTGGGTGGACGCGCACGGCGAGGAGGCCGTCGGCTTCCTCCAGCGCACGGTGGACGTAAACAGCGGAACGCTCAACGTGGCGGGGGTGCGCGACGTGGCGCGCCTCTACGAGCCGGAATTCGCCGCCCTCGGCTTCACGGTGCGCTGGATCCCGATGCCCGACTCCCTCCACCGCGCCGGGCACCTCGTCGCCGAGCGGACGGGGACGCACGGGAAGCGCGTCCTCTTCATCGGGCACCTCGACACCGTCTACGAGGCGGACAGCCCCTTCCAGCGCTTCGCGCGCCAGGGGTCCCGCGCCGTCGGCCCGGGCACCAACGACATGAAGGGCGGCAACCTCATCATCCTCTACGCCCTCAAGGCGCTCGCGGCGTCGGGGGCGCTCGACGGCACGCGGGTCATCGTCTTCTTCACGGGGGACGAGGAGGCGGCGGGCCGGCCCCTCGCGGTGTCACGGCGGGACCTCATCGAGGCGGCGCACCGGAGCGACGTGTCCCTCGAGTACGAGGCGGCGGTGCGGGATTCGGCGGGGGAGTTCGCCACCATCGCGCGGCGGAGCGCCACCGGCTGGCGCCTCGAGACGATGGGGACCACGGCGCACACGTCGGGGATCTTCGCGCCCGACGTGGGGAGCGGCGCCATCTTCGAGGCGGCGCGCATCCTCCACCGCTTCCACAACGAGCTGCGGGAGCCGTACGTGACCTACAGCGCCGGCGTGATCGTCGGCGGGACCACCGCCCGGCTGGAGAACGACCGCGGCACGGCGGAGGGGAAGACCAACGTCGTCCCGCACACCACGCTGGTGGAGGGGGACCTGCGGACCCTCTACGCCGACCAGGAGCAGCGGGTGCGGGAGAAGATGCGCGCCATCGTCGCCGACCACCTGCCGCACACCTCGGCCACGATCACCTTCGACGACGGCTATCCCAACATGGCGCCGACCGACGGGAACCGCCGGCTCTTCGCGATGCTGAACCAGGTCACGCTCGACCTGGGCCAGCCCGCGATGCGCATCCTGCCGCCGGAGGAGCGGGGGGCGTCGGACGCGTCGTTCGTCGCGCCCTACACCGACGCGCTCTCGGGGCTCGGGGCGTACGGCGGCAGCTCGCACGCGCCGGGGGAGTGGATCGACCTCGCCAGCCTCCCGCTCCAGATCAAGCGGACGGCGATCCTGCTGTACCGGTTGACGCGGTAACCGTTAACCGCTCACCGCTGACCGCGCACCGCTGACCGCGCACCGCTCTCGAGCCGGAACGCACCGCGGCCCCGCAGGATCCTCTCCGGCGGGGCCGAGGTGTTCGGTGAGCGGTGACCGGTGAGCGGCTGCGCCCCCCTACTTTCGCCCACCTTTCGAGATCTCCTCGCCGATCAGGATCTTCGAGATCTCGTCCCGCTGGATCTGGTTCGTGCCCTCGTAGATCTGCGTGATCTTGGCATCCCGCATGTACTTCTCGATCGGGTAGTCCCGCATGTAGCCATAGCCGCCGAAGACCTGGAGCGCGTCGATGGTCACCTGCACCGCGACGTCGGAGGCGAAGAGCTTCGACATCGCCGAGTACAGGGTGGGCCGCTCCTTCGGGCCGGCGTCGATGTGGCGCGCCGTCGCGTAGATGAGGGCCCGCGCTGCCTCGATCTGCGTCGCCATGTTGGCGAGGGAGAAGCGGAGCCCCTGGAAGGCGGAGATGGGGGAACCGAACTGCCGCCGCACGCACGCGTACGCGACCGCCAGCTCGAGCGCGCCCTGCGCGATGCCGAGCGCCTGCGCGCCCACCCCCGGGCGCGACGCGTCGAAGGTCCGCATCGCGGTGATGAATCCCGTGCCCTCCCGCCCGATGAGGTTCTCGGCCGGCACCCGGCAGTCGGTGAAGACGAGCTCCCGCGTCGCCGAGGCGCGGATGCCCATCTTGTCTTCCTTCTTCCCGAAGGTGAAGCCCGGCGTCCCCTTCTCGACGATGAAGGCGCTCGCGCCGCGCGGACCCTTGCTCGGATTCGTCAGCGCGATGACGGTGTAGATCTCCGCCTCGCCGCCGTTGGTGATCCACTGCTTCGTCCCGTTGAGGACGTAGTGGTCGCCCTGCTTCAGCGCGGTGGTCCGGACGCCGCCGGCGTCGGAGCCCGCTTCCGGCTCGGTGAGGGCGAACGCCGCCAGCTTCTTCCCCGCCGCCACGTCCGGGAGGTAGCGCTTCTTCTGCTCCTCGCTGGCGCCGAGGAGGATCGGCATCGCGCCGAGCGCCGTGCCGGCCAGGGCGAGGGCGATGCCGCCGCACGCCCGCGAGAGCTCCTCCGTCACCAGGACCAGGTTCATCGTCGGCGTACCGCCGGCGATGCCGTCGTACGCCTCCGGGATGAACGTCCGGAAGAGGTCGGCCTTCGCCATCGTCTCGACGACGGGCCACGGGAACTCCCCGCTCACGTCGTACTTCGCCGCCACGGGGCGCAGCTCGTTCTCAGCGATCTCGTGCGCCAGGTCGCGGATGGCGCGCTGTTCTTCAGACAGACCGTAATCGAGAGTCATGGGTGATGGGTCATGGGTGATAGGTGATGGGTGATGACTGATGGCTGACGGCTGATGGCCGACGGCTCAGGTGTCCGAATGCCAGAGCACCGGCCGCTGGATGGACGTCCGCCCGTTCTCGAACACGAACCGCGCGTAGCGCTCCGGCGCCTCGCCGGCGAACGACGAGACGTCCAACTGGCCGGTCAGGGAGCCGGGGGACGCGAGCCGCTCCAGCGCCTTCATCAACAGGTCCACGTCGAGGTTCACGCCCGCGAGGTCCGCCTGCACGCTCCCGCCGGAGGCCGTCGCGACGCGGACCTCCCCCTCGGGGTAGAGCCCGTCGAAGGTGTCGGCCGCCGCTTCCAGGTCCGCCGCCGCCCGCCCCGGGTCCGGCGCGGTGAAGCGCACCGTCCCGTCGAGCCGCTGGATCCGCGCGTCCACGAGCCGCTCCGCGCCGCGCACGTACGCCTGTCGCCGCGCCTTCGCGTAGTCGGGATGCGCCCAGCGCACGTGCAGCGCGCCGCCCGGATCCACGCGCAGCCGGACGAGCTGCGCCGACTTCTCCGTGTGCACGAAGAGGTCGCCGCCCTTGATCTGCGCCTGCTGCGCCGCCGGCACGTCCGCGAGGATGGCCACCAGCTCCCCCGCAATCGTCGGCAGGGAGGGGCCCGCCGTCGGCTGGATGTGCCGCACGACGATCGCCTCCTCCTCCGCGTCGTACTCCAGCCACTCGCCCGGCAGCGTCGCGAGGCGCGCCGCGGCATCGGCGCTGACGCTCCCCAGCAGCACGCGGCCGTAACAGCCCGTGTCGTAGAACATCCCACCTCCACGTCGAAGCCCAGGGGAGGAACCGTGCAAGCTACGCAGTGACCCCCGCCCGCGGCGACCCACCACCACCGGGATCCTGCGCAAATTCCGAGTCAATCAGTCCCCAATCCACGCGGCAGGCGTGTGCCGTGCAGCCCGGAGGCCTTCGCCTAGGTCCAGGTCCGGAAGAAGAGCGCCTGCCGCGCGACCGGCTCGGTCCGCGCCGCGAGCGCCGTGAGCTGCGCCTCGCTGAGCGGGGTGAAGGCCTGGGCGAGCCGCACGTTCTCCTCCACCTGCGCGATCGAATCGCACCCGATGATCACGGTGCTCACGGGGTGCGAGAGGGTGTAGTACATCGCCTCCCGGATGGTGATCGCGCCGGGATTCGACGCGTTCCCCTCGAAGCCGGGCCGCTCGGCGGGCGCCGGCGGGGTCCACGTCGAGAGGATGCGCGAGCGCGCCGGGATCTTCATCCCGATGATCCCCAGCTCCCGCTCGACGGCCATCGGCAGCAGCTCGGCGGCGAACGACAGGTGGTGCCGGTCCGCCGCATTGATGGCCATCAAGATGGTGTCGAAGGGGAAGCGCCGGAGCATCTCCATCAGCACCGTGGGCTCGGCGTGGCCGGTGCAGCCGAGGAAGCGGACCATGTGCTGGTCCCGGGCCTGCGTGAGCGCCTCGAGGGCGCCGCCGGGCGCGCAGATCTGCTCGACCTGCTGCATCCGCGAGATGTTGTGGAGCTGCCAGAGGTCGAGGTGGTCGGTGTTGAGGAGGCGGAGGGACTCGTCGAGAAGGCGGAGCGAGCCGTCCCGCGTGCGGTCGTGCGTCTTGGAGGTGAGGAAGACCTGCGCGCGGCGCTGCCGCATCACCTGGCCGATGTATCGCTGGCTCCAGCGGTCGGTGCCGCCGTACGCGGCCGCCGTGTCCACGTAGTTCACGCCCAACTCGATGGCGCGGTCCACGATCGGCACGGCGACGGCCTCGTTGTTCGGCTGCTCCACGGCAGCCTGGCCGCCGAGGGAGAAGATGCCGGGGCGATAGCCGGTCCGGCCGAGGTTGCGCGTGGGCATCGCGGCCTGAGTGGCCGGATTGTGGGGGAGGGCGCTCCCCGCGAGCGCGCGCTCCGGCGCGATGGCGCCCGCCAGCATCCCGGCCGTGGCGGCGCCGCCGATCTTGAGGAAGTCGCGGCGGCCGATCCCGCCGCTGGGGGTCTCAGGGGTGCTCATGTGGGGCTCCTCGGGTCCGGAAGGGTCGCCGACGCGTCCAAGTGGCGGCGCGCGCGGCGTGGCGTCAAGCCCGCCGCCGCTCCGAACTGGCGCCCGGCCACCCGGCGGCGCACGTTTTGCGGAACGCCGGTGCGCGGTGCGCGGTGCGCGGTGCGCCGGTCCGGTCCATCACCCTCAGCCTGAGATCCCGGCATGGCCCGTCTCGATCCGCACTCCTACTTCGACGCCGACCAGCCGCGGACGCGGCGCCTCGCGCTCGCGTTCGACGTGGACTTCGCGCGCCGGGTGGTCGCCGGCCGAGTGGTCCTCGACCTGGGCGGCCCGGCGCAGGGCGACCTCGATCTCGACACGAAGGGGCTGCGGATCCTCTCGGTGCGCACCGGGGACGGCCGGACGGTGCCGCACGCGCTGGGTGCGGAGGAGCCGATCCTCGGCCAGCGGTTGCGCCTCGGCCTGCCGGCCGGCACGGCGGCGGTGGAGATCGCCTACGAGACGGCCCCCGACAGCGCCGCGCTCCAATGGCTCGATCCCGCGCAGACGGAGGGGAAGAAGCACCCCTTCCTCTTCAGCCAGTGCCAGTCCATCAACGCCCGGGCGCTGCTCCCCTGCCAGGACAGCCCGTACGTGCGGGCGCCCTATCGCGCCGAGGTGACGATCCCCGAGGCGCTGGCGGCGGTGATGTCGGCGGGACCGGCGGGGGCGCGGCCCGGCCCCCGGCCGGGCACGCGGACGTGGCTGTTCGAGATGCCGCAGCCCATCCCCTCGTACCTGCTGGCGCTCGCGGTGGGGGACCTCGCCTCGCGCGACCTCAGCCCCCGCGCGCGGGTGTGGGCGGAGCCGGCGACGGTGGAGGCGGCGGCGTGGGAGTTCGCCGGCGTCGAGGAGATGATCACCACGGCGGAGTCCCTCTTCGGGCCCTATCCCTGGGACCGCTACGACATGCTCGTGCTCCCGCCGTCGTTCCCCTACGGCGGGATGGAGAACCCGCGGATGACGTTCCTCACCCCCACGCTCCTCGCGGGCGACCGCTCGCTGGTGGACGTGGTGGCGCACGAGCTGGCGCATTCGTGGACGGGGAACCTGGTGACCAACGCCACCATGGAGCACTTCTGGCTGAACGAGGGGTTCACCGTCTGGGCGGAGCGCCGCATCGTCGAGGCGCTGCACGGCGCCGAGGCGGTGGCGGTGGCGTGGACGCTCGGCCAGAACGCGCTCGACGAGGCGGTGGCGCGCTTCGGCCCCGTGTCGCCCCTGACCAGGCTGCGCACCGAGATGGCGGGGGTGGACCCCGACGAGGCGTACTCCTCCCTCCCGTACGAGAAGGGGGCGCGCTTCGTGGCCCTCCTCGAGGCCACCGTGGGGCGCGAGCGGTTCGGCCGCTTCCTCCAGGCGTACCTCGCGAAGTTCCGCTTCACCTCCATCACGACGGAGGACTT
>Ga0208716_1001103_pt1 | contig 10550 bp, 9 predicted proteins | sample NGESurdeep092012_8_FD_184482 | JGI IMG/M metagenome (GOLD analysis project Ga0208716, IMG submission 184482) | Arctic peat soil microbial communities from Barrow, Alaska - NGEE Surface sample 415-3 deep-092012 (SPAdes) | ecosystem: Environmental > Terrestrial > Soil > Wetlands > Peat ...
CCCTCATGGGGGCCGCGATCGGCATCCCGTGCTCCAACCTGCGGGGGCACTACTTCGCCATCGCCAGCATCGCCTTCGCCGAGATCGTCCGGATCCACTTCAACAACTGGAAGTTCGTCGCGGCCGCGGAGGGGCTGTCCCTTCCGCTCCTTCCCGATTCGCTGAAGAATTTCATGTTCCACTCCTCGAAAGCCCCCTACTACTACATCATCCTCGTCTTCCTTCTCCTTTCGGTGCTGATCTGCTGGTACATCTCGACGAACCGGATGGGGTTTTACCTGAGGGCGATCAAGGAGAGCCACGAGCTCGCAAAAGGAATGGGGATCAGCTTCGTCCGCTACCGCCTCTACGCGATCATGATCAGCGCGTTCCTCACCGCGATGGCCGGGACCTTCTACGCCCAGTACATCCTTTACATCGACCCGGAAAGCGTTCTCATCCTCCCCATCTCCGTGCAGGTCGTCCTGGTGGCGATGCTCGGCGGGGCCGGCACGATCATCGGGCCGGTCATCGGGGCGGCGATCCTGCTCCCCCTGTCCGAGATCACCCGGGTGTGGCTTGGATACAAGGGGACGGGCGTCGACATGATGATCTACGGCGCGCTCATCATGGTGATCTCCGCGTACCAACCGCAGGGCGTCTGGGGGTACCTCACCTCGATCCGAAGGAGAGCGAAATGACTGCGGGCCCCGTTCTTGACGTCGAGGGGATCACAAAGCGGTTCGGCGGGCTGACCGCGAACGAAGACGTCTCCTTCACCGTGAACCAGGGCGAGATCCTGAGCATCATCGGGCCCAACGGCGCGGGAAAGAGTACCCTCTTCAACTGCATCACGGGGTTCTACCGGCCCGACGCGGGGAAGGTCCTCTTCCGCGGAAAGGACATCACGACCGCCAGCGCCCACAAGATCTGCAAGCTGGGGATCGCCCGGACGTTCCAGATCGTCCAGGTGATCAGCGACATGACGGTCCTGGAAAACGTCATGACGGGAACCTTCCTGCGCACCTACGATCGGAAGAAAGTGCGGGAGAAGGCCGGGGAGATCCTGCGGTTCGCCGGGTTGTACGAGAAGAGGGACTTCCTGGGGACGAACATCACGATCGCCGACAAGAAGCGGCTCGAGGTCGCGATGGCGCTGGGCACGGAGCCCACCTTGCTGATGCTCGACGAGGCGATGGCGGGACTGACCCCCGTGGAGCTGCGGGAAATGATCGGACTGCTCCGGAAGGTCCGCGAGAACGGCGTTACACTGGTCATCGTGGAGCACGTGATGGAGGCGGTCATGCAGCTTTCGGACCGGGTGGTGGTCATCAACTCGGGGCGGAAAATCGTCGAGGGGGCGCCCGCGGACGTCGTGCGGAACCCGGAAGTCATCCAAGCCTACCTGGGGGACCGCTACAATGCTGGAAATTAAGAACGCCTCCATCGGTTACAAGGGCGGGGTTCTCGCGGTCCAGGACATCTCCTTCACCGTGAACAAGGGCGAGGTGGTGAGCCTCATCGGCTCCAACGGGGCGGGGAAGAGCACCGTCCTGCGGGCGATCTCGGGGCTCCTGCGGCCCCGGACCGGGGAGATCCTCCTGAACGGCGAGGCCCTCCACGCCGTTCCGCCGTACGACATCGTGCGGCGGGGGATCGCTTTGGTTCCGGAAGGGCGCCAACTCTTCGGCCGACTCTCCGTGATCGACAACCTGCTCATGGGGGCGTACGCCATCGATTCGAAACAGCGGACGCAGGAGACGCTCGGATCGGTTCTCGCCCTCTTCCCGCAGCTGGCGGAGCGCAAGGGGCAGCGGGCCGAGACGCTCTCCGGCGGCGAGCAGCAGCAGCTGGCGATCGGTCGGGGGCTGATGTCGCAGCCGAAGCTCCTGATGCTCGACGAGCCGTCCCTCGGGATCATGCCGAAGCTGGTCTCGGAGATCTTCGAGACCATCCGCGAGATCTCGAAGAAGGGGCTCACCGTGCTCCTGGTCGAGCAGAACGTCTTCGAGGCTCTCCACATCTCCGACCGGGCGTACGTGCTCCAAACGGGGCGGATCGTCCTCGAGGGGCGCGGGGAGGAGCTGCTGAAGTCCGACCTGGTGCGCCAGGCATACCTCGGGATGTAGGGGGAGAAAACGTGCGGCCCGACATCGCCGACATCGTCCGCGGCGCCGACATCGGCGGCTGGAGGCCGGTGGAGATCGAGCTCGGCGACCGCACGATCGAGGTCCTCCTGCCCCCCGGCGCCGAGTCGCTGGGGATGCGGGAGTTCGCTCCCCTCGCCCGCCCGGCGGACGAGATCCGCCGCTCCCTCGAGGATCCCGTCGGCACCCCCCCCCTACCGAAGATCATCGATGCGAAGGGGAAGCCGGCGGAGAAGGTCTCCGTGTGCATCACCACCTCCGACATCACCCGCCCCGTGCCGTACAAGGGAGAGAGCGGAATCCTCGATCCCCTCCTCCGGATTCTCCACGGTTGCGGCGTCCGGAAGGAAAATGTGACGCTCCTCGTGGGGACGGGGACCCACCGCCCCAGCACCGCGCAGGAGAAGGTCGCGATGTTCGGCGAGCGGGTGGCGGCGGAGTTCCGGATCATCGACCACGTCTGCGACGACGAGTCGATGCTGACGTACATCGGCCGAACCCGCAGCGGCACGGAAATCCACATCAACCGCCACTTCATCGAAGCCGATGTGAAGATCGCCACGGGGCTGGTGGAGAGCCACTTCATGGCGGGGGTGTCGGCCGGGCGGAAGGCGATCTGTCCCGCCCTCGTCAGCCGCAAGACGATCGAGCGGTTTCACAGCGCGCAGTTCCTCTCCTCCCCGAACGCCACGAACCTGGTCCTCGAAGGGAACCCGTGCCACGAGGAGTCGCTGGAGATCGCCCGCAAGACCGGGGTGGATTTCATCGTCAACACCGTCCTGAACCGCCGCCTCGAGCTGATCGGCGTCTTCTCCGGCGACCTCGAGCAGTCCCACGCCAAGGCGGTGGAACTGGTCCGCCGCGTCGTGGCGATCCCCGTGGAGCGGGAGTACGACATCGTCCTCACCCATGGCGGGTACGTGGGGATCAACCACTATCAGAACGCGAAGGCCGCGTGCAACGCCCTCCCGGTGGTGCGGAAGGGCGGCTTCGTGATCCTGGCCGCGAGCGAGCGGGATGAGGACCCCATCGGTCCCGCGACCTACAAGACGCTCCTCCATCTCCTCAAGCTGCAAGGGCCCGACGGCTACCTCGCCGCGCTGCTCAACCCCGCATGGAAGTTCACCAGGGACCAGTGGGAGCCGCAGATGTGGGGAAAGGTGATCAGTAAGATCGGCGAGGAGGGGGTTCTTTACTGCACCGCCGTCATCCCGGAGGAGGAGCAGCGGCTGGTGCCCGGGACGGCGGGGTGGGATTTTCTTCCTGACCGGATCCTTGCGTGCGACGCGGAGGCGACGCAGGCGATGGTTCGGAACGCACTTGTGTACGCCTGCCACCACCCGAAATGGGGGTACAAGAAGCCGTCGGTCGCTTTTATCGTGGAGGGGCCGTACGCGATCCCTTGCGTCCAAGGGCGCCCGTCCTGAGGGATATGCTTCTCTCGAACAAGGACCGGCTGGACCGGTGCTTCCGCGCCGGCGTGGATGCGGTCGACCCGGCGCGCCTCGTCGCGTCCGCGCTGCGCGTGGAAGGGGATGCCGTCGTGCTCCACGCCGCGGGCGTCCGGGCGGCGATCCCCCTTTCGTCCCTGTGGAAGATCCACCTCGTCGGGGCCGGAAAAGCGGGAAGGGCGATGGGGGAGGCGGCGCTCGCGGCGCTTGGGAAACGCGTCGCGGGCGGGTTGATCGCCGTGCCGCGCGGCGCGGAAGGGCAGTCGGGCCCGGTACGGTTCGCGGCGGCGGGGCATCCGGTCCCCGACATCTACAGCCTCGCGGCCGCGCGCGAGATCCTGTCGCTTCTGGAATCCGCCGGGAAAGGCGACCTCGTGGTCGCCCTGGTATCCGGCGGCGGTTCCTCCATGCTGTCCGCGCCGGTCGCGGGGATCACGATGGAAAAGAAGGCGGAAACGTTCCGGCTCCTCCTGCGGGCGGGGGCCGACATCGCATCGTTCAACGCGGTGCGCAAGCATCTCTCCGAGGTGAAGGGGGGGCTCTTGGCCCGGGCCGCGCAGCCCGCGACCTTATGGGCGCTTCTTCTCTCGGATGTTCCCGGAGACGACCCGTCCGTGATCGCCTCCGGCCCTTTTTCCCCGGACCCTACGACGTTTTCGGACGCGATCGGGGTCCTCGAGCGGTACGGCATCTTTTACGCGGTTCCCTCCGCGGTGCGTCGACACCTTGCCGAAGGCGCGGCCGGCACTCTCCCGGAAACCCCGAAAACGGACGACCCCGCTTTCCTCGGAACAATCTCGGCGATCCTCGGCGCAAACCGGACGGCGATGGACGCGGCGGCGCTGTGGATGGCCCGGGAGCGGGACATGGCCCCCACCGCGATCGTCCTCCTGCCCGGCTTCCTTCACGGAGAGGCGAGGGAGTGCGCCCGTTCGTTCTGTGACCGTTTGCGGAAGTCCGCGGAGGCGCTTTCCCCGGGGCATGCGGTTGTGGTGATCGCTGGCGGAGAGACGACGGTGAACGTACGCGGCGGCGGCAAGGGGGGACGGAACCAGGAGTTCGCCCTCGCGGCGGCGGTGGAAGTGGCCGGCGAGGAATCGATGGCCGTCCTGGCCGCCGGAACGGACGGGATCGACGGGCCCACCGACGCCGCGGGAGCGTACGTCGACGGAACCACCCTCGCGCGCGCCTCGTCCCTTGGGCTCGACCCCGGCGCACACCTGTCCCGCAACGACGCCTACCCGTTCTTCGAGGCGTTGGGAGACCTGGTCGTCACCGGACCAACGGGCACCAATGTCGCCGACCTGGTGATCGGTCTCGCGACGACCGTACCAGTGTAATCTTCAAAACAGGGGGGCTGCGAAGATGAAGAACATATCACCGGAGACGACGCGCGTCGGGTGGATCGGCACCGGGGTGATGGGGCTGTCGATGTGCGGACACCTCCTCGCCAAGGGGTACCACATCACCGTGTACTCCCGCACGAAGGAGAAGGCGCGTCCCCTCCTCGTGAAGGGAGCGACATGGGCGGACTCCCCCGGCGCCGTCGCGGGATCTTCCGACGTGGTGTTCAGCATGGTCGGCTTTCCCGCGGATGTGCGGGAGGTCTACCTCGGACCGAACGGCGTGTTGGCATCCTCCAGGGCCGGAACCATCGTCGTGGACATGACCACCACGGAACCGTCGCTGGCGAAGGAGATCTACGATGCGGCGAAGGCTCGTGGAGACGTCCACGCCGTGGACGCTCCCGTCTCCGGCGGCGATGTGGGAGCCCGCGAGGCGCGCCTTTCCATCATGGTCGGAGGCGACCCCGAGCCCGTCGCCGCCCTTGCTCCCCTGCTCGAGGCGATGGGGAAGACGATCGTCCGCCAAGGCGGTCCCGGGGCCGGGCAGCACGCGAAGATGTGCAACCAGATCGTGATCGCCGGGACCATGATCGGCGTTTGCGAGTCGCTGATCTACGGGCACAAGGCGGGGCTTTCCCTCGAAACGATGCTCTCCTCCATCAGCGGCGGCGCCGCCGGCTGCTGGGCGCTGTCGAACCTCGCCCCGAGGATCCTCAAGCGCAATTTCGATCCGGGCTTCTTCGTCGAGCATTTCGTCAAGGATATGGGGATCGCCCTCGACGAGGCGCGGAGGATGGGCCTCCCTTTACCGGGCCTCGCGCTGGTCCACCAGATGTACGTTGCGCTTCAGGCGAACGGGGGCGGGAAACACGGCACCCAGGCGCTGATGCTCGTTCTGGAACAGTTGAGCAACACGAGAATCGAACAGGGCGGCGCTCCGACCCCGGGGTGAAACGCTACGCTACGATGATGTCGAGCCTCTCGGGGCCGTGCACACCGATCGCCAGGGTGAGCTCGATGTCGGCGGTGCGGCTGGGCCCCGTGACGAGCGTGATGTTCGTCGGCGGAGAGCCGGAGACCGCTGCGAAGAGATCGTCCAGCGTGTCGAAGATCCGCTCCCGCCGCACGATCGCCACGTGGTGCGCGGGAAGCAGCCCCGCCTGGACCGCGCGGCCCTCTGCGCTCACGCATACGATCGTTCCGGTCTCGGCGACCGCGCCGAACACCTCCTCCACCGTCACCGTCGCCGCCGCGTAATCGTCCACCCGGACCGGGAAGAGAGCCGCGGCCGCCTTTTCCAGCTCCGTCACGCCGGGGCAATAGACCGGCAAATCGCTCGCGACGACCCGCCCGAGCGTCGCGGGAAGATCCCGCGGGTCCGAAACGGAGTGGGTACCGGCGGCCGCGATCGCGGCGTTCTTGAGGAAAAGCCGTTCCCTGTCCGCACCGCTCATGGCAGCCTCCGGCGAAAGGGAGTCTTCGCGGGCGCCGGCATCCTCCCCGCCACGTCTTTCCCGCCCAAGGCGCGCACCACCGGCCAGAACGCGCCGGCGAGCCGCTGACCGAGGACGAAGAGCCCCGGCGACGCGGCCGCCTTCCCGAACGCCTCCATCCCCAGGCGCTCCCTCGGGTTGGAGAACCGATCGCGCACCTTCCGTTGCCGAAGACCAAGGATCAGGTCGGTGAGCGGGACGCGCACCGGGCACACCTCGACGCACGCCCCGCACAAGGTGCTCGCGTCCACGAGGGGATGCGACTTCTCCATCCCGGTGAGCAGGGTCGTCAGGACGATCCCCATCGGCCCGGGGTACGTCCACCCGTAGGCGTGCCCCCCCACCATCCGGTAGACGGGGCAGACGTTCATGCAGGCGCCGCACCGGATGCACTTGAGGATGTCGCGCGACTCCCCGGCGAGGATCTCCGTGCGGCCGTTGTCGAGGAGGACGATGTGCAGCTCCTTCGCCCCGGTCGCGTCCCCCGCCTTGCGCGGCCCGGTGATGACGGAGACGTAGCTGGTCATCGTCTGCCCCGTCGCGGACCGGGGAAGCAGGCGGAGGAACGCCGGCAGATCGGTGAGGGACGGAAGCATCTTTTCGATCGAAAGGATCGCGACGTGCAGCGGCGGAACGGACGTCACCATCCGCCCGTTCCCTTCGTTCGTCACGAGGACGAGACTCCCCGTGTCCGCGACGGCGAAGTTCGCCCCCGAGACCCCGGCATCGGCGGAGAGGAACTTCTCCCGGAGCGCCTTGCGGGCGATCTTCGTCAGCGCCTGGGGATCCTCGGTATACGGCACCCCGAGACGGTCCGCGAAGAGCCTGCCCACCTGGCGCCGGTTCTTGTGGATCGCGGGGACGATGATGTGGGACGGCGACTCCCCTTCCATCTGGATGATGTATTCGCCGAGGTCGGTCTCCACGACCTCCATTCCCGCGGCCTCGAGGTGGGAATTCAGGTCCACCTCCTCGGAGACCATCGATTTCCCCTTCACGATCCGCTTCGCGCCCCGTTCGGAAAGGATCTTCGCGATGATCTCCCGCGCGGCGGATGCGTCCGTCGCCCGGTGGACCGTCGCCCCGGCCCGGGTGGCGGATGCGACGAACCGGTCCACATACATCGGCAGGTTCGCCAGCACGTCCTCCCGGATCGCGGAGGCCCGGTCCCGCAGCGCCTCGAGATCCGCCACGAGGGCGAACGCGTCGGCGCGCTTCGTCCCGAACGTGTCGGCCGCATGCTTCATCGCCGCCCGCAAGGCGGTATCTTCCAGCGCGCGCACGGTGTTTTCGCGGAACGCCAGGCTCGTCTGTTCGTGGCTCACAGTCCCTCCGCCAGCAGCTGCGCGATGTGGGCGACCCGGATCTTCGTCCCCCGCAAGCGCATCGCGTCCGCGATGTTCATGAGGCAGCCCGAATCGCACCCCGTCACCGTGTCGGCCCCCGTCGCCTCGATGGAAGCGGCCTTCTCGTCCGCCAGCGCGCAGGAGATCTCCGGCAGCTTCGCCATGAACGTCCCGCCGAAGCCGCAGCAGCGGGCGGCGTCGGGCATCGGGAGGAAGGTCGCGCCTTTCAGCGATGACAGGAGCGTCAGCGGCTCCTCCCGGACGCCCAGCGACCGGGTCAGGTGGCACGACGCGTGGTAGGTGACCGTTCCCTTCCCGCGCAGCCCCGCCTCGTGCGCCTTCACCACGTGCACCAGGAACTGCGAGAGCTCGTAGATCCGCTCCCCCGCCCGCTTCGCCTTCGCGAGGAGTGAAGGATCGTCGCGGAAGAGCCGGGGGTAGTGGTGCTTGACCATCGCCGCGCAGGAGCCCGACGGGGTGACGATCGGGTCGTCGCCGTCGAACTCCCAGAGGAAATGCTCGGCCGCCGCGCGGGCCTGGGCCTCGTACCCGGCGTTGAACGCCGGCTGGCCGCAGCACGTCTGCCCCTTCGGGAAGACCGGCTCGGCCCCGAACCGCCGCAGCAGCCGCACGGTCGCCTCCCCGGCCTCGGGGAAGAAGGTGTCCACCAGGCACGTGCCGAAAAGCAGGACTTTCATCGCGTTTCCCCTTTGGCGAACAGGTGGCGCAACGCCGCCCCGAGTTCGGGGAAGCGGAATTGGAAGCCGGTCTCCTCGAGGCGGCGAGGGACCACCCGCGCGCTTGCCAGCAGCAGGGTGTCCGCCATCTCACGCCCCACGGCGAGGCGGAGGGCAAAGGCCGGGACGGGAAGCGGCGTAGGGCGCGACAAGGCCTTACCGAGCGCCTCGGTAAACTCCCGGTTGGTGACCGGGCGGGGGGCGACGGCGTTGACCGGACCGCTCAGGTCGCTGCAATGCAACGTATGGAGGAGGAGGAGGGGAATCTCGTCGAGAGCGACCCAGCTGACGTATTGACGCCCGCCGCCGATCACGCCCCCGAGCCCCGCTCGGAACAGCGGGAGCATCCGCGGGAGCGCCCCCCCCTTCGGCGAGAGCACCATCCCGATCCGCAACGCCACGACGCGGATCCCCTTCCGCGCGGCCGGAGCGGAGGCCGCCTCCCACTCCCGGCAGACCTCGGCGAGATATCCCGCGCCGGGTGGACTCGCCTCGGTCAACGTCTCCTCTCCCCGGTCCCCGTAATATCCGACCGCGGAGGCGCACACGAGCGTCTTCGGCGGCCGGGCGAGCCCCGCGAGAGTCTCGCAGAGGAGGCGCGTCCCGTTCACGCGGCTGTCGCGGATGGCGGCTTTCCGCGCGGCGGTCCACCGGCCGGCGCCGACGTTCTCGCCCGCCAGGTGGATCACCGCGTCGAACCCCTCGAGCCCGGCCGCGTCGACCTCCCGCTTCACCGGGTCCCACCGCAGCACCGCCGTTTCCCTTGGGAGGGGCACGCGCCGAACCAGGCGGACAACTTCATGCCCGCCGGCGGAAAGATCGTCCACCACCTCGGAACCGACGAGCCCCGTCGAACCCGTTATCGCGACGCGCATCCGCTACTCCCCCCGCCTGGGGAGGGCGGCGAGGGCGCGGAGCCGGGCGGCGGCGTGGTCGACGATCGGCCGGGGATACGTCTTCCCGGGCGCCACCCCCGCCCCGGACAGCACGGAGGCGGGCGCTTCCCAGGGCCGATGAATCCACCGGTCCGGCAGGCGGGCGAGTTCGGGCACCCACGTCCGGACGTAGTCCCCCCCGGGATCGAACTTCCCCCCCTGCAGCGTCGGGTTGAAGACACGGAAGTACGGCGAGGCGTCCGCGCCGCAACCGGCGACCCACTGCCAGCCGAAGGTGTTGTTCGCGAGATCCGCGTCCACCAGGGTGTCGAAGAACCAGGCGGCTCCCTTTCGCCAGGGGAGGAGGAGATCTTTCACCAGGAAGGAAGCAGCGACCATCCGGACGCGGTTGTGCATCCACCCGGTCTTCCAGAGCTGCCGCATCCCCGCGTCCACCAGCGGATAGCCGGTCCATCCCTTCTGCCACGCCACGAGGGCGGCGGGGTCGTCCCTCCAAAGGAAGGCGGTGAACTCCTCTTTCAGCGGAGCGTGGACGGTCGAGGGAAAGTGGAACAGGAGGTGATGGGCGAAGTCACGCCACACCAACTGGCGAAGGAACGTCTCCGCGCCGCGCGCGGCGCCCGGCGCGCTGTCCGCCGCCTCCCGCGACCGGACCGCGTGCCACGCCTGGCGCGCACTGACGCAGCCGAAGTGGAGGTACGGGGAGAGCCGGGACGTCCCGTCCCGGTCCGGCCGGTCGCGATCGCCGGGATACGCCGCCATCGCGTTGTCCAGAAATCGGGAAAGCCGAACCCGGGCCGCCTTCTCGCCCGACGGCCAGGCGACGCGGATCCCGGCGTCCCACGGGACGGAAGGGAGGAGCCGGAGTTCCGGCAGGGGCCAGGAAGGAGGAAGCATCCCTGAGGAACGGATCCGCTCCGGCGCCGGCCGGGGCGCCTCGGGGCCCGGAGACGACTGGCATCGTCGCCAGAACGGCGTGAAGACCCGGAACGGGCCGCCCGCGGTCGTCTTCATCGCGTCGGGCCGGAAGAGGACACCGTCGTCGAACAGTCGCGCGTCGAGGCCGTTGGCCCGCAACGCCGCGACCGCCTTCGCGTCCCCGGCGAGGAACGCGGGCTCCCACACCTTGTTGGCGTAGACCGCGTCCGCTCCCGT